>Ga0209474_10001646_pt1 | contig 21469 bp, 15 predicted proteins | sample GraSoiAngelo_145_FD_185902 | JGI IMG/M metagenome (GOLD analysis project Ga0209474, IMG submission 185902) | Grasslands soil microbial communities from the Angelo Coastal Reserve, California, USA - 14_1009_05_20cm (SPAdes) (version 2) | ecosystem: Environmental > Terrestrial > Soil > Grasslands... | reverse complement strand
GAGCCACTACTCCGATGCGTCCCTGTCGCAGCAATTCAATGCCTACATCTGGTTCGACGAGACCACCGCGATCACGCCACTCGGCCCGGAGCACCATAGGCCCGGCATGCCGGAGACCTATCCGTTCGGGCTTTAAGCGCGATGCTGCTGATCCGCCCCGGTGTGAAGTGGAGGGGGCTATGCTCACCCGATTGCCCACAGCGGGAATGCAACCTACTGATTTGGACGCCGCCACAAGTTCGAACAAACAGATCGCGGGTCATTCAAACGCAACGCCGATCCGCTTCTGTTTTCGCCAGACCACATCGCAAGGCAGCTTCCAGCGATCCGCCCGAACAACAATCGTGAACCGATCAGGAATAAGGAGTCGCGTGACAACCTCTAGAGCCGCCCCAGTATCGGAGATCTTGCGAACGGTGCAGTCGATCACACCGCCGCGCAAGATGCGCCTTCGCCGGGCGCGCCGCTGAAATTCCATGCCATGACGATCGCAACAGGTACAGAGTTGTGGTTCATCGTTTCTTCGATGACACTGTTTCTGCTGTCGATGGCCACTTACATGCCAATCCAATTTTCTTCCGGACCCTATCCAATCCGGTGAGTTGGAATATCGCCTCTTGGCCGACGCCCTGGCTATCGAGCACGCTCGTTTTCAGTCGCGCGCCTTCTGGTAGCGACCGCAGAAGTTCAACGGCATCATCTTTGTAACGGGCGGTCTTTCCATCCGCGGACACAGTCCACTGTAGCCTGACAAAGGGTTGGTCGTTGATCTGATAGTCGACTTGAACTTCGCTGGCGCGCGACGCGCGCCACGCTCCCTCCGTGCGAAGCAGGAGTTCCGTGCGTGGTCCACTACAGCGAACAGCCAGAGTGTTTGGTGCATCCTTCACGTCGGAGGCTGCATGGATCTCCGCAGTGATGAGAGGGGAGTAATCCACGGGGGAGGTTGTTTCACTTACGACCCAAGCCGTATCAGCCGGCTGGTTTTGAGCGCTTCCAGCAGGCAGTTCATTTGGCGCCGCAGGTGCGGTCTTTTTTGCATCGCCACGCAGCACGGATGCTGAAGGCTCGATTTTCGCTGCGATCATGATGGGCTTCGCCGATTTCATGACCAGATGGGCCCTATCGCCGGCGGGAGCAGACAAAGGCTTTTGGCTGTTCGCCGCGATCGTGGCCTTCATTTCTACTATCGCGGAATCGGACCGGAATGAGGCTGGCTTTGGTTCAATCGGCTGACCGGCGGCCGTCCTGTGGAAACAGGCGGACCCGTCCGCGTCCGCGCATGATTGCATTCCCGCCTGAGGCGGTAAACGGCTGTTACAGCCGACCAAGGTCGCGGCCAGCGCGCCGATGAGAAGTGTCCTCATGCAATTCCTCTCTTGGACGCTGAGTTCCACTCGCAATTCTTGCGGCGTCATAACATGTGCGCTGGTCGTCTATCAGTTAAGCAGAAAGGTTAATCGCTCGTTAAGCGTTCCGGCGCTCGCCGCGAGAAGCTCTTGCATGGTTAATTTCGGCGCACCCGGGCTTCGCGGTAGATGAGTAGCTTTGCCGGCGGCTCGAAGCGTCTCCGCGACTCTTACGAGCGACGATGGCGACGTCCATTCGCTCGCCACCAGGACTGCCGCACGGATTTCCTCGGGCGTGTATTGGAGTGTATCGATCGGGTCGGAGTCGGAGAGCCCCCGAGTGCCAGCTTTATCTGACTAGCGCCACGTTTCAATTGCATGCGGACGGCCGTCTCCATCTCAGGCACGCCGTTGGCGACTGTGAACGCGCCGATGTCCTCGAACCGCCAAGGCCACCCACCCGAGCTGCGGATCGCCGCCGCCGGACTGGCTTTCCGGTGGCTGTTCTTTTTGATTAATCAGGGGGCCGGTGACACCGTTCGGGCGGTGGCAGATCCTGTGGTGTTGCATTCTTTGAAGTGTGAAGTGATTTCTGCTTCGGCGAGATGCTCCCACCTCTGCGCTTCGATTAAATATTTCGAACTGTGTACAGGGTCGAACACCGCGAACTGACGGAACAGAGAACTCATGGCGCGGCAATCCCGAATGTTTTTCACTGCAACCTCCCCACTCGTCATGAGCGCTTCAAGGATCGCCTGCTTGGGGTCCTTCGATCAGCGTCATGGTGGTGCAGATGGAAATCCAAATCCGCACTTCCCAAAAAATTTAAACCCGCCATCTCGGCCTTGGCGCCGATCGCGCTGGGCCCCGGTCAAGCCCCTCAAGGAGCATCAAAGCCCCCGACGGCCACAAAAAGGCTTAGCTGGTTGGAGGGCCTGAACCGGCCGTTGACTTGGACGTTAGACGCCGCAAGTTTTGGAGCGGGCTGGGATGATGCGGCCTTCTTGCGATACCCGCCGAAGCCGTCATAAACCCAGCCGAGTTGCGCCAGCCGCTCGTGCTCCACCCGCATCCCCCGGGCCATCTCGGGGATCGGCCAAAATCCGACAACTTCCTGTTGTTTTCGTGCCGCTTCCATTGCTTGCCCCTCTGATGGTTACGAAGACAGCCGTGATTTGGGTTAACAGGTCATTAATAACGACGCGCTGCAGAGCAAGACGGCTTGAATAAGCAGGCGCAACGCTCAAGGGTGACCAAGCTGGACCGGCTTGGCCGCTCGACGCGGGAGCTGCTGGACGATCCGCTTTGGGACACGACCTCATCGCAAGGGCGGCTGCTCTCGACTTTGCTGGCGGTCAATGCGGAGTTCGAGCGGGGAGTTGATCCGGAAGCGTACTGGCGAGGCCGCAAGCGTGCCATGACCAAGGTGAGGTTTGGCCGCAAGCCCAAGCTAACGGCGCACCAGCGTCAGGAAGCCATTGCCCGGCGTGATGCCGGGAAAAGCTAGTACCCACACCAACGATTCGTCAGATTTTCAGAATGCCCATTCCCTTGGCCTTCAGCTCGCGTATCCGGGCTTGCACTACCTTCGGCCGGGATGACATGCCTAAGCTCGAGTTGAGCCATCTGGGCAATCTGTCTGACCTCGAAAAGTCGGCAGAATATCAGTCCTATTACTACGACGACGCCGTCGAAGGCGACCGGGACCATGATTGACGAGACCCATGTGTTTGCCAAGCGGGCGAATGCCGCGGCTGGGCTTAATGGTGAGCCAGTGCCTCGCTCACGGTTTTACATAGGCCCAACCCTTCTCCTGCAGCTCCATCACGCGCACCACGCCTGAGTTCACCACCTTCGCCTGAGGAATAATCGGAATCTCCTTATTCTCGGCATTGTGCATTTTCTCCTGGGTGTTGCCGCACGCCTTGAACGACACCTCCGGCGTACTCAGCGCCATCTGTTCGATGCGAGCCTTTACTGGTGAGGTGTCGTCGCGCAGCATATGCAGGCCCGGCCCGAACGTGATCACCTCAATTTCGACTTTCTCCCCGAGCGTCTTAAAGTGTTGCGTAACGTTCGTTGCGTTGTTAAGCGCGAGATTCATTGCGGCAGGTTCATTCGTGTTCACCTGGAGGATCAAACGGTGCGGTATGGGGTTGGCCGTAGACCGAGCCATGGCAGCAAGGGGTGATCGCTTCCGCATGTGCTTGGTGGCGAACGGTCTTGTGTTTGCGGAACTTATGTTAAGGCGCGGGTGTGTGCTGGACGGCACCCAGTCTGTGCTCGTCCTGGACGGCACCCAGGCTGTGGCGGGGTTCGTCTGGGACGGCACCCAGTATCGTCCACCTTCCTTGGCCGTAGCCAACGACGCGGCGACAAGGACCGCGACGGCTCCCATCGTGGCTGCCCTCAAAATATGCTGAAACATGCTCATCATGCTTCTCCTGTTCTAAAAAGAGTTTATCGGAGACCATCACTTGCTCGGTTTGGGGACCGCATGTGCGCCATTTGCGCGCGTCGGCCATCTGCGCACCGTCTCCGGCCCGGAGGAGCGAGAATATTCCCGTGAGGGCAGTTCCCGCTCGCGAACGCGCCGGGTTCGAATGCTTGGCACTGCGATCCTATTCCTCAAATGGAGGACCCTTACGTACTCTTTCGGAGTAGGACCAGCCGCTAAAGCTCTATGCCAATTGAGCGCCGAGACCCTATCGCCAAAAAGGTCGCCGGCCTTGACCATGACGTCACCGACATGGAGACCGATCCGGTACCGAGCCCTTTTGCGATCCTCCCGATGTTGTCGATTGAGACGTTTCGCTCTGATCGCTCAACGCTGCTGAGGTAGGTGCGGTTGATGCCGCACCCATGTGCCAAAGCTTCCCGCGTTAGCCCGGCCTTTGCGCGCAGGCGTCGCATGTTTTTGGCGAGAATATCCCGCAAATTTCCTTTGTGCGTCCGTTCAGGTCAGCATGAGCTTTCAGCCCCTGAAATACGCAATGATTCTTGCAATTTGCATTAGCGCGTCTAGAGCGTTGGCAACGGATTGGGCGGCTTGGCCTTTATCAAATGGCAGTCCATTGTGCGCTCAAGGCTGACACTGCGCTTTGTGCCACAAGCGGAAGTGAACGACCTATTCGATGACCTCGTCGGCGCGTGTGAGCAATAATTGCGGCATAGTCAGACCTAGCGCCTTGGCAGTTTTGAGGTTGATCACCAGTTCGAATTTGGTCGGTTGCTGGATGGGGAGGTCGGCGGGTTTGATGCCCTTGAGGATCTTATCCACGTAGGTCGCTGCGCGCCGAAAATTATCAAGATGATCCGGTCCATAGGACATCATGCCACCGGCTTCGACATAGCCCCTGAACGAGTACGCTGTCGGCAGCCGGTTCTTGGCCGCTAGGTCCAAAAGCCGACGTTGCCCACTGTCGAACGCTCCGGTTACCAGCACGACCACCGCGTCCGCGCCGGCCTTGGACATCTTCAAGAACGCCATGTCGAAATCCTCAGGGCCTCGCGCCTCGGACGACTTGAAGCTGCAGACCCAGCCTCTGTGCCGCGACATCTCTTCCCTTCGGAAGCCCTGCATAGTGCGTTCTGGGGCGGAATCTGGCTTCAGAAGAAGAGCAATCCGACTGATCGACGGCACGGCCTCCTTGAGCAGTTCCACTAATTTGCCGACCAGATCCATGGAGATGTTCGACGAACCCGTGACGTTTCCGCCCGGCTGGGCCAAGCTGGTGACGAGCCCGTCCGCTACCGGGTCGCCGACAACGGCGAAGATAATGGGAATAGTCGTCGTCGCTTGCTTGGCGGCCAAGGCGCCGAGTGTGCCGCCCCCGGCCAAAATCACGTCGACCTTAAGCGCAACTAGTTCGGCCGCGAGAGCGGAGAATCGCTCGGGCTTCCCCTCGGCATCGCGATATTCGATCACCAAGTTGCGGCCCTCGGTATACCCTAGGTCACGCAGCGCTTGCAGAAAAGTGTTCCTCGGGCTCGGATCGACGCCAGCCATATCCATCGCCAAATAACCGATGCGAGCGGCTTTATCAGCTTGCTGGACCGCGGCAGGCAGCGGTCGACTCGCAACGGCGACAGCAACGAACGAAAGGAAGGTGCGGCGCCGCATGAGGTTCTCGCGAGCAAACACTGGGCTCACCTGTTGCTGTGCAGCGGCCACGTCGCGGCACTAGCCACAAGCGCCATAAATTCCGCCGTCGCATGACCACTCCCAAAGACCAGAATGCTGCAGTCTAGCTGTTCAAACTGGACCTGGAAGACGTCCGGGACCTCGCGGAGGGAAATATCTTCGACTTCCGGAATGGATCATGGGCGTGACTTCGAACACGCGCCAGTCACTTCCGGTCTTTCGCCGGTAAGCAGACATGCTCGTGGCCAATCAGAATGTGTCAAAGGTGCCACGAGCGCTCGATGCTTATTCGATCACCTCGTCGGCGCGGGCTAGCAAGGTGGGCGGGAAGTTGAGGCCGACGGTTTTGGCCATCTTGAGGTTGAGTCGCTCTATGCGGACCGTGCTTTTTGACTTCCTCGACCCCTTAGTCGCTCAGCGTACCGACAGATGCGGGCTCGAGAACACTAGCATGGTCACCTGGCGTCACTCGGTTGCGACCATGCTCGAGCGTTCGCCGGATCGTGCGGTGCACGGACGCAAGTCAGACCCAGACCGCGAGTAGCCGATGGTAATCGAGCCTATGCCGCAAGACCACACGACACCGAGATTTCCCCATCGGCGAGGCGCGGCCGCAGATCCCGGCCACCGCTATCAAATGTGGTGCAAGAACAGTCTGGGAGAAGACATCTGCATCGGCTATTCGCAGTGCGCAACGTCGTTTCAGCAAATGATCGAGAGGCATCCGGTCTGGCACAGCTGGCGCGCGGTCGACCGTCAAACGCCGAAATGATCGCTGAAACGAAGTGGGACGATCACGCCGCTTTAAGTTGCGCCGCTTACAAGCAGTGCCGCCGGCGCATGATCTTCCATTCGTCGGCGCAAATTGGCGAGCGAGAGAGCCGCGTCTTGCCAGCCGCGGGCTTTTTTGGCAACTGGTCTCATCATCCCAATGGGATGATCCTCTTTGGTCGCGGCGCTTATCGATCACGCGTCCTGGAACTTTTGATCTCAACGAGCACCTGTTCTAGTTTTTCTTGCTTGTACTCCGCGATCTCGACGGCGATTTCGACCACTGTGACCAAATCTTTCTGTTCAAGTTCGCCAACGACGGCCTTCGCGTTCGGTGTGACCTGTTCATCCTTATCCGCGCCGATGTCAGCAACCGCGAGCTTGTGCGCCAAGGCTTCGATTTGATCGAACGGGAGCGCCATGGTCCAGCCCGTTTTTGATTGAGTTGAGAGCGTGCGAGTCGTTTGCGGCGAGACTCGGTCAAATACCTTACGCCTGTTTGGAATTGCCATGTTAATCCTAAAAATGGGTACCCACTTGGCGCAAAGCCGGGCGAGCGTTCGGTCATTCATGGGTGCAGATGGTCGCGCCGATTCTCACAAAAAATACCCAATTGGCCGCGATGACGAAGGCACCCTCAAAGGCGACTTCAAAAACAGACGCTGACTTACGGCAAGTTAGCAACGGTTGGAACGCAAGCTACTGATTTGGACACGCCTCACAATTTCAAAGTAGCTGAATAGGGTTTTCCGCCCATGATCCGGTCGTAATGCGACCGGACATCATCGTGGCATTCGCAGGCATTCATGGTGACGAGCTCAATATCGACAATGTGTAGTCGTCCTCGCGTGTAGGAGATCATTCCTGCTTTTTGCATGTCGCCAGCGACTCTCGTGACGCTGCTTCGTCGCACGCCGATCATTTCGCTAAGAAATTCCTGGGTGAGCGGCATATCGTTACCAACCAACTCGTGCATCCGCAGCAGCCAGCGGCACATGCGAGTCTGAACACTATGAACTGCGTTGCAGGCAGCGGTCTGCTGCACCTGGGCTGTCATAAACAGCTCGTACTCAATCAGTAGTGTGCGGAAAGCATTGGAGCGCTCCGCCGCCTCGCGCAGGCGATCGGCGTCTATCGCTGATGCGGAGCCCGGGACCTGCATCGTAACTTTGTTGAGTGAGACCTTGTCGTCAAGCGCCTGGGCCGCCCCGAAAGCGCCATCGTTGCCGATCATCCCGGTTTCAATGGCGTGGCCTCCCTTCATCTCGACGATGCAGGAAATGATCCCCGAGTGGGGGAAGTAGACCTTGCGGACGTTGCCATGTGTGTCGGCTATGAGTTCGCCCTGTCCCAATGCGACAACTTTCAGATGCGACGAAAACTGCGCGAGCTGCTCCGCGCCAAGACGCGCGAGCAACTGATTTTTTGAATGGGGCATCGTCTGCCCTCCCATTGTGATCCCCATTCGCGACCTTTAATGACGGCTTGCCCTCGGTAGACCCGGGACGAGGTGAATTGTCCGGCTCGGAAAATCATAGAGCGTATGCGGATGAGACGGCAACGACAGTTGCCGATTAAGCTTGATGTCGCCGCTGCGGGTTAATTCTGGAACTGGAAACGGCGCGCGCAAATTGAGAAATCAGTAAGGGGGTTCGCCCGGCAAAGCGCGCCCCCATACACACATGGCCGAGTTCGGCGCTCCGGAGAGGAGCGCATGCTCGTATTTGCTTGGGCCTAAGTCGCTCTTCGACGGCAACACGGGTGCCGTGCGTCTTACACGAACGACAGATCTGCTGAATGCGCCCCGAGAATAACAATGCCGACGTCCAGGACGATCGTGTTATTGCCGTCGTGAATGACAGCGTGCCCCGCACTGTCTTGCGTGACGTTCGTCTGGCCAAAGCTGTTGTTCAACCACTGGGACGATGTTTCGCTCGTGTTTGCAAGAAGAGACTTGCTCAGCTGTATGCTATCGTGAACCAACGACCCACTGCTATCCCAAACAAAGTTGGCAAGGGTGTAATTAGCAAAGCTTGTTTGATGGAACACGAACGTGTCGCCGTGAGTGACCGCGTTGGTCCCCTTGTCGGCAATAATCAGGTTTAGGATCTGGGCGGCGTTTAAATTGTCTCTCGCGATCAAGGTTTGACCGGAGCCTGTAACGTCAACCTCTTCAAAGCCGGCGAACTTGGTCAAGCTGTTCAGGTCTACCGAGCCCGTGCCAGACAGGACGAGCTGGTCGACACCACTTCCGCCAGTGAGACTGTCGACGCTGTTCAGCGTGGCGCCTTTCCCAATAACGGCATTCACCACATTAGCGCCGCTCGCAAACGTAAGCGTATCATGGCCAGTGCCGAGAGTGACGATATTGCCGGTGCCCCCGCTTACGCTCATATCCTGGCCGTTCTTGAGAGTCAGACTCTCGCCCGTCCCGGCCAGGATCGCGTTCTCGAACCCCACGAAAGTGCTCAGTTTGTTCAGGTCGAGGGCGCCGGTGCCGGAGAGGCTCAGCGTGTCAATACCGGCCCCGCCAGTCAGCTTCTCGCTTGCGGTCACGGTTGCGCCTGTGCCGATCACCGCCTGCACCATATTGGTTCCGCTCTTAAAACTAATTGTGTCGATACCGCTGCCAAGACTGACAGTATTGCCGGCGGTCATAAGCGTTGTGTTCGAGAACGCCACGGTCTCCGTACCCGGCCCAAGCGCGATCGTGTTGCCACTGCCCGTGATCGTTGCGGTATCGTTGCTGCCCTCGGTAAGAGTCAGCGTCTGATTGCTTCCAAGCGTGAGGTCCACGTAACTTCCTGTCAGCGTGAGCTGCTCAAATGCGGTCAAGCCACTGCCCAGGTCCAATACGAGATGTTTCGGGCTCGTGCCGGAACCCGAGACGTTCAGCGTGTCGATGCCGCTGCCGCCGGTGAGCCTGTCGCCGGTGTTGAGAGTCGCGCCGCTTCCAAGGGCGGCGTTGACGGTGTTTGTGCCGGTCGAGAACGTCACCGTGTCGATGCCGGTTCCAAGGGTGACCGTGGTCCCGTTGCCTCCGTTCACGGTTATGTTCTGACCGTTCTTGAGAACTAAGCGCTGACCGGTCCCGGTCAGGTCCACGAATTCAAAGCCGGTGAAGCCGGCCAAGCTGTTCAAGTCGAAGGAGGAGTTGTTTCCTGAAATGCGGAGCGTGTCTGAACCAGCGGCGCCCGTTAGGCTGTCTCCGTTACTTAACGTCGCACCCGTCCCGATTACTCCATTCACGGTGTGCGCGGCGCTAGTGGCAAAGGTCACAACGTCGGAATTGGTAGTAAGCGTCACGATGCTCACATCCGTCACCGCGCTGGTGGCAGCGCTCGTCAGGCTCTCAGCATGGCTCTGCGCATCCGTGTAGCTCGCCAGAACACGGACCTGCTCGCCGGCAGCATTGTACGGCAAGGTGTACTGGTTCGAGCTGCCGCTCTGCAGCGTGGTCCAGCTGCTACCAACCAGAGCCTGCCAGGTGTAGGTCACGTCACCCATCGGATTGCCGTCCGGGTCGCTCACCGACGCCGTCAGGGTCTGGCCCTCGGCCACCGTGCCGCTGATCAACACGTCACCAGGTCGGTTCACATCCGTCACCGCATTGGTGGCGGCGCTCGTCAGGGACTCGGCATGGTTCTGCGCATCCGTGTAGCTCGCCAGAACACGCACCGGCTCGCCGGTATGGGTGTCGTAGGGAACGACGTACTGGTTTGAGCCGCCGCTCTGCAGCGTGGTCCAGCTGCTGGCAACCAAAGCCTGCCAAGTATAGGTGACCCCGGTGGCCGGGACCCCGTCGGGATCCGTCACCGACGCCGTCAGGGTCTGGCCCTCAGCCGGCGTGCCGCTGATCAATACGCCACCGGCTCCGTTCACGTCCTGGAAACTCACGGTAGGCGAGAGCGCGGACTCATTTTCACCGAGCCCGTCGTTGTATATTGCGTTAACCCGCAGGCTGGCCGACGCAGTGGTGTCAAAGCCTACGAGGTATGAATCTCCGACAAAAATCTCGGCCCAATTCACTCCCGTCAATTGCTGCCAATGGAAAACCACACCCTGGTTCGACACTCCGTCCGCATCAATCACGCTTGCCGTGAGCGTACTGCCCTCCGCAGCGTTACCATTGATCAAGCCATTAACAATTACCGTGCCGGGTTGGTCGATGATCCAGCCGTAATTCGCCGCGGTCACGGAGATGTTCCCGGCTGCGTCCGTCGCTTGCAGCTGAATTGTATGCGAACCATCAGCCAAACCGGTTATTGAGAGAGTGTTCCCGTTCACCGGTGACCAAGTGGTTGCGCCGTCGATCTCGTATGCGTAGCTGACCCCGCTGGTCTCGTTGTTCGATGTGCTTACGATGAAGGCGGCCGTGCTGTCACTCGTCACCGGCGCAGGCTGCTCGATGATCACCGGGGTGGGCGCGGTTCGGTCCTCTGTTACCCTGAAGATGCCTGAGGGATCACTCTGGTTGCCGCTCGTATCTGCGATCCGCGCCGTGATATTGTAGTTTGTCCCCTCCGTAAGGGCCCCGGTCTGGATACTCACAAAACCGGCCGTGATGTCGGCGGATGAAAGCACCACGGCGCTTCCCAACGCGTTCGACGTAGTAGTCCCATCATAGAGCCGCATAGTGGCGCCCGCGGCAGCGCCCGTGCCCGCCAGGCTCACCTTCACGGTCAAGTCGCTGTCGTTGGTGCTGCTGTTTTCCGCCAACGGATCCGTCATGGGCGCGACGTTATCAGCGACTTCGCTGATCGCGGGGGCCCTGTAGACCGGCGCGAAGACCAACACGGGAGCATTTTGATCGTTCGGGGTTAAGCCCGGAAGATTGTACATGCTCTCGATTGTATGTAGGAGGTTGTATTGATCGGCCGGCTGATCGCTCTCGCCCGGACCGACATGGGCGCCAAGAACGATCGTAGCAACGCGATTGTGCTCGGTATTGTCATCCTCATCGAACGTCAGGACCAGCACGCTGTTGTTGCTCATCGCCCAGTTGGCGTAGGCGTCGAGGTTGGCAGCTAACCATTGATCGCCGTCCGCAATGCTGCCGTTATGCACGTCGTGCAGCAAATTGGGGATGACAAAGGACACGTTCGGCAATTGGCTGAAGTCTGTTGGGAATAAACTGAAGTCCTGCCCCATGGCTTGCGAATCTCCAAAGCTCTCCCAGGGATCATGATCCCGATCCTTGGATGCCTCGGCGTAGCCGATGAAAGTGTACCCGGCCTGCTGCAGCTCGCCCGCGAGTGTCTGTGTGGTCGGGAAAAAATAGTTGCCATCATCCGTAATGCCCTGAGTCGAGCCTGAGAACAGGGCGAAGTAATTTGGCTCGCTGGGGTGGGTGATCGCGTGGTAGTTCGTGAAAAGCGTACCCTCAGCAGCCCAAAGATTCATTTGCGGAGCAGCAGGATTGCCGATGATCTCTGAAAAGCTGTGGTTCTCCATTACGACGACCACGACGTGGCTTGGAAGGATTGAGGTCGCGTCGCCTATAGTCACCGAATAAGCCGTCGACACCGGGCTGGTGTTTCCAGCCCCGTCCGTCACAGTGGCGACGATGTTGTGCGTTCCGGTTGAAAGCGTTGTGGTCGCGAGGCTGAATGCAGCTGTGGCATTCGCGTGGCCCGAACCGAGCGCGGTCGTGCCCTCGTACAGCGTCACCGTGCTGCCGGGTTCGGCCGTACCGTCGATTTTTACCGCAGTGAAGCTGGTGAAACCATCCCCCTTGGTGCCGCTATCGGTTGACGGATCAAGCGAGAGCTGGGTCGGCGCAGCCGGAGCCGTTCGGTCCTCCGTTACCGTGAACCTATTGGAGGCGCCGCTCTGGTTTCCGGCGGGGTCGGTGATCCTAGCAGTGATGTTGTAGGTCGTAGCGTCCGTCAGAGCGCCGGTTTGCAGGCTCGCAAAACCAGCCGCGATGTCGGCGGTCGACAGCACCTGGGCGACGCCCATCGTTGTCGTTGTACCCGTGCCCTCGTAGAGCTGCACAGCATTGCCGGCTATGGCGCCAGTGCCGACCAGGCTCACCGTCACCGCCAAGTCGCTATCATTAGTTTTGCTTCCGCTCACCAGTGGGCCGCTCACCGGATCCACGTCATCAACGACTTCAATAATTGTCGGGGCATTTGCGCGGCTCAGCAGCAGCGGCGCCCTGTCTCCAAGGTGGATCTCGAAAATCCTGCCATCATCGCTGGCCGTTGCAGTCGTGTGATTGTTGCCATAGTCCGCAACGTAAAGAGACTGTACCGAGGGATCGTCGGTGGGGTCGCTGCTGGGCGCAAATTCGAGGTCTTTGACGTGTGCCCGCGCGCCGCTGGTCGGGTTCGGATAGCCGCTCAGGATAGTAATCGTGTCGACAAGCTTACCGCTGTGATCAACGCACCAAATGTTCGAGCTGGCGTCGCTACCGATATAAAAAAGGTCGTGCTGAGCGTCGTAGACCAGCGCTTCTGCGTCTATGACAATCGAGCGATCGAGCCGGATGGCGTCTCCGACCTGCAACCCGGTGTTGGGGTCAAGTTCAATAATGGTGCATGAGTTGACGCTGTTTTTCTGATCGCCATTGATGATGAAGAGATGGCCGGTGTTCGGATCAACGGCGATATCCTCTGGATCGTCGCAGCTCGCCGGAAGCTTGAACGAGCCGAGAAGGACGGTCGGGTTGTGCGGGTCGACCCAAAATACCTTAAAAAGATCGTCATCGGTAATATATAAGCGCCCTCCAGAACCCGCGTGCGCGTCAAACGCCAAGCCTGTTGGCTCACGAGTAAAGCTGAACAAGCTGTACCCAACCGAGTTGCTACCGTCTGGGTTCATCAAAAACAAATTATTTGTGCGACTAAATGGCGTCTCATCAACTTCCGAGTCTGACAGAAACAGCCCCACTCCGGGCACATAGGCCATGCCGGAGGGATCCGTACTGCCGAGATTTAGGCCGCCGAGGTCCCGAGTCATGAACATATTCGTGACATATGGAGTCTCATCGGCGATGGAGGCTGTCGCCGACTCTCCTACGATGTTGAGATTTGTCGAACCGAGCAACGCGGCGTCCAGGTGCAGCGTGAAGTTTTCAGTGCCCTCGGGTAAATTGTCGTCCACCAAGTCGATCTTGACGATCGTGCTTGTACTCCCCGCCGGGATGATCACGGTCCCGTTGGCGACTCCAACGAAATCTGCACCAGCCGTGGCCGTCCCTTCAAACGTGCTATAGGAAATGGTAACGTCGTCGCTGGCTGGCGTCGAAAGCGAAACCACAAAATAGGTCTGGCTATCTTCGCTCTGGGGATCTGGTGTTGAGCTGGAAACTGTAACGGTCGGCAAGTCGGTGGCGATGTGAAACCTATCCGCCGTCAAAACCACGGATGCGTTGTTGACAAGGCCGAAGGTCGCGATTGCCACTCCCGAGGCGGTAGCTCCCGCACCGTCCGCATCCCACATCAGGGTACTGGTAGTGCTATTATACAAAAACTGACCGTGGCCTGCTATGGTGCCCTGTTTTTGCGTGCCGCTAACGGCTGCGAAATAGCTTGCATCCAACTGTCCATTGATGAGCCCCTGAGCGTTGCTCAATCCATAATCGCTAGCGAAAATCCCAATCCAGTCCGCGGCCACCTCAAAATCGACGACCCTATCGGTGCTTGTTGCATCAGCTTTGCCGAAGACAAAGGTGTCCGAACCCGTACCACCTGTCAGCGTGTCTTTGCCTGCTCCGCCGACAAGAATGTCATTGCCTCCGTTTCCACGGATGTCGTCGGCGCCGCCCCGACCACTCAGGACATTGTTAGACTCATTTCCCTTGATAACGTTTGCCAGCTCGTTGCCAGTGGCATCGATGGCTGCGGTACCGGTGAGTGTCAGCTTTTCGAGGAAATTACCAAGGGTGTACGTGATGGTACTCTCGATGGAATCAATTCCACCGTCGTCAATGCCGGCACCGGTACTCTCCTCGCTGATGACATCGCGAATGTCATCAACTCTGTACAAATCATCGCCACTGCCACCATACATCGTGTCAGCGCCGGGACCGCCGTCGACGACGTCATTTCCGGGACCGCCATAGAGCAGATCATCCCCGCCTACACCGTACAGCTGGTCCTTTCCTTCAAAGCCAAAGATTCGATCAGCCCCCGACTTGCCGGTGATGCTGTTATCGGAGCTCGTTCCAAAGACGTCGCGGTACAAAATACGGCGCATGTCACTTCTGCCAATTCTAAGATGACTGGGCGACGGTCCGGCCCGCAGTCGCGCTCACGATGCTAACTGAGGTGCGACACGCAGCAGCGCTGCTATTTATGGGTATCTCAGGTCGTGCAGGCCTTAGGCTGCCCTTTCGGCGAACCTGGCTATTTGTGGGTAGCTTACATTCAGCGGAAGGTGAGGAGTGCAAGCCATGGGTTGCGCCAGAATCGCGGTGCTTGGACTGCATCACACCAAGAAGGGCGGCGTGGCCGCAAGGCTTAGTTGCAGAAAGCGTCACCACCGCCGAAATTAACCATGCAAGAGCTTCTCGCGGCGAGGGCCGGAACGCTTAACGAGCGATTAACCTTTTTGCTTAACTGATGGACGACCAGCGCACATGTTATGACGCCGCAAGAATTGCGAGTGGAACTCAGCCTCTAAGAGAGGAATTGCATGAGGACACTTCTCATCGGCGCGCTGGCCGCGACCTTGGTCGGCTGTAACAGCCGTTTACCGCCTCAGGCGGGAATGCAATCATGCGCGGACGCGGACGGGTCCGCCTGTTTCCACAGGACGGCCGCCGGTCAGCCGATTGAACCAAAGCCAGCCTCATTCCGGTCCGATTCCGCGATAGTAGAAATGAAGGCCACGATCGCGGCGAACAGCCAAAAGCCTTTGTCTGCTCCCGCCGGCGATAGGGCCCATCTGGTCATGAAATCGGCGAAGCCCATCATGATCGCAGCGAAAATCGAGCCTTCAGCATCCGTGCTGCGTGGCGATGCAAAAAAGACCGCACCTGCGGCGCCAAATGAACTGCCTGCTGGAAGCGCTCAAAACCAGCCGGCTGATACGGCTTGGGTCGTAAGTGAAACAACCTCCCCCGTGGATTACTCCCCTCTCATCACTGCGGAGATCCATGCAGCCTCCGACGTGAAGGATGCACCAAACACTCTGGCTGTTCGCTGTAGTGGACCACGCACGGAACTCCTGCTTCGCACGGAGGGAGCGTGGCGCGCGTCGCGCGCCAGCGAAGTTCAAGTCGACTATCAGATCAACGACCAACCCTTTGTCAGGCTACAGTGGACTGTGTCCGCGGATGGAAAGACCGCCCGTTACAAAGATGATGCCGTTGAACTTCTGCGGTCGCTACCAGAAGGCGCGCGACTGAAAACGAGCGTGCTCGATAGCCAGGGCGTCGGCCAAGAGGCGATATTCCAACTCACCGGATTGGATAGGGTCCGGAAGAAAATTGGATTGGCATGTAAGTGGCCATCGACAGCAGAAACAGTGTCATCGAAGAAACGATGAACCACAACTCTGTACCTGTTGCGATCGTCATGGCATGGAATTTCAGCGGCGCGCCCGGCGAAGGCGCATCTTGCGCGGCGGTGTGATCGACTGCACCGTTCGCAAGATCTCCGATACTGGGGCGGCTCTAGAGGTTGTCACGCGACTCCTTATTCCTGATCGGTTCACGATTGTTGTTCGGGCGGATCGCTGGAAGCTGCCTTGCGATGTGGTCTGGCGAAAACAGAAGCGGATCGGCGTTGCGTTTGAATGACCCGCGATCTGTTTGTTCGAACTTGTGGCGGCGTCCAAATCAGTAGGTTGCATTCCCGCTGTGGGCAATCGGGTGAGCATAGCCCCGTCCACTTCACACCGGGGCGGATCAGCAGCATCGCGCTTAAAGCCCCAACGGATAGGTCTCCGGCATGCCGGGCCTATGGTGCTCCGGGCCGAGTGGCGTGATCGCGGTGGTCTCGTCGAACCAGATGTAGGCATTGAATTGCTGCGACAGGGACGCATCGGAGTAGTGGCTCATCAACTCTGTGTCAGGCCGATAGATGACGCCGATGAAGCGCTCCAGCTTGGGCTCCAGCAGGCGGCGACGCAGCGCCTCATCACGGTCGAGGTCGAGCAGGAAGCGCGCTACGCCAGCATCGTGGCAAAGCCGCTCGTAGCTGTCACGACGGGAGGGCCGCACGCGCTTGACCTCCATGTCACCATCCCAATCCGTCGCCGCGGCCACCGTCCCAGTATGGGTGCCAAAGCCGATCAGTGCCGCATCGTCGCCGAAGCGTTGACGGCAGAGTTGCCCAATGTTCAGTTCCTCGCGCACAACGCCCATGTCGGTGTAGCGCGCATCCCCGATGTGCGAGTTGTGAGCCCAGACAATCGCCTTCGATTGCGGCCCATGCGCCTCGAGAAGGTGAGTTAGCGTATCGAACATGTGCGTGTCGCGCAGGTTCCAGGACTCCGGGCCCCCGTAATACATCACGCGGTAGTAGCGCTCCGCTGAGGCTACGAGCCGGGCATTCTGCGCTGCGTCGAGAAAGTCCTCGGCGTCCTCTGCCGCGTAATCGAGTTGCCGGAGCAGCAGGTCCCTGCATTGGGCGATTACGGCCTGCTCGCATTTGTTGTACCCGGCGGTGAGCACGGCGCGGCCATAGGTTGAGGGGTCCTTCTGCCATGGCGTCAGGCAACCATAGCGTTCCCGTGCCACCTTGGCGGCCTGGGGGTCGATCTCGTCGAGATAGTCCAGTACGGCCCTGATCGAGCCGCTCATGTTGTACAGGTCGAGTCCGTAGAAGCCGGCGCGGTGCGCGACGTCGGTTATTCGCTCGTTGTGTGCCCGCATCCAATCGATCAATGCCGCAACTTCGGTGTTGCGCCACATCCAGGTGGGAAAGCGCTGGAACGGCGGCTCGCCGCCCATCCGCGCGCGGCGGTGTCGGACGTAACGATCGATGGCGGCGGCATCCGGCCAGTCCGCCTCCACTGCGAGCATGGTGAACCCATGGTCGCTGAGCAGATGGCGTGTGATCGCCGCTCGGGCGCGGTAGAACTCCGCCGTCCCATGGGTCGCTTCGCCCAGCAGCACCACTCGGCGAGCGGCGAAACGGTCGAACAGTTGCCCGAACGCAGGATCCAGGAAGTCGGGAAGGGGCTCCGCCGCTCCAGCAATCATTTCCGGCAAGGTACGCCCGCGCGATCGCCCTGGCACGTGATTGCTTGCGGCGCGTCGTCCGTCCTCAGCCCAGCCCTGCTGGCCGACTAGAGGCACAAACATCACCTCGCCGAGATCCTCCTGTTCGAATTCCGTCTCGCTTCTGCGAGTGATTTTCAGCAGCTTCTGCTCGCGTTCTTTGGATCCAACCGGGATGACGAGGCGGCCACCGACCGCGAGCTGCTGCTTCAGACGCGGCGGCACATTGGGCCCGCCGGCCGCCACCAGAATGGCGTCGAATGGTGCGGCTTCTGGCCAACCCAAGGTGCCGTCGTCAACACGCAGCTCGATGTTGTCGTAGCCTAAGCTGGAAAAGCGCCGTCGCGCGGCTTCGCCGAGAGAGGGATAGCGCTCGATCGCATACACACGGTTGGCGATTTGGCCCATCACGGCCGCCGCGTATCCTGAGCCGGCACCTATCTCGAGCACCCGATCGCTCGGCCTCAATTCGGCGGCCTCGATCATTAACGCCACGATGTATGGCTGCGAGATCGTCTGGCCCTCACCGATCGGCAGTGGCCCGTCCTCGTAAGCGAATTCCTCGAAGCCAGGGTCAACGAAAGCTTCGCGCGGCACACACCGCATCGCATCGAGCACACGGCTGTCGCGGATGCCGCGTCGGGCGATCTGCACCTGCACCATGCGCTCTCGGGCGCGGGCAAGATCAAGCGTCTGGATATCCGAATCAGACATTGGTTACTGGGGCTCTGAAGCTCCGCTATATCGGCGGCAGCGGAGTCCTGAGGGCACAAAACTCCGGGTCCGTAAACCGGCAGACTCAATGCGGGGGTGTGTTGAGCGTTCCAGTCGCCAAACAGATGAGAATCAAATGGCGAAGAAACCGAAGGAGCAGGATTCGTGCGGAACTAGACCGGGCGCTGATGGCGGCCAAATACCGGTCGGCTTAGGCGCAGGAAGCGCACTGATGCAGAGTGGCGCAGGGCTAGGACAACGATTGCCTTGGCTGCGCTCCAATCCTGGGCGCCTAAGCGCTGCGAGACGCACTTAGTTTTACTTCAGTTTCCCCACGGCACGTACTTAAAAAGCGAAGGGCCTTTGAGCGCGGTGAGCGTCGCCATCTCGGTCATGACTTTCTTGCAGTCTGGGATGGCACCGGCGAGATCGCAACCATCGGATAGGACGGGCGTAGCAGGAAGACGTCCCCGGGCGGAGCGAGCGTCGGAACCGCCTGCACTGTCGGACTTGGTCATGAGCGTCGCGACAAGTCCGACCGCAACAAAAGCTGCCAAGATTAACGCGCAGGCTTTAAGCGCGGTCAGGTTCTGCACTCTACCGGCTGCCGCCGCGATCTCTTTCACTTCCTCTTGTGCTCGGATCCGGGGTCCGAGGACGAGATCCGCGCGGTCCTGCCGGTACGTGACCGCGACGAAGCCGAGGTGGATGAAGCCTCCGATAAGGGTCGTGCACCTCAGGAGCAGCAAGATCAGCCATTGATTCAGGGTCAGATACTTGGTCACGCGGTCGGCCTCCGGGATCGGGCCTCCTCTCTTATCGGAGATATATTGAGGGTCGCGCAAGCAGATCGCTAAAATTTGCTGCATCCGAGGCGGTTAACTGGGTCAATTGACCTACCTACCGGCTCGGCGATTCTTGACTTCGATGAGTGAGACATCGAACTCGCGGTGCCGTACCCGAAGCTGGTGACTCTATCCGCGCTCTCGTAGCTGAATGCGCCCGACCATCGCCAAAATAAACCCGCGCGGAAATAGCCGGAGCAGAAACGGAACCATCTTTGTGCCGAGACCGGGCAGCACCGCGCGCTTGTTGGCCATCAGCCCGCGATATCCCGCCTGCGCGACATCAGATGCCGAGACGTTCAGCATTTCATGCTCAAATCCGGGTTTAATCCCGGCCCGCGCCTGAAATTCCGACGACACCGAACCGGGACAGAGCGTCGTCACGCGCACGCCGCGGGGGGCGAGTTCCTGGCGCAGCGCTTCGCTGAACGAAAGCACATACGCCTTGGAGGCGTAGTACACTGCCATCCCGGGGCCCGGCAGAAAGCCGGAAAGCGAGCCGAGATTGAGGATACCGCCACGATGCCGGATCAGGCTATCCGAAAACCGTAGCGACAAATCGGTCATCGCGAGAATGTTGACGGCGATGATGCCGAGCTGCTCTGCCCGATCAAGTTCGATCGCATAGCCGAACAGACCGAATCCCGCATTGTTGACCACGAACTCGACCTCCACTCCTGCGGCGGCCAAGGCAGCGGCAATTTTGTCGCAGGCATCGCGATGTTCGAGATCGCACGTAATCAAGATCGGCGGCGCGCCGCCGGCGGCGACGATTTCGCTCGCCAACTTCGCAAGGCGATCCCCGCGTCGGTCGACCAGGGCTAGTCGATGGCCGTTTGACGCGAAAACGCGCGCCAGTTCGGCGCCTATTCCCGCCGATGCACCGGTAATTAACGTCACGCAATCGGTCATGCATGACGCTGTTAGGCGGGATAAAGGTCAGCGGCAAGCACGATGATGGGCGTGTGCCTCAGCGACGGCCCAGCGCCCGGCGCGAAACCATTTTTTGACCGGCACGAAACAGTCCAGAAACACAAGACGGTCTAGGCTGCCGGTCGATCAAAGCACGGAGTACAACGATGTTAACCGCGCTCCTCAACGTCATCTATTATAACTATCTCAGAAGCTCCCTCACGGGCATCTTGATTGTGCGAGGAAGGTCATGACGGAAGTGGTGGCCGCGCTGCTGTTATTTCTGAGCCTGAGCGTTTTTCTGGCGCACGCATTTGAGGCGTATCTGGAAACACGCTCAGTCACTATACAGCCGCATCCCAGGCTTGAGTTGCTGTCGTCGTTCATTGCGCATGTATTTTCTCGATGACGCGTGCTCGCCGCTGCAAGCGGGCTCACGCTGGCAACTAACGTGGCGCGAACTTGTAGCGGAAGGTGCAGCTCGGCGCGCCCTGCATGATGGTCTGGGCGCGCTCCAGGCTGACCGCGCCATCGCCTACGGATGCGATGTCGAAATCGGCCTCGCATATCAGTAACGCGCCGAGTTCGGGTTCGCCCAATGCGCGGAAAAACTCGGCGAAGCGGCAGCGGGTCACGTCCAGCTCCAGCGCCTCTTCGTCATGGCGCAAAATCTCAACCTCGACTTCCCTGCCGGAGACCTCGCCGAACACGCTTTGTATGGCGGCCCATTTGCGCCGCGGGCTGCCCTCGATGCTATCGCCGATCGCGGCGAACAGTTGCTTGGACCAGTCGCGTAAGGCCTGCTTCACGATGGCCTCGGCCTTGTCCTTTCCAAGTTCAGTGCGCAACGCGCGAAGTACAGGGACCAGGACCTGAGCCTGCACCCGCGTTTTGTCCAGCAGGGATACGTTGGGATTGACAAAATAGTCGTCGAGCACACCCGTCATTGTTTCCTCCCAAGCGTACGTCACAAACTAGCACTTGGCACAAAGACGTTCCAGGCTCGCCGGCCGACTGAATCCCCACAGCTCACGGGGCGACTTCTTGCGCCCCGCCCAGCAGCTTGACGTTCAGCTTGCCGCCGGCGAACAACATATCATCGAGCGCTTCGCTGATGTCGTCGCTCCCGACTGTTGAGCCGCCATCTCGAATGATGCTTGCCTGTGCGATGCGCCGCATCAGCTCCTTGACGAAGGCGGCGCTGACGCCATTGGTTCGCTGCGCGGCCTCGGCCATCACGGCCTCGCCGAGCGGCAGAGCCTTGCCATAGAGTTGTACGAGTTTTTTGCGGCCGGTTTCGTCCGGAAGCGGTACCTCGATCGCCTGGTCGATGCGACCGGGCCGGCCCGCCAAAGCGCCCTCAAGTTGCTCTGGCCGATTGGTGGTGAGGACGAACAGAATGTCCGCATCCTCCTTCAGTCCATCCATTTCGTTGAGAAGCTCATTGAGCATCGATTCCTGGCAAGGTCCCATGTCGTTGCGATCGCGCGCAATCAGATCGACGTCCTCGATGACGACCATCGTGGGCTGTAGCAGGCGGGCAAGATTCATATAAGAGGCG
>Ga0209474_10001645_pt1 | contig 21469 bp, 20 predicted proteins | sample GraSoiAngelo_145_FD_185902 | JGI IMG/M metagenome (GOLD analysis project Ga0209474, IMG submission 185902) | Grasslands soil microbial communities from the Angelo Coastal Reserve, California, USA - 14_1009_05_20cm (SPAdes) (version 2) | ecosystem: Environmental > Terrestrial > Soil > Grasslands... | reverse complement strand
CGGCGCTCCGGTATCGACACCGCTCGAGTGGCGGGAGGTCACCCCGACGCTCGACATCCGCGCGTTCACCATCCGCACCGTCCCGGCGCGGATGAAGCAGCTGAAGAACGACCCGCTCTGGCCGGTGCTCGACCTCGAGCCCGACCTGATGGCGGCGCTGGCCCGGCTGCAGAGCCGTCTCGACGAATAGCGATGGCGGCCGCCACGGAGCTTCGCTTCAGCGTCGCGGAGACGAGCGGTGAGGTTTCGGCGCTCCTGGTGCGGCCACCCGACGCCCGCCTGCTCTATGTGCTCGCGCACGGCGCCGGGGCCGGGATGCGGCACACGTTTCTGGAGTCGATCGCCCAACGGCTCGCGGAATGCGGCATCGCCACGCTGCGATATCAGTTCCCGTACATGGAGCGCCGGGCGGGCCGACCCGATCCGCCCGCGGTCGCGGCGGCGACGGTGCGCGCGGCGGTAACGGAGGCCGCACGCGTCGCGCCGGGGCTGCCGCTCGTCGCAGGCGGCAAATCGTTCGGCGGGCGCATGACCTCGACCGCGCAAGCGGAAGCGCCGCTTCCGGGCGTGCGAGGACTGCTGTTTCTCGGCTTTCCGCTGCATCCGCCCGGGAAGCCGGGCGACAAACGGGCGGAGCACCTCGATCGGGTGCAGATTCCGATGCTGTTCTTGCAGGGGGATCGGGACGAATTCGCCGACCTGAAGTTGTTGAAGCCGGTCGTCAAGCGGCTGGGCGAGCGGGCCAAGCTCCACCTGGTTGAGGGCGGAGATCATTCGTTCAAGGTGCTCAAGCGGTCGGGCAGGACCGATGCGGACGTGATGTCTGAACTCGCGGATGCTATGGTGAGGTGGGCAGCGGGGATCGTTTGACGGGCCGCGTGGGGTCTCCCTGCGCGACAAAAATACGCAGTCGCTTCGGGAGACCCCACGCGACCTCGTCTGGCGCCCGAGCGCCTGGGGGGTGCATGCCGAACTATTGGATCGTGAAGACTGAGCCTTCAACGTACAGTTTCGATGATTTGGCCAGCCAGAAGAGGGCCGTCTGGGACGGGGTCAAGAACAACCTGGCCTTGAAGCACCTGCGCCAGATGAAGCCCGCTGACCGGGTGCTCGTCTATCACACCGGTGACGAGAAGGCGGTGGTCGGCGTAGCTGAAGTGGTGTCCGAGGCGTATCCGGATCCCAAGCAGAAGGACCCCAAGCTCGCGGTCGTGGATCTTCGGGCAGTGGGGAGACTGCCGCGGCCGGTGCCGCTCGCCGAGATTAAGCAGGACCGGGCGTTTGCCGACCTGGGGCTCGTGCGCATGGGGCGCCTCTCGGTGATGCCCGCTTCGGCGGACCAGTTCAAGCGCATTCTGAAGCTCGGCGGCTCGAAATAACAACGGAGGACGTCATGGGTAAAGGCGACAGGCGCACCAGGCGAGGGAAGATCTTCCGCGGCAGCTACGGCAACCGGCGCCCCAAGAAGAAGCGCAAGAAGGCGGCCGAGGCGACCAAGACCGGAAAGGGCGAGCAGACATGAGAGCGCTGCTCCTCGCGGCGCTCGCGCTGGTCGGAGCGGGGCAGGCGACCGATGACGTGTGGCAGATCACGCTCAAGGACGGCACGATCGTCTGGAACCTGCGGCTCGATACGCTGCGGCGCGACACGATCGTGTTCCACCAGGACAAGAAGACGCTGCGCTACCCGTTGCTGCGGGTGGATGAGATGCGGCTCGTCCGGGCGGGGAGGCGCGAGGTCGGCGCGGTGGTCGACGGCGCGCGCTACGACGGCGCCGCCAACGGGACGAGCGACGTGGTGTATCAGCTGACTCTGCTCGACCTGTCGGAGCGCCGCCGGGTGATGGAGGAGATCCTGCGCACGCGGACCGCCCCTCCGCATCGATGACCGGCCGGCGGATCCTGCTGGCCGATGCGGACGCATTCTACGTGGCGGTGGCGCGTCTCGTCGACCCGGAGGGCGCGGGCAAGGCGCGCCTGCTGATCGTCGGCGGCGCGCCCGAGCGCCGCGGCGTCGTCACCTCCGCGTCGTACGAAGCGCGGGCCTACGGCGTGCATTCCGCGATGCCGATGGCGCGCGCCGTGCGGCTCTGTCCCGGCGCCACCGTCGTCCCGGTGCCCTGGGAGGCCTGCGCCGACAAGGGCCGCGAGATCGGGGCCGTGCTGCGGCGCTTCACTCCCGCCGTGGAGCAGGCCTCGAGCGACGAGTTCTACCTCGATCTCTCCGGCACGGAGCGGCTGTATCACGACGAGCCGCTCGCCACCACGGCCGGCCGCATTCGCGAAGCGGTGCTCGCGGACACCACGCTGTCCTTGTCGATCGGGGGCGCGACCTCGAAGCTCGTGGCCAAGCTGGCCGCCGGCGTCGCGAAGCCGCGACCCGGTGCGCCATCCGCCGGCGTGCACGTGGTTCCTCCCGGGGCCGAGGCGGAGTTCATGCTGCGGTTCGCGCTCGGCGACCTTCCCTCCATCGGGCCCAAGTTCCAGGAGCGTCTCGCGCGACTCGGTTTGCGCACGGTGCGCGACGTCGTTGGCCACGAGCGGGACACGCTGGTGCGCTGGCTGGGCGAGCGCGAGGGCGAGTGGCTGTACGAGCGGGTCCGGGGCCAAGACGCCGCTCCGGTCGAGCCGGACCGGGAGGCCAAGTCGGTGAGCCGGGACGAGACGTTCCCCGCCGACGTGGACGATGACGCCGCGCTGGGCGGGAAACTGCTCGCCCTCGTCGATCGGGCGAGCGCCGATCTCCGAGACGGCGGTCTCGCGGCGCGCACGGTGACTGTGAAGCTGCGCGACGCCGACTTCACCACCCGGCAGGCGAGCCGCACCCTGTCCGACCCGGTGCGGTCCGACCGTGCGGTCTACGCCGTCGCGCGTCAGCTCCTTGCCAGGCTGCGGGCGGCCCGGCGCGCGCCCGCCCGGCTGCTGGGCGTGGCCCTGTCGCAGCTCGGACCGGCGGATACCGAAGGACAGCTCTCCCTGCTCGAGCGCGAGGCGGGAGGGATCGAAACCGAGCGCGACCGCACAATCTCCCGCGTGATCGACGAAGTGCGCGGGAAATTCGGCCCCGACGCGTTGGGGCGCGGCGCCGCGCGCTAACGTCTCTCCGTGACGTCCTTCCCGTGACGTCTTTCCGCGACGCCTTTCGCTTTACATGGCCCCCAGCGCGGCGGCGGCTTTGTTCACGTCGCGCGCCTTGACCCACAGGATCGCGCCGTAGCGCCCCATCCCGGCGCACAAACCCGTCACCGCGGTGACGTTGACCTTCGCCGATGCGAGCCGACCGAGCAGGCCGGCCAGCGCGCCCACGCGGTCGTCGCCGTCCACCAGGAACGCCGTCTTCGGTTTCGAGAGTTTGATTTTCGCTCCCTTTGCCGCCGCCGCGAAGACGCTTGCGTCCGCCGGCACGAAGTCCACCTGCGCCTTACGGGCGCTGGGAAACGCGTGCAGCGCGAGCAGATTGACGCCCGCGCTCCGCAGCGCGTCGAGCAGGCGCCTGCCTTCGCCGGGCTTGTCGGGGATGGTGGTGTAGTAGTAGCTGACCCTGCGGATCGTGTCGGCCATGGTGGTCTCCGGGTGTGAGCACTCGCATGACTATGGCCCGCCATTCGCGCGCCCGCCAGGCCGCGTCACCTCACATAGAACGCCGTGCGGTTGAGGCGCCCGCCGCGCTCGAACCATACCGTGGCGGCACCCGCGCCGGCCGCGGCTGTGAAGGCCCGGCGCAGATCTTCGGCGCTCGACACGCGCGCCCGGTTGATCTGCAGGATCACGTCCCCGGACGCGAGCCCGGTGGCCTGCTGCATCTCGTCCGGGATGTCGTAGATCAGCGCGCCGTGGTCGCTCTGAATGCCCCGCTCGGCCCGCACGGCGGCCGTCACCGTCACGACCTTCATGCCGCCGAGCACGGACACCTTCTCGGCGAGCATGGTGGGGAGGTCCGTGACCGCGAGCCGGGCGGTGCGGCTCTCGCCTCCGTGGCGGTAGCTCACGGTGAGGGTGTCTCCCGGCCCGATGTCGAGCAGCACCGCCTCCCAGTCTAGGAACGTCCGCAGGCGCCGCCCGTGGGCGCTCACCAGCACGTCGCCCGCCGCGACGCCGGCCCGGGCGGCCGGGCCACCCGGCGCCACCTGGCTCACCCGCAGGCCGCCCGCCCGCTTCCAGCCCCGCAGGTCCTCCGCGCCCGCCACGTCGAGTCCCACCCAGGCGCGTCGTACCTTGCCGAAGCGTCGCAGCTCGTCCGCCACACGCAGAGCGCGCTCGATCGGAATCGCGAACCCGATCCCTACCGAGCCGCCCGAGCTCGTGAAGATCGAGCTGTTGACTCCGACGACCTCGCCCAGCGCATTCGCGAGCGGGCCGCCCGAGTTGCCGGGGTTGATCGCCGCGTCGGTCTGGATCATGCCGACGTAGATCCCCGACTGTCCCTCGGACGGGAGCAGGTTCCGGCCCACGGCGCTCACCACACCGGCGGTGACCGTCGGCTCGGCGTTGCCCAGGAGGTAGGCGAACGGGTTGCCGACCGCGACCACCCATTCGCCGATCAGCAGGTCGGTGCTCTTGCCGAGCGGCGCCGTCGGCAGGCCCGCGGCGTCGAGCTTGAGCACGGCAATGTCGGTGAGGGGGTCCTCGCCCAGGATCTTCGCGGCAAAGTCGCGCCCGTCACGCATCGTGACGACGATCTGCTCGGCACCCTGCGTGACGTGCTGGTTGGTGATCACCACGCCGTCGGGCGAGATGATGAATCCCGACCCGTATCCTTCCACCACTTGCTCCGCGCCGCGCGGCAGGAAGAACAGATCAAACGGGTCCTGCGCCACGCGCCGCTCGCGCCGCAGCACGTTCACACTCACCACGGCGGGCGCGAGCCGGGCGGCCGCGGTGACGATGGCAGTCTGGCGCGAGCGGCCAGGATCCTTAGGATCTCTTGGGTTTTGGGCACTAACCTGTGGCGTCGTCGCAACATTACCGAGCGCCATCCCGGCGAGCAGGATAAGAGTTCTCATATGCAGAAATCATAACCCACCGTTAAGGAGTTCGTCCGATGCATCGCCCGGCTCTCCGTCAAGCCAGTCTCTGCAGCATGCTCGTATCGGTGACGCTCGCTCTGTCCGCGACCGCGCAGGGTCGTGGCCGGGCGAAACAGCGACCCGTCGCCCCGCCCGCGTCCGCGGCCGTGGGACCCGACTCGCTCAACAACGTGAAGTTCCGCAATCTGGGACCGTCGGTGGGCGGTGGTCGCGTCGCAGCGGTGGTCGGAGTGCCCGGTGACCGGAACACGTATTACGTCGGGGCCGCCGCCGGCGGCGTGTGGAAGACGACGGACGGCGGCGACTCGTGGGAGGCGGTGTTCAAAGACCAGCCGACGGCGTCGATCGGTGCGCTCGCCCTGGCTCCTTCGAACCCGAACGTCGTGTGGGTGGGGACGGGCGAAGGCAATCCGCGCAACGATGTGGTGGATGGCCGCGGCGTCTTCATGTCGCCCGACGCGGGCAAGAGCTGGCAGTTCATGGGTCTCGGCGACGTGGGGCAGATCAGCCGCATCGTGATCGATCCGGCCGATCCCGACGTGGTGTTCGTGGCGGCGCTGGGCCACGTGTGGGCGCCCAATGCGGAGCGCGGCGTGTTTCGCACGGCGGACGGTGGCAAGACGTGGCACAAGGTGCTGTTCGTCAACGACACGACCGGCGTCTCCGATCTCGTCATGGTGCCGGGTAATCCGCGCCTGCTGTTCGCCGCCATGTGGCAATTCGTGCGCCATCCGTGGGAGCTGGTGTCGGGCGGAGCGGCGAGCGGCATCTATCGCTCCAAGGACGGCGGCCTGACGTGGGAGCGGCTCAAGGACGGCCTGCCCACCGGGCTGCTCGGTCGCATCGCGGTCGCCGTCGGGCCCACGAACCCGAGCCATGTGTACGCGTTGATCGAGACGACGCAGGGCATGTTGTGGGACTCGAAGGATCAGGGGGACCATTGGAGCAAGGTCTCCGACTTCCACGGCCTTTCCGCCCGGCCGTTCTACTTTTCGCTGCTGCACGTGTCGCCCGTGGACGACCGCAAGCTGTTCTTCTCGTCCTATCTGCTGCTCCGCTCGGATGACGGCGGCAAGACGACCACGCCGATCGACCGGGGCGTGCACGTGGATCACCACGCGTTGTGGATCGACCCCCAGAACCCGGACCGCATGATCCAGGGGAACGACGGCGGCGCCTACGTGACGGAGAGCGGCGCCAAGAACTGGCGGTACCTCAACAATCTGCCGATCGAGCAGTTCTACATGGTGGCGGCCGACAACAACACGCCCTACATGCTGTGCGGCGGGCTGCAGGACAACAATGCGTGGTGCGGGCCGTCGAGCGGCACGGCAGGTGGGGGAGGTTCGGGAGGTTCGGGAGGTTTGAACGGCTCAGAATGGTTCACCGTGACCGGCGGCGACGGCGAGTACGCCGTGCCCGCGCCGAGCGACTCGTCGATTCTCTACGTGGATTCGCAGAACGGCAACATCACGCGCGTCGATCTCAAGACGGGGCTGACCCGCTCCATTCGGCCCTATCTGTCGACCGTGAACGAGATGAAGCCCGCCAACTTGAAGTACCGCTTCAACTGGACCTCACCCATCACCGTGTCACCGCGCGACGCGAACACGGCGTACATCGGCGCCAACGTCGTGTTCAAGACCACGGACGGGGGCGAGCGCTGGACGGCGCTCAGTCCCGATCTCACGCGTAACGACAAGGCGAAGCAGGTGACGAGCGGGGGCCCCATCGAGTACGACATCTCGGGCGCCGAGACGTACAACACCATCATCACGGTGAACCTCGCCCCCACCGATTCGAACGTGATCTGGGTCGGCACCGACGACGGCCTGGTGCAGGTCACGCGCGACGGCGGCAAGACGTGGAGCGACGTGTCGGGCCGCTTCCCAGGGCTCGCCAAAGATGCGGAAGGGCGAGTGTACCAGATCGGCATCTCGCCGTTCGACGCGGGCACCGCGTACCTCTCCGTGGATCGCCACCAGCTCGACGACCGGCGTGCCTACGTGTACAAGACGGCCGACTACGGCAAGACCTGGACCGACATCGGCAAGGGTCTGCCGCAGGACGAGCCCGTGCACGTGGTGCGCGAGAATCCCAACCTGCGCGGCTTCCTCGTGCTGGGCAGCGACGCCGCCTTGTGGTATTCGCGCGACGGCGGCGGCAGCTGGAAGTCCCTCAAGGCCGACTTCCCCACCGTGCCGGTGTACGACGTGCAGTTCGTCAAGCGCTCGCACGACCTGGTCGTGGCCACGCACGGTCGCGGGCTCTTCGTGCTCGACAATATCACGGCGCTGGAGGAGCTGACGCCCGAGGTGGCCGCCGCCGACCTGCACGTCTTTTCGACGCTGCCGGCGCAGATCCGGGTGCGGCCGCGCCGGGCGGGTTCTGCGCCGACCCGTTTCACCACGCCGAACGCCCCAACCGGCGCCGCGATCGACTACTACCTCAAGACGGCGCTCGACACGGGCACGTCCGGGTCGGGCGAGCAGCGTCGCGGAGAGCGCTCCCGCCGTGGCCGCGTGATCGTGACGGTCACCGACGCTCGTGGGGACACGGTCATGGTCGACTCGAGCGGGCCGGGGAAGCAGGGCGTCAACCGCTACGTGTGGGCGCTGCGCTACGCGGGCCCGGTGCGACTCAGCTTCGAGCGTCCCGCGGGTGCCGAGGAAGAAGAGAACCCGTTCCGCAGCGTCGTCGGTCCGCGCGCCGTGCCGGGCAGTTACAGTGTCGCGGTGACGGCGGGTGGCCGCACGGAGACCACGGCCGTTCGCGTGGAGCCCGATCCCGTGCTGGGCGGCGATCCCGGCCGGTTCGCGGCGCAGCTGCACGCCGGACTCGAATGGCGTAACGCGCTGTCCGCCCTGAACGCGATGCTCAACCGCATCGTGAGCCTCGAGACGCAGATCAAGAACACCCAACAGGCGCTGCGGGACAACGGGGGCGGCGGGGAGGGCGGGGAGGGCGACACGGCGGCCGTGGGGCCCGTGCTGCGCCAGGCGCGCGACCTGGGGCGCAAGCTCAAGGAGCTCAAGGACAGCCTGTACAACTCCGACGTGCAGCGCGAGGCCGGTCAGGACGACATCCACTACCTCAACCGTTTCCACGACCGGCTGCAGGCGCTCGGCTTCGGGCTCGGCCTGGCGTACGCCCAGCCGCCCAGCGACGTGGTCGCGGCGCGGTTCAAGGAGCTGCGCACTACGTTGGACGACTACCTCGTCAAGTTCAACGAGCTCGTCCGGAACGACGTCGCGCTGTTCAACAAGACGGCTCAGGAGCGCCGGGCGCCCGTGCTGGTCGCGGGCGAGCCGATCGAGGTGAAAGAAGTCAAGGTGGTGTCGCGCTAGGCCGGCGCGCGTACCCGGCGCCGGCGCTTCACGGCCAGCCACGTCGCGAGCGCGACCAGGCCGAGCGGCAGCACGACCCCGAGCGAGCGGACACACAGCGCCACGAGATCGACGAAGTTGCGCCACGCCTGTTTGAACGCCTCGGCCATGACGCTCGAGCCGGCGTGCCCCACGATCGGGAGGGGTTCGTGCACGTAAATGGTGAACGTGCTGAGGGTGGAGTGGGCGCGCAGGTACCGCAGCCGCCCTTCGTACCGGTCGATCTCCTCGCGCACCCGGGCCAGCTCCTGCTCCACGTCGAGTACGTCCTTGAGCTTGCCGGTGCGCGTGGCGAGCAGGTCGATCAGGCGCGACTCGAGCCGGTGGGCGTTGCCCATGCGGGCGGTCACGTCGGTGAACTCCTCGCCCACGTCTTCGGCGTTGACGTTCACCGACTCGAGCGTGCCGATCGGGGCCAGGCCCTCGAGCGCTTCATCGAACCGCTCGGCCGGGACCTTCACCTCGAGACTGGCCGACCGGAGCTGGCCGCGACCCGTCTGCATCGTTGTGTTGGCCACGTAGCCGCCGATGCGGCCGGCGAGGACGCGCACGCGCGAGACCGCGGCCTCGAGCGAGTCCACCTCGATGCTCGCCTGGCCGGTGCGGATCACCATGGTCGCCGCGACGCTGGAGCGCGGGAACAGCACGGCATCCGCCGGCGTGGGGGCCACGGCCCGCGGTCGCGCTTCCTTCGCCGCCGACGCCCTCGCCACGAAGTCCGCACGCATGAGCGCCGTCGCGCTGTCGGAAGCCGCCCGGTATTCGGCGTAGGGGCGCCGCTCGGGGGCGCTGCGCCGCGGCACGCGGCCAAAGCGGCGATGGCGATTAGGGCGGGAAGCAGAGTGCGCATGGGTGTGCCTCGGGGGAGCAGGGTGCCATGAGAGACGTATGAGGCAGACCGCCATGCACACACCCCTTCTGCTGACGCTCGCGTTGGCGTCCGCGACCGTCCAGCTCGCCGCGCAAATCACTGTCGTGAAGCCGCTCGACCCCCTCCCCCCGCGGCGGCTCGAGTATCACGCGCCCCAACTTCTCTCCTGCCCCGCGACCCAGTATCCCGACTCGCTCAAGCGGCGCGCCATCGGTGGGCACGTGGTGCTCGACCTGGTCGTCGATACGCTGGGCCGCGTGCCGCGCGACCGCATCGTCGTACGGGAGAGCCCGCACCCCGGCCTCGCTCAGGCGGCGATCGCCATGGCCGCGGGCTGTCGCTTCGCACCGGCCCGGGTGGGTCGCAAGGCGGTGGGGAAGGTGGTGACGATGCCGGTGGACTTCGGCGTCGTGCGCGTAACCCACGGGCCGGGCATCCCGTAAGGTGGCCCGTGACACTCCAGCGACTCGACTCGAGCGCGCTCCATCAGTGGGACCGGATCGCCGGCCGGCCCGTGGCGACCGCTGCTACGCGGGCCGGGAGACCGTGGCGGGCGTGGCTGCTCGAGGCGACGCGCCTCATCGCATGGGCCCTGCTGGTCGCCTCGTTGCCGTTCCTCGCCCTCGTGAAGGTCGCGGTCGTGCTGTACCAGCGCGGCGGTTATCCCACGGCCCTCGCCCTCGCCGGGGGCGCGGCCTGCACCACGCTCGTCGTCACCGCCTACGCGGCGTGGGCGTGGCATCGCTTCACGGGTCGCGTCCGGCTCGCGCTCGTGGCGCGACGGGTGGCCCTGCCGCTCGTGGTGGCGTACAGCGCGTACGCGTTGGTCTACCTCTCGGCCGGCAACGCCAAGTCGCCGCAGGTGCGGGCCTATTACGCGTCCCTGCACCCGCTGCTCCGCGTGGCCCTGTCGACCGTCATACTCGTGGACCGCGATCTGGTGGTGACGGATCTCGCCCGGCGGCCCGCGGACTATCAGACGATGGGGCTCCCCGCGAACGACGGCTCGTTGCATTACCTGCAACCGGACGGCTACGTCCACGCCATCGACCTCCGCACGGCGGGACGCGGTTTCGTGAGGAACCGGCTGGTGCAGGCGTACTTCTGGAGCATGGGGTTCGGCACGCTGCGTCACTTGGGCACCGCCGACCACCTGCACGTCGAGTTGCCGGTGCGTTGAGGAGCGGTAGTTTCCCGGCGACCCGCACTCTTGCCGCGCTCCCGTAACGAGCCCGAGGCCCATGCCCAGACTCGCGCGTTTTGCGCTCCTCGCCCTGATCGTCCCCGTGTCGCTCTCGGCCCAGACGCCCGCCCGGTACGACACCAGCCTGTTCCGCGCGCTCGCCTGGCGGTTGGTGGGTCCATTCCGGGGAGGGCGTGTGACGGCCGTCGCCGGCGTGCTCGACCAGCCGCGCGTCTACTACATGGGGGCGACGGGGGGCGGCGTCTGGAAGACCACGGACGGCGGTCTGACCTGGCAGGCGACGGCGGACAAGGACCTCACGGCCGGGTCGATCGGCGCGATCGCCGTCGCACCGTCCGATCCCAACGTCGTCTACGTCGGCACCGGGGAGTCGCCGATCCGGGGCAATCTCTCGCCCGGCGACGGGATGTATCGCTCCACGGATGCGGGCAAGACATGGACCAAGATCGGGCTCGCCGACGCCGGTCAGATCGCGCACATCGCGGTGCATCCGCGTAACGCCGACCTGGTGTACGTCGCGGTGCTGGGCCATGCATTCGGGCCCAATGCCACGCGCGGCGTGTTCCGCTCGAAGGACGGCGGCAAGACGTGGGAGAAGATCCTCTTCAAGAACGACAGCACCGGGGCGATCGACCTCGCGATGGATCCCGCCAACCCGCGCATCCTGTACGCGGGCTTCTGGCAGGCGGTGCGCCGGCCGTGGGAGCTCGTGTCGGGCGGGACGGGGAGCGGGCTCTGGAAGTCGACCGACGGCGGGGACTCGTGGAAGGACATCACCAGGAGCCGCGGCCTTCCGGAAGGGATCATCGGCAAGATCGGCCTCGCCGTCTCGCCCGTGAGCCACGATCGGGTGTGGGCGCTCGTGGAGGCGGACTCGGGCGGCCTGTTCAGCTCGAACGACGGCGGCGCGACCTGGAGGCGCACGAGCGCCGAGAACGAGATCCGGCAGCGGGCCTGGTATTTCACGCACGTGGTGGCGGACCCGGGTAACGTCGACGGCGTCTACGTGCTCAACGTCACGCTCCTCAAATCGGTGGACGGCGGCAAGACGTTCACCAACCTGCGCGCTCCCCACGGCGACCACCACGCCCTCTGGATCGATCCGCGCGACCCCCAGCGCATGATCAACGGCAACGATGGCGGCGCCACGGTGAGCGAGAATGGTGGGGCCACCTGGACCACCCTGGACAACCAGCCCACGGCGCAGTTCTACCACGTCATCACGACCACCCACTTTCCGTACCGGCTGTGCGGTGCGCAGCAGGACAACAGCACGGTCTGCATCGCGAGCCGCACCGACCGGCTGGGGATCACCGACAAGGACTGGTACGAGGTGGGCGGCGGCGAGAGCGGCTGGATCGCGGCGCGCCAGGATGATCCCGACGTGGTGTTCGCGGGCAGCTACGGCGGGTACATCACCCGCTTCGACCGGCGCACGGGGCAGGCGTGGGCGGTGAACGCCTGGCCCGACAACCCAATGGGGTGGGGAGTGGCGGCGCTCAAGTATCGCTTCCAGTGGACCTTCCCCATCGTGCTGTCGCCCACGAACCCGAACGACCTGTACATCGGCGCGCAGGTGCTCTTCAAGTCGGTCAACGACGGCCGGAGTTGGCAGGTGATCAGCCCCGACCTCACCCGCAACGAGACGGCGAAACAGGGCCCCTCGGGCGGGCCGATCACAAAGGACAACACCAGCATCGAGTACTACAACACGATTTTCACGGTCGCGCCGAGTCCCAGGGATTCGCAGCTGATCTGGGTGGGAACCGACGACGGCCTGGTGCAGGTGACGCGCGACGGCGGCAGGACGTGGCAGAACGTGACGCCGAAAGACCTCCCGGACGGCGCGCTCGTGAGCACGGTCGAAGCCTCGCCGTACGATGCGGCGACCGCATATGTGGCCGCGACGCGCTACAAGCTCGATGATGGGCGGCCGTACGCCTACAAGACGGCCGACTACGGGAAAACCTGGAGGAAAATCGTCGCCGGAATTCCGGCCGGGCACTTCGTGCGCGTCGTGCGGGAAGACCCGGCGCGCCGCGGGCTGCTGTTTGCCGGCACCGAGTTCGGTGTGTACGTCTCGTTCGACGACGGCGCTGGGTGGCAGCCGCTCCAGCTCGACCTTCCCGTCGTCCCGATCCACGATCTCACGTTCAAGGCGCACGACCTCGTCGCGGCGACCCACGGGCGGGCGTTCTGGATCCTCGACGACATCACGCCGCTCGAGCAGCTGACCGACGACATCGCGCGGGGCGGCAACCATCTGTTCATCCCCCGGGACGCCGTTCGCCTCCAGGGACCCGGGTTCACGCCGGAGCGTGCCCTGACGGGCATCGGCCCGAACCCGCCGAACGGCGCGATCATCTACGCCTATCTCAAGGGCAAGCCCGAGGCCGAGACCGCGGTGACCCTCGAGATCCGCGACGCGCGCGACTCGGTGGTGCGGCGCATCTCGAGCAGGCCCAAGGAGGGGCAGGACACGCTCAAGGTCGAGGCGGGGCTCAACCGCTTCGTGTGGGATCTGCGCTACGCCGACGCTCATCGGTTCAAGGGACTGGTGTTCTGGGCGGGCGGCACACGCGGGCCGCTCGCGCCACCCGGCGCCTACCGGGCGCGGGTGAGCGCCGGGACCTGGTCCGAGACGCAGCCGTTCACGGTGATGAAAGACCCGCGGGTCACCGCGACGCCCGAGGATTTCCGCAAACAGCTCGACTTGCTCGTGCGCATCCGCGACCGCGTGAGCGCGGCGAACGACGCGGTGCAGGAGATCGGCGAGCTCCAGGACCAGCTCGATGCGGTCGCCAAGCGCGCTCGGGCACTGCCCGAAGCAAAGGGCGCCGCCCTCGCGCGGCAGGCGGACTCGCTCAAGCACAAGCTCGCAGCGGTTCAGGAATCGATCTACCAGGTCCGGAACAAGGCCCCCGAGGATCCTCTCAACTTCCCGATCAAGGTCAACAACAAGCTCGCGTCGCTGGGTGGCGTGGTGGGCAGCGCCGACGCGGCCCCCACCGAGCAGTCGTATCAGGTGTTCGACCAGCTCGCAGGCGAGCTACAGGGCTATCTGGACCGACTGAAAACGTTGGTCCAGACCGACGTCCCGGCGTTCAACCAGGCGGCGAAGGCGCAGGACATACCCGCCCTGATGCTCAAGTAGTGAGGTCTGACCGGTGCCGTTCAGCCGCGACGACATCCGTGACTCGGTCGAGCGCGCGGGCGACGAGCATTGGGACGCGCTGCGGCGCCATCACGAAGACGCCTACCCGAATCCCAAGCCCACGCCCGGCGATGTCTGCAAAGGAGAAGCGGAGCGTCTGAATCAGCTGGGCCTGGGGGATGCTCCGGACCTGGAGCTGCTGGAGACGCGCGTGGAGCGGGTGGGCGACGAGGTGCGGCTCACCCACCTATTCCGGCATAAGGCGACGGGAGCGCGGCTCCTGACGGAGCCGTTCCAGGACTACAAGTAGTCTTTCATCGCAGGTACTCCTCGAGCACGGTGGCCGCGTCGGTCTTCGCATCCCGGTACTTCACGATCACCGGCGCGTACAGGGAGATGCCCCATCGCGCCGCGGCGGCGCCCGGTGCGGCGCGGGCCCCCGGGACCACCACGGCGCCCGCCGGGATCTCGAGCGGCCGGTCACCGTCGCGCCGATAGATCGTCTCCCGCACCAGGTCATGGACCGGCGTGGAGCCCGTGAGCATCGTCCCGGGTGCGAGCACGGCACGCTCCCGCACGATGGTTCCCTCGTAGATGCCGCAGCCGCCGCCCACCAGCACGTCGTCCTCGACGATCACGGGCAACGCCCCCACCGGCTCGAGCACCCCGCCGATCTGGGCGGCGGCGGAGAGGTGCACGCGCTTGCCGATCTGTGCGCACGAGCCGACCAGGGCGTGGCTGTCGATCATCGTACCGGCGTCCACGTACGCGCCGACGTTGACGTACATCGGCGGCATGCAGATCACTCCCGCCGCGACGTACGCCCCGTCGCGGATGCTCGATCCCCCGGGAACGATGCGCACACCTTCCTGGAGCGTGGTGGGACGAACTGAGTAGGTGTCCTTGTCGAAGAACGGGAAGCTCGGGTGGGGGGACATGTCGACCAGTGTCCCCATGCGGAAGCCGAGCAGGATACCCTGCTTGACCCACGCGTTGACGCACCAGGCTCCGTCCGGGCGGCGCTCGGCTGCGCGGATGTCGCCGCGGGTGAGCGCGGCGCGGAACTCGGCGAACAGGGCGCGGTCCGCTTCGTCGTAGCGGTCGCGTGCGGCCGCGCTGAGCGCCTCGACGCGACTACGCAGCGACATGTGCGGCGCCCGGCAGGAGGCCGAGCGGTCCCAGCACCGCCCGCACCCGGGCGCGGGTCTGCTCCTGGACCGGAACGAGCGGCAGGCGGAAGTGCTCTTCCAGGAGGCCCATCGCCGCCAGCGCGGCCTTGACCGGGCCGGGGTTCGACTCGAGGAAGTTCGCTTCCATGAGGGGCAGCAGGCGGTAGTGCAGCTCGCGGGCCGTTTCCCACTCGCCGCGCAGGGCGCTTTCGGTCAGGTTGGCCATTAGGTCCGGCGTCTCGTTCGATACCACGGAGACGATGCCATCCGCGCCGAGGGCGATGAGCGGCAGGGTCACGGCGTCGTCGCCCGACAACACCCGGAAGCCCGCCGGCCGGTCGCGCAGGATGGCCATGATCTGCGCCAGATCACCCGACGCCTCCTTTACGCCCACGATGTTCTCGACCTCTCGCGCCAGGGCGAGGGTCGTCGTGGCGGCGATGTTGGACGCGGTGCGGCCCGGGACATTGTACAGCACCACCGGTCTGTCACCCACGGCTTGCGCGACAGCTCGGAAGTGCGCGGCGAGGCCTGCCTGGCTCGGCTTGTTGTAGTAGGGTGCCACGAGCAGCAGCGCGTCGGCGCCGGCGGCGCGCGCGGCGCGGGCCCGGTCGATCGTGGCGGCAGTGGCATTGCTTCCCGCGCCGGCGAGCACCTTGGCGCGGCCGCGCGCCGTCTCGACCGTGAGCGCGATGAGCCGCTCGTGCTCGGTCGCCGTCATGGTCGCGGCCTCTCCGGTCGTGCCGCAGGGGACCAGCAGCCGTACGCCGGCCGCGATCTGGCGTTCGACCAGAGCTCGGAACCGCTTCTCATCGACGGCGCCGGTGGCGGTGAAGGGTGTGACGAGGGCGGTTCCGCAGCCCCGCAGCCAGGGTATGTACTGCGTCATGGAGCTTTCCTTTCGGTGTCCTGCGCGAGCGCGAGGACGTCGTCGAGCACGTCCTCGAAGGCAAACAGGCCCCGCCGCCCGACGATCCAGCGCGCCGCGAGCAGGGCGCCCGCCGCGAACCCGGCCCGAGAGCGCGCGGTGTGAACCAGCAGCACCTGGTCGGCCGCCGAATCCAGCCCCACGCGGTGCGTGCCGGGAATGTCACCCGCCCGCGTGCTCGCCACGGGCACACTGCGACCCCCGAGTCCGCGCGCGAGAGTCGCCTGGAGCGCGAGCGCCGTGCCCGAGGGCGCGTCGCGCTTGCGGGCGTGGTGCGCTTCCTCGATGAACGGATCGTATCCCGCCACACCGCGGAACAGCTGCGCGGCGTGCGCCACGAGGCGATAGAACAGGTTGACCCCGATCGAGAAGTTCGCTCCGTAGATCAGGGCGCCGCCGTCCCGCTCCACGATGCGGCGGACTTCCTGCTGGTCGCGCTGCCACCCGGTCGTGCCCTCGACCAGCGGCACGCCTGCCGCGACGGCGGCGGTCACGTGCTCGATCACGGCTGCCGGCACCGAGAAGTCGATGGCCACCGAGTGACCGGGGAGCAGCCGGACGGCGTCCGCCACGTTGCGGGACGTGATCACCGCGCCGATCTCGTGACCCGCCTCGCGTCCCTGAGACTCCACGACGCGCGCCATCTGGCCGTGGCCCAGCAGCGCCAGCTTCACGCGACGCTCCGCGCCGGCTCGAAGAACGCCTGGTGCAGCCGGCACACCACCTCGCGCACCCGCGCTTCGTCCACCACGAAGGTGAGGTTGACGCGGGAGGCGCCCTGGGAAATGAGCGAAACGTTGATGTCCCGCACCGTGGCGAACACGCGCGCCGCGATCCCGGGTGTGGCACGCAGGCCTTCACCCACGACGCACACGATCGCCCGGTCACGCTCGAGCGACACCGTGCCCAGCCCGCGCAGGTCGGCAACGATGGCGTCCAACGCTCCGGTATCCTCGACCGTGAGCGACACGCTCACCTCCGACGTGGTCACGACGTCCACCGCCGTCCGGTGCCGATCGAACACCTCGAATAGGGCGCGCAAGAACCCATATGCGCCGAGCATTCGGGTGGAGGTGATCTGCAGGATCGTAACCCCGCACTTGTGCGCGATCGCCTTCACTCCGCCGGGGCACACCTCTCCCAGGGCGGTCACGACCGTTCCCGCGTCGCGGGGCGCGCGCGAGTTGCAGATGCGGACGGGGATATCACGATCCACCGCGGGCTGGATCGTTTTGGGATGCAGCACCTTGGCCCCGAAATACGCGAGCTCCGCCGCCTCGGCGTAAGACAGGTTGGCGACGGTGCGCGCCCCCGGCACGACGCGCGGGTCGGCGGTGAGCACGCCGCTCACGTCGGTCCAGATTTGGATCTCCTGCGCATCGAGCGCCGCGCCTACCAGGGCCGCCGAGTAGTCGGACCCGCCACGACCAAGCGTCGTCGTGATGCCGTCGGCCGTGGCGGCGATGTAGCCACCCAGGACCGGGACGAGGCCGCCATCCAGCAGCGGCGTGAGGATCGCTCGAGTGCGTTCAAGCGTGAGGGGCAGGAGGGGGTTGGCGCGGCCGTGTGTCGCATCGGTGGTGAGACAGTGGCGAGAGTCGACGTACCGCGCTGCCACTCCGGCGCTCGTGAGCACGGCCGCGAGCAGGGACGCGGAAAGCCGCTCTCCGTAGGACGCGACTTCGTCCCGCAGCGCTGGTCGCTGATCCCGCTGGCGCGCGACGCGGTCGAGCAGCCGGGCGATGTCGCGGCGCGCCGCCTCGAGCTCCCCACGCAATGCGTCCCCCGCTTCGGGCGGCGCGAGTCGCCTGGCAATGCTCGCATGCCGCCCAAACAGGGCCTCGAGGCTCGGCTCGGGCGCGCGGGGGTCGCCGTCCTCCGCCGCATCGGCCGCGGCGAGCAACGCGTCGGTGGCGCCGGCGATGGCGGACACGACCACGACCGGCCGCGGGCCCCCATGTTCGCGGACTACGCTGGTGACGCGCTCCACGGCGGCCACGTCGGCCACCGAGCTCCCGCCGAACTTGAGGATCCGGGGATACACCATGGCTCTCCTGAAAGCACGATCGGCCGCGACGTGGACTGCGCGTCGCGGCCGATCTGTCTCTACTACGCCCGAGGGCTCGAGCCCCCTACAGTGATCGTTTCCCGCGCGCGCTGGCCGACGCCGGCTTCTTCTGCTTTGCGGCAGAAGGAGACCGACACGGGAGGCGCTTGAGAAAACCGGGCGTGGGCATGATGGACGCCGAAACTTAAGGAGCAGCCCGGTCGGCGCAAGTCGGCACAGCCGCTTATCGGGCTCCCCGGGCCAGGCTCCACTTGAGGGCCGGCGGCGTGATCAGCGTCGTCAGGACGACCATGATCACCAGCCCCGAGAACACCGCCGGACTGACGATCCGCTCTCCATGTAGCGTAAGGCTCAGGCCGAGGTTCGCGAAAATGAGGCCGACCTCGCCTCGCGGAATCATGCCGATGCCGATCGAGAGCTTGTCCAAAGGGGCGCCGAGTCCGCCCAGCGCGCACGCCTGTTTGCCGGCGATCGCGGCCAGCGTCAGCAGCAGGGCGAGACCGAGCACGTCGGGGTGTGCGAAGGAGCGGAGCTCCACCCGCATGCCCATTAGTACGAAGAAGACGGGCACGAGCAGCGTCCCGATGGGGCGGACCAGCTCCTCCAGCCGGCGCTCGTCGTGGCGGGTCAAATCGACGTAGTGGGCCTCTTCCAACACGAGACCGGCGGCGTAGGCACCGACGATCGCGGCAAGGCCCACCGCGGACGCGAGATAGGCGAGGATGAAGCAGAACACGAGGGCGGTGGTGAGGAGCAACCCCGATCCCCGCAGCCTGCCGGCCAGGGCGAAGAGGCGGGGCGACAGGGCAACACCGAGCACGAGCGCGCCACCGAGAAACAGCAACGCCTTCGCCAAGATGACGCCGACGGCCGCATACGAGAGGCCGCCGCCCTGGTTGGCCGCGGTGATCACACCCCCGACGACGGCGAGGATCACGAGTCCGAGCACGTCGTCGATCACCGCGGCACCGAGGATGATGCGAGCCTCGGGCGATTGCGCGCGGCCCAGGTCCTTGAGCACACGGGCTGTGATGCCCACGCTCGTGGCCGTGAGCGTGGCACCCAGAAAGGCGTGTACGTAGGGGCTCGCGTCGGGGAGGAGCAGTGCTCCCACGCCCCAGCCGAGTATCCAGGGAGTCACGACCCCCAGCACGGCGACCAGCAGCGACCGGCCCCCCACCTTCAGCATGTCGCGCACCGTGGACTCGAGCCCGACCTCGAACAGCAGCAATACCACGCCAAGCCCAGCGAGCACGTCGATGGTATGGTCGGCGGCCACGCCCCGGAACCAGGGCACCCCGACCAGGTCCAGATTGCCGAGCAGGATGCCCACCACCAGCTCGCCCAGCACGGCGGGTTGACCGATGCGCTCGGCCACGTCGCCGCCCAGCTTGGCGCCCGCCAGGATCGCCGCGAGGGCGAGCAACACGGGGGCGACGGGATCAGCCACGGGGGGCCTCCTCATGGGGCGTGGTTGCTACAGGTGTCGACATAAATGTGCATCTTTTGCACGTTTTCAGGTACGATACTGCAAACAGACACGAATAGGTACTAGCGTAGTGTAGCACGATTCGTGCATATTATGCGCGAAATATCGTACACCACTTCACCGCTCCATCCCCTGACTCGGAGACCGTATGACGGGAGAAGGCATGAAGCGCTCGGTCGGCCTTGGTTTGATGCTGGCGTTGGCCTGTCCGTTGGGCCTGGCGGCGCAAGCAGTTCCGGCGGATTCGCTCGCCACAGCCGCGAACGCCGCCGCGGCGGCGAACACGGTCGCCATCAATTTCGTGTGGACCCTCGTCGCCGGGTTCCTCGTCATGTTCATGCAGGCCGGCTTCGCGATGGTCGAGACCGGGTTCACGCGCGCCAAGAATGCCGCGCACACGATCACCATGAACTTCATGGTCTACGGCATCGCGATGCTGGCGTACTGGGCGGTCGGCTTTGCGCTGCAGGCCGGCGGTGTCGGCGCGCTCGGCACGCTTGGCGGCTACGATAAGCTCGCCCATGAGGTCTCGCTCACGATCGGTGGCAAGGAGTGGGGGCTGTTCGGCGGGACGGGCTTCTTCCTCACCGGCGTCGCCTACGCGGCCCCGGTGTTCGCGTACTTCCTGTTTCAGATGGTGTTTATGGACACCGCGGCCACGATTCCCACCGGTGCGTTGGCCGAGCGGTGGAAGTTCTCGGCGTTCGTGGTGTTCAGTGTGTTCGTCGGGGCGTTCATCTATCCGATCTATGCCAACTGGACCTGGGGCGGCGGCTGGCTCGCGATGCTGGGCAAGAACCTCGGGCTCGGTCACGGACACGTGGACTTCGCCGGATCGTCGGTCGTACACATGACGGGCGGCGTCATGGCGTTCGTGACGGCGGCCCTGCTGGGTCCGCGCCGCGGCAAGTACAACGCCGACGGCACGAGCAACGCGATCCCGGGCCACAACATCCCGATGGCGTTGATCGGGACGTTCATCCTGGCGTTCGGGTGGTTCGGGTTCAACGCGGGCTCGACGCTGGCGGGCTCGGACCTGCGCATCGGGGTCATCGCGACGAACACGATGCTGGCTGGGGCGGCTGGAGGCATCACCGCAATGCTCTACATGTGGGTCAAGTACGGCAAGCCCGATCCTTCGATGGTGGCGAACGGCACGCTCGCCGGGCTTGTCGCCATCACGGCGCCGTGCGCGTTCGTGACCGCGCCGTCGGCCGTGTTGATCGGTGGCGTCGCGGGCGTACTGGTCTGCCTGGCCGTGTTCTTCATCGACGGGAAGCTTCACATCGACGACCCCGTCGGCGCCATCTCGGTGCACGGCGTCAACGGGTTGTGGGGCATTCTCTCGCTCGGCTTGCTGGCCGACGGCACGTACGGCGACGGGTGGAATGGCGTCCCGGGCGCCGTGCGCGGGCTGTTCTACGGTGACGCGAGCCAGTTCGTCGCGCAACTGGTCGGCGGCCTGACCAACTTCGTCGCGGTCGGTGCCATGGCGTACGCCGCGTACAAGGTGACGGAGCTGGTCGTGGGTGGTCATCGCGTGTCGGCCGAGGTGGAAGAGCTCGGCCTCGACCTGCCCGAGATGGGCGCATTGGCGTACCCCGACACGCCGGAAGTCTCGTCGGCGGTGATTCTCAGCGAGTCGGCCGCCGTGTCGTTGGGGGTGGGGCAGCTCGAGCCGGAGCCCGAAGCCATCTAACCGGTGGGGGCGCAGCATGCTGCGCCCCTACTTCAGAGGAGCTAGCCAGATGAAACTCATCACCGCGGTAGTTCGCCCCGAGCGGCTGCCGCAAGTGAAGGCCGCGCTGTTCCGGGCCGGAGTCACCGGCATTACGATCAATCGCGTGAGCGGTCACGGCGGCGAGCACGAGATGCTGGAGCACTATCGCGGGCGGACCGTGGTGCTCGAATTCCGCGAAAAAGTCCGGCTCGAGATGGCCGTCTCGGAACCGTTCGTGGAGCCGACCATCAAGGCGATTCTGACATCCGCCCGCACCGGTAACGTCGGCGACGGGAAGATCTTCGTCCAGCCGCTCGAGCGCGTGATCCGGATCCGCACGGGCGAAGTCGACACCGCTGCCGTCACGGCGGTGACCGCGGATGCGGTTCAGCGCAAGGCCCTGAAGGAGGTCACAACATGAGAGCCGTACTCCTTGCTCTTTGGCTCGGTGCCC
>Ga0209474_10001641_pt1 | contig 21493 bp, 17 predicted proteins | sample GraSoiAngelo_145_FD_185902 | JGI IMG/M metagenome (GOLD analysis project Ga0209474, IMG submission 185902) | Grasslands soil microbial communities from the Angelo Coastal Reserve, California, USA - 14_1009_05_20cm (SPAdes) (version 2) | ecosystem: Environmental > Terrestrial > Soil > Grasslands... | reverse complement strand
TGTTTAGTGTGTTCGAAAGCAGGAGTGATGGAATCGACAGCAGAGATCGGCACGGGTCACCTCGCGAAGGGACGCGATGAAGGTAAATGCGAGCGGCCGCAACGTCAATGAGATTTTGAAACAGTTGAGGCCATTGAGCCACAGGACTGATGGACGAATGATTTAATCCGACTCACTCGTATCGCAGCGCCTCAACCGGATCGAGCTTGGAGGCCCGCAATGCCGGAATGAGACCGCTGATTACTCCAACCAGCAGTAACACCAAAGTCGAAACCATCACCGTGAACATAGAAATGTGTAAGTGAATATCACCTTTGCCGGAGTCATCTTCGAATAGAGGTCCCATCAGCGGGAGGGTGCCCACTGCGGCGGCGACCGCATACGACACCAATACGCCGATTGCGCCGCCCAGAAGCATAATCAGCAGTGTCTCCGAAAGGAATTGGAGCTTAATGTGAATTTTCTTCGCGCCCAGCGCTCGCCGTAACCCGATCTCGCGAATGCGTTCCTCCACTGAAACCAGCATGATGTTCATCACGCCGACACCGCCGATTCCAAGCGTCAATGCGCCGATGAACGTAAGCAGTACCTCAAGCCCGATTGTGATTCCGTCAATCACCGGACGGAACTCGTCTCGGCCGAACATCTGAAAAGCTTTTGGATCCGTGGGCGAGAATTGCTGGCGGGTAGCAATCGCAGCCAGCACCTGGGCCATGGCTCGCTTCTCGAATTGTGGCGCAACCGGTGCGAAGACGAGCACGGCGGCGTAGCGCGTATTCCATAAATCTCCGGCCGTCGAATATGGAATCCACGAGGAATCGTCATCGCTCGAAAAATAATTGCTGAGCTGGATTTTTCGTGCCATAACGCCGATTACGGTGAAGCGAACGCCTTGCACCAGCACGGTCTCGCCTACCGCGGGGCGCCCGCTGAACAAATCTTCTTTCAATTTCCCGCCAAGAAAAATTACCCGCCGGCGCTCGAGTTCATCTTCGGCATTGAGCCATCGTCCTTCAGAGGGGACCTCGTTCCGCATTTCGCCATACTCAGGGCACACCCCGCGTACCGGGTCCGTTCCCACCATGCGGTCGCCGTATGCGATGCTGGGCCGGCGAACGGTTTCAAGACATGCGTATTTCACCAGCGGCGCTGTGGCCTTGACCATTTCTAAGTCTGCTTTCTCAAGGACCACCTTCTTGCCCGCGCGCTGACCGCCCGGCTGCTCACTGGTCTGCTGCGGCCAGCAGATTACGACACTCTTTCCGAATGCATTGAATCCGCCCACCAAAATGCTTCGGAAGCTGCTGCCATAGGCAATCAGGAGCGTCACTGTCGCGATGCCCCACACAATTCCGAGCATGGTAAGAAAGCTGCGCGTGTAATTGCGCTTCAATGCCACCCAGGCTTCGCGAATGATCTCAGTCAGCATCAGCTTATAGCTCTCAGCTCCTAGCCTGAATGCAGAAGTAAGAATTCAGAATGCAGAATGAAATGCTCGCTGACGTGGTCTCGCCCGGTCTCACTTCTGCCTTCTAAATTCTTACTTCTGCATTCTTTCTATCCTCCTGCTTCAAACCTCAGCGCTTCTATCGGATCGATAGATGCGGCTCTGCGCGCGGGATACAGAGCCGAAAGCACCGCGATTGCGCCGAGCATGAGGCAGGCGAGGACTCCAGAGGTCCACGTCGGCACTAGCCCAGCAAAGAAATCTGGCATAGGGAGCAGGTTCACCAACCAGCACAGGCCGTAGGCGACTCCCATTCCAATGCCGCCACTCACGAGCGCAATGACCATGGCCTCAATGAAAAACTGTCTCAGGATTGCGTGTGCCGGCGCGCCCAAAGCTTTGCGCACGCCAATCTCGCGGGTACGCTCACGCACCGCCACCATCATCACGTTCATCACGCCGATGCCGCCAAGAAACAGCGTCACGAATCCCACGGCGCCAAGGAAATATTTCATCCCGTCCGTCATTTGCGTGAAAGCTTTCGCTTCCTGAACCGTGTCCCAGATCGGACAAGCCTCTTTGTCCAGCGGATCGTAATGATGCATGCGGGCCAGCACCGCGCGTACTTCATGTTTGCAGGCTTCGTGGTGCTCGACGGTCCTCGGAGTCACCAAAAGCATGTCGAAGGTTCGCGCCGTGCCCGGCGGCTTGTCGGGAAAGTCCCGCCGCATGGCGGAGAATGGGATAAAAACTTTATTCACGTCCCACCCGTCGTAACTCGAGTCTTGCTTCTTTTTGGCCATGACGCCAATCACGAGAAACGGAATATCATTTAAATAAACGTTTTCGCCAATGGGATTGCGACCCTCCGGGAAAAGCTGCTTGGCAGCGTCAGTGCCAAGGAAAGCCACACGGCGCCCGGCATTCTGGTCGTGCCAGTTATAGAAGCGGCCCGAGCCCACGCTGAGGCTTCGAATGTCTCCGAACTCCGGATAAGACCCAGTCACCAGGAACGCCGCATTGTTGTAATTGCTATGAGTGCGGACGTCCTCTTTTTCGAGTTCGGGAATCGCATACTGGCAATCCGTCGATTGAGACTGCACTGCCTGCACATCCGAATCTTCCCAGCGCACAATCTGGCCGGCACGCGTTCCTCCGGCCTGCAAGCTGGTGCGGCCGTGGAATACGATCATGATGTCTTTGCCCAAGTTTCTGGTTTGTTCCTCCTGGCCTTTTCGCAGTCCCTCGCCGGCCGCCACCATCAGGACAATCGACACGATTCCCCACGCGATGCCAAACATGGTCAGGAAAGTGCGCAGCTTATGCGACCAGATGGTGCGAAAGACATCGAGGATGAGATCGCGTAGGACCATGATTTTAAAACGCGCGCCTGGAGTTGCGGTTCAAAAAATAAGGACCATAAATTGGACGCTCGCCCGGGCGTAAAGTAAGCCGGGGCAAGCCGACTCATGGATAATACGGATACAGGAGGGGATTTGTTCAGGGCGAAATCACTTAATGACGGGCTTAATTGGTCTATGAGGCGCGGCCAACTTCTTGATTCCCCATTCCGAACTTTGCATTCTCCATCCATTTTTCCAGCTCGGCCAAGGCCAGCTCGCATTGCATTTTGTGCCTCTGCTGGCGGTCGCGAATCTTCTTTTCCAGAGGCGGAAGAAGATCGAAGGTGATGTTTGCCGGCTGAAACTTCTTCGGATCTGCGTGAGTAATGTAGTGCAGCAACGATCCCAGGGCTGACGCGCGGGGCGGAGCGGCGGGCGATCCTCCAGTAACCAGTTGCGATGCGAAATTTCCTGCCAGCATCCCCGTCGCAATGGATTCAACATAACCTTCGACGCCGCAAATCTGGCCCGCAAAAAAGATCGAAGGTTGATGTTTCATCTGCAACGTCGGAGTGAGCAGCGCGGGCGAGTTGATGTAGGTATTGCGATGAATCTGGCCGAAGCGCAGAAAGCGGGCGTTCTCCAGGCCAGGAATTAAGCGCAGAACTCCTGATTGCGCCCCGAATTTCAGGTGATTCTGAAACCCAACCAGGTTGTAAGAATCCGCCCGCAGATTTTCCTGCCGCAGTTGCACAACTGCATAGGGCGGCTTTCCCGTACGCGGATCTCTCAGACCTACCGGCTTCATGGGGCCGAAGCGCAACGTGTCCCGTCCGCGGCGCGCAATTTCCTCGATAGGTAAACAGCTCTCGAAGTAATTAAGTTTCTCCCAGTTTTTCTGTTCGACGGACTCGGCTGAAACTAACGCATCGTAGAAGCGGTCATATTCGTCCTTCGACATTGGACAATTGATGTAATCCGCAGTGCCTTTGTCATAACGCGCCGCAAGATACACCTTTGACATATCAATCGAGTCAGCTTCTACGATCGGACTAATGGAGTCGTAGAAATAAAGACTGCTCGGCGGACCGTGTGGCGCGGGCGCCCCCGCCCGCGAAGTCTGCGTGCAGAGCCTCGCAATCTCCGGCGCGAGCGCATCGGAAGTCAGTGGCCCGCTGGCAATGATCGTGATCCCGCTTTCGTCGATCTGCGTCGCTTCCTCGCGGCGAATTGAAATCAGCGGCTCGCGCGAAATCACCTCAGTCACTCTTGCGGAAAAATGCTTCCTATCAACCGCCAGGGCGTGACCTGCCGGGACCGCGCATTCTTTCGCAATCTCTATCAGCAGCGATCCGGCGCGCCGCATTTCTTCCTTCAAGAGCCAGGGCGCAGTGTTCTCAGATTCTGACTTCAGAGAATTGGAGCAGACGAGCTCAGCGAAATCCGCAGTCTGGTGCGCCGGAGTAGACCGTACCGGCCGCATTTCGTAGAGATCAACTGGAATCCCGCGCCGCGCACACTGCAACGCCGCTTCCGATCCCGCAAGCCCCGCGCCAACAATTTTGACTTTCTGCATAAAACTTTCGCCACGGAGACACGGGGTCATGGGAAAAAGTCGACCACGCTTTGAAAAAGAGTTTAACCGCAGAGATCGCCGGGAAAAGCCGCTGAGAACACTGAGAAAATCTCTAACATCCAGAGCCTCTTCTTTCTCCGTGTCTCACTGTCTCCCTCGTAGATCGGTTTTACTTTGGTTAGACATTTCTTCTCTGCGGACTCCGCGAAGGCTCTGCGCTCTCCGCGGTTAAGAGCTTTTGGGGCCGGCGGCCACTCTGCGCGTTGCGTTCTCGTCGAACGCAACAACCTTTCGTTCATTCAGGAATGTGGCCCCTAATTTTTGGTAGAAATCGATCGCGGGCTTGTTCCAGTCCAGCACTTCCCAGCGCAATCCAAAGCAGCCTTCGTCGATCGCAAGCTTCGCGACCGCAGACAGCAAACTCATTCCAATTCCATTTCCCCGGAATTTGTCGAGCACGAATAGGTCTTCAAGAAATAAAGCCGAGCGACCCTGATACGTGGAGTAAAAATGAAAGAATGAAGCATACCCGGCCGGCTCGCCTTTCCACTCAGCAATCAGAGCGCGGAATTTCGAGTGCTTGCCGAAGGCATCGCGCAACAGATCCTGTTCAGTCGTAACTACTGCGTTCGGCTTTTTCTCGTAAGCCGCCAGGCCGCGGATCAGGGAGAGCAGCGCGGGAATATCGTTGCGAGTTGCGGGATGAATGTTCAGCATTCTAATTCGTTGCGAATCCTACCTGTGTCTTTGCTCTGTGAGACTCTGTGTTCCCTGTGGTTAATGCTTTTAGAACCTTTAACCACAGAGGTCACTGAGGTACACAGATAAATGCAACGGAGAATTTCTACGCCACACTGAGTACTACACTCTCAACTCCGCTACGGTCGCCCCGCCGCCGCCTTCCTGTTGCGGAGGCTCCGCGACGGACTCAACGTGCGGATGCTTCTGTAAGTACTGCCGCAATGCTTTGCGCAAAATTCCCATGCCGCTGCCGTGCACAATTCGTACTCGCGGCAATCCCGCCAGGAACGCTCGATCAACGAACTTTTCAACTTCTCGCGTCGCATCATCCACAGTTTGCCCGATAACATTGATCTCCGAAGGCACACTGGCGTCACTCTCAAGTACTACCGATACGCCCTTCGCGCGCGCGGCTCTAACTGGGCTGTCTGAAGCGCGGCTCACGACTTCGGCGATGTCCTCTCGCGGGACGCGCATCTTCATCGATCCCATTTCCACTTCGAAATGCTTGTTATCCAGTTGGCGCGTGATCTTCGCGCTTCGTCCGACTGACTTCAGCTTCACGAAATCCCCTTCCAATACGTTCTGCACCAACCCCGGTTGCGCGTTGGGATCGTCACGGTCCGCGCCGCTGATATGCGCCACCACCGATGAGTCGAACTGTTCGCGGAAGTCACGCCGCAACTTGGCAATGCGACGCTCGGCATCCTTGGAGACTTTCTGCGCAGCCGCCCTATCCTGAATTGCATTCACGGTTTCGCGCGCGTGATATTCGAAGTCACGCAACAGGGTTTCCAGCTTCTTCTCCAGTTGCCGTGCTTTCTCCTGCTGCTCACGTTTGCCTTCAGACGCCAGCCGGGCCTGCTCGCGATTCAATTCGGTTTCTTTCTCGCGCAGACGAAGGCGTTCCGTTTCCGCATCCCGCAGTTCCGCATGCAACCGATCGAGAAATTGGCCGACATCACGCGCCTGGCTTCCCAATCGCGACCGCGCGGAACGAATGATCGCGGGATTCAATCCCAGCCGCTGCGCAATGTTGATGCCTGCCGATGCGCCCGGCACGCCCAGCTTAAGCTCATAAGTCGGCTGGAGCGTGGCTTCGTCGAAGCCAACCGAAGCGTTCACCACTCCCGGTGAATTCGCGGCAAACACTTTGAGCGAAGTGTGATGAGTGGAAACAATGGTGAAACAACCAATTCTTAAAAAGTGCTCTGCGATTGCGACCGCCAGTGCCGCGCCTTCTTCGGGATCGGTCGCCGAGCCGAGTTCGTCGAGTAAAACTAATGAGTGTGTGGTCGCGGTTCGAGAGAGGCGGTCGATATTGGTGACGTGCGCCGAAAACGTGGAGAGATTCTGCTCGATAGATTGATAGTCGCCAATATCCGCCAGCACCGCGTCAAATACAGGCATTTCCATTCGGGTCGCCGGGACCGGAATTCCCGACTCCGCCATCAACACGAGCAGCCCGACAGTCTTGAGCGCCACCGTTTTTCCGCCGGTATTCGGCCCAGTGATGATGAGCTCGCGACTGTTCCCTTCCAGTTCTATGGTTGTCGGGACAATGTGACCGTTTTTCGCTTTAAGGTTTCGCTCGAGAAGAGGGTGGCGCGCATCGCGGACGATCAGGGTAGCAGAGTCACCTTTCTTACCCTGTCTCAAAGAACGCGATAAGGGTGGGACGCTCTCGGCAGCTGGTGGACGGGCGAGGGCGCCCGTCGCCCCAGAATATGATTCATCGGAATGTTCATTGCTGCCAAGCACCGGCGCGATGCAGTCGTAATCTTCTGCGAACTTCGCCTTCGCAAATTGCAATTCAAGTTCCGCAAGCACCTCGATGGCGACAGCGATTTCCCCAGCACGCTCTCCAATCTTGCGCGTCATCTCCAGCAGAATGCGATGCATCTCAGCCAGTTCGTCTTCCAGCAGGCGTACCAATTCGTTGTTCTGCTCGATCGTCTCCAGTGGCTCTACGAAAACTGTCTGGCCGCTGGAACTTGCCCCATGCACCACGCCCTGCACGCGTCGTTTGTGTTCAGCCTTGACCGGAATAACGAAGCGTTCACCCCGCACTGTGACTACTTCCTCCTGCGCGGTTCCGCCCTCGCTCAGCCGCCGCAGATAACTTTGGAGGGACTGCTGTATGGCTCGTCTTTGTTTCTCAATTTCACGCCGTATGCTTGCCAGTTCCGGTGAGGCTTTGTCATCCAGCGTCCCATCCGGAAGAATCTTGTTTCGAATGCCACGCAACAGATCGCTGAAATCTGCGATTCCAGAAGAGAGCTGCCGCACCGCAGTCCAATCAGTCTTCATTCCCTGTGGTGGATGGAAAGCAATCTCACGCCATTCCGCCGCCCGATCCACGGCGGTGAGCACATCTCGAACTTCGAGAGTCTCGAGCGCTGCGCCCTCGATGCGCGATTTTTCCAGCAGCCTCGTGATGTCGCTTAAACCAGCAAACTCAAAATTCCCGCCAACACGCCGGAACTCGCGGACCTCACTTGTAAGCTGGTGCTGGTTCTGAATCCAGGCGAGATCAATCGAGGGGCTGAGTGCTGCCACCCGCGCGCGCCCGAGATCGGAAGCCGCGTAACCCCGCAACAAATCGCGCAAGAGGCCGAATTCAAGGACCGCAGCGCTCGAATTTGCCATTAACACCGGCACAATTCCATGTTACTGTAATCCGCGCCGTAAAACGGCAGGTTACCCCCAGCCCTGGTTTTTGCCCGAGCTTCGCGCCCGAAACAGCTTTCGCCCGAAAAATTAATCAACGAGGTGCCTCCGATGGCGACCGCAACTATGCCCGTGCAAAGAAGAACGCAACTGCGTCCAAAGTATGTTCTGTTCGCATTCATAGGCTTGATGATGGCGTATGTGCTTCGCCACAACGAAAGTTTCCTCATTCATCCCGGGAACCCAGTCTGGCATCACTACCACCCGTTCCGGTGGTGGTTGTTACCGCACGGAATCGCCGGCGCTTGCGCGCTTTTGTTGGGGCCGCTGCAGTTCTCAGATCGCCTTCGGCAGCGGTTCACAAAATTTCATCGCGTTGCAGGACGGATCTACGTTGCAAGCGCGCTCATTCTTGCCCCGCTCGGCGCATACATTCAGTATTTCGAAGAACGCATGGGCGCCCCGCGCTCCTTCAGCGTGGCTGGGCTGATTGATGCCATTCTTTTAATGATGACCACCGGAATCGCCTTTGGGTTCATTCTCAACGGAAGAGTTCAACAACATCGTCAATGGATGACTCGCAGCTTTGCGGTCGCGCTGGTGTTTATTGAAGTGCGCGTGGTGCAAGGCGTGACTGGATGGGAAAAGCTGGGCATTGGGGCCACCGAGACAATTGTCTGGTCTTGCCTGGCGTTCTCTTTGCTGTCGGCGGATATTGTTCTGCAAGTGCAGGAGCTATGGCGTTCGCGTCCGGCCGCGAGGGCGCGAGTTGCGGCGGCAGACTAGCCTGGCGGATCTCCGCATTGTACGAACAAAACCAAACCACAGAGGACACGGGGTTAGACAGAGCAAAAACATAGAGGCTTGAATCGCAAGCGCATTCCTCTGTGGCTTTCCTCTGTGTAGCTCAGTGCCCTCTGTGGTTCAAGGTTTTCAACACACCCTGCTAAAATCGGTCTATGGCCTTCCCGGCTACACGCCTTCGCCGGTTCCGTCGCACCGGCACGCTTCGATCAATGGTGCGTGAAACGCGGCTTACTCCGGAAAATTTCGTCTATCCACTGTTCGTCTGCCCTGGAGAAGGTGTTCGTAAAGAAGTGCGCTCCATGCCCGGGGTATTTAATTTGTCGGTGGATCAAGCGGTGCGCGAGACGGCGGAAGCACATTCGTCAGGTGTTCCTGCGGTGATTTTGTTTGGTCTGCCAGAGAAAAAAGACGAAGTTGCCACAGGCGCATGGGACGAAAACGGAATTGTGCAGCGCGCCGCGAGGGCTATCAAGACCGAAGTTACGGACATGGTTGTTATCGGCGATGTCTGCCTTTGCGAGTACATGTCGCATGGACATTGCGGGGTGGTCAAGCCTTCTTCTCCTAGACCGCTTGGGGCCGCGGTGGCGAGTCCTCCTGTTACCGGCACCGACTATGAAATCATCAACGACGCCACGCTTGAACTGCTGGCGCGGACATCAGCCTCATTAGCCCGCGCTGGAGTGGACATCATCGCACCATCTGACATGATGGACGGCCGGGTGGCAGCAATCCGTAAAGCGCTCGACGAAGCCGGCTTCGCGAACACGCCGATTCTTTCTTACGCCGCCAAGTTTGCTTCGGCCTTCTACGGGCCATTCCGCGAGGCCGCGGATTCGACGCCACAATTTGGAGACCGCCGTTCATATCAGATGGACGGGGCCAACTTTCACGAAGCCATGCGTGAGATCGCTCTCGACATTGAAGAGGGCGCCGATATGGTGATGATCAAGCCCGCCATGCCGTATCTTGACGTGATCGCAGCCGCGCGCGAGCGATTTGATGTGCCGGTCGCGGCATATCAAGTCTCGGGCGAGTACGCGATGATCGAAGCCGCGGCCCGAAATAATTGGATTGATCGCGATCGCGTGATTTTGGAGTCGCTGACGTCAATTCGGCGGGCGGGAGCTGGAATTATTCTGACGTACTTCGCGAAAGACGCGGCGAGATTGTTAGCCTAAAACCCAAAGCAGCCACCGATCGCACAGATTTTCACGAATAATACCTCGTGTCCTTAATTGATCCGTGGATATCCGCGTGATCCGTGGCTTGATTTTTCTGCTCAGGAGCGGGTTGCAAAGCTTCGGGGCTCGAGTTTCGAGGTTCAAACAACAATGAGCAACAATCGAATGCGCCTTTGCCTAATATCGATACCTCTGTTCGCCATACCCATCGCTCTGCCATCCGCGGTTGCCCAATCCGGCCCAACCCGCCCTGAGTCGGTTGTGGTTTTTGCGCCGCATCCTGACGACGAAGTGATTGGCTGTGCCGGAATCATCCAGCAGGCACTGGCGCACGGAGCACGGGTGAAGGTGGTCGCGATCACCAGCGGTGATGGTTTTCCTGATGCGGCAGCCGGTGTGACCCATAAAGCCGTTGATCAAGTCGGTCCCGAGGACTTCTTTGCGCTTTCACGATTGCGCCAGAACGAGAGCCGCAATGCGCTTGAGATACTGGGTGGGAAAGCCGATGACCTCATCATCCTCGGCTACCCGGATGGCGAGTTAGGCAATTTGTACGAAAGTACCGATGACAAGGTGATTCGCCAGCAATTCACCAAAAAACGAAACTTACGCGCTCAGCCAGAAGGACTACCACACCGCCGTGCACGGCAAACCTGCTGCTTACCGGCGTAGCTCTGTTATGGGGGATCTAGTTGAACTGCTGAAGAAGTTGCAGCCTACGGAAATTTACGTCACCGACGGAACCGATGGCCACATTGACCATCGTGCGGCATTCTGGTTTGTGCGGGACGCAGCGAAGCAGGTGGGATACAAAGGCGCGCTCTATACCTATCTTGTCCATGGATTGCCGGCATGGCCTTTCCCGACTGGAGTGACACCGAAGCAGCCGTTTGAATCGCGCAAAGTTGATGGCGAAGTGGTTCCGCGCGGTCTGCCATGGCCGCCGCCGAGACGCGTCCCGCTCACACCGGAGCAGGCGGAGCGAAAGCTGAAATCTATCCAGGCCCATAACATTCCGGTAGTCGGAATGCCTGAACACCAACGCGAAATGGAATCGTTCGTGAAGTCGGAAGAAGTTTTTTGGACACCGCTGGCCGGTTCGCGCTAAAAGCGTAGAGCATTAAGGCATTTGGACCAGTGTCAATGAGGGGCATGGGCGATATTTCATCGATCGACTGCGTGCCACGACTAAAATCCATTACATGCCTTGGTTCAACAGATCAAAGCTTCGGGAAGACGGATCTGCGCGGCCATAAATGGCCGCTGTTCCACGTGATCATAGCGCCCTCTTTGCGTGCAGTGGCAGGGGAGATTCACGGACGGAACCTGGAAGCCGTATATGCGGCCAATCGAAGATTCCGGTGGCAATCCGGTTGGGTTGAGCTTTTTACGAGTTGTCAAAAGTTCTAGAGATATACAGGGCCTTTGCCGGACATTGCACAAGAATGGCTTTCTTCGATGTCCAAATATCGATGACGAAATTTTTGCGCGCCAGAGAACCGTGATTTCATTTACATTATCCAGTTCCTGCGGAGGGCCAAAGTGAATAATCAGCTTCAGTCTTCAGGTAAGCCGGTTTCTCGACGGAAATTTATTGCACAAAGTACGGCCGCCGCCGTCGGTGTCACCATCGTTCCGCGCCGCGTGCTAGGCGGGACGAAATACGTTTCTCCGAGCGACAAGATCAACGTCGCATTTATTGGCGTGGGCGCGCAGGGTTTCCGCGTGATGCTCCATTTCCTGGGCGAGCCTGACGTGCAGGGCATCGCTGTCTGCGATGTGACTCAGAGTGCCGCGAATTATCCACAATGGGACACGCAAGAATTCTGCAAATCAGTCCGTAAACTGCTCGGCGTCGATTCCGGTTGGGAGTGGCTTAGCCCTGACCAGCCGCTTCAGTTGAGCCATACGTTGCGTGTGACCAGCGGTGTGGCCGGACGCGAACCCGCGCAGAAAGTCGTGAACGGGTATTACGCCACCCAGCAGCGCTCGGGACAATACAAAGGTTGCGCCGCTTACGTTGATTTCCGCGAACTCCTGGAAAAGCAGAAAGATCTTGACGCAGTGGTTGTCTGCACGACCGATAATCTCCACGCAGCAGCATCCATTGCCGCAATGAAGAAGGGCAAGCACGTTTTCTGTCAAAAGCCGCTGACTCACACGATCTACGAAGCGCGGCGCATGGCGGAAGTGGCGAAGCAAACCGGAGTCGCGACGCAGATCGCCGTCGCCAATCAGGCTTCTGAAGATACGCGTCTGCTCTGTGAATGGATCTGGGCTGGCGTGATCGGCCCGGTTCGGCAGGTACAAAACTGGTCGAGCCGCCCGTTTTGGCTACAAGGTATGGAGCGCCCGAAGGAGCAGGATCCCGTGCCCGCCGGACTGGATTGGGACCTGTGGCTCGGCCCGGCGCCTGAACGCCCATTCAATCATGTGTATTTGCCGTTTTCCTGGCGCGGATGGAGCGACTTCGGCTGCGGCGCACTCGGCGACATGGGATCCTATAGCTTCGATACCATCTTTCGCGTGTTGAAGCTCGAAGCCCCATTGACAGTGGAAGCGAGCTCCAGCGATCGCTACGAAGAAACTTATCCCCTGGCCTCCATTGTGCGCTATGAGTTCCCGGCCAGAAGCGACATGCCCCCCGTGAGGTTCACATGGTACGACGGCGGCTTGATGCCCGCCCGTCCCGAGGAGCTGGCAGAAAATGTTTCTTTCCAGGGCGGAAACGAAAATGACGAGGGGCTGCTGTTCATCGGCGACCACGGCAAGATTTTCTGCGGATTCAACGGCGAGAATCCGCGCTTGATTCCGGAAGAGAAGATGCGTAGCTTCGTGCCGCCTCCGAAGACGCTGCCGCGTTCTCCCGGAAATGAACGCGAGTGGCTCGATGCCTGCAAAGGTGGCAAGGCCAAGCCAGGCGGAAATTTCGAATTCGAAGGCCTGGTGACCGAGACCTTGCTGCTGGGAAACATCGCCAGCTGCACGGGAGAGCGACTGCACTGGGACCGCGCGAATCTAAAGGTCAGCTCCGCCGCAGGACAGAAGTTTGTGCAACCGGAACGGCGCAAAGGGTGGGAGCTGTAACGGAAGACCAATCAGGAGGCAATCATGTCCGAAATGTCCCGCAGAGACTTCGTTAAATCCACCGCCGTGGCAGGAGTTGTGTTGGCCACTGGACTCGATCTTCAGGCCAATCCGCTCGGGCTTCCCATCGGGTGCCAGACCTGGCCGGTCCGCGACATGATCGCCAAAGACTTCCCCGGCACAATTAAAACCCTGGCAAAAGCGGGATTCCAAACCGTAGAACTCTGCTCGCCCGTTGGTTACGCCGATTCCGGATTCGCCGGTCTTGCCAAATACAAGGGCAGCGAGCTCAAAAGAATTCTCAACGACGCGGGTGTTAATTGCTTCAGCTCACATTTTGGGATCGAGGAACTGCGCAAAGATCAGGAAGACCGCATCGCCTGGGCGAAAGACCTCGGCCTGACGCAAATGCTTGTGCCAAGCCTCAATGGCCCGAAGAATCCGACGCTCGATGACGTGAAGCGCTCCGCCGATGAGTACAACAAAATGGGCGAAAAGGCCGCGCAGGCGGGTATTCAGCAGGGCCTTCACAATGAAGATTTCGAGCTCTCGAAAGTTGATGGCCAGCGCACCTACGACGTGCTATTTGGCCTGCTTGATCCCAAGTTGGTGAAGTTCCAATTCCAGGTTTCAACCATCTCCGAGGGATACGACGCGGCACAATACTTTATGAAATATCCGGACCGGTTCATTTCTATGCACGTGCAAGGCTGGGATTCGAAGACCAGGAAGATTGTGGCCGTGGGCCAAGGCACGTTGGACTGGAAGAAGATTTTCACCGCCGCGAAAACTGGCGGGGTGAAAAACTACTTCGTCGAGATGGACCTGGAAAACATGAGGGCGAGCGTGCCGTATTTGCGGAAGTTGCAGGTGTGAAGGTTTGATCGCGACTTTCCGTGTGGGCTGATCCATCTCAGCATTTGACTCTGCAGTATCTCGCCATTGATGGCTGACGGGCCTTCCTGTGCAAAACGCACCAACTTTTATCTTTCTATCCCTATGTGAATAAAGTTATAGTGAATCTGCTCAGCGGTTCCCACGACAACTGACCTGTTGATGGCGCGAAGAAGCGGTACCACCATCCAGGAAGAGTTGTACTCCACGCCCGACGAACTGGCGCGCGAAGACATCGATGACGCTCGCCTGCTCGACTTGGACGCGGACAAGGAATCGCCATTCCTGCGGGCGCAAAAGCGCGTCTCTGCCCGCCGCAGTCCCCTGCCAAAGAAAACTGCTACCCGGCTGCTGTGGGCAGCACTCGCGGTTTTGATTATCGGAGCCGGTGCGCTTGCCGCGGTGATGCTCCACCACTACGGTGAACGCTCGTGGCGTTTCCGGCTGGATTCGAGCGACAACATTGAACTGGCCGGGCTGAGTAATGTGACCCGCGGTCAAATTATGGAAGTAATGGGCGGCGACATCGGCCGCAACGTTTTCTTTATTCCTCTTGATCAGCGACAGAAACAGTTGGAGCAGATTCCGTGGGTGGCCTCAGCCAGCGTGATGCGTTTCGCGCCGGACCGCATCAAGATCCAGATTCAGGAGCGCACGCCGGTAGCATTTGCGCGAGTTGGATCGAAGATCATGCTCATCGACGCTAACGGCGTTTTGATGGACCTGACCAACAAGAAAAAGTTTTCATTTCCTGTGATCGTCGGCATGTCCGCCAACGAGCCGCTTTCGACCCGCTCGATTCGCATGAGAACTTTCAACGAATTAGTGCGGCAACTCGACTCGACCGGCGCTCACTATTCACAAGACCTGAGCGAAGTGGATTTGACCGACACCGAAGATGTGAAGGTGATGACCAACGATCCGCAAGGCGAGATCCTGGTGCATTTAGGTTCTTCGAACTATCTGGACCGTTTCAAAATTTATGTAGCACACCTGCGCGAGTGGCGGCAGCAGTTTGCAAAACTCGAATCAGTCGATCTGCGCTACGACCGCCAGATCATCGTGAATCCCGATTTGCGAGGCACGGCCCGGCAACCTGCGCTGACGCAAACGGCGGCGAAAGCAGCGATGGCTGCAGGCGTAAAACCAAGCGCGCTCATTAGTCGAGTGCCCGCGAGGTCCGCTACGCCGCATGCCATTTATGTAAAGCCTGCGAGAAGGCCTGCGGTGACGGAGCCGCCTGCCATTTCTCAGAAATGGAAGAAACATGGAAGCTTCGCCGCGAAGATAAAGCCTGCGTCCATCAGGCGCCCGGAAAAGCAGTCGCCAGCACATAAAAAGTGGACTCCGGCAAAACGCTCTGCGTGGAAGCCGCGCGCCCAGAGCCCTGCAGCCACACAATTGAGACCGGCGGCCGGCCTGCAAAAGCCCAGCCCCGCAATTCCGAAAGGACAGGAAAACCACTAACGATGCCGAAGTCGCATGAGCAGTTCTTGACCGCCATTGATGTAGGCAGCGCAAAAACTTGTGTGCTGGTGGCCGAGTACACCGAAAACGGATTGCGTTATCGCGGACACGGCCTGGCGGACTCGCGCGGATCTCGCAAGGGCATCATTGTCGATTTGGAGAAGGCTGTTGGCACCATTCAGAAGGCGGTAGAGCGGGCGGAAGATAGCTCGGGCATTCCGATCGAGCACGCGATTTTGGGAGTTGCTGGATCGCACGTGCGCGGGATCAATACCCATGGGGGATTGATTTTCAGTCGGGCGCGAGAAATAGGGCGCGAGGAGATTCGGCAGGCGGTCGATAAAGCCCGGGCCATTCCGCTGCCGCCGGACCGCGAAGTGCTTCATCTCCTGCCACAAGAGTTCATCCTCGATGAACAGTCCGGCGTGCACGATCCGCTGGGCATGATCGCTACCCGGCTTGAAGTTCGCGTGCACATGATCACGGCGGCCACTTCCGCGACGCAGAACGTGATCACAGCAGTGAATCGGGCGGGCGTGCACGTGGATGACACGGTCTTCGAGCCGCTTGCCTGCGGCGATTCGGTCTTGCGCTCTGATGAACGCGAGTTGGGAATTTGCCTGGCAGATATCGGCGCCGGTTCAACAAACCTGATTGTGATTCAGGAGGGCGCAGTTGCACACAGCGCCGTGCTGCCGGTCGGAGGCGATCACTTTACCAGCGATCTTTCTGTAGGGCTTTGCACTCCCCTGATCGAATCGGAGAAGATCAAAAAACTTTTCGGCAATGCGATCGTCACATTGATTCCTGAAGGGAACGAAGTCGAAGTACCCTCGGTCGGAGATCGCCCGTCGCGCATGATCTCGCAGCGTATGGTTGGCGAGATTCTGGAACCGCGAGCACGCGAACTTTTTGAAATGCTGCGTGAAAACCTGCGTCATGCGGGAATGCTCGAGGTGTGTGCGGCAGGCGTGGTCATCAGTGGCGGCGGCTCGCGCCTGCCTGGCCTTATGGATATCGCAGATTCCGTTCTGCGCAAGCCGGTGCGCCTGGCATGGCCGGTGCCGATCGCGAAAATGCCGTCCACATTGGCCGAGCCAGAGTTCGCAACCGTGCTGGGCATGGTGGCGTACGGGCATCGCGCCCGAACCGCGAGAGGCGCGCTGGATGAGCGCTGGAGTTCGAAGTTGAAAACCATGCTAGTGGGAAAAGGAGCATAGTAGTGGGCAAATATGAGGTCGGCGAAAAAGCTTTTAACCGCAGAAGACACAGAGATATCACAGAGGACGCAGAGAAGTTCTCAGCGAACTCGTAAGTTTCTCGGCGAACTCTGCGGTTAAAAGGTTCTGAATTTGTTAGTAGACAACCACGAACGACCAAACGACGATTCACCAGGAGTGCGGTATGAAAAAAGAGAGCAACAGCGAAATTCGCATCAGCTACAACGACGATACCCGCAACGACGCTCGCATTAAAGTGATCGGCGTTGGAGGCGGCGGAGGCAATGCCGTAAACCGCATGATTGATGCCGGCATGGACGGCATCGAGTTCATCACTGCCAATACCGATCTGCAGGCGCTTCGCATGTCCCGCGCGCCAATGAAAATTCAGCTTGGCGTGAAGCTGACCAATGGCCTGGGAGCGGGCGCCAATCCTGAGATTGGACGCAAAGCCGCGCTGGAGGATTCCGACAAAATCATCGAGGCACTGGAAGGTGCTGACATGGTGTTCGTGACGACGGGTCTCGGAGGCGGCACTGGTACTGGTGCGGCCCCGATCATTGCATCGCTGGCGAGCGAAATGGGCGCGCTAACCGTCGCAGTCGTAACCAAGCCATTCGCATTCGAAGGCAAGCGCCGAATGCAGCAAGCAGAACGCGGAGTCGCCGAGCTGATGGATTCGGTTGATACAACCATCGTGATTCCCAATGAGAAGCTGCTCGCAGTAGCGCAAGATGCCGGATTCTTCGAATCATTCCGCGTGGCCGATGACATTCTGCGCCAGGGCGTTCAAGGAATTTCGGACATCATCACGATTCCGGGGATCATTAATCGCGATTTCGCCGACGTGAAAGCGATCATGGCGCGCATGGGATATGCGGTGATGGGCACGGCGAGCGCAAACGGCTCGCGTCGCGCCACTGAGGCTGCACAAAAAGCGATTGCCTCGCCACTACTCGAGGCGGGGGCCATCGACGGAGCTCGCGGGATTCTCATCAATATCACGGGATCGGCTTCGCTCAAGTTGGCAGAGGTACAGGAGGCGTGCAGCATTATTCAGAACGCGGCGCACGAAGATGCCAATATTATTTTCGGCGCTGTGCTCGATGACAAGATGAAAGACGCGGTCAAGATTACGGTCATCGCAACCGGATTCAAAGATGAAGACCGCCCGCGGCGCAAGACCGAGTCTACCGGATTCACGGTGCATTCGGATGACGAGTTCGACTCAGAGCCAGCACCACCTCCGATGGTGATGGAAGCGCCGCAGCCGGCTCCGGCGGCATCATCAGAGGTTATTTCGCTCGACAACATGCGCACCGCCATGATCGCGAACTTCGAGCAAGCGGATTTGGACGTGCCGGCGTTCCTGCGGAAGAGAGGGGATACGGTCTAGAGGGTCCAAATAGATAAACCAGGGACACTCCACTTTCTCGCGTTCTTGCGGGAGGGTTTTTTTTGATTTCTGAGGGAAAATGTATCAACCCAGTGCTAACATGCGCAGCATGTCACGGGTTCTTACATCGAGCTTGCTTGTTGCTCCAGACAAATCCTCCGAAATATAAAAGGCCGCCCGACTTCAGTTGCTCGATTGGGATAAACGTGTCCAACTGGCGAACTTTGTTGAGCTCGGTTCAGAAAACGATCGACTTCATCCGACTGGGTGGATTCGGAACTACATCGGCAAACGCGCAGATCACCGCCTAACTCTTTTTCTCACAGCATAAGTTTGCGCCGCAGCACTTCCCACAGCGCTCCCTACCGGACGCTCACCTGCCGAGCTGTTTTTCGCCTGAGCTGCGGCCACGTTAAATCCAGTCTGTGTTGTATAGATCGCTTCATTGAAGGTTGATCCGGACTTCGCTTTCGCTACGGCAAAGAAGCCGTAGGCATTCCCGCTAGCGAACGATGTGGCAATGTAATCGCCAACCATCTGCCCGGAATCAGTCGACGGAAGCCAGCTAAGCGCCATTGGTCCAGCCACTGGAGTAGCTGCGCTCCAGGTGCCGCCGCCATCCGCTGACGAAATGAATCCCGCGTACAGCGCGCAAGTCGCAGCGGTGCAATTCGCCTGCGGATAATAGTAATAAGTAAGCCCCAGGTGCGCCGTGCTGCCGCCGGTCGCCGGATCAATGTCCAGGCCGGGGATGAAATGGTCGGCAGTGCTGGTAACCGCGTCGATGGGTATGCGAGCAGCCTGCGTCCAATGATTGCCGTCAGCGGAAGTGCTCATCACCAGATCGTTAGACGCGCAGTTCGCCCGGAAACGACAGTCCTGCCAAACCACGTAAACATTGCCCGCTGTGTCTTCCTGCGCTGAAGGCAGTGCGTCAGTGCGCAAACCGCCGGCCACCCCATGATCCGTTACAGCGGCAACCTGCACAACATTGCCCCAAGTGGCGCCGCCGTCAGTTGAAGAAAAGGACTGGATGACTGGCGCATTTGCCAGGAACGGGACAACCACCGTGCCGCTCGGCTGCACCAGCGGCTGTCCTCCGAGTCCCCTGGCAGCCGTCACCGCCGCGCCTGCAGACCAGTTCACACCACCATCAGACGAGACGCTCATGAACATCAGATTTGCGTTGCCGTTGTCATCCCATTCCGTGTAGCAGTTTCCGTAATGCGGACTCGTAGGAGTGTTGTCGCAAGTGATCCAATCTTTATCTAGATCGGCGCTCTGGGCGACAATCACCGGATCAGCCCAACTGGCGCCGCCATCGGTGGACCGGCTTACCGCCACCTGAACGGTGGTCGGTGAAATGGGCAGCGAGGCGATCATCCAAACTCCGTGCTTGGCGTCGTAAATCACCGCGGTGTCGCTGACCGCAGAGTTACTGCCTGCACCCTGGAAAGTGGTCAGCCCTGGCAAAAGCCCGCTCTGCCAGGTCGTGCCGGCATCGGTCGAAACAGCAAAGCCAATATCAGCCGCTCCCCCGCCCGAAATTCGCGCGACCTGAAAACTCGTGATGATAGTAGAACCGAAAGAGAAGCTGCCCGGCTCAACTTCAGTCGCGTGCTGGCTAGTGAGGTTGGTGAATGGATCAGAACTCAACTGAACCAGCGGCACCGTTGCTGGCGGGTAAGACGAGAACGGATTGTCAGAACTGGGATTTGAATTTGACTTCGAGCTTGAGCCGCAGCTGGCGAGAAAAACGATGACTGCGCCAAGTCCCAGGGCGAGAGCCAGTCGGTAAAATGTCACGGCTTACCGCCGTGCGTCACACATTCAGGACAAAGCATTGGACAAGGTTCATAGAACCTCGTCTTGAAGTCAATGTTTTCTTCGATGCAAGAGAAAATTCAAGATTGGCGCGAGATTTGGAGGAGCCTTACTGCAGATGAAATCGTTCTGTCATCAATCTTTGCAGCCTGGGTTTATAGAGGATGTCGTAGGCGAATTCTTTGTCGGGGAACATGGCGAGCGCGGCGCGTTTGGCTCCCGCGGCCAGTTCTGATGCTTCTTCGACGGTGAGGTTCGGGTCCTGGCTGATCACCGACATCACCATGCTGATCATAATTTGTAAGCGGCGAATCTTCTGCGCTTCCTGTTGCACTTCGTTGGTATGCGCGTCTTCCAAAAGGGGCCCTCTTTCCGTTGTTCCGCGCGCGGGGTGCTCCCACCGCTTACTGATTAGATGTGCCGCCCGAAACCGGCGTTGCGCTATTGTGCTCAGGAACTACGGCGGGAATCAACACACTTCGGTCACTACTAAGGTTCAGCCGTGCGGCCGCGGCAAAAGGTATGTGGCCCCGAATCTCGCATCTATAATCGGTTTAGGAGGGAATACTAATGGCGGCTAATCCGAATCCTTTGCCCGACCCCAATGAGGAACTTGTGCGAGTGTTCGACGCGGAACAGGAATCCGAAGCCATGGAGGTGAGCGGCTTGCTCGAGTCGAAAGGCATCCATTGCGAGATCACTGCGCTCGACGCTCCGCAGGATGTGCTGCCGATTGGCGGCACAGTCGTCCTTGTGCGCGAAGAAGATGCGGCGCGAGCGATCCAGATCATTGAAGAGTATCGCCGCACCCCTGCCGAGGAATTGGCCGAGGACATCAGCACAAGTTCGGAAGGCAACGGGGAAATCAGCGAATAACCGCGACCTGCGCGCTGACTGTCTTTCCGTCTAGAAAAAAGCTGGTTGCGCCGTCGGTATCGGTGCGATATGTGATTACGTGCGCGTTTTGCAGGCGCTTCAGGACCTCGGGCCGCGGATGATGGTAAACGTTCCGCGCTCCCACCGAAATGATCGCGAATTGTGGCTTCACGGCTGCCAGCAAATCTTCGGCGCTGGACGTCACGCTGCCATGATGAGCAACCTTTAAAACGTCCGCTGCCGGATTTTCGCTGGCGACAAATTTCTCAGTAGCTTTCTCCGCATCCGCCTCAAGCAGCGCGGAGGTGTTTCTGTAACTCACTTTCATCACCAGGGATTCATCGTTCCGATGTGCGTCGCTGCCGGAACCGCGAATTGCAGACCCTGGTGGCGCGAGTACCCGAATCGTTGCTCCGCCGTAAGAAAAAATGTCACCGGCTTTGTGGTAAATGATTGCTACGCCGTACATGCGCGCCTCCGCCAGCAGCTTTGCGACTTCATCATTCGGAATTCCTTCAGGAAGCCACAACTCACGCGGCCGAAAACTCGCCATGACGGCAAACATGCCGCCCATATGATCGGCGTGCGCGTGCGTGAGCGCGATCGCGTCTATGCGCGAAATTCCCCGTGACCACAAGTGCGGCGAGACCACGTCTTCGCCGATGTCCATCTGCGAATGGGTCCAGAAGGGCAGGCCCCCGGCATCGACCAGCAATTTGCGGCCTTCGGGCGTAATCAGCAAAATCGAATCGCCTTGCCCCACATCGATCGCAGTCATCTCCAGGACATTGCGGCGAATATCCTGATTGGGTGGGATTGTCCAAATCCATATTGCGCTGGCCATGAGCAACGCCATTCCAGACACGGCAAGTGTGACTTTCCTGCGTACGAAAATCGCGCAAATGAGAATTGCGAATCCGGCAAACAGAATCGCGCTCGCGCTCGGAGTTGCAACACGGAT
>Ga0209474_10001640_pt1 | contig 21494 bp, 21 predicted proteins | sample GraSoiAngelo_145_FD_185902 | JGI IMG/M metagenome (GOLD analysis project Ga0209474, IMG submission 185902) | Grasslands soil microbial communities from the Angelo Coastal Reserve, California, USA - 14_1009_05_20cm (SPAdes) (version 2) | ecosystem: Environmental > Terrestrial > Soil > Grasslands... | reverse complement strand
GCCCATGGGTGAACACGGACTACTCTTCCCGTCTGCCGAACTCAGGGTATCCGGCACGGTATCCGCTGGCGTCATCCCCAGAACGGTATCCGCGTCCCGCCCTGAGACCTTGGCGTCCACCGCTTCCAGTGTCTGACGGATTGTCAGGGCAGTGATCGACCCAGCCGGCATCAGAGACATCACGGCGAAGTGCGTCACCACGATCAACCTTCGTACCACCCCTCATCCTGCCTCCTCGTTTCGGGCGACGGCCCGTTACGCAGCCGTCTATCATCTTACGGGAGCGAGCCCAAAGGAGGTGCCGTCCCAGCGGGGGGTACTCAATGCGCGGGAGGGCGTGTAAACATCAGCGCGTCGGCAAGAGGCAGAGGCCGCCACGGACGCCGCGCCAGGTCGTCTTTCCGGGTCTCGCTCAACTCCGCGTGCTTGGTCCGCAGGTGCTGCGCCATCGCTGCGACGGTCTGCTCCCTGCCGAACCCCGCAACGAGTTCGTCACACAACGTACACCACAACGACATCCTTTTCGCCATGGTGAGAGCCTAGTCGGAAACTGCTCCCGACGGCAACCGGGGGCCTCAGAAAAGGGGGGAGTTGCGATGCCGAGAAACGAATTCCACACATGGCTAACGCCCGGAAGTTGAAGGGACTTCGAGGAGGAAGCGGCGTCCGGAGAGGGGAATCCTCCCGGAAGGCCGCGAGCCCGCTCACACTTTTTTTTCGGGCGGCCCGGCGTAAGAGGTGATTGCCCGAGGGGTCCCTGGTGGCCCACGCTCGCGCTCGCCAGCCAAGCAGGAAGCCTCATGAGATCCATCCTTACGCAGGGTTCCCCTTTCGCGCTTGGCGGCGATGACTTTCGGATGCGGGCACGGTCGTGTCCTGAGTGAGGACGGAACAATGGAGCTCACTCGCAGGGAGCTGCTCAAGAGGGGCATAGCGGGCACGACGGTGCTCGGCCTCTACGGTCTGAGGTCGGACTCGCTCGCCCGCGCCCTGGCAATGAGTCCGAAATGCGGCCAGCTGACCGATATCGAGCACGTCGTCATCCTGATCCAGGAGAACCGCTCCTTCGACCACTACTTCGGCACCTACCGGGGCGTGCTCGGCTACGGCGACCGGAAGGCGCTACTCCTGAACGACGGCAGCGGACTAACCGTGTTCGCCCAGCCCGGCTACCCGGTGCCCGGCTACGGCGGCCACCTCCTGCCCTTCCACTTCGACACCAACCCGTCGCAAAACGGCGAGTGCACGAACGACATCACCCACGACTGGGGACCGCAGCACCGAAGCTGGAACGGTGGCGCCATGGACGGTTTCCTCAGGGAGCACTTGGCCGATAACGGAAGCGCGAACGGGCCCCTCACGATGGGCTACTACCGCCGCACGGACCTCCCCTTCTACTACGCGCTCGCCGACGCCTTCACGATCTGCGACCGCTTCCACTGCTCGGTGATCGGGCCGACCGACCCGAACCGGCTCTATTCGATGTCCGGGACGCTCGACCCGGACGGCAAGAACGGCGGGCCGCTGCTCGAGACCCTGCTCTCCGACCGTTTGACGAAGTTCGGCGCCTTCACCTGGACCACCATGCCGGAGCAGCTCCAGGCCCGGGGCATAAGCTGGAAGGTCTACGGCAACCCGGACGGCAACTACGGCGACAACGTCCTCTCCTACTTCAAGGCCTACCTGACGGACCCGCAGCTTGCCGTCAACGCCTTCACGCCCACCTTTCCGGGCACGTTCGAGACGGACGTGGCTGCCAATGCGCTTCCTCAGGTCTCCTGGGTGCTGGCGCCGCTCGTTCAGAGCGAGCATCCGCCGGCGCCCGTCACCTACGGGGAATACGCCACCTACCAGGTGCTGAACGCGCTCACGTCCAACCCGCAGGTCTGGGCGAAGACCGCGCTCTTCGTGACCTACGACGAGAATGGCGGCTTCTTCGACCACGTCCCGCCGCCGACAGCGCCGCCCGGGACCCCGGGCGAATACGTGACCGTCGACCCGTTACCGTCTGCCGCCGAGGGTGTCCGCGGGCCAATCGGGTTGGGCTTCCGGGTCCCAATGCTGGTCGCGTCGCCCTTCAGCCGCGGGGGCTTCGTCTGCTCCGACACCTTCGACCTCACCTCCACGCTGCTGTTCCTGGAGCGGCGCTTCGGCGTCGAGGTGCCGAACTTGAGCGCCTGGCGCCGCTCGGTCGTCGGAGACCTCACGTCCGCCTTCGATTTTGCGTCCCCCGACGGGTCGGTCCCCACCCTTCCCGCGCCGTCCCTGGCCGACCCGCGGGTCTTGGGCAGCGACTGCCCGACCAACGCCCCGACCAGCTTCATCGCGGAGGACTTCCCGACCGTCAAGACTTACCCCGTCCCACCCCCGCCGCAAAAGATGCCGAGCCAGGAACGCGGCAGCGGGCGCCGGCCGAGCGGCGTCGTGACGTGCAAGTAGCGGCTCCTTCCAGCGCGATTGCAGCCGCTGAAAGTGCTAGGGCACGCATGCACCGGAGGGATGACAGACGCCGGTGGAAAGAGTTCCCCCTTCGGCCGAGCACGCGCTGGCAGTTTCGCCGGGGCCTCCAGAGCACGCATTCGAGAAGAAGGAAGCCACCCCCGAGCAACACGGTCCGGCGCTCGCTGGCGGGCTCGTACAGGTGCCCGTTGCTCCGTTGCAGACGCTCCCTGACGCACCGGGAGTGCCCGGGACCTCGTTGCCGCTGCACGCGTTGGCGGACGGAGCCCAGTTGCAGGTCCCGCCCGAGGCGAAGTGGCAGCAAATGCGCGGGGTCGAAGCCGTGGTCGTAGTGGTCCTGGCCGTCCTGGTCGTCGTGGTGGTCACCGTCCCCATCGGCTGGAGTTGGCTCATGAGGGCGTCCACGAATGCATCGACCTTCGCCTCTAGAGTCGCCCGCTGACCCTTCTGCGCGCAGTCACCCTTACCCTCGGCCTTCCCAATCGCGTGACCGAACTTACCGTCGGCGTTGGTCAGGCAGCGCGGAGCGACGGCGGTCCCCTTCCTCGCCGCCTTCGACTCGCACTTGGCCTTGGCGGCCACCTTCGTGGCGACCGCCTCGATCTTCTTCGCGTTGCACTTGCTCGCGACGAACGCCCCGCCTGTGCTGCCGGTCACCGTGCGCGTGATGTCCTCCACGAACGCATCGACCGTAGACGCGACGGTGCCTGCATCGCCCTTGGGGGCGAGGCAATCGGCGTGCGACTCAGCCTTCATGAAGAGCGAGGAGAACATGCCCTCGGCCTTCGACAGGCAGGCCGAATCGACACCTCCGCCCTTCTTGACCGTCTTCCCGAAGCATTTCGCCTTGTCCGCAGCCCGTTGGCCGGCCGCGTTATACTTGGCCGCCGTACATTTGCTGCCCGCAGCGCGGGCCATGTCCGCAGAGGGGGCAACGAGTGCGAGGAGGATTATGCTGGCCCAGATCGTTGTCCTCTGGGAAGGAATCAGGCGGCATAAGGCGAAGAGTCGTGGCACTTGCTGCACAGGCGCTCGGTTCACCCTTGCCCCGCCACCCGCCGAGGCTCGATCACGTACATCACCCGCACTTCGTCGGGGCTGCGGTTGCGGTAGGTCTCCATCCCCCGGTACTTCCTCGCGAGCGCGTTGATGTGCTCGACCGCGCCGTCTTCGGTGACCTTGACGACTCGGCCCCGGATCGCGAGGTAGCGGTACGGATTGTCGGGGTCGAGGATCGAGAGGGCGACGCGGGGATCGCGCCGCATGTTCTTGTCCTTGACCCGCCCGCGCGCCGAGTTGACGCGGATGTACTTGCCGTCGAAGTCGAACCAGACGGGTGTCACCTGTGGGCTGCCGTTCGGCATGACGGTAGCGAGATCGGCGAATGCCTTCTTCGTTGTGACGAGATCGAGGAAGTCGGGCGGAAGCGTTCCTCGGGTGGCGATGTGCCGGGAATGGCCACCCGGCCGCACAGCGGGGACATCGTGATGATGGAAGCAGGCAGAGCCGTAAGCGAGAACGCTGAGTAAGGCGACGGGAAAAACCGCCCGACGAAGCGGTCGGGATGCGATCCTCTTCATTCAGCCTTCGCCCGCTTCGGTGGGCGTCCCGGCCCACGTCGCCTGCGCCGCCTTCGCATCCCCGTCTGCGGTGCAGCCTGCTCGGCCTTGGGCGGACGCCCTGGTCCCCGACGCATCCGAGTCTTCGACCCCGGTGGCCGGCCCGGTCCTCGCCGCCGTCTGCGCCCGTTCTTCGATTTGCGGTATTCCCGCCTCCCACCACCAACAGTGCCCAGCAGCAGCCCCTGGACAGCCTCCTGCACCTGTTCCCGAACCATGTCGCGGATCACAGTGACCAGACTCTTCCGTTGCGGCATACCAGTCCTCCCGGGAGCGCCTATTCGTCTATTTCGCGAACCTGTCTACCGTCGCGCAAGGTCGTGGTACGTCACTGGATAAGGACAAATCAAGTGGAGCCGAGGGGAGTCGAACCCTCCGGACTGCAGCCCGCCATTTCGTTCGTAACGCCGCGTAGCAGTTCCGCTTTTCACTGAAAGTTCGGTCTCGTCGCCCTCGCACGTATTGCCCGATCTTGCCCGCGCTGATCCTGGATTTTCCCCGTCCCCGCCGGAGAGTCTCCGGTGCCGCCGCCGATTGGAGCGCGAGCGGCGGATCGGGCAACACCGCTCGAGGTGACGTGCGGCAAACGGCGTGATCCCGATCGCAGCTCTCTACTGCTCGTGCGTGTACGGCTCTGCGACGGCCACCTTCACGAGCTTGGCCGGGCGGAGACGCGCCGTCGCGTCGAGACCGTTCGCCACCGCGGCCGTCTCGACCGTCCACGTGCTGCGGGCGCGTGCGAGCACGTCGGCCAGTCCCTCCCCCGCGCGAGCGGCGACGATGCGCACCCGGGTCTCACGGATGCCGGCCCGCTCACTCGCCGTCAGGGGCCGGAAGCTCTCGACCGTGGCGCGGAAGAACGGCTTCGCGGCCGCCGCTCCGTCGGGCGGTGCCGCCCCGATGACCCGGTAGATGCGCTCCGCGTGCGCGATCCACGTGAGATCGAGCGCGACGCGCCCGTCGCGCGTGCGGGCGGTCGTCGTCGCATGGATCGCCGGAAGCCCACCGACCATGAGCCGCTCGGCGCCGGGGGCGAGATCGATCTTCGCCTCCTCCTGGAACGCGCGGAGGGCCGCCTCGGGATCGCTCCCCTTGCCGACGAGCTCGAGCCCCACGACGGCGCGGCCGTCGGGTGCACTCGCCCCCACGACGGTCCGCTCGTTCGCGGTCTTCCACCCAGCCGGGAAGCGCACGCGGAAGTCGAGATCGGGATGGAGGAACGTCTCGCCATCGAAGACGCCATTGGACGCCCGCGGGCCGACGGGCAGCCCGTCGAGCCGGCGCAGCATACCGCCGGGTCCCGCGACCGGCGCGGCGGCCGTGCGCGCCAGGGTCGCGGCGCGAGCTTCGGTGTCGGCGACGCGATCCGGAAGCGGCGGGTGGGTCGCGAAGAACGAGTTCGGGCGCTCCTCGCCATGGTGCAGCGTGTCGTCCCGCTCGAGGGTACGGAGAGATCGTGACAGGCCCGCCGGATCCCATCCCGCCGCCGCGGCGAGCTCCTGGCCGATGCGATCGGCCTCGCGCTCCTGCTCCCGGCTGTACGGCGCGAGGACGAACGCGCCCGCGACGCCGCCGATCCCTCCGACGAGGTCGCCGAGCATCGGGCTGACGATACTCGTCACTGCGGCGCCGAGGCCGGTCACGACGGCGAGCGGCGCGGCGCGGGTCACGCGCCGGACCGCGTGCCGTGCGGCGACGTGACCGATCTCGTGCCCGAGCACCCCGGCGAGCTCGTCCTCCGAGTTCGTGAGCACGAGCAGCCCGCGCGAGACGTACACGGGACCTCCCGGCAGCGCGAACGCGTTCGGCTCTTCCATGTCGACGATCTGGAACGTGTAGGTCACGTCGGTCCGGGGTGAGAACTGCGCGAGCCGCTCGCCGACCGCGCGGACGTATGCGGAGAGCGCGGGGTCCTCGAGGATCCCCATCGTCTCTGCCACGCGCCGTGCCTCGGCCTCGCCGAGCTCGCGCTCCTTCGCCTCGGAGACGAGTGTCACCTCCGGCCGGCCGCTGACCGGGTTGCGGGCGCAGGCGCCACCGAGCGTGAGGGCGAGGACGGCAGCGAGGCCCGCGTGCGTCTTGCGCATGGGTACCCTCCTCTTCGTCCGACGACCGCCGTGCAGCCGGTCGCCCGATACCACGCGAACCGCCCGACGTCACGTCGTCGGACAATCGTGCGTCGGGTCAGACCGGAGGGCTGCCGGCCATCGTGCAGAACGCGCGGACGATCGAGAGGACGGCTTCGCGCGCACGCGGCGGCGCGGCCATGAAGAGGATGTGCAGCCGCTCCGCCTGGGGGTTCCGCGCGATCATCGGGAGGTCTCGGACCGCCCTCACCGGCACGAGCCCCTCGATGTCATCGAGAACCCGGACGAGCAGCTCGGCCAGGCGCTCGTGATTCTCCGCGCGGGACTGCCGCGCGAGAGCGACGGCGAGCTTGAACATGACGACGGCCGTCGTGCCCTGAGCGATCCCTCTCTCGAAGCGGCTGACCGAGCCCTGGCTCACACCCGCCAGCAGCGCGAGCCGGTCCTGGGAGAGGCCGAGAAGCTCGCGCAGGGTACGCGCCTGCCGGCCGAGGTTACGGAACCACGCGTGCCAGTCGACGTCCTCCTGCCCTGCGCGCGCGCCGGACGGCGGGGGGACCGAGGACGGCTTGTCCACCGTCCCCGGTCCCTGCTGCGGTGGGCGGTTCGCGGCGTGCCAGAGGCAGCGCTCCATCAGCGGCCGCCGCACATCTGTCGTTCTTCCTGTGTCGACCGTTCGGAGCTTCGTCCTGGAGACCCTGGCATCGTTCGCGTCCCACGACACACCGGTGCACGTAACGTGCCCGCCGGAACGCGCCCGATGCGCCGGTCGCGGGGCGCGACGGGTGATGGCCCTGGGTCGTTTCGACACGCGCAGCGAAGTGCGTCGGCTCTACTCGCCGGATGCCCCGTACTGCACGAGCTTTCGGTAGAGCGTCTTCCGCCCGATCCCGAGGACCCGGGCGGCGAGCGTCTTGTTCCCGCCGACGCTCTCCACCACCCGCAGGATGTAACGCCGCTCCGCCTCCTCGAGCGGTACGAGCTCCGAGGGATCGTCGGCCGCGATGAGGACGTGGGAAGGTCGGTAGGAGCGAATCTTCTCGGGCAGGTCGTCGACGGTGACGTGATCGTACTGCGCGAGCGCGACGGCGCGCTCCATCGCGTTCTGGAGCTCGCGCACGTTGCCCGGCCAGGCGTAGGCGAGCAGCCGCTCGGCCGCCTCGGGCGAGAGTGCGCCGACACGCTTTCCCGCCTTCCCGGCGTGATGGACGAGAAAGTGCTGTGCGAGCAGCAGCACGTCGCTCCCACGCGCGCGGAGCGGTGGCATCGCCACGTGGATCACGTTGACGCGGAAGAAGAGGTCCTCGCGGAAGCGGCCCTCCTCGACCGCGGACTCCAGGTCGCGGTTCGTCGTGGCGACGAGGTGGACGTCGAACGGGACCTCCTCGTTCCCGCCGATCGGGCGCACGACCCGCTCCTGGAGGGCGCGCAGCAGCTTCGGCTGGAGCGCGAGCGGGAGATCGCCGATCTCGTCGAGGAGGAGCGTCCCGCGGTGGGCCTGCACGAAGAGGCCCGTCCGCGCCGCGCGCGCGTCGGTGAAGGCGCCGCGGACGTGGCCGAAGAGCTCGCTCTCGAGGAGCGGCTCGGGCATGGCAGCACAGTTGACCGCCACGAACGGCCCCTCCTTGCGTCGGCCGCGGCGATGGAGGACGCGGGCGACCACCTCCTTGCCGGTCCCGCTCTCGCCGGTCACGAGCACGCTCGCGTCGGAGTCGACCACCCGGTCGAGAAGCTGTCGGACCCGGCGCATCGGGCCGCTGTCGCCGACGAGCTCGTCGAAGCGCTCCGCCTCCCCGACCAGGTGCCGCAGGCGCTTCACCTCTTCGCGCAGCGACCGATGCTGAACCGCGCGAGCGAGCGCGACCGCGAGCGCGTCCATCTTGACCGGTTTGGTGATGAAGTCGTACGCGCCCGCGCGGATCGCGGCGATCGCCGTCTCGAGGCTTCCGAAGGCCGTGATCACGACCACCGGTACATCGGGTCGGCTCGTCACGATGCGCTCGCAGAGGGCGAGGCCGTCCATGCCACGCATGTTGAGGTCGGTGAGCACGACGTCCACCTCCGCGCCTTCGAGCGTCGCGAGGGCGGCCTCCGCCGAGGTCTCCGAGCACACGTCGTAGCCGCGCGGGCCGAGACCGGCGGCGATCGCCTCGCACATCTCGCGCTCGTCGTCGACGACGAGCACACGCCCGCTCATGACGCGGCCTCCGCCGGCTCGGCCGAGCGCGGGAGGAAGATCGTGAACCGGCTCCCCTTCCCTACCTCGCTCTCGACCTCGATCCAGCCGCCGTGCTCGGCGACGATCCCGTGTGCGACGGCGAGGCCGAGCCCGGTACCCTCGCCGATCGGCTTGGTGGTGTAGAACGGCTCGAAGACACGCGCGAGGTCCTCGCGCGCGATGCCCCGTCCCTCGTCCTCGACGGTGACGCAGAGATAGTCGCCCTCGGCACCACTGGACTCGCCCGGGCGATGCGCGCGGCGGGCGCCCACTGCGATGCTGAGCCTCCCGCCGCCCGGCATCGCCTGAATGGCGTTCATGAACACGTTCGCCAGCACCTGCTGGATCTGACTCTCATCGAAACGGGCGAAGGCCTGGCCGGTCGCGACCCGCTCGATCCGGACTTTCGCGCGCTGGGCGGTGGGAGAAACGAGCTCGAGGGTGCGCGCGACGAGCTGCTCTACGTTGGCGAGACCCAGCTTCGGACCCCGCCGTCGCGAGAAGTCCAGGAGCTGCTGGATGATCGCGGTCATCCGATCCGCCTGCTCGAGGATGGTGCGGCCGTTGGCCGCGGCGTCGGCAGCCGTCGCCGTGCTGGCCACGAGGAGCTCCGCACGTGCCGTGATTACGTTCAGCGGCGTGCCGAGCTCGTGCGCGACGCCGGCGGCGAGCTGGCCCACGGTCGCGAGCCGCTCCGTGTGGCGGAGCTGCTCGAGCGCCGCGAGGTGGGCCGCGGTCTCGTCGGCGACCCGGCGGTTCGCGTCCGCGATCCGGTCGCACATCGCGTTGATCTCCCCCGCGAGCTCCCCCATCTCGTCGTCCTGCGTCAGGCGGAGCGGCCCGGAGAAGTCGCCGGCGCCCGCGCGTCGCGCCTTGTCGCGGAGCAGCACGAGCGGACGGCCAACCAACCGCAGCTGAAGTGCGCTCACGAGCAACGAGCAGATGACGATCACCGCGATCGTCGCTCCGATGATGGCGAGATGGCTCATGCGGACGAACGTCTGCTCGTGCCCCAGCGGCTCCGTGACCGCGAGCCCGGTCGGGTGCGCGGCGGTTCTGATGTTCGCCCAGGCGTGTATCCAGTCCTGCCCGTCGGCGTCACGGATCACGCGACGTACGATGCCGCCGGCCTCGAGCGTCCGGACCTCCTCGCCGGAGAGCTGCGGCCGGTCGGGAGCGTCCGGGGCGAGGGAAATGATGCGCACGGCCCCCTCTCGTGCCCCGACCCGGCGGGCGGAGAGCTCGATCAGCTCGCGCGCCCGCGCCTCGCCCTCACGCGACCACACCGACTCGATCGCGCCGAGCCAGGCGAGACCGTTCCGTCGGGCCCGGTGCGCGTCGGCTTCGGATAGCACGACCTCGTTGGAGATCTGGATCCACGCGTAGATCGCCATGACGACGACGATCCCGAGAACGAGCGCGATGGTCAGCTTCACCGCGAGCTTCATCTCTCTCTCCCGTTGCGAGCCGGGTACCGCGCACCGGCCCGACCTCGGGCCCACCCTAACGCACGAAGCACCCAAAAGAGTAGCGCTTCCGGCACGCGAGCCGGCGGAGGGCGGCACCGGGGCCTTCTGACCCGCGGGGCGAAACGACCCGGGCCTCTCACGCGGCCGGCGGGCGAAATCGCACGCACCTCCCGCCGGCATGTCCGGTGCATTCGAGTGTGCTCGCGATGGCGCTCAACCAGAGCATGGGAAACGGGGCGCGGCGGCTGGGACGGCCGCCCAACTTCCTCCCCCTCGACTTCGAGCCGGTCCTGCCGGCGCAGTGGGGAGCGGAGCGCGGTCACAACGCCGCCCTCCAGCCGGAGAAGCGGCTCATGCTCGCGGTCCTGAGCGACGCGATCGAGCTCGTCCTGTTCGATGGAGGCGCGGTCAACGCCCGCAAGGCCATTCTCATTCGCCGCGCCGCGGAATGGATCTGCTCCAACGACCGCGGATGGGCGTTCTCGTTCGTCAACATCTGCGAGGCACTCGGGGTCGAGCCCGAGAGGCTTCGCGAAGGGCTCGCCCGGTTCGTCCAGCAACGAGCCGGCACGCGCTGAGGCGCATGACTCCTACAACCCCGCTCCCCAGCGATACCCACGCGACGCCGACCGTGTCGAAGCTGCTCCCGATCTGCGTGATCACGCCGGCGCCGCCACGTCGCCGCCGGTCGAGGCGATGCCTCGGGGCCCGTCCGGAGCACGATCTCGATTCCACGCCGTCCACCCCGCTCGGCACGGGCCACCGTGAGGTGCAGGCCACGGCCGCACGGATCGAGACGCCGTAAAATTCCGCACATCGCACGCGTGAGGTGCGCCACGTCTGCCGCTACGATCTCGTTCGCCTCCCCGCTCACGGTGACACTGGCTGCGCCCAGCTCGCCGCGCGCGCATCCCAGTAGTACAGCTGGTCCAGCGGCATCTCGAGATCCCTGATGATCGCGGAGGAATCGAACTCGTTCATCGGCTGCAGCTCCGGCGATCAACTCGCGCTGACTCGTTCGAGGGAGCGGAGGAGTGCCTCGACGTCCCCCGGCTTCGAGCGCGTCGCGTCGAAGCACCGCGCTGATAGCGGCGGCAGCTGACGCGGGCCTGTTCGTCGATTTGCCGCATGCGATCTCCCGACAGTGCGCCATAGCAGCCCCGATGCCGGCGAGAACTGCCACCAGGTGGTGAAGGCGCGGGTGCTGGGCCGGGTCACTCCGACACATGGGTCGGATCGCCCGGGAGTGCGGTCCAGCTCGACCGGCCCGCGCCATTCGAGCGCGCCTGCACCCAGGGCGGAGGCCTACGACCTCTTCCGCACCGTCACGGGTTCTTCTCTCGCGCCCGATCGAGCATAGCCCGAAGGATCTTCACCCCAGCGTCCCTCTGGATCCGATCCAGGATCCACGCCGGGAGCCGCGTGCCCGCGTCGGTGCAGATCCTGTACGTCACGGCCGTACCGCCGTCCGGCACCGGCGCGAGTGACCATCGAGTCAGGCTCGTTCGTACGCGCACGTAGTCGCGGCTCTCGGGTGGGCCCTCGTTCGGGACGGCCAGGCTCGCGACCTCGTACGTCCCGGTGTCGGGCGAGAACGAGCGTGTGACCCGCACGGTCAGGTCTCGATCCTTCACGAGCGGAACGCGAATCTGTTCGTAGATGAGCTTCGCGTCTCCTTCGTCACGCAGCACGTCGAGCCGTTTGAGATGGGGCAGGAACCGAGCGTACTCGCCATGAGTGCGACCGGCGGGACCGGGGAACGCGCGGTGAGACGCAGCTCGCGGATGGACGAGGGCCCGACGCTGCGGCGCTCGATGACGATGCCCTCGCGCTCGCCGAGCCGCTCCCACTCACCATCGCCGGCCTGGCTGACGCAGGCGAGGAGCAGCAGAGCGACGGCATGCCCGCGCATCGGAGCCAGGTTACCGCTGGCCTCGACCGCGCGGAAGCCGGATGATTCGAAGGGACCCCTCGCGCTGACGATCCGTCGGCCGCCCGATACGCTACTCCTCGAGCTTGATCTTCACGCCGTCGACGCCCAACTTGAACTTCACGCCGCGGGTCATGGCGTGCAGGTTGATCACCACGCCGTTCGCATTCTTCATCGTGCTCACGCCGGCGCCTCCGGCCACCGCCGCGCCCGCGGAGGCCGCGGTGTACTGACCCTCGAAGTCCTCGAGCTTCTTCAGATGGTAGACGTTGCCGGTCGCGTCGATGCTGGACACGCCGACGTCGGCCACCGACAGGCCATCGATACTGAACGGGTGCTGCTTCCCCTTGTAGTTGAGCGTTCCTTTGCCCCAGGAGATGCCGACCCCCGCCGCGACTGACTTTCCGGAGAGCTTCAGCGTCGCCGCGGGCTTTTCCTTGGCGGCGGCGACCCCAGGGCTCGAAACGATTCCCATCCATGCGAACGCGACGACCCCCAGCATTATGCGGTGCATCGTTCCCTCCTTGCGGTTTCGTCGAAAAACCCCGATCCCCCTGCGCTCATCGGACCGTGTATCCCCGGCCTTCCATGCAGGCGGCGAAGGCGCGGTCGTAGGCGCTGCGCGTCGCCTGCTGCTGTGCCTGCCGCGCGGCCATCGACCGACGACGCCCGTGGACACCGCCGACGACGGCCCCCGCGGCCGCACGCCTCCCGGCGTCGCCGGCGATCGCCCCGACCGCCGCGCCGAGCGCGGCGCCGCGCGCCGCCCCCCCGACCGCGCCGCGGGCGCGCTGGCCGGGCTGCGCCGGCGGGGGCGGGGCGCCGGGATCGACGCCGCTCTGCGCCTTGGCCCAGTTGTAGCACTCCTAGGAATCCTTGTTCTGCTGCTCCGCGGACTGGCCCTTCTGCGGATACACGAAGACGTCGGCCGCCAACCCGGTGCCCGCCAGCGCGAGCGTCGCCGTCCCCGCTACCACGTACTGCACGACGGTTTTCATGCGTGCTGGGACCTCCTCATCGTCTGGCTCCACCGCTTCGGGCGGCCGCGCAGAGCGCGCACGCCCATGCCGGATGGAGCCGGAACCAAAGGACGCGATGACAGCAAATTGGAGCTTCGCCTTTACGTCCGTCCGGGCGGACGATGCAAGCACCGGCGCTGCGATGGCCTCGATCACATCCCGCTGACCCGCGAGCATCGACATCGAAACGTGGATGTGCCCGTACCCCGCTCGCCTTCTGTACAGTTCTGTACAGTCACGACCCGGGCGGCCGCCCAGGCCGGCATTCGGCCGCGGGCTCCCCTGCTCTCATGCATGATGAATGGTAAGCCTGTCTGCGCCGACGGGTTGACCTGGCTAGCTCGACCGAGCTACGAACGCCACGCATTCGGACTGTCAAGCCAGGGAGGGCGCCCCATGCGTGACCGCAGAGTTGCGATAGGTGTCGTCGCAGTCCTGATCCTGAGTGGCTGTAGCGCCATGCGGGAGCGGCGATGGAGTTACTGTGCGGTCGCCGGTGGACTCGCCGGAGCCGCCGTCGGCGCGGGCACCGCGGGTGGGCTCGTCAATGCGTACGAGAAGAACCGTTCCGACGAGCACACGGGCGCTGCAGCAGGAGGGGGCGCGGTGGTCGGAGCAGCCATTGGAGCTCTTCTCGGCCACGTAATCTGCGATCCGACGGAGGAAGCGCCACCGCCTCCGCCCCCACCTCCACCGCCTCCTCCACCGCCGGCGCCGAAGCACATCGAGCTCTCGGCCGACACGTACTTCGACTTCGGCAAGGCGACGCTGAAGCCCGCGGGCAAGGAGCGGATCGATACGGAGGTCGTGCGGCCGATGAAGGAGCATCCGGAGCTCCGCGCGCTCGTCGAGGGCCACACCGACTCGATCGGTTCCGACGCGTACAAGCAGCGGCTGTCCGAGCGGCGGGCGAACGCCGTCGCGGATTACATGGCGGCGCAAGGGATCGCGTCATCGCGGATCACGACGAAGGGTTGGGGGAAGTCCAAGCCGGCCGCCGACAACAGGACGAAGGAAGGCCGAGCGCGGAACCGACGCGTCGAGATCACCGAGTAATAGCTGCCGTCTCCGACTCACGCGCGGCCGGGTCGGGGGTAGAACCCCGACCCGGCCTAGCATCTAGGGTGACCGCCGACGAATGCGGTCGATCAGCTCCTGCACCTGCGGGTTACCGGGGGACAGCGCGGCGAGCCTCGCCGCCGCGTCCCGCGCGCGCGACCAGTCGCTCTGCTGCGCGTAAAGGACGGCGAGCGCGTATGCGACGTCGGGGTCTTCCGGATCGGTGTTCTGGGCCTTCACGAACGCCGCCTCCGCGTCGGCGCGCCTCCCGAGGCGCTGGAGCGCGAGCGCCTCGTTGTATCGCACCCGGGCGCGCGCCGGCATGAGGTCGGCGGCGCGGCCGAGCGCGGCCGCCGCCTCTGGTAGACGCTCCTCCTCGCCGAGTAGTAGGCCGAGCGAGTAGTGGAGCTCGCCCTCGTCGGGGACCCGCGCGATTCCGTCCCGGAGGACGTGCTCGGCATCCGGGTTGCGCCCGAGTTCATTCAGCAGACGAGCGAGGTTCAACCGCGCCGGAGTGAAGTCCGAGAACAGCTCGAGCTGCAGGAACGACCCAGGCGCATACTCGTGCGCGAGCAGGTCGGTCGAGACTATCCAGACGCTCGCGGCGGTCCCGTAGCCAATCACCGTCCGCCATCGCGGGGCGTTGGCATCGAGCTGCGAGTGTGGCCGCATCCGAAGTCAGTGGACCGGCCCGACGACCTTGGGTAGGCCCGCTCCATGGCTGAGGACGCGGTCGCCGTGTGGAAGCCGGCAGCCATCGATCACTGCGCGTGCCAGAGCCGCTATGCGCCTTTCCTCCCTCACGAGCATCTAGCCGCCGCCTCATGACCACGGACGGCTCTCCGAAAGCTCCGCTGACGTCGGTGTGACGGATACCGTAGTCGATCCCAACGGAGACCGCTTGCCCATTCGCGCCGTCGTCCCCGAATCCGTCAGCATCGCGGGGGGACGGAACCGATCCCCTGGCCGGGCCGGTCCAGGGGTCGCGCTTCGGCGCTGCGTGGCAAGACGACCAGCGCGAGAACCGCCATGGCATGGACGGTCGCTCTAAGCAGCCGTTCGTCGATGTGCAGCAGAGCATCCCGACGGCCCGCCGGTGAGACGCCGGCCCGCCCGGCGCGTCACTTCCCGAGCATTCCGCGCTTCAGGTTCTCGTCCCCCGGCTTCGGACCGAACCACACGGTGAAGAGCGCCCGGGAGAACTCGTCACCAGGCACGGTCCCACGGACGGCGTCGCGCAGCGTGACCTCGACGCCCGCCCCCGGCCGCGCGGTGAAGGACAACGTGTCGCCCTTCTTCACGTCGTCGATCAAGGACGTGAACCGCGTGATCGAGGGCTCCATCGCCTTGCCGCCGACGTTGCGTAGCGACTCGGCCCAGTGGGAGGTCAGGTTCCGACGGTCTATGTCGCGGAGGAACTTCATCGTGACGCGCTTGCGCTGGCGGGAGTCGATCACGGTCGCGGGATCGCTCGAGCGCTGCTCGAGATAGAGTCCTCCCACGTACGCCTTCACGCGGAGCGCCGTCGCCTGACGCAGCCCCATCCCGTTCAGCACGAGCGGCGCGTCGTCGACGGTCACGGTATCGGGCAACTGGACCCCGGCGAGCGTGGCCCCTCGCGCCGGGCCGATGGCCGCCAGCAGCAACGATGCGGCGATCGCGATCTCGATCTCGATCATGCTGCCCTCCCACAGAGCGCGTCGAGCTTCCTCCGGATCTCGGGGAGCTCCGCCTCGGCTGCACGCCGGCCGCGCTCGATCATCTCGGCTGCCCGCCAGAACTCGAGCACCCAGTACTCGCGCAGGTCCGGCATGATCAGAAGGTCCGCCTCCCCGGCCCGGACGTTGCCCAGCTCGTGCTGCATGATCTGCAGCGTACGGACCACGACGTCGAAGCTGTTCGGCAGACCGCGGCTGTTCCGCGATTGGATCGGCCGCAGGCGCTCGAACGCGCGCAGCGCCGCCTCGAGCGGGTTCTGGGCGTGCGGGTAAAGGGGCGGCACGACGTTCACGCCGATCACGAGATCCGCTCCCATGCTGCGCACCGTCTCGGCCGGCACGGGGTCGCTCATACCCCCGTCGATCAGGACGTGCTCGCCGACGCGGAACGGCGAGAAGATCCATGGGGCCGAGAAGCTGGCGCGCATGGCATCGCTCAGGTCGCCGTCGGCGAGCTCGACGCGGGCGCCGGTGTGTATGTCGGTCGCGATCGCGCGGAACGGGATGCGGAGATCCGCGAAGCTGTGCCCGCGGACGGGCCCGAGCCCCTCGAGGATCCGCTGGAAATGCTCGCCCGCGAAGAGCCCCGGTCGCGTCACGTTGAAGTCCGCGGCCAGGTAGAGCAACCGCGGCAGGATCCGCATGATACCGAGGATGTCCCGGACCCTGGTTGCGATCTCCTCGAGCTGCGGGGGGGAGAACCCGAGCGCGTAGTGCCCGCCGACGATTGCTCCCATGCTCGCGCCGACGATCACGTCGACGGGAATCCCCTCGCGCTCGAGCACGTCGAGCACGCCGATGTGTGCGAGTCCCCACGCGGCGCCGCTTCCGAGCGCGAGTCCGATGCTCCGCCGTGCCAGATGGCGTGACAGCCGTCCGAGATCCCGGCGGCGACCACGTTCGTCGACGGCCAGGGAGACGATCCCGTTCCCGGACAACGGAGGGCCGTCCCCGGCGCGACGGTCATGAACGAGGACGGTGCGCCCGACCCGGATCTGGTCGTCGGCGGCTGGGCGGCCATTGGCGTGAACGAGGAGGGTGTCGCCGAGGCGGGTGAGCTCGGGCTCGAGCTCGTCCAGTCCATCGTCGACCGCCGCCAGCACGACCGGCGCCTGTGCGCCTCGCGTGGCGAGCTCCGCGGCGAGCCGATCGCGCACCTCGCCGCGGTGCGATGGCTCACCGAGGACGACCGCGTCGGGACGGTCGCGCCGGGCGGCGACCGACGACGAGCGTGCGCGAGACGCCACCGTGACGATCGCGACGGCCCGCCCGAGCTCGTGCTCCAGCGCATCGGCCAGGGATTCGACGAAGGCGCGGCGCTCCTCGCCGGACGTCCATCCCTGGAGCACGACGATCTCGCTCGGCCGCGCCCTCGGCGCCGCGAGCGCCAGCTTCACCGCCTCCTTCACCCGTCGGACGAGACCCGAGGACAGGCGCTCGTGCAACGCGGGATGCCGCTCGAGGATGCGCGCCAGAGATTCCCGGGGCAGCACCAGAAGAATCGCGTCGAGCGCGACGCACGTGGTCACGAGCCGCCGTTCGCCGGCGATCAGCACCGATTCTCCGAAGACCTCGCCGGGGCCATACCGCGCGATCAGCTGCTTGCCGTCGAGCACGTCGACCGCACCCGAGGCGACGATGTAGAGCGCGTCGGCGTCCTCGCCCGCGCGGTAGACCGTCTCGCCCTTCCCGACCGCGATCTCGCGCAGGAGGCCGGCGACGTCCCTGCGCTCCGCCTCGCCGAGGCCGCGGAAGGCGGCGAGGCCAAAGAGCGCCTGCTGGCCGTGCGGGCTGAGCCCGATCAGCGGTACCCGGGTGGAGTCCGGCATATCCCTACAGCGCGAGTCCCTGGAGCAGCCGTTCGGCGCCCCGGATGGAGCGATCCAGCGCATCGGAGTAGGTGTCGCGCGAGGCGACGACACCGTCGAGGAAGCGCTGGCAGTCGGTCCATATCCGAGCATGAAGGTCCGCCAGCGCGTGCGGTTCCCGACGCGCCCGCTCGCGGTCGCCGAGATCGATCGGTCCCGAGACGACGTGCGTCAGGCGGACGGGCAGGGGGAAGAGTCCCGGTACCAGGTGGACCCCGAGGAGCCCGAAGGCGAGCGGCATCCCGCGGTACCGCGCGCCGTCACCGGCGTTGATGAGGCGGATCAGTGTCTCGGGCAGTGCGATCGCCGACTGGTAGTACGCCTCGTCGGCCCCGAGGGCCGCCACGAACACGAGCTCCGCATCAGCCTCGAGCGCGAGCCGGAGGAAGCCCGTCCGTCCGAGCCACTTGAGCCGGTAAGGCTCGTCGCGGTAGCGGCGCATGCCCGCCTCGCTGATCGCACCGGGATACAGCATGAGGAATCCGTCCCGGCGCAGTGCCGCGAGCGTCTCCTCCGGCCGGCGAGATGGGATGATCTGGAAGCGTGCCGAGATCTCGCGCAGCACGGGCACGCGGAACCAGCCGTTCTCGTGTCCGATGAACCGGGGCACGCGGTGCAGCGTGCGAAACACCGTGGCCAGGAAGAGCAGCGGATCGACGATGTCGAGGGCGTGGTTCCCGACCAGCAGCACGGGACGGCGGCCGCGGAGCAGCCGGTGGAGGCGCCCGAGGCGAACGACCCGGTGCCGATGATAGCGCCGGAGCACGTCCGCGAGCGCGAGGAACGCTCGCGTCGGCCAGGCGTCGGGGTCGATCGCGGCGCCGGTGAACGTGGAGGGCTCGGCCGACGGGCGTCGGCGCGGCACGATCCGCGTGGGCCAGGTCGTCATGCGATCGGCGCGAGCGGCATCGCCTCGCCAGAACATCGGGTTATCGTCCTAGTGGCAATCGTCGACCCGTCCTACCCCCCGGGGTCCGCCGGCCTTCCCGACGTATCACTCGGGGGAAGGTGGCCTGACTGGAAGCGTTCTCGAGCGCTCGCGATGCGATCGCGACAGCGTTGCGCGGACCGCCTCACTCCCGGATCCTCATGTCGACACCGGCCGCGCCCGCCGCGACCTTGACCCCCTGCCTGGTCGAGACGAGCTCGACGGTCACCCCGTGCTGGTTCCGCATCGCCACGCCGCTGGCTCCGCGGACCCCTCCCGGACGCTTCGACCTTCGTCATGCCGACGTCGCCGACGGTGAGCCCCTTCACGTCGACCGAGTAGTCCTTGCCCTGGTAGGTGAGCGTACCGCCTCCCCAGTTGATGCCGACTCAGGCCGCGACCGACGCCCCGCTCAAGTTGAGGGTCGCGTCGGGCGTCTTCTCCCCCGCCCGGGCCAGCGTGACGCACAGGCCGAGCGCCGCAATCGCTGCCCTTCCGATCATCCGTCGCATACGCTTCTGCTCCTGTTTCGACTTCGAGCCCAGTCGACGAGCCGCTGGACCTCGTCGTCTGGTGCCAGCACCCGCCGCGGAACGTCCTGGCGAGTCCTCATCATAGTGGGCGAGTCGCGCGGCGGCTTGCCATTTGGCGCCTGCCGCGACGCCCGTGTGCCGGTCAGTCGGCCGCGCGGACCGGACGCTGGGCGATCGCGGCCGTGGCGCGCACGCCCTGCCAGGATCATCGTGAACACCAGCTGCGCGAAGAGGTGCAGCGATCCACCGGGCGGCCACGACCGACGCGAGTCGGGGTTGTTCCAGCGGGACGAGAATGGTGTACCAGCCTCGGCATGGGCCTCGCCATCAGCCGGTCGATCATCGAAGCCCACGATGGGACGCATAGAGATCGTGCCCGGGCGGAACCCCCGGGGCGGTGCCACGCTGCGCTTCACTCCGCCGCTGGCGGCCGCAGCAGGGGGACCACGGAGGGTCCAGCACGGAAATGCGAGTGCGGCGGTCGTTCTGTTTGTGGGCGCGCAGTTCAGCGGTTACCGGGCACGATCGGTTCCCGGGTAGGCCGCGCGGCCGCGCCGGTGGCGATCGGCAGATGTCCTGGTTCCACGATCGGCCACCGCGCTCGGGCGGCTGGGGAGGGGACGCGCGTGAGCGTCGCTGAGGTACCGCCTCTTTGCCACTGCGGGGAGGCGCGGACAATCCGGGGATTTACGTGGGTGGAACTACTCCTGAGCGAGGACTACGCGGACGAGCTGCGCGACCGATGAGACGTCGGTCTTCAGATAGATCCGGGCGCGGTATCCCTCAACCGTGCGGACGCTCAGCCCGAGGCCGGTCGCGATCTGCTTCGAAGTCTTGCCGCCAAGCAGCAGATTCAAGACTTGGCGCTCCCGTGTCGTGAGGCGCGCGATCCGCCGCTCACGGGCCGCCGACATCGCCGTCTGCCGGCGGGCACTCTCGTCCATGGCGAGCGCGTCGCGAATGCGCGCTAGCAAGGTCGCCGGCGGCGTCGGTTTTCGGAGGAACTCGATCGCCCCGGCTTTGAGCGCGCGCACCGAGGCCGGGACGGTACCGTGCGCGGTGAGCACGATGATCGGCAGCGCAGCCTTCCGGTGGTGGAGCTCGTCCTGGACGTCGAGGCCATACTCGCCACGCAGGCGCAGGTCGAGGACGAGACAGCCAGGTCGCGACGGATCGTACGCGGCCAGAAACGCTCTCCCCGATGCATACGCTTCCGTGCGGAGCCCGGCGGCGCCCAGCAGTGTACACACCGACTGCCGGACCCGCGGGTCGTCATCCACCACGAACACCGTCGGCGTCGAGTCGCCCATCTTTCTACGGGTGATCCCATGGGGCGCACGCCGGCTCGGAATGCATTCGTGGCCGGCGCAGGCGGCGGAGCGATCTTCGGACTCGCCGGGAGGCGTGCTGGCAGTCGGCTCCCACCAGAACGGCTCGATGTGCAGCCTTGCGAGCGTCCGCTCGATGTCCTCGGCCCTGCTCCAATCGCTCCCAAGACGCCGTCGACCGGCGCGATCGCCAATGGAGCGGCATGTGGGTCACTCGCGAGGTCTGCGCGGAAGGCGGCTCACGCGGAACAGTATCCCTGGACTGGTCTCGGGGTTCTCCCGCCGGACGGGCACGTTCCCACGCGGCAGGGCCCACTGCTGTGGACAGGCGACGGTTGGGGAGGGCCGGCGCCCGTAGATCCACACCCGCACGATCATCGGGTTGCCGATCCCGAACGTCGTGTCGGATCGTGGGCCACCCCTTTCTCGCCCGCCGGCCAGACGGTCACGCCAGTTGTCCTTAACTCGCACGAGCCTCCCTACGCAATCGCCCCCAGCGGTCTGTCATCTAGGAAGGGGGGCGTTAGTCAAATAAACCATCTCTCCCTGAATCGTCCTCTCCCTGAATCGTCCCAAGGCGTAGTAATACCTACGTAAAACTACCACCGTAACACCTACGCAGAATTACGGGCTGGACGCCGCCCGCGTCAGCATGGCTTGGTTTTTGCTGCACGCAATGCTTCTGGTACCTCTGACCCGCGCCGGTATCATTTCACCCATCGTGGCCGTGCTCGACCGCGTCGGTGCGCCGGTCGAAAAGCTTCTCAAGAGAGCCAACATCCCCGAGTGGGCTCGCACCGACCCCGAGACGCTGATCCCGACATCGAGCACCGCGCGCCTCCTCGCGGACGGAGCACGAACCCAGGGGATCGAGAACCTGGGACTCCTCGCGGGACAGGACGCCCGGATCGAGAGCCTCGGTGTCTTCGGCCGCCTGATCCGCCGCTCGCAGACGGTCGGTGAGGCGCTCAGGGAGGTCGTCAGCTATCACCCGATGTTCAGCTCGAATGGCCGGATGTGGCTCGGTTCTCGGGACGAACAGGTCGAATTCTGTCAGGCGTTCACGAACAAGTTCGACAAGTTCGACGCGGGCTGGCAGCAGGCGAACCACTACGTCCTGATGCTCATGCTTGGTATCGTTCGGCTCGGAGGCGACCCGACCTGGTCGCCCCCCCAGGTAGATGTGCAGACCGGTGAATCCGCCGTGCTCCGTGACGCCGAGCCCCCGGTCGCCGCACGCCTCGCGTTCGGGCAACCG
>Ga0209474_10001638_pt1 | contig 21510 bp, 17 predicted proteins | sample GraSoiAngelo_145_FD_185902 | JGI IMG/M metagenome (GOLD analysis project Ga0209474, IMG submission 185902) | Grasslands soil microbial communities from the Angelo Coastal Reserve, California, USA - 14_1009_05_20cm (SPAdes) (version 2) | ecosystem: Environmental > Terrestrial > Soil > Grasslands... | reverse complement strand
GCGAGAAAGTTCAGGGCGAAGATCCCGTGACGGCAGGATCCGGCGCACCTGCGCTGGAGTATGCTGCGCGGCATGCGTATCCGCATTCGGCGGCCTGCGGCGCTTCGCCTCCTTGTTCCGGTTCTCGGTGCGCTGACGACGGGTGCCGCCGCACTGAGCGGCGCGCAGGCTCCCACAGGTGCACCGGCGCGTCCGGCGATGTACACCGACGCGCAGGCGGCGATGGGGGAAACGCTCTATCGCCAGTCGTGCGCCGCCTGCCATGGCGCGACGCTCACCGGCGGCACAGCGCCGCCACTCGCCGGCCCGACGTTCGACACGAGCTGGAGCGATCCGCGCGTGACGATTGCCGACGTCTTCTTCATCGCGCGCACGACGATGCCGCCGCGGGCGTCGAATACGCTGACCGCGCAGGATCACGCGGCGGTGTTCGCGTACCTCCTGAAGATGAACGGCTTCCCCGCGGGCGCGACGCCGTTGACCGCAACGTCGGAGGCGCTGGAGTCGGCGCACGTCTCGATCGCGAATCAGGCGGCGCGGCCTGCGGCGCCTGAGTTCATTCCGGGTGCTGCAGGCGCGGCGCCGGCGGCGAGCGGACCGGATCAGGCGGCCCTGACGCGCGCCTCGCAATCGACGGACTGGCTGTTTCACACACACGATTACGGCGGCACGCGCTTCTCGCCGCTTCAGCAGATCGATGCGACCACCGCGGCACGGCTCGCACCGGCGTGCCTGTTCCAGGTCGGCGAACGCGACAATTTTCAAACCGGGCCGATCGTCTACAGCGGGACGATGTACATCACGACCACCGCGAGCACGGTCGCGCTCGACGCGGCGACGTGCCGTGTGAAGTGGCGCCACGCGTGGCAGTCGCGCGAGACCGTGGCCTTCCAGCGCAACCGCGGCGTGGCGATCAAAGACGGCCGCGTCTTCCGCGGCACGCCCGACGGCTATCTGCTCGCGCTCAATTCCGAGACCGGCGCGCAGCTGTGGGCGCGGCGGATCGGGAAGCCAGCCGACGGCGAGATCTTCGTGATGGCGCCGGTCGTCTTCGAGGATCTCGTGCTGATCGGGCCGGCGCTGAGCGAGCGCAACGTCCAGGGATGGGTCGGCGCATTTCGCGCCTCCGATGGCACACCGGTCTGGCGGTTCAACACCGTGCCGAAGCCGGGCGAGCCGGGGTTCGACACGTGGAAGAATCCGAAGGGGATCCCGATGGGCGGCGGCGCCGTGTGGACGTCGTTTGCGCTCGACACCGAGAACGGCGATCTTCACGTCGCGGTCACCAATCCGGCGCCTGATTTGCCGGTGCATCTGCGGCAGGGTGCGAACCTCTACACCAATTCGATCGTCGTGCTCGATGCGAGGACAGGCCGGCTGCGATGGTACCGGCAGCTCGTGCCGAACGATTCGCACGACTGGGACCTCACGCACGCGACTCCGATGTTCAACACGTCCGTCAACGGCGCCACGCGCCGCCTCGTCGTCACGACGGGGAAGGACGGAATGCTGCGCGCGCTCGATCGCGATACGCACGGCGTGGTGTACGAGACGGCGGTGACCACCCGGGAGAACGCCGACACGCCGGTGATCACGACGGCGACGCGCGCATGCCCCGGCGTCCTCGGCGGCACGGAGTGGAACGGTCCGGCGTACAACCCCGGCACGAACATGCTCTACGTGCCGGCTGTCGATTGGTGCGCGACGTTTACGGCGTACGAACAGGTGCGGTTCATCCCGGGCAAGGGCTACATGGGCGGCCGCACCGACCTCGATCCGCCGGACAAGGCGCAGGGCTGGCTGACCGCGATCGACGCCGCGAGCGGCGCCGTGACATGGAAGTACCGCTCGCCGCGGCCGATGGTCGCGGCGGTGACGACCACGGCCGGCAACGTCGTGATGACCGGCGAGCTGACCGGCGATTTCACGGTGTTCGACGCGAAGACCGGCGACGTGCTCTACCGCTTCAACACCGGCGGTCCGATCGGCGGCGGCATCGTGACGTATGCGGTCGGCGGGAAGCAGTACGTCGCGGTCGCGGCGGGCAGCCCGTCGAACTTCTGGGTCGATCGCAATCCCGGCGCGCCCACCATCATCGTCTTCGCGCTGCCCGGCAGCCCGAAGAGCTGACGGCTCATGCGCGTGAAACTGCGGCTCGTGCTCGGTAGCTCGTGTGCGGCGGCGCTGACCATCCTCGCGGTGCCCGTTCTGTCGCAGGCGCCCTTGTCTGGTTCGCGCCAATCGCTGCTCGACGATCTGGTCGTCGCCAACCATATTCTGGCGAACGAAGGCGTGCTGGACGGCTACGGCCATGTGAGCGTCCGCAGTCCCACGAATTCCGATCGGTATTTCCTCTCCCGCGCCGGCGCGCCGGCGCTCGTGACCGCAGCCGAGATCACCGAGTACGACCTGGAGAGCCGGCCGGTCACGAACGCCGCCGCCGCCGGATACGTCGAGCGCTTCATTCACGGCGAGATCTACAAGGCGCGGCCCGACGTCATGGCCGTCGTGCACTGCCATTGTCTCGACGTCATTCCCTTTGCGGCGGCATCCGTGCCGCTGCGGCCGATGTACCACATGGCGTACTTCATCGCCGAGGGGGTGCCGGTCTTCGACATTCGACGGACCGCCGGCATCACCGACATGTTGATCGGGACGCCGGAGCTGGGGCGCGCGCTGGCCCAGACTCTTGGCGGCGCATCCGCCGCGTTGATGCGCGGCCACGGCGCCGTGGTCGCCGCGGCGTCGGTGCGCCTCGTCGTCGCCAAAGCGTACTATCTCAATGTGAATGCCCGACTGCAGATGCAGGCGATGGCGATCGGCGGCGATCACGTCACCTATCTGGATCCCGAGGAAGCCAAAAAAGCCGTCCAGACCTACGAGCGCTCGTGGGATCACTGGAGATCGCGGCTGCCGAACCGGTAACCGACCGCGCCGCCGCGCGTCTTCGCAGGCCGCGGCATGATTTCTGCTCCGACCCTCAACGCTCTCCCCGAGCATTCGCAAGAGATCACGGCTTCGCCCCGCAGCCTCCCGACATTTTGGAATACGCCATTACCAAACTGGCGTTGCGGGAGCGCGACGATTCCCAGGAGTACTGAATGCGCACACTACTGCGCGCTTGCCGTCAGGTGTTTTCGATCTCGGTCGTCGTCCTGTTGTTCGCGGCTGACGCACGCGCCGCGGTCACGTCGCTGCTGCTCACAGGCGATCCCGGTGACTATATCTCCGGTGCACAGACGCTTTACTTCACACCCGCCGACGGAACCTTCAGCGCGTATACGAACTATTCGAACGGCGTCACGGTGGCGTTCCACACGCCGTCGTACAGCCATTGGTGGTACCTGAATTTTGCCGCGCCGAACAAGCAGCTTCTCGCGCCGGGCGTCTACGCAGGAGCGATCCGCTGGCCCTTCGAAACGAGCCAGCCGGGATTGTCGGTGTACGGCGACGGCCGCGGCTGCAACACGCTGACGGGCAGCTTCGACGTCAAGGACGTGGTGTACGGGCCGGGTCCGACGGGCGCCGACGGCAGCGTGATCTCGTTCCGCGCGACGTTCGAGCAGCACTGCGAGGGCTGGGCGGCGGCTGCGCGCGGCGAGATTCGCTACAACGCAACCGTGCCGATCGAGATGACGGCGCCCACGTCGGTGACGACCTTCGAGCGCCAGTCGATCGCGGTTCCCGTAAGGGGCGTCGATGCGCTCGGCGGCCACGTGACGCTCAGCGCGACCGGAGTCCCGGCGGGCGCGGCGTTCGTGGACAACGGCGACAACACCGGAACGCTGTCCTGGCTTCCCGCCGAGGGTCAGGCGGGCGGCTACACCGTTGTCTTTCGAGGCGACAACGGCGCCGGCAATATCGAGACGACGTTCACGACGATTACCGTGATTGCCGCGCCGCCTCTGAACGACGATTTCAGCGTGCCGATCGTCATTGGAGGCGTGCCATTCACCAATACGCAGACGACCACGAAGGCGACCACGGCGGCGGATGATCCGTTCTGCGCGGCCGCATCGCACACCGTCTGGTATGCGTTCACGCCATCGAGCGATACGCGCGTCGAGATCAATACGTTCGGCAGCGACTACGACACGACGCTCTCGGTCCAGACAGGCACGCGCGGCGCGCTGACGCCGATCGCGTGCAACGACAACTCCGGCGGCGGATCGCAATCGAGAGTCCGCTTCGACGCAGTAGCCGGCGTCACGTATTGGATCATGGCCGGGAGCTACTACTATTCGTTCGGCGGCCACCTCGTCCTGAACGTGCTGCCCGCGCCGCCGCCATTGAGCATCGGCCTTGCGGTCGCCGAGTCCGGCGGTGTCGATCCGACGACCGGGCAGGCGACCATCGCCGGCAGCATCACGTGCTCGCGGCCCGTCCTTGTGTCGATCTCGGGGCAGCTCAAACAGGATCACGCGCACTCGTCCCTGACAGGCGAGTTCGCGCTCGTCGTGCCATGCGACGGCACGACGGACTGGACGGCGACCATGGTGACGGCGCCGACGCTCTTCGCGGGGCGCGCGGCCAGCCTCTTCGTCGGCGGGCGGGCAGACGTGACGGCGTCGGCCACCGCCCTCGATCAGGATACGGGTGAAAGGGCGCAGGGCAATGCCGCCACGCGCATCGTGCTGCGCGGCGGCATGAGATAACGACCCGCTCGAGACCAGCCCGGGCGCATCGACGCGCCCGGGCTGGCCGCAGTCGCGAATCGCCGCGCTCCATGGTCTACACTTCCACGCATGCGAATCGCAGCTTTGGTCGGCGTCTTCGGCGCGGCGACGCTCCACGCATTCAACGCAGCAGGGTCGCCGATTGCGTGCGAATCGCTCGCACAGGTGAAGGTCACCAGCGGACGGGTGCTGTCGGCTGAACCGGTGCAAGCCGGCGCGTTCGCGCTTCCGAACGCGAACAACGCGAACGCGGCCGCGGTGTTCAAAACGGTCCCGGCGTTCTGTCGCGCGATGCTGACGCTGACTCCGTCCGACGACTCCGACATCCGCGTCGAGGTCTGGCTGCCGCAGTCCGGGTGGAATCACAAGCTGCAGGCGTCCGGGAACGGGGGGTTGGGCGGCGCGATGCCCTATCCGGCAATGGCCGCCTCGGTGAAAGCGGGATACGCGGCGGTTGGAACCGACACCGGTCACGTCGGCGGCAATGCCGATTTCGTCGCCGGTCATCCCGAAAAGCTCGTGGACTTCGCGTACCGGGCGATTCACGAAATGACCGTCGCCGCCAAGGCGCTCGTCGCCGCCCATTACGATGCGCGCCCTGCGCGCGCGTACTTCAACTCGTGCTCGACCGGCGGACGCCAGGCGCTGATCGAAGCGCAGCGCTATCCCGACGACTTCGACGGCATCGTCGCCGGCGATCCGTCATGGGACCAGATGCGCCTCTACGCCGCGCGCGTCTGGCTGAATACCTATGTCAACCGGACGCCGGCGGCGGTGATTCCCGCGACCAAGTATCAGGCGATCCACAACGCGATCCTCGACAAGTGCGACGGCCTGGACGGCGTGAAGGACGGCGTCATCGAGGATCCGACGAAGTGCGCCTTCGACTTCGCGACGTTGACATGCCGCGGGGAGGATCGCGCCGATTGCCTGACGGGCGATCAGGTCGAGACCGCGAACGCGATGGCGCGTCCGATCCGCGATCCGAAGAGCGGCGCGGTGCTCCATCCGGGCCGCTACTACCCGGGATCCGAGCTCGGATGGGGCGGCGTGGCGGGGCCGTCGCCGTCCGGCGAATCGCACGAAGGGATGCGGAAGATCGTCTTCACTCCCGAGTGGGACTACCACACGATCAAGGTTCCCGGCGATGTGGAGCGCGCGGTGAAGGCGGACAAGGGGCTGCTGTACGGCGGCGACCCGGACGTTTCGCGTTTCTTCAAGCGCGGCGGCAAGCTGCTGATGTACCACGGCTGGGCCGATCCGCTCGTCTCACCGGACACCAGCGTGATCATGTTCAAGCGGATCACCGACACGGTCGGATCGTTGGCGGCGACGTCGCTCGCGCTGTTCATGGTGCCGGGCATGGGGCACTGCCAGGGCGGCCCCGGCACCGACGTCTTCGACAAAGTCGGCGCGGTCGATCGATGGGTCGAGACGGGGAAGAGGCCGCTGTCGATCGAAGCCGCACATACGACCGCCGGCGCCGTCGATCGGACGCGCCCGTTGTGCGCGTATCCGACGACGGCGCACTACAACGGCACCGGCAGCACCGACGATGCGAAGAATTTCCGGTGTCAGTAAGCGAGGCGACCAGGTTGCGTGGTATTCAGCCAGATCGCGTTGACGAATCCGGGATTGCCGGCTGAGTCCCATACCGCAAACCGCACCCACGACTTTCCCGTCGCGTCGAACGGAATCGAGAAGTGCTTGCTGCCAAACGCGGGCAGGTCGGTCGCCGGAATGATCTGCCGGTCGATCTTCTTGCCGTCGCCCCACACGACCTCGACGAATTCGAGCGGGAACGTCCAGCTCACATCAGCGGCCAGCGTCCGCTTGCTTCCCGACCCGGTGACGGCGAAGTTCGTGAGCAGGATCTCGCCCGTCGTCACGAAGAAGTTCCCGTCGTGCATGGCTCGCAACACCGGACTCCAGTCCTCGTCGGGACCGGGAACCCGATCCAGTTTGAGATACGCCGTCTGATATCCGGAATACAGATTGTCTTCCGGTCCCTGTACGTAGGTGTCGATGTCCGGCAGGAGATACTTCGGCCTCAAGCCGGTATTGGCGTTCAGGTTGTTCATCGTGTCGGTCGCGTCGAAGCTTCGCCACTCGGTCATCCGCTTCTCCGACAGATCGACGCCCATCGCCTGCGTGAAATCGAGCCCCAGGAAGATGTCGTTCTTCGCAAACGGTTTGTCCCAGTAGACGTCCGGCTGGCCGCCCGAGCTCTTGGTGCGCGGGTGAGACGTGTACCAATACCCGTGCTCCGCCTCGAGAAGGTGCTGCAGATCTTCCGAGCTGCCAAGGTGGTAGACCTTGCCGTACACCGGATCGGTCTCGGTGAACGGTTGCCCCTCCTTGCGGACCCTCGAGAAGTACACCGGCTTGGGAAACAGCACGTTATAGTGCCCGCCGAAATAGACGTTCGGCTCTTCCCACGGCAGCACCAGGAAATCCTTGTCGGACGCTCGACGCGAGGCCTCCGCGTAGTCCTTCTCGTCTTTGAACCGCAGCGCGCCCGGATCATTCAGGTGCATGTCTCCATGAAAGTCGCTCAGCCCGACGATGTTGAGGCCGAGCCCCTTCATGGCGGCCAGATCCGGAAGCGGCGTGTCGAGCGAGCCGCTCGCCCGCACTCGCTCGGTGAACCGCAGGTGCCAGTGATTCGTGAACGTCTTGTATCCGGCGAGCGGAACGTACGTGTCCCCGTGCGTGAACGCCAGCACTGACTGGCGCGTGGGTTCGCCGGCGTCGGGGCTCGCGTAGAAGTACATGCCCATGTGCTGCAGCGTGCCGGGCGGCGCGTTGTAGAGCGCGAAGTCGTCAATCTCACCACGCAGCGTCGATTCTTCGTGCTCAGCCTGACGCACGCCCATGCCGAACTGCTTGTCCGAGTCCTTGCGGTACCACACGTATCCCAGGTTCTTGTGGATCTCGCGCGCCCAGAAAAACTTGTGCGGCGCCGGGAACGTTGCCACCGATCCGGCTTTGCCCTCGGCGACCAGGACGCGGTTTCTCGCCTTGAGCGGCACCATCGTTTCGTTGCGGACGCCGCCGAACTGATACTGCTGCGGACCATCGGCGGTATCGCGCCAGATCACGCGCGGCATCACATCGGTCGAAAAGCCCTTCAGGCCGGCGTCGTACTTGTAGGCGACGAACGGTTCTTCTGTCTTCGCAATCGCGTCCATCCGGAGCAGGTTGGAGCCGCGATAGACGGTGAACTGCAAGCTCCCTGCAAAAATGCCCATCGACAGACCGGGAAAGTTCACCTCGAGGCGTGCGCCGTCGGTCTTGACGCCGCAGCCGGTGACGTTGAAGGTCGCATCGGCGCGGCGGATCTCCTCGGGTTTGCGCGGCAGCGGCGGCATCTGCGTGCCGCTCACGCCGGGAACTTCGAGCGGCGCGTCGTGGAAGGCGAACCAGCGGTTCTTCGCCACCACCTCCGGTGTCAACGGGATGCCGGCCGCGGGGAAGGATCCGACATGGTCGCTCGACATCCGTCGCAGGCCGCTCACGACGTGGTACTCCGGGAGCAGATTCTGCCCGAGCGTCGCCCACTGCCCGCCCTGCTTGCGGACGGCCAGGTCGCGAACGACCGGCTGAGACTTGTCGATGGCGAAACGCGCGCGCAGCTCGCTCCCGGTCTGCCCGGACCAGCTGACGACGAGCACGTCCTGGTCCATAGCCGCCGTCAGGCCGGTCGTCGCCTTGTACTGCGTCATGTCGCACTTGAGCCCGTCGGCGAGCAACGTCGGCGACTTCGTCGAAAACATGGCGGCCGCCAGCGAGGTCGCCACGATGCACGAAACGATCGAGATTCTCGTCGTCATATGCGCTGCCTCCAGACCCTACCCGTCTCCGTCAGCTGCGCGGATGCTATCACGGGCCTCCGGGAAGGAGCGCGAGGCACGTGCGTTGCGCTCTTCGCGTCGGACCGGCACGTCGATTGCGTTTGTCGTATGCGAGCCGGCGCTGCCGCCGGTTTTTCGGAAGCGGCCGCACGCGGCCGCCGGGAGGGTGAGATGAAAACGCGGATCATCGTCGGCGTGCTGCTCCTGATCGCGGTCCTCGGCGTGGGAACCTACACGAGCCGCGCGGGCGACGCCACGGGACGCCGCCAGTGGACGATCGTCAACTTCGTCGAGCCCGTGCAGGTGAAGGATCAGATCCTGATGGGACCCGTGCTGATCGTTCACGACGACGACAAGATGTCGCGCGGCGAAGCCTGCACCACTTTCTATCGATTCGAGCCCGGCAAGGGACCGAAGGAAGAGCTCGTGTCATTCCACTGCAAACCCGTTCAGCGTTCGGCCGTCGCCCAGACGACGTTGAGCGTGGTCGAGACATCGGCGGGCTGCAAGCGGCTGGCGGAGTACCAGATCGGCGGCGACAGCGAAGCGCACGGGATTCCGACGAAGTAGTGAAGGCCAGGCAACAAGGCGCTCGGTTGCCGGATCGCCGGAAATCCGGCACCGACGGCATCTCGTCTCAGAATTCCTAACGTTGCGCGACGGCAATCATCTTGCTGAATTCACCCGACGGAGGACAAAACATGCGTTCAGTAGTGTTCACGGCGATCTTGTGTCTCGGCCTCGCGTCGGCGGCCGCCGCGCAGGACGCGAAGGCGGCCAGGGGACAGCAGCTATTTGCGGATCAGAAGTGCACCCTCTGCCATTCGATTGGCGACAAGGGCAACAAGAAAGGCCCGCTCGACGGCGTAGCGAGCAACCTGTCCGCGGACGAGATCCGCTCCTGGATCACCGACGCGAAGGGCATGACCGCCAAGACGAAGGCCACGCGGAAACCCGAGATGAAGGCGTTCACGCTGCCGAAGGACGACGTCGATGCGCTCGTCGCGTACTTGGGCACGTTGAAGAAGTAGCGCGCGGGCACGAACCCGTACTTCGGCGTCCTGTTCTTCCTCGTGCTGCCGGGCGTCTTCATGTTCGGCCTTCTGCTGATTCCCTTCGGCGCAACAGTATTAGGGATGGAAATAATTTCGGGCGGTCTGGCGCGCCCGACCCACCTACCCGACCCACCCGGCCCACCTGGCCTGCCCGGCCCGGCGCCGGGGAATTTTTCGCACCGTGCGGAGAAGTCCCCATAGTGACCTGCGCGATTCGCGCTAAACAACTCCAGATCCACGACTACCCGTTACACATGACGCGGGCATCCCCGTTGCACCTCTGCCTGCGGGAGTCGGTCATTCTGCCGGATTCCCGAACGGCACTCGAACAGGGGCTCGACGCACATGACACTTCGCAGTGACGGTTTTCCGGCGCGCACGCTGGCAACCGCGCTCGCGCTCGTCTGGACGGCGGCGATCGGCGTGATCGCTGCGAGCGACAGGACCGCGCCGCCACCAGCCGGACTGCTCGCCGGACGCGTGGCCGCGGCAACCGCAACCCATGCCGCAGCGCCCCCGCCCGCCACGGATCCCGCGCAGGCGAGCAACTTCGTCGGCGAAGAAACCTGCGCGACGTGCCACGAAGCCGAAGGCAAGAGCGTTCGCGCGACGCTGCACGGCAAGGCCCAGAACGTCCACACGCCTGCCGGCAAGACGGCCGGCCAGAGCTGTGAGACGTGCCACGGCCCGGGACAGAAGCATGTCGACTCCGGAAAGAAGGAAGACATCCGGCGCTTCAACGTCCTGAGCGCGCGCGACGCGAACGCGACGTGCCTCACCTGCCATAGCAAGGGCGCGCATGCCGACTGGCAGGGAAGCATGCACGACGCGCGCAACGTGTCGTGCGTGAGCTGCCACAGCGTCCACGCCGCGAAATCCGAGAAGTTCCAGCTGAAAACGGCGACAGCCACCGAAACGTGCGCGACCTGCCACAAGCCGGAAGCGATGAAGACGAGGAAGTTCGGCCACATGCCGCTTCGCGAAGGCAAGATGGAGTGCACGTCCTGCCACAGCCCCCACGGATCGAACAACGTGCGGATGCTCAAGGTGGGCAACACGATCAACGAGGCGTGCGCGAGCTGCCACGCCGAGAAGCGCGGACCGTTCCTCTGGGAGCACGCCGCCGGCCGCGAGAACTGCGCGAGCTGTCACGATCCGCACGGCTCGAACAACGACCGGATGCTGGTCGCGAAGGCGCCGATGCTGTGCCAGCGGTGCCACGTCAGCAGCCGCCATCCCGCAACGATCTACGACGGCACGCAACTGGCCAGCGCCAGCAGCCGCGTCGTCGGACGCGCATGCGTGAACTGCCACGCGCAGATTCACGGTTCGAATCACCCCGCCGGAGCCCAGTTCCTCCGGTAACAGGAGCACGACAATGCGCAACAGACTATCGACCATGGTCGCCGCGCTGCTCCTGATCTCCGCGGGAGCACTGGCGCAGGACAAGAACCCGCAAGGCGCGCCGCAGCAGGACGTCCCGAAACAGACGACTGCGGCCACGTCCGAGTTTCCGCTCACGAATCAGGTCGACTTCGGCGTCCGCGGCACGATCTTCGCCGAGGGATCGGATCAGTCGCGGTTCCAGCGCTATCAGGATCTGCGCGACGGCGGCACGATCGATCGGATCCGATGGGGGAGGACGACGGACAGGTACCTGCTCAAGCTCGAAGGCGATCACCTCGGCTATCGCGATCAGCGGCTCGCGGGAGCGTACAACAACTACGGCAAGGTGAAGGCGGCCTTCGAGTGGAACCAGATTCCGATCTATTACAGCGACACGACGCGGTCGCTCTACACCGAGACGGCGCCGGGCGTGCTGTCGATCAACAACACGATTCGCACCGCGCTGCAGAACAAGACGACCACGCTCGTGAGCGCGGTGGGGCAGGCGTCGCCGTTCGAGCTTCGCAGCCGCCGCGACATCGCGAACGTCAGCCTGATCTACAGCGCGACGCCGAGCGTCGATTTCAAGATCCTGGTGAAGAACACCGATCGCGAGGGAGCGCAGCCGTGGGCCGGCAGCTTCGGCATCGGCGGCACGCCGGCGACTGTGGAGCTCGCGGTCCCGATCGATCACCGGACGACCGAGCTCGGCACCGCGCTCGAATTCGGGAACAGCCGCGGCTTTGCGAAAATCGCCTACGACGGCTCGTTCTTCCGCAACAACATCACGACGCTCACCTGGGACAACCCGGTCCGCGTCTCCGACGCGGCGGCGGCGGCGGGCGCCTCGGCGCCCAACGTGGGCCGCGAATCACTCTGGCCGAACAGCAACATGAACACGGCCAGCGTGAGCGGCGGCCTCAATCTGCCGGGACGCAGCCGCGCGACGGCGTATCTCTCGCTGGGCAGCATGACGCAGAACGATCCGCTGCTGCCGATGACGGCCAACACCGCGCTGCCGGTCGTCCCGCTCGAGCGGCAGACGGCCGAGGCCGACGCGCGCGTGACGGCGATGAACTACAACTTCACGTCGCGTCCGACCAGGACGCTCTGGTTCAGCGCCCGCTATCGTCAATACGAGTTCGACAACCGCACGCCGATCTTCGAAACGGGCGGCTACGTGAACTACGACACCGCGTACACCGCGACGCTCAATCACGAGTCGGAGCCGCTCGGCTACACGCGGCACACCTTCGATGCCGACGCGTCGTACTCGCCGACGAGAATCCTCGGGTTCCGCGCCGGCTACACGCGCGAAGCCGTCGACCGAACCTTCCGCATCGTCGAGAAGACGACAGAGGACACGGCGCGGGCATCGGTCGATCTGACAGGCGTCGGCTGGCTCGCTGTGCGGGGCATCTACGAGCACGGCAAGCGCACCGGCTCGCCGGTCGACGGGCTCGAGCTGCTGTCCATCGGCGAGCAGCCGACGCTGCGGCAGTTCGACATCTCCGATCGCAACCGCGATCGCTTCTCGGCGATCGTGCAGGTGATGCCGATCTCGATTCTCTCGTTCAGCGGCAGCGCCGCCGTCGGGAGGGAAGAGTATCCGGGCACCAATCTGGGCCTGCGCAACAACGACAACCACGTCTACTCCGTCGGCTTCGACCTCGTGCCGGGCGACGCGGTGAGCGTCGGCATGAACTACGGCTGGGAAAAGTACACCGCGCTGCAGGCGTCGCGCACGGCGAATCCGCTGCCGGCGAATACCGAGCAGTTTCTCAGCGATCCGACGCAGCAGTTCAACGACCCGACGCGCGATTGGACCGACGATAGCGCCGACACGGTGAAGACGTTCAACGCCTCCCTCGACCTGCTGAAGCTGGTACCGAAGACCGAAGTACGGGTCGGCTACGATTACAGCCGCGCGCAGTCGACGTACGTCTACGCGCTTGCGGCCGGATCGCCGGTGGCGACGCCGATATTCCCGGCGCAGCTACCGGCGGTCGTCAACGAACTGCAGCGCGGAACGTGCGACGTGAAGTACTTTCTCACGCGGCATCTCGCGGCGGGCATCGCCTACTGGTTCGACAAGTACGCCGTCAACGACTTCGCGCTCGGTCCGCAACCGAGCCTCGCGCTTCCGGCGACGGCCGCGCCCGCGCTCATCCAGATCGGCTACGCGTATCGGCCGTATACCGCGAATACCGTCTGGGGACGGATCACGTACTTCTGGTAATCAGGAGGGTTCCGGTTCCAGGGTCGGTTCTCGGGTTGGTTCTCCGTTTGTCGGATTGGTTCGCAGTTCGGGATTCGGGGTTCCGGCCCGAGCCCGATGGGCCTGACGAGCGGTTCCTCCTCCGCGCCGTTCGTCAGGTCCTTTCCATTTCGGCCGTCTCGGCGCGCCGGGTTTTCGTCGGCGCGAAAAAACGCGCACGCACGCCGAGAAACCCCCGCCCCGCATCGCCGAAAAAGCGTCGCACCGCAGGAAAACCGCAGAAAAACAGCGAGTCAGCTCGGCATCGGGCTTGCCCTTACGGACGTAGATGCCCTGTCACATCGGCTTCCTCGAAGACAGCGGCTACATCCCGCGGCTCGCGATCTTCTGCGATCGGATCTTTCGCGCCATGGGCCTGAACGGCAAGGCGGTGCTGCCGATGGTCCTCGGGCTCGGCTGCGACACGATGGCGACGATGACGACGCGGATCCTGGGGACGCCGAAGGAGCGGCTGATCGCGATCCTGCTGCTGGCGCTCGGCATCCCGTGCTCGGCGCAGCTGGCGACCATCATGGGGATCCTCGGCGGGATTTCGTTTGCCGCCCTCGCAACGCTGTTCGGCGTCGTCCTCGGCCAGATGTTTCTCGTCGGCTGGCTCGCGGCGAGAGTGCTGAAGGGCGATCGATCGGAGTTCATCCTCGAGCTCCCGCCGATCCGCTGGCCGCGGCTCGGCAACCTCCTGACCAAGACACGGCTGCGCGTGTGGTGGTATCTCGGCGAAGCGGTGCCGCTGTTTCTCGTCGGCACGGTGCTGCTCTTCGTGCTCGATCGCGCGGGCGCGCTGGCCGTCATCGCAGACGCCGGACGTCCCGTCGTCACAGGCCTGCTCGGGCTGCCGCCGGCGACGGCGCAGATTCTCGTCATGGGCTTCCTGCGGCGCGACTACGGCGCCGCCGGCCTGTTCCAGCTCGCACATAGCGGACAGCTCTCGGGAGTACAGGCGGTGGTCGCTCTCACCGTGATGACGCTGTTCGTGCCGTGCGTGGCGAATTTCCTGATGATGGTCCGCGAGCGTGGACTCAAAACGGGCCTGGCGATCATCGGCGTCATCACGCCGATCGCCGTCTTCACAGGCGGGGCATTGAATTATGTCCTCCATTCCCTTGGCGTTCAGTTCTAAGCGGAAGCATGCGGGAGAACGGCCGCGGGACCGCGCGGCCGTGCCGCTCTCGTCGCTGAAAGCGGGCTATCGCGGCGTCGTCGTCGAGGTCCGCGCGAGCCACGACGGCCGCGCCGATCGACTCCTCGCCCTCGGCGTCACGCCGGGCGCGCGCCTCGTCGTGCTGCAGACGTTCCCGGGCATCGTGTTCATGTGCGATCAAACGGAGCTCGCGGTCGAGCGGAGCGTCGCCGACTCGGTCTTCGTTCGACTCATGACGACTGCCGACCAGGGATGCGACGGCGAGATGCCATGACGCCGCCGCTTCGGCTCGTGTTCTGGGAGACCACCAAGGCGTGCAATCTGACCTGCCGCCACTGCCGCGCGGTGCCGCAACGCGCCATCGGGCCGATGGAGCTGACGACGAGGCGCGCGCTCGATCTGATCGACGACATCGCGATCGTCGCGAAGCCCGTCATGGTGCTCTCGGGCGGTGAACCATTGTTCCGCCCGGACCTCTTCGAGATCGCCGCGTACGGCGTCGAGAGCGGGTTCCGAATGGCGCTCGCGACCAACGGCACGCTCGTGACCGGCCACGTGGCGGCGAAGATCGCCGACGCCGGGTTCTCGCGCGTCGCGATCAGCCTCGACGGCGCAAACCCGGCGACGCACGACCGCTTCCGCGGGCTCCCCGGCTCGCACGCCCTTGCGCTGCGCGGCCTCCGCAACCTGCGCGCCGAAGGCGTGTCGGTGCAGATCAACTCGACGATCGCGAAGCACAACGTCACCGAGCTGCCCGCGCTGCTCGACCTCGCGCTCGCGATCGATGCCGACGCCCTGCACCTGTTCATGCTCGTGCCGGTCGGCTGCGGTCTCGAGATCGCGCCGGCCGAGATGCTGCCGGCCGACGAGTACGAGCGCGTGCTGCGCTGGTTCGATGAGCAGTCGAAGAGCTGTCCGATCGATCTCAAGGCGACCTGCGCGCCGCACTACTACCGCATTCGCGCGCAGCGGATCGAGGAGGAGCGGCGTCGGGGCGACTTGACGTCGTCGTTCATCGCGCCAGGCACGAAGGCGAAGGCGGCGCCGGGCTTCACGACGCACGCGGCAGGCGGGCATCCGCACGGCCACGGCCAGCACCTGTCGGCGATGACGCGCGGCTGCCTCGCGGGAACGAGCGTCTGCTTCATCTCGAACGAAGGCATGGTCTATCCGTGCGGCTACCTGCCGGTGACTGCCGGCGATACGCGCGTGCAGGCCTTCGCTGACATCTGGAACGACTCGCCGGTCTTCCGTGATCTTCGCGATCCCGACGCGCTTGGAGGCAAGTGCGGCGAGTGCCGCTACCAGGCGCTGTGCGGCGGCTGCCGCGCGCGCGCGTACGCCGCCACCAGCTCGTTCCTCGCCGAAGAACCATTCTGCTCGTATCAGCCGGCGACTGTCGTCCGGCCCACTCGTCTCATTCGGATGGAGGCGCGATCATGACTCGACAGTTCACAACGCGCGGCGTGGCACTCATGCTCTGGCTCGGCGCGTCGGCGGCGCTCCTCGCGCAGAGCGGCTCGCTCACCTACGACCGAACGGAGGAAGTCACCGTCTCCGGCACCATTCTGCATGTCGTCAGCCTCGCCGCGCCTGACGGCGCCGTCGCCGTCCATCTCGACTTCAAGACATCCGACGGAATGCTGAATGTGCACGTCGCGCCCGCGATGTTCATCGGCCAGGAGAACTTCTGGTTCTTCGCCGACGATCGGCTCGAGATTGTCGGCGTGAAAACGTTCATCGACGGCAACAACGCGTTCATCGCGCGGTCGCTCAAAAAGGACGGCAAGACACTCACGCTCCGCGGAGCCGACGGCAAGCCCGCATGGAAGCCGGCAACCGAGGGCGTCGACGGTTGCGGAGTGGCTCACGCGCTGTTGCCGAGAGGTACGGAGCTCTAGTCTAATGTTCGAACTACGGCCGTCCTGGGAACGGCGTGCCGTTCACGAACAGAATCACCGCGCCGTTCCGCTGGTTGCCGACGAGGATGTCCGGGCGGCCATCCTCGTCGTAGTCGCCGATCGCGAGTGTGCGCGGGTTGAATAGGCTTTCCGCTCGGACGCGGCCCGCGACTGGGAAATGTCCGGCGCCGTCGTTCTTCAACACGAGCAGCCGGTTCTCGCCGTAATCCGAAATCGCCAGATCCACCACGCCGTCGCCATCGGCGTCGACCGCTTCGATGTCTCGGGGCGACACGCCGACGCCGGTGACAGTCACGCGGTTGCCGAAATGCGGCTCCGCCGTCGCCGTGGGATTCTGGAAATAGATCGACACCGTGCCGGCGTCGGTGTTGATGGTCGCGAAGTCGGGGTAGCGATCGTGGTTGAAATCGCCGATTATCACGTTCCGCGGCGACTGGCCGACATTGTAGGTTTCCGACAAAGCCGCCAATGCGCTGCCTTGGTTGTACAACACGTACACCTTTCCGTCGATCGCGTTGGTCGCGACGAGGTCCGGCCGGCCGTCGTTGTTCAGGTCGGCGACGGCAAGGCCCTGAGCGCCCCGGCCAATGTCCCAGCCGGAGAAGCGCTGCCAGTTGACACCGTCGCCGGCGCCGAGAATTATTTGGACAGAACTCCCCTCGTACAACGTACACGCGAGGTCTGCGTTGCCGTCCCGGTTGAAATCGGCGATCGCGACTTCGCGCGGGCTGCCGGGAAGCGGCAGCTCCACTGAATCCGGAGGGAACTCGATGTTCGCCGAGACGACGAACCCCGACGGCGTCCAGAGCAGGATTGTCACTTTGCTCGCGTCCGCGACCGCCACCGCGAGATCCGGATGGCCGTCATGGTTGACGTCGCCGGCCGCGATCGAAAACGGAGCCGCGCCGACCGCGTGGAACTCGGGCCGGCTGAAGCCGCCGCGGCCGTCGCCGTACCACACGCTCACGTCGTGCGGCGCGGATCCGAAGTTGGCCGCGGCGAAGTCGAGATGGCCGTCACCATCGAAGTCGGCCGCGACGATGCCGCGTGGGCTGCCGCCAGAGGCGACGCCGTCCGCACTAAAGGCGAACGGTTGAGCGACGGCGAACGAGGCGCCGGCGAGCCAGACGGTGAACGCACACAGCACAGGTCTCATAGGATTTCTCCTCACTTGCGCGTCGGCTCAGAAAGAAGGATGCCAGGCATCACTGGCGCCCTTTTCAGCCGCGTATCGTCGAATGAGGAGAACGGGTGTCCGCGAAGAGGAAGTGCTTCGCCGGATTGGGCGAATGTTCTGCCTATCGCGACCCGAACGAACTGGTGGTCAGAGTCGGGTCTCGGGCGGCCGCCATGACGAATCGGCCGCTGCGCCGGAACAGCACGGCCTGCTGATCGCGGCCCGGTCGCTGCACGACTGGCTCATGATGTGAATGGCATTCAGCCGGTAGAACAGCCTCGCATCGAACGTGCCTTGCCCGACGCGATCGAACAGACAGACCGACGAGGTCGTGATGATTCGTCGACGTTCACGTGCCTCTTCATGATCGAGGAGCCGCATGAGCGCAGTTTGTTCGGCGCTGTTCAACGCCTGTACCTCGCGGATGACCAGGACCTCCTCGTCAGTGGTCCTTTCGTTCGCGCGCCGATCGAGGGCGGCACCGACGATGGCGGTGCCATCGAACATCGCTACGTCGAACATCGCCACGTTCGGCGGCTTCCTTTTCTCGTTGCCTCCATTGGCAATCGCGAGCGCAACAGCGAACGCGTGATCGCGCGGCGCCGTGATCAGAACGGGCACGGGGTAATGGGTCGCGAGTTCGACGTCGGCCAGCAGATCGATGAGTCCAGCCATGTATGACTCCATATGACTTCTGCTGCTGCCGGAAATCCGGCAGCCAGCCAGATTCACCGTGATGAACCGCAATTGATGTGCCGCTCAGGATTCGTCGATCACGGTTGTGACGACGCAGAATTGCGGTAGCGCAGCCCTTCCGGGCTGCGCGCCGATCGATCTGCCGGACCTTGAGACCGAGCGCGATGACGAAGATCAGGATGGCGCCCAGGGACCACGCGAGGCCACGGCGGCGGAAACGCAACTCGGCGACGCCGCGCTGGCCGCTGCGCTCGACCGAGTCCACGACCCCGACACCGTCGGCGACGATCGGCGCGACGGTCGCCGGCACGAAACCATGCATCTCGGTCCGCGCCAGCGTCAGCTTGGTGCCCGCTTCGCGCAGCGCGAGCTGCTGGTCGCTCACCTCGATGCCGGCGTTCTTCACGCGGTCGATGAGCGACCCTGTCTGCTCGATACCGCGCTTCAGCCGCTCGATGTCCGACCGCATCGCTGCCGCAGCCGCTGCCCCGCGATCGCTCTTGTCGTCGCCGTTGTGGCACGGCTGGCAGACGCCGTGCGCGCCGGCGCTCAACATCTCATCGGACGGCTGCGCCACGGCGTGATTGCCGTGGCACTCGACGCATCCCTTGTCGAAGATCGGCTGATGGACGCTCGAGGCGAACTTCTGCGCGAACACCGCGTGGCACGTGCCGCAGACATTCGCAATCGCCCCGACGCCGGGCGGCGCCGCGCCGTGGTTGCCGTGGCAATCGTTGCACGTCGGCGCCGAGAGGTCGTTGCGCTTCGTCAGCGCCGCGAAGTGCACGCTTTTCTGGTACTCGGCGAACTGGTTCGTCCCTATCGCGGCGCCGTCCGTCGTCTTGTAGCCGGCCATCCGCGTTCGATCGGCGTGGCAGGTTGCGCACGTGGCCGCGACGTTGATCGGAAAGACGGGCGACTTCGCGTCGCTGACGAGGCGAACCCCATGCGCGCCGTGGCAGCTCGCGCACGTCGCGACCTTCGTGTCGCCGGCCGCCAGCTGTCTGCCGTGGACGCTCCCCCCGTACTCCGTCGCCTGGTCGACGCGCTGCTTCGGCGCGAACGTGCGCATCAGCTCAGCGTTGCTGTGGCAGCGCGCGCACGTCGCGATCACCGCCTGCCCGGATGGCTTGCCGCGAAACGCCATTGCCGCAACGCGTCCTTCCGCGTCGTGCGCGAGCACCTTGTCGGCGCTCGTCGGGCTGCCGCCGTGGCAGTCGACGCATTCGAAGCCGCGCTCGCGGTGGACGTCGTGTCCGGAGAAGAGCTGCGCCGGCGCCGCAAGCCGCGCGTCCGGCAACGTCGAGTGGCAGAGGACGCATGTGTTCGCGATGGGCGCAGGCGTCTGCGCTCGAGCCGTCGAGGGCGCGAGCACCGCGCCCATCGCGAACAACATGAGCGATGCGAAGTGCGGCGACCTGTCGTGACGCGACGCCGTTGGCGGAGCGTTCGTGGCGTGCATGAAGTCCTATTTCGCGTAGTGGCCGATGATCGTGAACGTGACGAGGTACACGAGCCCGATCGCCCCGAGCACGGTGAACAGTCGGCTCGACTCTCCGCGGCTCGCCCGGCGATCGAGGAACGGCACGAGCACGAGGAACAGCGCCGCGATCCCGAATGCGACGACGCCGAGCCGCTCGCCTTCGAAGCCGAGCACGTGGCTCGGCACGAGCTTCAACGTGTGGAACATCGCGAGGAAGTACCACTCCGGCCTGATGCCGGGCGGCACGACGGCGAACGGATCGGCCTTCGTGCCGAGCTCCCACGGGTAGAAGGCGGCGAGCGCCGCGAGCACGGCGACGACGACGTACCACGCGAGCACGTCGCGCAGGACGTAGTTCGGGAAGAAGGGCATCTGCGGGACGCGCTCGCCGGGCTTCAGCTTCTTCTCGATGTCGAGCGGGACGCTCATGCCCTGCCGCTGGACAAGCAGCAGGTGCAGCGCGACGAGCGCTGTCGCGACCGCCGGCAGGACGGCGACGTGCAGTCCGTAGAAGCGCGACAGCGTCGCGCCGGTCACATCGTCGCCGCCGCGCAGCAGCCGCAGTGAGAAGTGTCCGATCAGGGGGACAGCGCCGGCGATGCCGGTGCCGACCTTCGTCGCGAAGAACGACAGCTCGTTCCACGGCAGGAGATACCCGCTGAACCCGAAGCCGAGCATCAGGAAGAGCAGCAGGATCCCGCTGACCCACGTCAGCTCGCGCGGCTTGCGATACGACTTCAGGAAGAACACGCTGAAGAAATGCGCGAACGCAAGGCCGATCAGGAGATTCGCCGACCAGCTGTGGATGTTGCGAATCAGCCAGCCGAACTGCACCTGCGTGACGATGAACTGCACGCTCTCGTACGCTTCCGCCGCGCTCGGGCGGTAGTACAGCAGCAAGAGGATGCCGGTGAAGATCTGGACGGCGAAGAGAAACAGCGTCATGCCGCCGAGGTAGTACCAAATCTTCTGCGTGTGAACGGGAACGCCTTTTTCGGCGATGAAGTGACGGATCTCGCTGAGGTCCAGGCGCTCGTCGATCCAATCGATGGCTTTCATACGCGCGACACGACGATCTCGGCATCGTCACCCTCGCCGCGCAGGTTCACCGTGAATTGTTCGAGGCCGCGCGGCGGCGGTCCCGACACGACGTTGCCGCGGAGATCGTAGGTGCCGTTGTGGCACGCGCACCAGAGCTGCGACGTGTCGGTCTTGAACTGCACCGTGCAGTCGAGATGCGTGCACACGGCGCTGAAGGCGCGCACCTCGCCGTCGGCGGTGCGGACGACGATTCCGGGCTTGCTGCCGAACTTGAAGATCGCCGCGGAGTTCAGCCGCAGTGCGGCGGCGCGCCCGGCGACGACGCTCTGCGTCGCGGGCTCGCCGCTCGCCGGCGGCACGAGGAAGCGGCCCACCGGATATGCGATTGCCGCGGCGGTCGACACGAAGCCCACCGCGAGCAGGGCGTCGAGAAACGAGCGGCGGTCGAACTCGGGGGCCGACATGGCTGGCAGTGCCGTGGTGTCACTCCTGATCACCGGCCCTCTGTGTCCTCTGTTCACCTCTGTGTCCTTGTCTGTACACGGATCCGTGCATCCACGATCCGGCAGCCGTTGCCCGGAGACATCGCGAGCACTGGATTCAGATCGAGCTCGATGATCTCTGGCACTTCGACTGCGAGCCGCGAGATCCGCAGCAGCAGCTCGCGCAGCGCGTCGAGGTCGGCTGGCGGATGGCCGCGATAGCCTTCGAGCAGCGGCAGCCCGTTGATCTCGTGCAGTAGCTCGTCGGCGTCGCGATCGGTCAGCGGGCCCACGCGAAAGCGGACGTCGCCGAGGATCT
>Ga0209474_10001635_pt1 | contig 21553 bp, 22 predicted proteins | sample GraSoiAngelo_145_FD_185902 | JGI IMG/M metagenome (GOLD analysis project Ga0209474, IMG submission 185902) | Grasslands soil microbial communities from the Angelo Coastal Reserve, California, USA - 14_1009_05_20cm (SPAdes) (version 2) | ecosystem: Environmental > Terrestrial > Soil > Grasslands... | reverse complement strand
GCCAGCGCCGCCCGTTGCGCTTGAGCCTAGAGGTATTTCGCGCCTACAGGTATTTGGCGGGCCGGATCATCGCCCGCCACATATGCGCAACCGGGCTGTTGTCGAAACCGAGCCCTTCCTTCGGCTGGCGGAAGTTGCGGCCAATGACGTCGGTAAACTCCTCCAGCTCGACATGCACATTCGGATCGAATGAATAGATGTCGTGCACCGTAATCATGCGGCCCGACATGTACCATTTGTGGCCCCGCATCCGCTTGTAGTCCTCCTCGACATAATCATCGGGGCGGTAATCGGCGCCGAACGTCTTGACGTATGATTGCGGGTATTCGTAGCCGACCGACTCGTCGGGATAGAAGCGCAACACCTGATGCGCGCGGATCGCCCAGGTGACCTCCTCATCGACATAGGGCTCGACCAGCTGCGCTCCCCAATAGCCGTGGTCGCCGCGGATAAAGCCCATCGTCGAGATATCGTGCAGCAGACAGGCGAGCACCATCTTTTCCGGCAGCCCGGCATTGACCGCGTGCCTGGCGCTTTGCAGGACATGCGTTGCCGGCCCGAAGCGGTATCTGAAGAAGTCGATCAGCGTCGGCTTTTCCGGCATCGCCGGCAGCCGCGGATCGTCGCCCATCAACACCCGCGCATTCGGGTTCTTCGCCATCAGCGCGCCGGCGTTCGGCGCCGGGCTCATATCAGCCTCGGCCAGGCTGTAGAGCCGCGACTTGATGACGATATAGTCGAGCTCGTCGCTCATCTGCTTTTCGAGCGCATCGGCCCGCTGGCTCAGCGTCATCGTGTCGTTCATCGCGGATCCTCCCCAGGATAAGGCGGTGCGGCGGCGAATGTAGCAGAAGACCCAAGCCGGGCGCAGCCTTCTCGGCCCTCGTCAGCCGCAAGGCGGAGTTGCGTTAGCGGCGAGCGAACCGGCGGGCTATAATCGCGTTAGAGTGGTGCTGCAGTACCGGGAGGGCGCGATGATCCGGAAATTGAGCCCCTTGCTGGTTGGGCTTTCTGTCTTGGTTTTGGTGTGGCTGGTGCCGCCCTCGATCGGCGCAGAACCCAAGGACAAAGCCGCCGCAGATCCGGCGGCGCAGAATTTCGCGATCGAGCACGAGATCGGCCGCCGTTTCCGGATCGATCCGAACGATTTGCCGGCGCCGAAGACCGGTCCGATCGTCACGAACCGGGTGCTGATCATCCCGTTTGGCGAACAAACGCTGACCGTCCCGAAAGGGTTTACCGCGACGCCGTTCGCGGTCGGCTTGGTCAACCCGCGCCGTCTGCTGGTGCTGCCGAATGGCGATGTGCTGGTCGCCGAACAGAGCGCCGGGTATCTGACGCTGCTGCGCGACGACGGCGAGGGCCGCGCCAAATGGATCGACCGCCATGTCGAGGACCTGAACCGGCCCTACGGCCTCGCCTGGCGCGGCGACGAGCTCCTGGTCGCCGACCAGGACGGGATCTGGCGCGTGCCGCATGTCGTCGGCGCGATGCGCGCCGGCCGCCCGGCGCCGACGCAGAAGGCCGCCGACGTGCCGACCGAGCAACGCAAGCCGGTGCCGGGGGCCTACGGCGCCCAGCTCCTGACCAAGAAGGGCGTCTTCGGCATTGCGCAGGGTCACCAGAACCGTGGCCTGGCGATCGACCCGAAAACCGGCGCGCTGTTCGTCGGGGTCGGCTCATCCGGCAATCTCGGCGTCGAGCCAGAGCCCAAGGCGACGATCCAGCGCTTCGACGCTGACGGCTCGAACCAGATGACCTACGCCTCGGGCACGCGCAACGCCACGGCACTGGCCTTTCACCCGACGACCGGCGAGCTGTGGGCGCTCGTCCAGGAACGCGACGGGCTCGGCGATAATCTGCCGTCCGACTATCTGATCCGGGTACAGCAGGGGGGCTTCTACGGCTGGCCCTACGCCTATATCGGCAAGCATCCGCAGCCCGGCTTCGCGCAGCTGGCGCCCGACAAGGTCAACGCGACGATCGCGCCCGATCTCTTGTTCCAGGCGCATTCCTCGCTACTCGATCTGACGTTCTACGAAGGCGACCAGTTCCCGGCCGAATACAAGGGCAGCCTATTCGTCGCCCTCAAGGGGTCGTGGAACCGCTCCGAGCCGACCGGCTACAAGATCGTGCGGGTGCCGTTCAAGGACGGGAAGCCGGAGGGCTATTACGAAAACTTCGCGACCGGGTTCTGGGCCTCCGGCGAGCATCGTGCCGAAGTATGGGGCCGCCCGGCGGCGCTGGCCGTCGCGAAGGACGGCGCCCTCCTCGTCGCCGACGACACCGGCGGCACGATCTGGCGCATCGCCTATACCGGGAAACAGTAACGACGCGAGCGAGCGTGCCGATGAATGCCGGGCTCTGCCAAACCCTCGGCAAACATCAAGCACCCAAAAGAGCGGCGTCGGGGTGTGGCGGGACGTAGAGCAGCCCAGACGACAAGACAGCAGGAACAGTCGCCGGCGCCAGCTGTGCCCAAATCTCGGGAGAGACAAAAAAGCCACCGCGCTTTTCGATGACTTCTGCGCTCAGCAGAGCGAGCGGCGGGTAACCGTGATGTGCTTCCTCTCGGCGGGTTGGTGTCGGCCGACGCCAGCACCCCGAGGCTTCCTCGCCCATGACGCCGACGCAGAAGGGCGCGCGAGCGTACAAATGATCGACGATGCCGGCGAGCGCTGAGCAGAGCGCCAATAGCCAGGGCTGCGTCACCACGCGCCACGAGCCATCCACCGACCACCAGGAACGCAACGCTCGTACAGGAAATCCGAGCGTGAGCCAATCCGAAGGCTCTCGCGTTTGTATGCCGAACTTGATCGGCTGGGCCAAGTCGTGGTCGGACGCACAGCTCTCCTGGATGCATTGAACAATGAAGGGCAGAGAGGCAACATCGAACATCTCGAGTATGCCGAATTCGCATTCGGGTCCGTTCGGCACAATCGACCCGGCCCACGGCCCCGACACGCCGGTGCATGTCCAGAGATGTTCGATCGCTTTATTTCCGCGCTCTCTGTCACCGGCTGGACCGAGTTCCAGGGACAAATCGAAAGACAGTCCCGACTCGAAATGCGCCTTCAAATCCGCTGGTAGCTCTTGCTCGCCCGAACCGGTCATCGACGCACTCGTCTAGGAAAACCCTTATTCGACCGATTCAACGAGCCGGTCTTTCGCCGCTTCGAGGAAGTCGATCACCTGCTCGCGCGTGACGCTCGGAAACCCGGCGAGGAATTCGTCGATCGACTCTCCCGCGGTCAAGTAGTCGAGCAGCGTCTGCACCGGAACCCGGGTCCCCGAGAATACGGGCGTACCACCCATCACGTCTGGGTTCCGGCTGATGACGCTGCATTTCATGATCTGAGCCTAACTGGGATGCAATAGCAGAAGCGGCAGCGGCGGAACACGCTTCTCAACCGCTGCTTGCCCGGGTTTTCGTCCAGCTGTCGCGCAGGCCGATCGTGCGGTTGAAGACGAGCGAGCCGGGCCGGGAGTCGGGATCGCGGCAGAAATAGCCCTGGCGCTCGAACTGCACCGGCGCCTCGGAATTATCGCCCGCGAGCGCCGGCTCGACGACCGCACCATGCAGCACCTCGAGCGAGTTCGGGTTGAGGTCGGCCATCAGGTCCCCCTCGGCGCCGGGATCCGGCCGCGTGAAGAGCGGGTGATAGAGCCGGATCTCGGCAGGAACCGCCTGCGATGCCGATACCCAATGGATTGTGCCGCGCACCTTCCTGCCGTCGGGCGCGTTGCCGCCGCGCGTCGCCGGATCGTAGGTGCAGCGCAATTCGACGATCTCGCCGGCGGCGTCCTTCACGACTTCCCGGCAGGTGACGAAATAGGCGTAACGCAGCCGCACCTCGCGGCCAGGCGCCAGGCGGAAGAAGCCCTTCGGCGGATCTTCCAGGAAATCGTCGCGCTCGATGTAGAGCTCGCGGCCGAACGGGAGGCGGCGGCTGCCGGCGGCGGCATCCTCCGGGTTGTTGACCGCCTCGATCTCCTCGCCCGGCCCTTCCGGATAGTTCTCGATGACCAGCTTCAGCGGCCGCAGCACCGCCATGCGGCGCGGCGCGCTCTTGTTCAGGACATCGCGCACCGCCGCTTCGAACATGCCGACATCGACCAGGCTGTTGGCGCGCGCGACCCCGACCCGGCGGACAAATTCGCGGATCGCCCCGGGCGGCACGCCGCGCCGGCGCAGCCCGACGAGGGTCGGCATGCGCGGGTCGTCCCAACCGGCGACGTGTCCCTCATCCACCAGCCGCTTTAGAAAGCGCTTGGACATGACCGTGTAGGTCAGGGCGAGGCGGGCGAATTCGTACTGCCGCGGCCGAGATGGGACCGGCAGATGCTCGATCAGCCAGTCGTAAAGCGGGCGATGGTCCTCGAATTCGAGGGTGCAGATCGAATGCGTGACGCCCTCGATCGCATCCGACTGGCCATGCGCAAAATCATAGGTCGGGTAGATCGACCATGTGCCGCCGGTGCGCGGGTGCTCGGCATGCAGGATGCGGTACAGCACCGGGTCGCGCATATTGATGTTCCCCGAGGCCATGTCGATTTTCGCCCGCAGCACCCGCGCGCCGTTTGGGAACTCACCGGCACGCATGCGGCGGAACAGATCGAGGTTCTCGGCCGGGCTGCGGTCGCGATAGGGGGAGTTGCGGCCGGGCTCGGTCAGCGTGCCGCGCATCGCCCGCATCTCCTCGGGCGGCGTATCATCGACAAAGGCGTGGCCGCTCTGGATCAGGTGCTCGGCCCACTCATAGAGCTGCTCGAAATAATCCGAGGCGTGATGCAGGTGCTCGCCCCAATCAAAGCCCAGCCAGCGCACGTCGCGCTCGATCGCGTCGATGTATTCCTGCTCCTCCTTGGTTGGGTTGGTGTCGTCGAAGCGCAGATGACAGCGGCCGCCGAATTCCTCAGCGACCCCGAAATTGAGGCAGATCGACTTGGCGTGGCCGATATGGAGATAGCCGTTCGGTTCGGGCGGGAAGCGGGTCACGACCTCGTGGACACGGCCGGTGATCAGATCTTCCGCAACGATGTCGCGGATGAAATCGCGCCCGCCCTCCGCCACGATCGCGTCGACCGCACTCATGCCTGCTCCTTCGTACCCTGCCGTTATGTGGCCCTCGGCGCTGCCACTCCAAGCTTGGAGACCCCAAGCAGCAGACGGATTTGCCTTTCTCCCGTATCCGGCCGTACCACCTATAATCCTCGTCAATGGCCGATCCGGACCGCCTTCCGCCCCCGCCATTCTGGCGAACGCGATACTTGCGTTAGCCGTTATGGCCAAAGCTGATCGGCGATGGATCGACCCCGCCGACATCCTCCGCGCCTTGTCGCAACCGGTTCGCCGGGAACGTCAGGCAGATGGCCGTATTCGTCATTGGGCTTACGTTCCTCGACTGAGGACTTATATTCGGGTCGTCACGCTTCCTGACGGGGAAACCGTCCATAACGTGTTCGACTACGACCCCTCTACGGACAGCTTGTACATCAAGCTGCGGCCAGGGCCTTCGGTCGACAACCGCATCGTCAGCGACGATGTCGTGATCGATCTCGGGGCCGATGGCGAGCCCGTGGGCTACGACATCCAGCATGCGAGCCGGCATGCCGACGCCATTGCCGAGGCGCTCGACTTCCTTCATCAGCGGCACGCAGCCTAAGGAACTTCACCGCCGATCAGCCCCTGTGCCTCTTCCTTCAGGGCGCGGCGGAAGAGTTTGCCGGTTTCGGTGACCGGCAGTGCGCTGCGGATCTCGATATGATCGGGCACCTTGTAGCTCGAGGCGAGCGCGCGGCAATGCTCGCGCAATCTGTCGGCATCGAGCGCGGCGCCGGGTGCCGGCACGACAAAGGCGACGATCGCTTCGCCGCGTTCGCCGGAAGCGGCGCCGACCACCGCCGCCTGCCCCACTCCCGGATGCTGTAGTAACAGGCTCTCGACTTCGGCGGGCGAGACGTTGATGCCGGCGCGCTTGATGATGTCAGCGTCGCGCGCGACGAACTGGAAATCGCCGCTGGCGTTGAGACGCCCGAGATCACCGGTGCGGAAATAACCGTCGGTGGTGAACGCGGCGGCGTTGTGGGCGGCGCTGGCGCCCGCATAGCCCGGCGTCACATAGCCGGCAACCTCGACCGCCCCGCTCTCGCCGGCCGGCAAGATCTGGCCGCTCTCCGGATCGACGATGCGCAGGGTCACGTCGGGCAATGGGGGGCCCTGGCTGTGCATGCGGCGGTCGAGCGGCCAGCCGGATGGCGTGACGCAACAATTGCCGTAGGTCTCGGTCGAACCATAGATGTTGCAGATCTGCGCCGCGCCGAGCTCCTGGGCCGCGATCCGCACCTCCTCGGGCGAGCCGATCATCAGCCCGGTGCGCACGCTTTCCACCCGCTCCCGCCGGAACTCGGCGTGGCGCAAGGCGGCCCCGGTCATGCTCGGCAAGGTGTAGACGGCGGTGCAGCGGTGCCGCTCGATCAGGTCGAGCCATTCGCCCGGCTCGAACCGGCTCTGTAGAACCAGCGTCGCGCCGTGGGTCAAGGTCGCCGGCAATGCGTTGGCGGCGCCGTAGGACCAGAACAGCGGTGGCGCCAGCAAGACCCGGTCACCGGGGCCGAGCCCCATGCGCTCGCCGATGTTGAAACCGTTTTCAATGATGCCGTAATGCTGCAGCCGCACCGCCTTGGGCCGCGCGCTCGACCCCGAGGTGTAGAGGATCAGCGCGTCATCCTCCGACCTCGCCATCTCGCCCGACGCACACGCATCGGCGGCGGCGAAGTTGTCATAGGCGATCCAACCAGGCGCCAATCTGCCGCCGAGCATCACGATATGCCGCAGCCGCGGAAATTCGCGCGACCGCCACTGGCCGGGCGGCGCGCTGTTCGCCTCAACTATCAGAGTGGTCAGCGCCTCGGCGAAATTCTGTCCGGCGAAAGTGTTCACCGCGAATAGCGCGCCGATTTCCGCATCGGCGAGCAGGTAGGCGAGCTCCTGTGGCTTCGACCAGGTGCTGAACGGTACGATTGTGGCGCCGATCCCGGCCGCGCCGAAGCAGCATTCAAGCCATTCCAGCCGGTTCTCGATCAGGATGCAGACCCGGTCCCCGCGACCAAAACCGGCGGCACGCAGAGCCGCGGCGATCCGCCCTGCGGCATCGGCGAGAGCGCGATAGGTTGCCTGCCGCTTGCCGCAAATCACCGCGATCCGTTCGGGAAAGCGGCCCGCCTGCTCTTGTATCAAGCCATACAGAGTTCGGCTGCGCGGCGGAATCATCTGATCGGCTGGCAAGCGTTTCGCTGCATTAGCAACCTACGTCCTTTGACACCCGCCGCGGCTTCCCTTGGTGCTGCTCAGGATGAGGTAGAAGTTGCGGATGGCATGCAGAGAAATTTCCTCATCCTGAGCGCGAGCGAAGCGAGCAGTCGAAGGACGCACGGCGTCGATCCACACGCCGAAAACGTTTTCGCCCGGCCGCTCACCCGGCTTGACCCGGGCCGGCGATCGGCAACAAATCGCCGGCCATGTCCCTGTTCTCGTTTCTGCTCAACATCCTGTGGCTGATCTTCGGCGGCTTAGTGGCCGCGCTCGCCTGGGTCATCGCGGCGCTGATCATGGCGGTGACGATCATCGGCCTGCCCTGGTGCTTTGCCGCAATGCGCATCGCGCTCTACACTTTCCTGCCGTTCGGTCACGAGATCCGAACGCGCCCCGATGCCGGGGTGCTGAGCCTCGTCGGCAACATCATCTGGTTTGTGCTGGCCGGCTGGTGGCTGGCTCTCGCCCATCTGATCCTGGCGGTGGCGCTTGCCATCACGATTATCGGCATCCCGTTCGCCTGGGCGCATCTCAAGCTGGCCGGCGCCAGCCTGTTCCCGGTCGGGAAGGAGATCGTGCCGCGCGGCAGCCCGCCGACGATGCGGTTCTAAACCACCCGCTTGGCGCGCAGCTCCTTGATTGCCGCTGCGTCGTAGCCGAGCTCGCGCAACACCTCGTCGGTGTGCTGCCCCTGATCCGGGGTCGGGCGAAGTTTTTCCGGCTGCGGGAAGGCGCTCATATGGATCGGCTGTCCGACAATGTCGTAGGTGCCGAGCTTCGGGTGGTCGACGGGGCGGCGGATGCCGAGATGCTTGACCTGCGGATCGGCAAAGACCTGGTCGATCGTATTGATCGGCCCGCACGGCACGCCGGCCTTGTTGAGCTGCTCGACCCAATACGCGCTCGGCTTCGACCGCACGAGGTCGTTGAGATGGGCGATCAGCGCCGCCCGATTCTTGGCGCGGAGCGGCACGGTCGCGAAATCCGGGTGGGACGCGAGCTCCTTGTCGCCGGCGACCTCGCAGAACTTCTTCCACAGATTGTCGCCCGAGGCGGCGATATTGATGTAGCCGTCGGCGGTCTGGAACATGCCGGTGCCGGGCGAAGTGGGATGGAAATTGCCCTCCTGCTTCGCGACCTCGCCCTTCATCGTGTAGCGCGAGGCCTGGAAGTCGAGCATGAAGATCTGCGCTTCCAACAGCGAGGTGTGCACCCATTGCCCCTCGCCGGTGCGCTCGCGCGCCAGCAAAGCCAGCGTGATGCCGTTGGCCAAGAGGATGCCGGCCGAGGTGTCGTTGATCGCGATGCCGACCCGCACCGGCCCCTGCCCCGGCAGGCCGGTGATCGACATCAGCCCGCCCATGCCCTGGGCAATCTGGTCGACCCCGGGGCGGCCCTCATAGGGGCCGTCCTGGCCAAAGCCCGAGATGCTGCCATAGACGATGCGGGGATTGACCTTCCGGACGGCCTCGTAATCGACCCCGAGCCGGTGTTTGACGGTCGATTTGAAGTTCTCGACGACGACATCGGCCTTTTCGGCCAGCTGAAAGAAGATCTTCTTTCCGTCCGGGGTCTTCAGATCGAGCGAGAGCGACCGCTTGTTGCGGTGCAAATTCTGGAAGTCTGGTCCATCGCGCCGGCTGCCCGTAGCATCGGTGTGCTCGCCCGGCATCTCGATTTTTATGACATCGGCGCCCCAATCGGCGAGCTGGCGGACCGCGGTCGGGCCGGCGCGGTGGGCGGTCAGGTCGATAACCGTGAAGCCGGTCAGCGGCATCGAAAGCGTCGTCATTGCCGGGCCTCTCCGTCCAGAAAGGGTGTCGCCATGCTACGGATACGCCTCCGCAAAAGCCACCCTTACCGGCCACCCCGGGGACTGCCCGCGGCAAGCCCGGAGTTCATATTCCAGAGGCCGGTGTTCATGGGTTCCGGGTGCGGCCTCTGGGCCGTCCCGGAATGACGTCTGTCAGGAGGCGAGGAAGTCAGCGAAGTATTCCTCCGGCGTGACCAATCGGCCGGTCAGACCGGCTTCGTAAGCTTGGCGGCAGAATATCTCGATCTGGTGCCGGTTCCTGTCGAACCCGTCCTGATAAAAATCCGCGCCCATAAGCGCGTCGGTTTCCTCCAGCTCGGCCGCGAGCCAGGGCGAGACATAGGGGAAATTACGCTGCGCCTCTGCAAACATGGCGTTGGCGCGGATAAAGGCATCGGTCAGGCGCGGCGCGATCGATCTGTCGCGCTCCCACACCTCGCGCTTCAGCACGATCAGGTGCTGCGGCGGGAAGCATCCGGTCTGCCGGAAATAATCCCGCTCGATGCCGCGGAAATCCGGGAACAGCCGCACGATTGGCCCGGCCATCCGGTCATAGCGGCTGGGGCGCGGCGGGCTGTACATCGCATCGATCTCGCCGGCGACAAGCATGTCCGACAGGCTCTGCCCGGCCGGGACGGCGTGCACGCCCGCCGGCAGGTCGGGCTCGTTACGCACCCGCCAGCCGGCCTCGATATCGCCGATCCACCACTGAAGCCGGTCAGGCGCGATGCCGATGAAGTTGAGAAAATGCCGGTACCAGACCGAGCCGCTCGCCACCCAATCGTACATGCCGACTCGCTTGCCGATAAGGTCCGCAGCGCGATGCACTGTCCCGTCTTTGCGGATGTAAAGATCGCGGGCCGTGAAATTGCGCAGCGGGAACACCGGTAGTCCGATATAGCGACGGTCGCCATTGTCGATCCGGCGCAGATGCGCCGCCATGGAGGCTTCGCCGCCAGCAACTTCCAGATCCTGCAAGGCGCGCCGCAACATGTCGGCGCGTTGCGGCCACGACCCGGCGGTACCGTGGACGACGCTCAGGGCAATGCCGTCGGGTTTAACGTCGCCGGTCATCAGCGGCCAAAGCCGGGCGTAATCGGCACAGGTCAGCGTCAGCGGAATGTCAGGCACGAGAGCCTCCCTTCGGACGGCGAGCGGAGGTATTGTCGCCGCTCGACACAGCCCGGGAAAGGCTCCCCTCATGCCGCAAGGCCAGCTTCGCCATTTCGGCGTCCTGATCCCCTCGACCAATACGACGGCCGAGATCGAATACAGCCGGCTGTTGCCGGAAGGCTGGCAGGCGCATTACGCGCGGATGGCAACCAGCAGCGTCAATAAGACGCCGTTCTCGCCGCCGAAGGACGAGGATCTCGATTATCAGGCAAAGATGCTCGGCACCGCACGGGTCGAGATCGTGTTTCTGCTGCAGACCTCGGCGAGCCTGTTCTCGGAGGGTTACTGCGCCGATGTGTCCCGCCGCATCGAAGCTGCCGCCGGGGTCCCGGGCTTCACCTCGGCGATGGCGATCGGCGAGGCGATGCAGGCGATGGGGACGCGCCGGGTGGCGCTGGTCTCGCCCTATTCGGAGCCGGTCAATGCCAGCGCGAAGCGCTATTTCGAGGGCAAATACGGGCTCGACATTGTCGCGCTCGAAGGTTTTGCCGCGACCGATTCCTATGCGATCGGCCAGCTCGGTCCGGACAATGCCCGCGACGCGTTCCGCCGCATCAACCGGCCGGAGATCGAGGCGTTTATCGTGCCCGGCGGCAATTTTCCGACGATGGCTTACATCCCGGAATGGGAACAGGAATTCAACAAACCGATCGTCACCACGAACCAGGCGGCGTTCTGGGCCACGATGAAACGGCTCGGCAGCAGCGAGCGCTGCCCCGGCCTCGGCCGGCTGCTCGAATAAGCCCGGGAGATCGAGAAATGCCCCTCACCCCGGCCCTCTCCCCGCAGGCGGGGAGAGGGAGAGCGCACCGCGGACCGAGTACAGCGCCCGCAGGCCTTATCAGGCGATCGCGGCGGCGTTCCCTCTCCCCGTGCGGCGGGGAGAGGCACAGGGTGAGGGGCAGAATGGACCGGTGTTCATGGGTTCCGGGCCTCGCCCTTCGGCCGATCCCGGAATGACATTCAAGATCATCAGTCTCGCCTTGTTGGCCAGCGTGATGGCCGGAGCGGCGATCAGCGTCGCGCCGGCACAGACGGATTATCGATCCGTTGGTCAGCCGCGAACGGATGCTACCGAAGCTGACAGGAAAATCTTCGCGGCCGGGCTGCGGCAGTTTTCGCGTGCCTGGGACGAGCATGACGGGGTTGGCGAGCGCTTCAACGAGCACAGCTGCGTCGGGTGTCATTCGGTGCCGGCTCCGGGCGGCAGCGGCTCGGCGGCAAACACGTTTGTGCTGGTGTCGAAAGACATCTCCGATATGGGAGGCGGGCATGTCTTCCAAAGGCTCCAGCGGACCGCGAACGGCGTAGCGGAGCTTCCGGCGCCCTCGGGAGCGTCAAAACGCAAGCCGCCGAGCCTGTTCGGTCTCGGCCTTCTCGATGCTGTCGCCTTGCAACAACCGACCGCGTCCGCGCCGGGCCCCGATAAAATCATCGGCAGGATCGGCGGCAAGGCGACACAGCCCGGCCGGTTCGGCTGGAAGGCCCGCGTGCCCGATCTCAAGACGTTCACGGCCACCGCCTTCGCCCAGGAGCTGGGGATCGCCCGCAAACCGGCCGAGGAAATTTACCCCGATATCGCGATCGCGGAGGTCGCCGCCTTTGTCCGATTGCTCGGCCGGCAAAGCGCGATTTGGACGAGTATACCAAGGCAGGCGAGCGAATTTTCACAGCGATCGGCTGCGCGCAGTGCCACACGCCGTCTCTGAAGCTGACCCGAGAAGCTGCCGCCGAACTGGGCCACGAGCCGGAAGTCCGCGCCTACACCGATCTGTTATTGCACGACATGGGTCCAGGACTCGCCGACGGTCTTACCGAAGGTCGGGCCGGGCCGAGCGATTTTCGCACGGCGCCCTTATGGGGCGTCGGCGCCTCCGGCTCGCCCTATCTGCACGACGGCCGGGCACACGACCTATCGGAGGCGATCGGCATGCATGACGGCGAGGCGCGCAACACCCGCCTGCGATGGGAGCGGTTGCCGCCGGACGATCGCGCGGCCCTGATCAGCTTTCTGGGGACGCTTTAGGCGCGGTGAACACGCGGTCGGCGGTGCGGCCGATCAGCTGCGTCATCGCCGCGTCGAACCCGCCGGCGACGACACCGCCGACCACCGGCACGAGCCGGCCGAGCCGAGCCGCGCCCGCCGTGGCGATACCGTTCAGCACCGGCAGCCGCGCCGCGTGCTCGACTTTCTTGACCACCACCGGCGACAGCCAGCCCAGCGCGTCGCGGGTCAGCCGCGTGCCGAGCCGGATCCCGGCATCCTTCAGCGTGTCGGCAGCCTTCGAACCGGTCATGCAAGCGAGCGCCAAGGTGCGCACTTCGGCGCTTTGCAGCTCATGGCCGCGCAGATGCGCGATCGCCGCGACCAGGCGCAGCTGAATATACAGCGTGCTCAGCAGATTGGCCGGCATCGCGACCGGCAAGGCGATGGCGCCGCCGCAGCCGGTCACAAACCCGGCAAACCCCGCCTTGCCGCTCTGCCAGGCGATCAAGGTCGCGACCGCCTCGTCGGTCGTGGCGCAGCGCCCGGCATAGCTCTTCGCCAATTCCTCCGCCCCATCGAGCCCCGGCACGCCCTCGACCGCGCGGCCGTAGGCCCATTCCAGAATGTCGAGCACGGCCGGCAAGCCCGGCACCGGCGCCGTTCGCGCCTTCTCGGTCCAGTTTCGGATCGTCTCTGCCGCCCTACCGATCATTGCCCGCCCAATATGCTGCGCCCGCCAGATATGGCAATGCCGGGCGCGTTCGGCCAGCGCTGCGCCGTTTCGCGTCTCGCGCGAGCCGCGGCGAGCCGGTAGGATAAGCAAAACGAGGCCATGTCCCTGGGAGGAGATGCATGCTGTTCACCTGCCTGCCCGAAGGAGCGCAAATCCCCGGCCGGTTTCCGGGACCGGTGCATGCCCGCGGCAAATGGTTCACGATCGACATTCATTGCCATGTGCTGACGCCGAAGGCGGAGGAGATGGTCAAGGAGGCCGGCCTCACGATGGACTGGCAGCCGCGTCACCATTTCGCCAACGAGCGCACAAGGCAGGTCAATCGCGAGCAGGCCGAGCGGAATCGCGTACAGTTTTCCTCGGTCGAGAAGCGGCTCGAAGACATGGACCGGATGGGGATCGACATCCAGGCGATCACTCCCTCGCCGGCGCAGACCTTCTACAGCGTCCCCGCCGAGCTCGGGATCGCGACGGCGCGCGTCATCAACGACAATCTCGCCGAGATCTGCGGCAAATACCCCGACCGCTTTGTCGGGCTCGGCACGGTGCCGTTTCAGGCGCCGGAACTGGCGGTCGCCGAGTTGGAACGGCTGCACAAATCATTGGGGCTGCGCGGCGTCGAGATCGCCACCAATGTCGCCGGCGCCGATCTGTCGGAACCGCACTTCCGACCGATCTTCGCGCGCGCCGAGGAGCTGGGCCTTGTCTTGTTCATGCACCCGACCGGCTTTCCGGAAGCCAGCCGCTTCCGTGACCATTACTTCACCAACATCATCGGCAACCCGCTCGATACGACGGTGGCGGTGCATCATCTGATCTTCGGCGGCGTGTTGCAGGATCACCCGAACCTAAAGCTGGTGCTGTCGCATGGCGGCGGCTATCTGCCGGCCTATTCCGGGCGCATTGACCACGCCGCCTCGGCGCGGCCGGATTGCTGCGAGATCATCCGGCACATGCCGACGACCTATCTGAAACGGCTCTATTTCGACACGATCGTCTACACGCATCACCAGCTGCATTATCTGGTCGAGCAATACGGCGCCGATCATGTGCTGATGGGGACGGACTACCCCGCCGATATGGGCGAGATCGATCCGATCGGGTTTATCGAAAGCGCCGAGGGGCTCGACGACAACGAGCGCCGCGCGATTTTGGGGCGCAACGCCGCCCGATTGCTGAACATCGAGATTCCGCGAAGGTAAATTTCACCACGAAGATGCGAAGCCCATCGTCAATTTTGGTTCACAACGAGACAGTGAGACGGCGAGATTACGATTTCAGCTGAACCTCACTGCCTCGCTGTCTCATTGTGAATTTTTGATGGCTTCGCGGCGCTCAGCCTACGGTTATTCCCGCGCCGCTTCGATCAGCAAGGAGCGGAACCAGGACTGCGCCGGTTCGCTCGCGGCGCGGCGGTGCCAAGCCATCGACACGGTCACCGACAAATCGATCGGCAATGGCATGATCTCGAGCTCGGCCATGGCGGCAAGTTGCCGAGCCGTGCGTTGCGGCACGGTGGCGACCAGGTCGGACGCGGCGAGAGCCGCGGGCAGTGCGAGATAGGTTGCGACCAAGAGCGCGATGTGCCGCCGCAGGCCAAAATCCACCAGGATGCGATCGATCGCGCCCGACGTGTCGCCGCGCGGCGAGACGAGCGTGTGCGGATGCGCCGCATAGGCCTCGATCGACGGGGGCTCGGCGGTCAGAGGATGGCCCCGGCGCACGATCACGACGAACGGGTCGCGCAGTAGCAACATCGATTCCACATGCGTCGGCACCTGCTGGAGATGCGCGACGGCGACATCGATCTCGCCGCGTTCGAGCTGCTCGATCGCTTCGTGGCCGGTGGCGGTGGTCAGGCGCAGAGTCGCATTGGCGGCCTGTTCGGCAAAGGCGCGGGCGAGAGCGCCGACAAGGGCAACTTCGGCGTATTCGGCCATGCCGGCGGTGAAGATCCCGGCGCTTTTCGCCGGGTCGAAGCCGGCGCCGAGATTGAGCGCCGCCTCGATATGCTCGATCGCCGCCGAGACCAAGGGCGCGATCTCGCGGGCCCGGGCGGTCGGCTCCATGCCGGTCGGGGTGCGCACGAATAAGTCGTCGGCGAACAACGCGCGCAGGCGTGAGAGGGCGTGGCTCATCGCCGGCTGCGACAGGCCGATGCGGCCGGCGGCCCGGGTCACGGCGCGTTCGCTGATCAGCGCATCGAAGGCCTTCAGCAGGTTGAGGTCGACGGCGCGTATATCCATGCGATGAATGAATACCATATCATCAATCGATTTGATAGATGATAGCCGGCGGCGATATACAGAAAGCTCAGGATTCCACCGGGAGTGACAAGCCATGCCGGAAGCAGCGCCGCGCCTCAGCCATGTCGGGCTCTATGTCCACGACGTGCCGAAGATGATCGACTTCTATACCAAGGTGCTCGGCTTCGTGGTCAGCGACGGCGCCGAGGACGGCCGCATCACATTCCTCAGCCGCAACCCGAGCGATCACCACCAGGTGGTGCTGGTGCGCGGCCGCACGACCGACACCGAGACGCCGATGGTGCAGCAGGTGTCGTTCAACGTCGAGACGCTGTCCAATGTGCAGAAGGCGTTCCGTAAGGTGCGCGACGCCGGCTGCGAGGGCCTGCGCCCGATCTGTCACGGCAACGCGTGGTCGATCTATTTCCAGGACCCCGAGGGGAATCAGATCGAGATGTTCTGCGACACGCCGTGGTACGTGCCGCAACCCTTGGGCTTCAAGATCGATCTCGACAAGCCCGAGGACGAGCTCTACCGCGAAACCGAGGCCTATTGCCGGGACCGAGAAGGATTCAAGCCGATCGAGGAATGGCGCGCCGAGATCAGCAAGAAGATCGCGGCGAAACTGGAAGCATAAAGCAATCGCATTCAGCAGGAGACAGCCAAATGACTGAAATCAAAGGCTATCACGCGCACGTCTATTACGATGCCGCCACGAAGCCGAAGGCGGCGCGGCTGCGCGAGGCGATCATCGGCAAGTTCAAGGTCGAACCCGGCGGCTTCAGCGACGAGCCGCGCGGCCCGCACCCGATTTCGCAGTTCAACGTCATCTTCGAGACGCCCGAGTTCCAGAACCTCGTGCCGTGGCTGATGCTGAACCGCGACGGGCTCGACGTCTTGGTGCACCCGCTGAGCGACAGCTCGTATAACGACCATACCGCGTTGGCGATGTGGCTCGGTACGCCGGTCGCGCTGAAGACCGATACGCTGCGCCATGCGCCGGTGGGCGATAGTCTGATGCCGAGCTCGCAGCGCCAGCACGCGTAAATTTCACCACAGAGGCACAGAGAACACAGAGACGAACACCCTCCAAACCGTCATTGCGAGCGAAGCGAAGCAATCTCGTTCCACGCGAGCTAATCCGATGGGGATTGCTTCGTCGCTGTGCTCCTCGCAATGACACGGAATTCTCTGTGTCCTCTGTGTCTCTGTGGTGCATTAAATTCTGAACGGGGAGGTGACGGATGGGCGCGATCCTCGGTGTGGGCTGCACGCATCGGCCGCTGATGCTGCGTCCGAACGAAGACTGGACCTTCATGCTGCGCGCCGCGCTCGACGACCCGGCGATGCCCGAGGAGATGAAGAACCCGGCCTCCTGGCCCGAGCCATTGCGCGAGGAGCTCGGCAATGATTGGGGCGCCTCCGCGGCGGCGCGCGGGCGCGAAGTCTACCGCGCCCATTTCGCCGAGGCGCGGCGCGTCATTGACGAATTCAACCCCGATGTCGTGATCATGTGGGGCGACGACCAATACGAAAACTTCAAGGAAGATATCGTCCCGCCGTTCGCGGTCTTGGCCTATGACGACCAGGAATTGCAGCCCTGGGCGCATCGCCGTTCAGCGTGGAACCCGTGGAACGAGCCGAAGGACAAGGCGATGCGGGTACGCGGCCATCGCGAGGCCGGGAAGTACCTGGCTTCGGGACTTATCGAGGCCGGGATCGATGTCGGCTATGCCTATAAGCCGCTGCATCACCCGATGGGCCACGCCTTCGAGAACACGGTCATCCTGCTCGATGACGAGCGGCGCGGCTTCGACTATCCGCTGGTTCAGTTCAGCGTCAATTGCTACGGCCGCCGGGTCAACATGGCGCGCGGATTGCGGCTGCCGTTGGCGATGCGCGACGAAGTCCTGAAAACCGATTCGAACGCGTTGGACCCGCCCGGGCCGAACCCGCACCGCTGCATGCAGGTCGGCGCCGCGGCGGCGCGGGTCATGGCGCAGAGCCCGTGGCGTACCGCGTTTATCGCGTCGTCGAGCTGGTCGCATTCGTTCCTGACCGAGAAGAATTGGCAATTGTGGCCCGATGTCGCGGCCGATCGCCGGCTCTACGACGCGCTCGAAACCGGCGATTACGCGGCCTGGCACCGCTATACGACCGAGCAGATCGAGGAATCGGGGCAGCACGAGGTGCTGAACTGGTTCTGCCTGTTGGGCGCAATGGAGGAGCTCGGCCGCAAGCCCGACAAGGCCACCTTTATCGAGACCTGGGCCTTCGTCTCGCCGGTCGTCTTTGCGTACTACACCGCGTAAGAGGCTCTCTCCCGCATTGCTCGACAACTACAGCGACGCGCAGGCTGCATCATCAGTTGTGCGTCCTTCGAGACGCGCCCTTTGGGCGCTCCTCAGGATGAGGTAAGCCTTTGATGGCATCAAAGAAGAAGCCTCATCCTGAGCGCGAGCGGAGCGAGCAGTCGAAGGACGCACAGCACCGATTCAGCTAGCTACTCGTTCGGTTTTGCAACGGTCCCGCGGTGCGGGAGAGGGGCTTTCACCGATAATCGGGTTTGCGTTTTTCGCGGAAGGCGGCGACGCCTTCGGCGAAATGTGGGCCGGTGCGGACCCGGTCGCCGAGTTGCTGCTCCAGGGCTTCGCGGCTCTTGGCGTAATCGGCGATGCTGCTGCTGATTTGCGTACGCACCGCCTGCACCGCGGAGGGGCTGTTGGCGGCGATCGCCGCGGCAGTTTCCAAGGCCCAGGGCATAAGCTGGTCGCGCTCCACGATCCCATTGATCAAGCCGACCCGCTCGGCGAACGCGCCGTCGACGAGGCGGCCGGTCAGCAGCAGATCCATCGCGTGGACATGGCTGATCTGGTGGGACAGCTTCACCGTGGCGCCGCCGAACGGGTATATCGACCATCTGACCTCGGGCAGACCAAAGCGCGCCTCCGGCACCGCGGCCCGGATATCGGTCGACAACAGCAATTCGAGGCCGCCGCCGACGCAATCGCCGTTGATTGCCGCGACAATCGGTTTCGCGAACGGCGTGTCCTTCAGCAATGCGCGGTTGACGACCTGCGCGGTCTCGGCGCTCGCGCTGAGATCGCCGCTGATGTCGGCGCCCGCAGAGAATGCCTTCTCGCCGGCGCCGGTCAGCACGACGCAGCGGCACTCGGCATCCTGGTCGAGCCGGTCCCACAGCGCCGCCAGATCGGCCAGCATCGCCCGGTTCATCGCGTTGCGGCGCGGCTCGTTGGCGATCGTCACCAGCGCGATGTGCGGCTGCGGCGTCTCGACCCGGATTTCCATGTGAAGTCCCCGAAGTCCATTGGTCATTGCGAGGAGCGTAGCGACGAAGCAATCTCATTGGGAGGAGTCTCAATGGTCGTGAGATTGCTTCGCTTCGCTCGCAATGACAGCCGGGGATCCGGATGAACAGCCCTTTGGACGGTGTGCGGGTCGTCGATTTCACGACGACGATCGCCGGACCACATTGCACGCGGCTCCTGGCCGATCTCGGCGCCGAGGTGATCAAGCTCGAAGCGCCCGATGGCGGCGACATGATGCGGTCGCGCCCGCCGCTGCGGAACGGCGCCAGCACCTCGTTCGGCCAGCTCAACACGGGCAAAAAGAGTGTGATCCTCGATCTGAAGCGTCCCGAGGCTGTCGATATCGTGCAGCGTCTGGTCGCGACCACCGATGTCGTGGTCGAGAATTTCCGGCCCGGGGTCATGCAGCGCTTCGGGCTCGACTATCCGACGCTGAAGGCCGTGAAGCCCGACCTTATCTTCTGCGCAATCTCGGGCTACGGCCAGACCGGGCCGTCGGCCGAATTGCCGGCCTACGCGCCGGTGATCCATGCCGCGTCGGGCTACGACCTGGCGCATCTCGCCTATCAGGGCGGCGACCGGCGGCCGGATTACTGCGGCATCTACATCGCCGATGTCGTGACCGGCACCTATGCGTTCGGCGCGATTATGACAGCCCTCTATCAGCGACGAGAGACCGGCGCCGGCCAGTTGATCGATGTCTCGATGCTCGAAAGCATGCTGAGCCTGACCCTGAGCGAGATGCAGCTGGCGCAGTTTCCCGGCTCGTTTATCCAGGGACGGCCGGTGTTCGGGCCGATCGCCACCAAGGATGGCTGGATTAATCTGTCGGTCGCCAGCGAGCGCACCTTCCAGAACCTCGCCGCAGCGGCGGGCCGGCGCGACTGGATCGACGATCCGCGCTTCGCGAAATACCCCGACCGTCGCGCCAATTGGGGACAGCTGATCGACGAGCTGGAGGTCTGGTCCAAAGAGCTGAGCAGCGCCGAGGTGCAGGCGATCTTCGATCGGCATGGCGTGCCGTCCTCACCCTACCGCACCGTCAAACAGGCGATGGACGACCCGCAGCTGGCGCACCGCGGTTCCTTCACAGAGATCCATGATGCCGGCGGGACATTCCGCGCGCTGAACCCGCCGTTCCGCATGTCGGCCGCCGAGGCCGCGGCCAAGCCCTTCGTCGCCGCGCTCGGCGAGCACACCGAGCCGGTATTGGCCGAGCTCAGCTACACTCCGGCCGAGATCACCGCATTGGCCGAGGCAGGGGTGATCACGTCACCGTCTCGCTAAATCCGGATGGGGATTGCTTCGTCGCTGCGCTCCTCGCAATGACAAATCCCTTCGTGTGCTTCGTGCCTTCGTGGTGAAGCTTCTTGGCCGCCTGCGACGGCGTTTATCTCACTGCCTCACCGCCTCATTGTGAACTCATGCGGCGGGGCGGTGATGCACCCAATGCTGGAAGGCGACGCCGCGCAGTTCGGTGGTGCCTTCGAGAATGGCGCCGAGGCGCTCGGCGACGCGGATCGAGGCGCGGTTCTCGGGCCGGATGAAGCTGGCCGCGCGAGGGAGCGGGAATTGCGCGAACAGCCAGTCGCGCGCCGCGCCGGCCGCCTCGGCCGCAAAGCCCCGGTGCCAGAAGGGCTGGTCGAGCGAATAGGCGATCTCCGGCTCCGGCCAGTCGAGCGGCTCAAAGATGCCGACGCTGCCGATAAACCGGCCGGCCGCGATCTCGTCGCAGGCCCACATGCCGTAGCCGCGCAACGCCCAGGAGCCGAGCGAGGTCAGCATCGTGTACCAGACCTGTACGCGGGTCGCGGTCTGGCCGGTCAACAGATAGCGCATGACCTCGGGGTTGGCCTGCATCGCCGCATAGGCATCGAGATCCCCGGCGCGAAACGCCCGCAGCCGCAGCCGCGCCGTCACAACTTCAGGGATTTCGAACGCGGCCATTGCGTTGCCCTCGTGTGATGCTCGACAGCATGCGCCGCGCTGTTCCGCCGTGCGATATCATGTAAACAAGCATGAACCCATGCTGCGACGAGGCCGGTCGTCGCGGGGCGATTCCAGAACTCCACATCTTTTTGGGGCCAACAGCACAAGCTGGCAAAACGACCCCGGCGCAAGGCGATCGCGGTTTTGACGCTGGCGCGGCTCAGGTGAGATGCCGATGGTGCGGTCCGGTTGGCGCGCATATGATCGGGACGGCAGCCCGACGAGCAGGTCGCGAGCAGATCGCGATGGGGAGGAAAATGCGATGTCGATCATCAGCTGGCTCATACTTGGCCTGATCGCCGGGTGGATCGGGAGCAAAATCATCAACAAGAGCGGCGAGGGCTTCTTTCTCGACATCGTGCTCGGAATCGTCGGCGCGCTCGTCGGCGGTTTCCTGTTCAGCCTGTTCGGCGCCGAGGGCGTAACCGGGCTCAATCTTTACAGCATGTTTGTCGCAATCGTCGGTTCCGTCGTCGTGCTGGTGATCTATCACACGATCTTCGGCCGCAGCACGAGCTGACTCGCAGGCCCACATGCCGTAGCCGCGCAACGCCCAGGAGCCGAGCGAGGTCAGCATCGTGTACCAGGTCTGGACGCGGGTCGCGGTCTGGCCGGTCAACAGGTAACGCATGACCTCCGGGTTGGCCTGCATCGCCGCATAGGCATCGAGATTCCCGGCACGAAACGCCCGCAGCCGCAGCCGCGCCGTCTCGACGGTCGGGATCTCGAATGCGGTCATTTGCCCGTCTCTACCCATGTTACAGACGGGCCGGCCGCCGGGCGGATCTCGATGCGGATCAAATCGGTGAGCCTGCCGCCGGTCCAGCCGTTGATGCCATCATAGTCCTGCCGCAGGCGCCACAAAATGTCGAGCCGCGCGCCGGACGCCTTGGCCCACGACAAGCGGTAATAGAGGTTGCGCTGCCAGGACGGCACGTAGCCGGTCATGAAGTTGACTTGGAAGAGCG
>Ga0209474_10001634_pt1 | contig 21555 bp, 20 predicted proteins | sample GraSoiAngelo_145_FD_185902 | JGI IMG/M metagenome (GOLD analysis project Ga0209474, IMG submission 185902) | Grasslands soil microbial communities from the Angelo Coastal Reserve, California, USA - 14_1009_05_20cm (SPAdes) (version 2) | ecosystem: Environmental > Terrestrial > Soil > Grasslands... | reverse complement strand
AGCGGTAGTCCGTAGCAGGGTTTTTTCCCGGGGTTTGCGTCACCGCGACCCCATCACCGGCAGTTCCTTTCGACTGGCCCAGTGGAAAGCTAGTCCCGAAGAATCCGGCCACCGCGGCTGCAGCGCCGGTACTCGCAGTGCCGCGCAGAAACTCCCGCCGCGATAAAAAATCTCTTCTCACAAGTTCTCATCCTAATTCCTCTCTCCCCCATGAGCAAACGCCCCTCTTTGGAGCCTCACTCGTAGCGCAGTGCAACAACCGGGTCCACGCGAACGGCACGGCGCGCAGGAACGTAACTCGCAAGAAACGCAATGCCCAGTAAGAACAGCGGCACACCGATGAACGCAATGGGATCGTGAGAACCTATGCCGTACAACACGTCAGAAAGAACCCGCGACACGGCCGCGCACGCAATCACGCCAATAAGAGCTCCGATCACCACCGGACGCAGCGCTTGCCGCAACACAAGACTCATCACATCACGGCCGTCGGCACCGAGCGTCATGCGAATGCCGATCTCGCGAATGCGCTGGCTCACTCCGTAAGAAACGACGCCATGCACTCCGACCGCTGCAAGCAGCAGTGCCAGTGCGCCGAGCACGCCGGAGAGCGCCGCCACAATCCGCGACGGTGCTCGCCAAACCTCCAGGTTGTCTGCCAGCTTGCTCACGTCCACAAGCAAATTCGCGTCCAGGGCCCGCGCTGCCTCGCGAATCCCATTTATCGTTGCCGTGTCGCCGCTCTTGCTATGCACCAGCAATTGTAATCCCTCTTGCTCTTCCGGTCCGGCCGGCAGGTAAAAGAACAGCCCATCGCTCTGTCCCAAGTGCGAAGCCTGTGAATCCCGCACGACTCCTACGACCTGATACACTTTCTTCTCCCATCCTCGGAGGGTCTTTCCAAGCGCATCCTGTCCGGGCCACAGCCTTCGAGCTGTGGACTCAGTCACCACCAACACTGGAGCGCCCGACCGCGTCTCCACTTCCGTGAACACGCGGCCACGCACCATCGGCATCCCCAGCATCGCAAAAAAACCTGGCGAAACAACATTGAACTCAAACTGCCGAGATTCCGTCTCTCCGGCAGGTGTCATTCCTGTCCCCAAAAACTGATGACCTAGGGGCATAACGCGCGCCTGCTCCACTTGGTCCACACCGGGCAATGCCGCCACGCGGGCCATCAATTCACGCTGAAACTCCCGCGCGCGCTCCATGTTGTAGCCTTGCGAAGGCAAATCAAATCGCGCCTGCGTAATCCCTTTCATCTCGAAGCCCGGATCAACCGTTTGCGCCGTATACAGGCCGCGCATCAACAGTCCGGCAGCAATCAGCAGGATCATGCACACCGCCACCTGGACGCCGACGAGCGTACTCCGCAGTATTCCTCCCCTCGCGGCCTTGCCCATGAGTCCTCCGCCATCACCTTTAATGGCGGTGCTCAGGTCCTGCCGCGTTGCATACAACGCCGGCGCCAGTCCAAACACAATTCCCGTTAATACTGTGAGCGCCAGCGAATACCCCCAAACGCGCAGGTCTGGACTGAAATTCCACGAGAGCCGCAAAACCCCGGGTGTCGGCAAGTGCGCCAGCACAAACGGCGCAATGCCCTCGAGCGACCAGACCGCCAGCAGCGACCCCAGCGACCCACCAAGAAACGCAATCAGCAGGCTCTCCGTTAGCAGTTGCCGGACGATCCGCCACCGGCTTCCCCCGATTGCAAGCCGGATAGCAATCTCCTTCTGCCGGGCGGAGGCCCTCGCAAGGAGCAGATTCGCCACGTTCGCGCACGCAATTAGCAGAACCAGTCCCACGGCCGCCAGCACCACGGCCCCTATCCCAAACACCACGCTCCGTTCTTGAGGCCGTCCCAAGAAGGTCGCCCGATGGATCGCTAGCGTGGTCGTGCGCCCGGGATGTAGCTGGTCAATCCGCCCTGCGATGACCCCCAAATCCGCACGCACTTCTTCGAGCGAAACGCCGGGCCGCATCCGCCCCTGTAATGCGAGCCAGCCGGTGGTGTCTGCAAGGAGTAAATCACTGTCGGGCTCCAGCGCCTTCTGCATCGTTACCGGCGCCCAAAATTCGATGGGCCAGGGGTCGAGCCCACGAAATCCCGGCGCAGCTACACCAATCACGACAAATTTCGTGCGATTCAGTGAAATGCTTTGACCAACAATCAGGGACTCAGCGCCGAACTGGCTCCTCCAAAGGTCGTCACTCAGCACCACCACGGGGCTCCCTCCTGGCGCGCGGCAATCCGCTTCCACGAACGTCCGCCCTAGCGATGGACGCTCCCCAAGTACATCAAAGAAATTGCATGATGTTTCTGCTCCCATTAGCCCTTTGGGATTTTCGCCTTCTAGCGGCACTCCGCCTAAAAACGGCGCATAAGCCAATAGGCCGGAGAACACGTGATTGTTCGCACGATAATTCTTGTATTCGGCGTACGAAAAGAGTCCCGGCTCGCCATGCTCGTTGCGCTGCGCCTTTCCATGGAATATCTGGTCTACACTGACAATCTGTTCCGCTCTTGGAACCGGCAGGAGCTTCAGCGCGACTCCGTTCAGCACGGAAAAAATACCTGTGTTCATCCCGATTCCCAGCCCGATGGCCAGAACTGCGACCACCGTGAAGCCCGGATTCTTCGCCAGCGCCCGCGCCCCATAGCGCAGATCGCGCCACGTCGTCTCCAGCGAGACGAAGCTCCAGGCTTCCCGGCAGGCCTCTTTGATGCGCATCACATTTCCAAATTGCCGCCGCGCTGCATAGTGCGATTCCTCGCTTTCAATGCCGCGCTCGCGGTTCTTCGCTTCGCGCATCGTCAGATGAAACACCAGCTCATCCTCCAAGTCCCGATCCAGTTGCTTCCTCTTGAAAAGCGCCTTCACTTTTGCCCAAAGTTTCATGACAAATTCTCCCTACTCTCTGCCACTTGTTTTTTAAGCCCGCTCCATAAACGCCGGGGCGGCCACGGAAAACACAAAACAAAACTCCTGCTCCTCCAACTAAAAACTGACAACGCATAACTGATGACTTCCTCCTGCCCTCACGCCATCTGCATCACGCTTGCGATCGCCCCGGCCATGCGCCGCCAATATTCAGCTTCTTCCGCCAATTTCTTGCGCCCCGCCGCCGTCAGCGAGTAATACTTCGCGCGCCGGTTGTTCTCCGAGGCGCCCCACTCCGCCGCCAGCAGCCCCCTCAGTTCCAGCCGGTGGAGCGCCGGGTAGAGCGCGCCTTCTTCCACGCGCAACACGTCATTCGAGCTCTCATGGATCCATTCCGCCACGCCGTATCCATGCTTCGACCCGCGCGCCAACGCCTTCAACACCAGCATGTCCAGGGTCCCCTGCATCAAATCACCTTCTTTTTCCATTCCCGCTCCCAGAACTTCCTTCCACCCCCAACTCACCTGGAAACCAATGCGCCTGTTCCCGCCACTCCCATAAATCCTTTAGGGAACCACTATACGCCCCTAAACGCTTAAGGGGTCTATTTTGTTTCAAAGCAATTGAAAATTCTGTTCAGCAAAGGAAAATCAACACGACTCAGGAATCATCGCTGCCACTGCTACACTGTTCCATCGATGCCTCGCCAACGGCTCGGCCAGCATTTTCTTGCGGACCTCGACTGGCGCGAACAGATCGCCCGTGCCATCCGAGTCTCCCCGCATTCCACTGTCCCGTTGGCCAAAGACGATTCGCACTGCTGGATCGAAATCGGCGCCGGCCACGGTGAAATGACGCGCCACTTGCTCGCGGTTGGTGGCCCGGTTTGCGCCATCGAGTTGGATCCAGCTCTCTCCAGTGTCCTTCGTCGCCTCGCGAAAGAGTTCCCCCGGCTCACCGTCGTCTCCCGCGACATTCTCAAGACCGACCTTGCCACCCTCGCTTCCGGCCGGCGCATCCGCATTTACGGCAATCTTCCCTACTACATTACTTCGCCCATTCTGCATCACCTCTTCAGCTTCGCCGCCATCATCGACGAAATGCATTTCGTCATCCAAACGGAAGTTGCTCAGCGCCTGGCCGCCCAGCCTTGCACGCGCGACTACGGCTATCTTTCCGTGGTCACGCAGTTCTACACGCGGCCCGAATTTGTTTTCGAGATTCCCCGCGAAGCGTTCCAACCGCCGCCGGAGGTGACTTCGGCGCTTGTTACTCTGCGACTTCCTGGCGAGCGTTCGAAGCTCGCCCTAAAGGACGAACAGCGTTTCTTGAATTTTGTGAAATTGTCCTTCTCGCAGAAACGCAAAACGCTAGTGAATAGCTTGCGGTCTTTGGCTAAGCCGGAGAAACTTCGCGCCGCCCTTGCCTCGCTAGGCTTGCGCCCCGACGCTCGCGCTGAGCAGCTCACTGTCGGACAGCTCGCCGCGCTTCATGCTCTGTTGCAGAACTCGTGATGCCCGTTCCACCGCGGCAGTATTTTTTGCGTTTACAAAACGGTTTGGGATTCCTTCTTCAGCGCCGCCACTAGGCGGTCGGGATAATCGCTCATGATTCCATGAATGCCAGCTTCAATCAGCAGCCGCATATGCGCTGGCTGATTGATGGTCCAGCACACAACCTGCAAATCCTTCTTTCGCGCCTGTTCTAGCAGCGCGGGCGTGACCAAATCTCCACGCACCGCCAGCTGCCTCGCGCCAATCTCAACGGCCGTCTCAACCGGGTTCGCCAGATGACCGTCGTAGAGCAATCCGGTCATCACCGTGGGCTCGATCTTGTGCACATTCAGCACCAGCGAAGCATCAAAGGAAATGACCACCGCGCGCGGAATTTCTCCCGATTCGCGCAGAGCGGCAATCACCGCATGTTCCCCGCCCCAGGAGCCGCTGGGTTTCATTTCCAGGTAAAACACCACATCGTTTTTTTTGGAGAACTGCAGGATTTCTTCGAGCGTAGGAATGCGCTCGCCGGCAAATTCACTGCCGAACCAGGAGCCTGCGTCCAGTTGCCGCAGTTCCGCGAGCGTCAGGTCGTGCACCGTGCCACTCCCGTTGGTGGTGCGGTTCATCGTGTTGTCATGGACAGCCACGAAGTGCGCGTCGCGCGAGAGTTGCAAGTCGGTCTCAATAAATGTCGCGCCCATCGCCACCGCTTTGCGGAACGCGGCCATAGTGTTCTCCGGCGCGTGCCCCGAAGCTCCGCGATGTGCGATCACCAGCATTCCGATGGCGCTCCTGTTGCAGCTGCGGGCCGTTTGCAACACGGCTCTCGCGAAAAAGTTTCTATTTCAATCACCATGTTAGCATCCATTTCTTTCTTCCTTTCGTGCACCTGTTTGGCATTTATCCTGAATCTAACTCAGTAGGAACGGACCTAAGGTAGTTCGAGGGAGTTCGCCGAGGAGGAAGTTATGCAAAAGGAAATTCGGGCCCTGTTTGCCGCGCTCATGCTGACCGCTCTAGGCACAACCGTAACCAACGCGGCCGGATTGCCACAGGGAGACAAGCACCAGCGCAACGAAGAGAAATACCGGACGAAGCTCGCCAACGAAGTGCGCCACCAATTGGTGATGCTGCCGTGGTATTCGGTGTTCGACAATCTGGCGTTTCGCGTGGACGGCGATAGGGTAACGCTGATGGGTCAAGTAACCCGCCCGACGCTGAAGTCCGGTGCGGAAGGCGTGGTGAAGAACATTGAAGGCGTGGCCACGGTGAAGAATGAAATTGAGGTTCTTCCGCTGTCGCCCATGGATGACCAGCTGCGCCGCGCTGTTTTTCGCGCGGTTTATGGCGAAGCTGGCCTGAACCGGTACGCCGTTCAAGCGATCCCGGCAATTCACATTATCGTGAAAAACGGCAACGTCACGCTGGAAGGCGTCGTGGACAGCGAAATGGACAGGAATCTCGCGAATTTGCGCGCCAACCAGGTTCCTAACGTTTTCTCCGTGAAGAACAATCTGGTCGTCGCCGGAAATTCGAAAAAGCGGGCCTAAAGGCCCTGCAAATCATGCCGCGCCAGCGGCCCCGCTTCTCTGCAACTGGCGTGAAATGCGCCGCGCAGTCTCTTTCACAGCTTCGACGAGTCGCGGCATGCTGGCTTCATCCACTTGGGTCAGCGTGCCGCTCGCCCCAAGCGCTGCCACTACGTTTCCCGCGACATCAAAAACCGGTGCGCCCAGACATCGCGCCCCCAAGCTATTTTCTTCATCGTCTACCGCGTAGCCCTCCTCTTTAACGCGCTCCAAATCCCCGAGCAACTTGGTCACGGTCGTGATCGTTCTTGGAGTCCGCTTCTTCAGCCCCTGCTGTTTCACAATTGCTTCGACTTCCTGTTTTGGCAGCCAGGCTAGCAGGCATTTTCCCACGCTCGTGGAATGCAAAAACATGCGCTGGCCCACCCAGGTATTCACCTTGAAAAATCCGGGGGCTTCCACTTTTTCTATGTAAACGGCTTCGCCCTGATCCAACACCGCAAGGTGCACCGTCATATGAATTTTTTCTTCCAGTGCGCGCATGAACGGAAGGGAGACATCCGCAATGTCAAGATTGGCCTGTGCGTCGCCGCCAAGGCTGAGAATTTTCAGGCCGAGGCGGTAGCGACCTGTTTCCGCGTCGCGCCGCAAGTAGCCGCGCCGCTCTAGTGTTCGCAGGATGTAGCTCGCAGAACTCTTCGGGATTCCAAGCTTGCGGCTGATTTCCGAGTTGGTCAGGCCATCGCGGCGGTGCGCCGCGGCTTCGAGAATATTAAGGGCGCGCTCAACGGCAGTGGCAAGACTGGCATCCGAGACGGGCATGGAAACTCCTGATATAGTTTCCGGAGTTCACAGTATAGAATATTTGTTCAGGATACTGAACAACATCTTGCATTGCGGCGTGTTTACACGATAGAAGCGGAGTGGAGGTTGAACAGATGTTCAGCCTATTGAACAACCGATTTCAGGCGGGAAAATATAGAGTAAGGATGCGCAAATTTCTCTACTCTTTGCCCCAATTTTTCCGCAGCCTTTGGCGCCGCTTTTCGAGGGCCTCCTATCTTATTGAGGCTGTGCGGCTTAGAAGCGGACATTTCGCCGCTCTTGGGCATCGAATTGCCTCCCTATATCCGCCAACCGGTCCTCATCCGAATTCGCAGTAGAAAGGACTGACGAGCATCATGGCCACCGCCACCATAAGGCTGAATCCAGCGCTTGCGCCACTTCCCTTCTCGAACCGGAGCGTGCCCATAAACTCCGCTCCTAGGGATTTTGACCCGGAGCGGGATCTGCCGGAGGGATTCCTGGATTTTCTGGCCCCGCTGCACGCGGCACTGACGCTGCGACAGAGGGCGTTACTTGCTCGGCGCGAGAACGCGCTCGCCGAGGCACATGCGGGAAAGGTCCCTTCCTATTTGCCGCCGTCCGTGGCGACGATGAGCTCCTGGCACATCGGGCTTCCCGCATGGTGCGCCGACCAGCGCAATCAGATGACCGGCCCCGCGGATGACGCCGAGCTCGTGGTGAAAATGCTTAATTCCGGCGCGCCGGGAGTGATGCTGGATCTGGAAGACTCAACGGCAAACAGTTGGGAACACAATTCGCTGGGCATCAAGAATATTTTGGAGGCCCTGGCAGGTCGGCTGACCTACTTCGATCGCAAGCGGAACAAAGCCACCGGAATCAATCCCAGCACTACGGTGGTCTTCACGCGGCCGCGCGGCTTGCACCTTCACCAGGCCGGTATTTTGGCAGGCGAACTGCTGCCTGCCTCGCTCTTCGACGCGGCGATGGTCGCGTACCAAGTGGATTTCAACGCGCTGAAGCATCCGCTGTGCTTTTACATTCCGAAATCGGAGTCGTCGGACGAAGCCCTATGGTGGCGAGACTTGTTTCAGACGATCGCGCGCATGAAGGGCCTGGCCAAAGACGCCATCAAATGCATGGCGCTGGTCGAGTCGCACCCGTTGGCTTTCCAGATGGAAGAGTTTGCATGGAATCTGCGGGATCATATTGTGGGCTTGAACTTAGGCCGTTGGGACTACATGGCCAGCCTGATCCACTTCAATCTGGAAAATCCCGAGTGGGTGCTGCCCGACCGCAACACCATTCCACACAACGTGGCGTTCTTCCAGAATTTGCGCAATCTGATGCCGGAGATTTGCCACAAGCACGGGATGCTGGCGATTGGGGGGATGACCGCGCTCTATCCGAGCCGTGAAGACGCGGAATTGAATGTGCGAGCATTGAAGGTGCTTGCCGAAGACAAAAAGAACGAAGCGAATTCGCTGATGGACGGCGCATGGACCGGGCACCCGGACCAGAACGAAATCGCAGTCAGCCAGTTCCCCATTCCGAATCAATTGCAGGCGCGACCGGTGAATGCCAACGCGCATCCGGATTTGCGCCCACTGCCGGCGGGAGTGGGTAAGCGCACATTGACCGGAACTCGTGCCGCCGTGCGAACCGTGATTCGCTATCGCAACGGCGTGCTGAATGGCAAAGGCGCGAGCCTGCTCGACGGCTACATGGAGGATCTTGCAACGGATCGCATTTACCGCTTGATGATTGCGCAGCGAACGCGGCATTCGCGGCAGGTCGAAGTGCTTGATGAAAACGGGGCCGCCGTACCGCACACGCCGGAATTAATCACGCGGCTCTTCGACGAAGAGCTCGACCGGCTGCTTCGAGAAGCGAAGAGTGACGATCCACAAGTGGCAGCGTCGCTGCACGAAGCGCGCCGAATCAGCGAAGAGATGATTCGGCGAGAAGAATTCGATCCAAGGTAGTTTTTGGAGTTCGTCGGGAATTCATTTGGGTTCCGCAGGATGTCGGGCCGTCTGAGGAGATTCAAAAGCAGGGAGCAGAACAATGGCAGCAAATGGCAAAACGAACGGGATCAATGGCAAAGCCAATGGGACAAACGGAAACGGGAAAGCCCACCCTCCAATAAATCATTGGCGCAGCGATCCACGCTGGACCGGAATCACGCGCCCGTATGCATACTCGGATGTACTGCGGCTGCGCGGCTCGATTCAGATTGAGTACACGCTGGCCCGCCTGGGCGCGGAGCGTCTGTGGAACCTGATGCAGACCGAGCCGTACGTTCCCGCGCTGGGTGCGATCACCGGAAATCAGGCGATTGAAATGGTACAGGCTGGGTTGAAGGCGATCTACGGCAGCGGCTGGCAAGTGGCAGCGGACAACAACACGGCGGGAGACGTTTATCCCGACCAGTCGCTTTATCCCTGCAATTCCGCGCCAGACCTGGTGAAGCGTATCAATCGCGCTCTCATGCGCGCCGACCAGATTGAATCGGCCGAAGGCAAGAAATCCGGAACGTACTGGTTCGCTCCGATCGTGGCGGACGCGGAAGCCGGCTTCGGCGGCTCGCTCAACGCGTACGAATTGATGAAAGCGATGATCGAAGCTGGCGCAGCGGCTGTCCACTTCGAAGACCAGCTCTCTTCTGCAAAAAAGTGCGGCCACTTGGGCGGCAAGGTTGTGGTGCCCACGCGTGAATTCGTCGAAAAACTCATCGCGGCGCGTCTTGCGGCGGACGTTTGCGGTGTGCCGACAATTCTCATCGCGCGCACGGATGCGAATTCCGCAGGGCTCCTGCTTTCCGACGCTGACGCGCGCGACCGTGAATTTATTTATGGCGAGCGCACACCGGAAGGCTTCTACCAATTCCGCGGCGGGATTGATGCGGCGATTGCGCGCGGCTTGGCTTATGCGCCTTATGCCGACATGATTTGGTGCGAAACCTCGACGCCGGACCTCGCCGAGGCGAAAAAATTCGCCGACGCCATTCACGCGAAGTTCCCCGGCAAGCTGCTGGCGTACAACTGCTCGCCGTCGTTCAACTGGAAGAAGAAGCTCGACGATGTGACCATCGCGAATTTCCAGCAGGAATTGGGCAAGATGTGCTACAAGTTCCAATTCGTGACGCTCGCAGGCTTCCACGCGCTGAACATGTCCATGTTCCATCTGGCGCGCGGTTACGCGCAGGCGGGCATGACGGCGTATTCCAAGCTCCAGCAGGAAGAGTTCGCCGCGCAGGAACTCGGCTATCGGGCGGTAACGCACCAGAAATTTGTCGGCACGGGCTATTTCGACGAAATCGCGCAAGTCGTCTCAAGCGGCCACTCTTCCACTACGGCCCTGGCCAGTTCAACCGAAGCCGAGCAATTTCCTGGCGAATTTCCGCCCGATCCTGCGAACGGGCACCCGACCGAAGCCCACGCGTGAAAACGCCAGCCTTCACCAAAACTCTCCTTGCACCAAGTGCGTCGCATGCACTACAATGTAGTGCATGAAGACGCATGTCTATAGTTGGCGCTTGAGTGCGGAGTTGAAAAGCGAGTTGGAACGGGCGGCGCGCTTGCGCCGTAAGCCGCTCTCTGCCGTTCTAGAGCAGGCGGCGAGGGACTGGCTCGCGCAGAACTCGGCGGAACTAGCGGACGACGAGGAAACTCAGCGGCAACTCCACGCCGCCGCCGAACGGTGCTTTGGCACCATTACCGGGCTCGGGCCGTATCACGCGGAGCGCGTACGCGAAACGGTACGCAAGCGACTACAAGAAAGATATGGCCGCAAGCGCGCTCATTGACACGGGCGCGATCCTAGCGATGCTGGATTCGCGCGATCCATGGCACGACCTATGCAAAACCGTATTCCGCCAGTTGCGAATGCCATTGCTTACCTCAGAAGCAGTGCTCACCGAAGTGTTCTATTTTGCAGGTGTACACCGAGGGGCCATGGAGGCAGCATGGAAATTCGTGAGGTCTGGAGCCATTGTCGTTAGCTCGATTCCAGATGCGGAGTTAAATCAATTGCGTTCGTTGATGTTGAAATATTGGGACCGGCCAATGGATTTCGCCGACGCGACGCTGGTTCATCTGGCAAATAGGGAATCGCTGAGCGCCATTCTGACAATTGACCACGCCGATTTTGCAACTTATCGCCTTGCGGGAAAGAAACGGTTCCACGTTTTGCCGGTTGAGCGGCCGTAACCGAGGCGCGAGGAGGATCTGGCGCCTCGGGATGAATCGCCACTTCTGTGGTGCTCTCTATGCGATTGGGAACATTGTGCCGTCGGCGAGGAAGCCGTCGCGGTGCGAATTCGCTAACGTGTCTGGAAGCGCGTAACTGACGCCGGTGGAATTCTTCATGACCGCCGCAAATGCAGTCTGGAACGCGTCCATATCCGCCTGCGTGCCAACGGTGATGCGCAGGTGCGTCGGCCAAGCGGGCCAGATACGGCCGATAAACACCTTTTTAGCCGCCATCGCGTCAATCACCTGCTTCGCAGGACGCTTGGCGTCCAGCATGAAAAAGTTAGCCTCTGACGGCGTGTAGGTATACCCCTGGCTGCTGAGCCAATCGAACGTTTTCTGGCGAATCGTGGTATTGATCTGCTTGCGCTCGGGAACTAAATGCTCGTGCCTGAGGCTCGCTGACGCGGCGACCAGCGCAGTGATGGGCATGGCGCTTCCGCCACCCTGGGGAATCAGTTTCTCGAGCAAGTCGGGACGAGCGATGGCCGCACCGCAGCGGATGCCGGCCATTCCGTAAATCTTCGAGAAGGTTCGCAGAACGACAATGTCCTGGCCGGCTTTGACCAGATCGATCGCCGTGGCGTTCAAATCCGCAAAATGGATGTAGGCTTCATCCACAAGCACGATCGAGCCCTTTGGTTTCTTGGCCAGCAATTCTTCGATGGCCAAATGCGGCGTGGGCGTGCCAGTGGGATTATTCGGCGTGCAAACGTAAAAAAGGCCGGCGTCGGGCGCGGCAGCAATCATGGCGGGAATGTCGTGTGCGTAGGTTTTTGTTAACGGAACCTTGACCACGCGCGCCCCCGAGAGTTGCGAGGAATGCATTCCGGATTCGTAACCAGGGTCGGCAGTGACGTAGCTGCGGGTGGGAGAGGTAAACGCCATCACCAAAAAATGCAGCGGCTCGCTGGAGCCCGGGAAAATCGCAGTGTATTCCGGCTTTACACCGACCGACTCAGCGAACAACTTCGTCAGTTCGTCCTTTAGCCACCAGCAATAGCGGCCACCTTCGGGGATGATGTCGGCGAGGGCCTTCCTGGCCAAGTCGCATGGACCCAGAGGATTTTCGTTGGCGTTGATGACCACGGCCCCCGGGGGAAAATGTTGCATGTCGCGGTCGACTGCCGCGGCGGCGAGCATCGGCTCATTCACGATGCGAAAAGCGGAAGCGGCGGCAGCGGCGACGGAGAATTTCAAGAACGTCCTGCGGGAATCGTTGCGAAGCGTCTGGTTCGGGCTCATGCGAACCTCCTGAACAGAAATCCGACCGGGGCTCTGGCTGTAGGCAACCACTATAGCACTGAAACGGCCTATGCAGGAGAGGGTGGCCGAAGCCATTGCAACTTTGCCGATGACACCGGACGTGCCGGGATGCAGCCGGGATACATTAGGATGAGTTTGGCGCCACATATCGGATAGATTTGACAACTCCGTCTGACCTAGACTTTGAGTTTGACGCGATTTTCCTTGATGACCATCGAAGGCCTTTATGCCGAAAGCCGTTCAAGAAACACCACGAGCGCAATCGATCGTTAGCCGCATTGACGCTCTAGACTGGAAAGCCACAGCCGATTCCCTTTCCCAGCGCGGCTATGCCGTGACAGCGCAAATCCTCTTGCCCGAAGAGTGCGTGTCGCTGGTCGCAATGTACGCCGACGAGGCGCGTTTCCGCAGCCGCATTGTTATGGAGCGCTACCGCTTTGGCGTGGGCGATTACAAATACTTTGGCAATCCGCTTCCTGAAATTATCGCTTCGCTGCGAACCGCCGCTTACCCGCATCTCGCCAGTGTGGCGAATGAGTGGGCGGAAAACCTCGGTGAAAAAAGTCCGCGCTTTCCTGCGGAACATGCAGCCTTCCTGAAGACCTGCCACAAAGCCGGCCAAACCAAGCCCACGCCCCTGCTTCTTCACTACGAAGTCGGCGGATACAACTGCCTGCACCAGGACATTTACGGCGAAGTCGCCTTCCCGCTCCAGATGGTTTTTCTTCTGGGCCAACAGGACTGCGATTGGGAGGGCGGAGAGTTTTTGTTAGTCGAGCGGCAGCCTCGCGCGCAGTCCAAGGCCGAGGTGGTTCACGCCAACCAAGGCCAGGCCATCATCTTCACCACGCGGCACCGCCCCGTACGCGGCACTCGCGGGTATTATCGCGTGAACATGAAGCATGGCGTAAGCCGCATCCACCGTGGCACGCGCTACACGCTCGGCATCATCTTCCACGATGCAAAATGACGCTGCATCGAGCGGCCCCTATTCGTGCCCGCCTGCAAGCTCACGCACAATGGCTCCAACAAAATTCTTCGCGTCGCCGAAAAGCATCAGCGTTTTGTCCATGTAGTACAGAGGATTCTCAATTCCCGCGAATCCCGCACCCATGCTGCGCTTAATCACCATCACCGTGCGCGCTTTGTCCACGTCAAGGATCGGCATTCCAAAAATGGGGCTGGAGCTGTCCGTGCGCGCCGCGGGATTGGTCACGTCGTTTGCACCAATAATCAGCGCAACGTCAGTCTGCGCAAATTCCCCGTTGATTTCGTCCATGTCCAGGAGCTTGTCGTAAGGAATGTCCGCCTCCGCCAGCAGCACGTTCATGTGGCCGGGCATGCGCCCCGCAACCGGATGGATGCCAAATTTCACGTCAATCCCGCGCTTGGTGAGTCCATCGAAAAGTTCGCGCACTTTGTGCTGCGCCTGCGCCACAGCCATTCCGTAGCCGGGAACGATGACCACTTTGCTGGCCGCGGCGAGAATGCCAGCAGCCTCTTCGGGAGAGGCGCTGCGAACCGTGCGCTCTTCGGTAACCTTGCCGGCCGAGACCTGCACTTGGCCGAAAGCCCCGAAGAGCACATTCGTGAAGGATCGGTTCATGGCTTTGCACATGATCACCGAAAGAATGAAACCGGAAGCGCCATCGAGCGCGCCGGCAACGACGAGGACTTTGCTATTGAGCACGAAGCCTAAGAGCGCAGCGGAGAAACCAGCGTAGGAGTTCAAGAGCGAAATAACCGTGGGCATATCCGCTCCGCCGATAGGAGTGACCAGCATCACCCCGAAAAGCAGCGCCACCACCACCATGGCCGCGAAAAGATGCGTGTATTCCGGATGGGCCATGAGCATGAGCATGATTACAATCGCAGCGCCGAGCGTGGAAAGGCTGACGACGTTTTGGCCTTTATACGTGATGGGACGCTGCGGAAGAATTTCCTGGAGTTTCCCCGCGGCGATCAAGCTGCCCGTGAAGGTGAGAGAGCCGATGATGACTTCCAGGCCGATTTCCAGCATCTCGAACTTCGTGAGATGCGGAGTACCTACATAATATTCGCCGATGCCGATGAGCGCCGCGGAAAGGGCGCCAAATGCGTGGCTCACCGCCGTTCGTTGCGGAACGGCGGTCATCTTCACCATCCCCAGCGGTACGCCGATGGCCGCCCCGATGATCAAGGTGATGATGATCCATTTGTAGTGCGTGACTTGCGGATCGAAAAGCGTGGCGATGACGGCCACACCGGAAGCGATTTCACCGATGAGAACGCCTCGCATGGCGGACACCGGGGAACTGAGCCATTTAAGCGCCAGGATGAACCCGATGACCGCGGCGATGTACGACAAATCAATGAGCTGTTGCGTGGCGAGCGCGGTCATGACTTTTTCGCTTTGCCCGCGCGGAACATGTGTAGCATGCGGTCGGTGATCAGGAAGCCGCCGACCATGTTGCTGAAGGACGCCGCCACCGCGATCAATCCGAGCAAAGTGGAAAGCTTCGTTTCATGCCGGCCCGCGATGATGATCGCCGCGACTACGACGATGGCGTCGAGAGCGTTGGTCAAGGACATCAGCGGAGTGTGCAGCAGCGGAGACACTCGCTTGATCAATTCGAGTCCCAAAAATGCCGCGAGGATGAACACGAAAAGACTTGAGATGAAATCGGCAGGCATCCCTTCCTCCTTACACTTTGGCCGCTAATGCCGGAAGCGAAAAGAATTCCCTCACACGCGCGTTGACCACTTCTCCATCCTTGGTGAGCAGCGTCTCGCGCACAATCTCGTCGTCAAGGTTCAGTTGCAGCTTGCCGTCTTTGACCAGATGCTGGAGAAATGCGGTCAGGTTTCGCGCGTACATCTGGCTAGCGTGATACGGCATGCCGGTCGCCAGGTTGAAATAGCCGATGATGGTTACGCCATGCTCAATCGTGACTTCGCCCGGCTTCGTGAGTTCGCAGTTCCCGCCGCGCTCGCTGGCGAGGTCCACGATCACCGAACCTGGCGCCATACTCGCGACCATTTCTTTGGTGACCAGAACCGGCGGCTTCTTTCCAGGAATAACCGCGGCGGTGATGACCACGTCGCTATCCGCAACCGCCTTCCCAAGAAGCTCGCGTTGCCGCTGATAAAACGTTTCGTCCTGCGCCCGCGCATAACCCCGCGAATCCTGCGCGTCTTTTGCTTCAATCGGAAGTTCCACAAACCGCCCGCCGAGGCTTTGCACCTGCTCCTTGGCCGCAGGCCGTAAATCGTATGCCGAAGCAACGGCGCCGAGCCGCCGAGCCGTAGAAATGGCCTGTAAGCCGGCAACTCCCGCTCCGATGATGAACACGCGCGCCGGCGTAATAGTTCCCGCGGCCGTCGTCAGCATCGGAAAAATGCGTGGCAACTTGTCGGCGGCCAGGACCACTGACTTGTAACCGCAAACGGTGGCCATCGATGAAAGCGCGTCCATGCTCTGCGCTCGTGTCGTCCGCGGCATCAACTCCACCGAAAACGAAGTCATGCCCTTGGTAGCAATCTCCTGAATGGTCTCAATCGATCCAAACGGCCTCAGAAATCCAATCAGCACCTGCCCCACCCGGTACAAAGGAACATCCGCTTTCCCGGTTTTGTCATTCGAGCCATAGCATAGTACCTGCACGACAATATCGGCGGTGCGAAACACTTCCGCGCGGCTCGCCACAATCTTTGCGCCTCTCGCAAGGTACTCTGCATCCGGATAGCCTGCGCCCGCGCCGGCGCCTGCTTCCACCAAAACTTCAAACTCTGCCTTTGTGAGATTCGGTACCACTGCAGGCACTAACGCCACGCGGCGCTCTCCAGGGAAGCTTTCTCGCGGAACGCCCACAATCATGAAGTTTCCTCCAAGACCAATGCCCTCAACTTATTGGAATTGCACACTGTCGACGAGACGCACCCAGGCGCGCTCAATAGAGGTCTACCCCACTCGGCCAACTATCTGAAAGCATACACTCTTCGCGCCCATTCGGTAAGGCCCACAAAAACTGTTTTCGCCGAAATTCGTCTCTTGAATAACAAAAGCTAACAAAAATTCTTGATTCTTTTGCCACTTGCGTCCTCATTTCTGTGGACTTCCCAAATTCTCCTCCGTGACACGCGTCACCATTCTTTGTGACTTCTCGCGAAACTCGCGATTCCCCCTCCCCGAGTTATACTTGCGTATGCGTTTCCGTCATCGACTTTCCTCGTTCGTCGCCACGATTTTTGCGGGGCTTTTGCTCGCAGCCTCGCTCCTTGCCCAGGACGGCAGTTTCGAGCGGGAAACTGCCGCGTGGCGCACGCAACACACGTCAGATTTGCTTAAACCCGATGGCTGGCTTTCCCTTGTCGGGCTCGAGTGGCTGCAACCGGGTGACAATTCCGTAGGCTCTGCTCTCGAAAACAAGATCCATCTCAGCAAAGGCCCCGCGCGTCTCGCCGTCCTGCATCTCGAAGGTGACGACGTTACGTTGAATCCTCCTGCCGGTGGATTCCCCCCGGACTTTCTCGTATCCGGCGCGCCCGCAAGGCCGCAATCCCTTCGCGCGGAAGGCAACAAAGACAGATTTGCTCCACGCATGACCATCGGCGATCTCAACCTATACGTGATCCGCCGCGAATCCCGCTTCGCTCTGCGCATCAAAGACGCCCACTCACCCTCCATCACGGGATTTCACGGACTCAAATGGTATCCGCCGGATGAAGCTTATCGCGTCACCACCAAGTGGATTCCCTACCCTCCGTATAAGACCATTACACTCGCCACTCTCGTCGGCACCAGTTACGATCAGCCGGTCCCCGGCGTCGCGGAGTTCACGCTCGCCGGAAAAACCTGGCGACTTGAACCCGTCCTCGAGGACCCCGCGGTCGCCAAACTTTTCTTCATTCTTCGCGACACCACCAGCACCACCACGACCTACGGCGCCTGCCGTTTCCTCTACACGGGTTTCCCCTCGAATGGCCTGGACAAACCCGGCGAGTTAATTCTGGATTTCAACCGTTTGGAAAATCCTCCCTGCGCCTATACTCCTTACTCCACCTGCCCGCTTCCGCCGCCCGGTAACCGCCTCCCCATTCCTTTACCCGTTGGCGAACAGCGCTATCACGGCTGACGGTCTGTTCTGCCTTCTGCCCTGTGCTTCCTGATCTCCGTTTCTCACACCTCTGTTCTCCCCTACTTCCACTTGCTTTGAAAATGGCCGCGCCTGGCGGAAAATAGTGCTTGTAGGCAAACATGGACTCCACGAACCCCAAATTGGAGGGCTCCAATCACGACTCCCCCGCCCGCGAAAAGCTCATTGCCCTCCGCCTTGCGCTTCTTCGCGTCCACAAGACCCTTCTCGAGATGGAGCGCCGCTCCTACGAGCGCGAGCACGGCCACGTCAACGCCGGAGAATTGTTCCGCCTCGTCGTCGACCACTCGCAATTCGCCTGGCTGCACAATATTTCTGAGTTCGTCGTGCGCATTGATGAATCTCTCGCCGCCAAAGAGCCCATCACTCCGGAGTACACCAAAGTGGCGTTTTCCCTGGCGCGAAAAATGTTTGTCCCCACGGAATCCGGTGACCATTTTCAGAAAAAATATTTCGACGCCATCCAGAATGACCCCGCCGTCGTCATCGAGCACGCGGAGCTCGCCAAACTCTTCAACAACGAACCGCCTGACTCCTCTGCTGCCTGAAGCTGCCGCAAATTCCTGATAGAATTCGTCATTCCGCCCGGAGCGCAATCGTGGAGTTAAACCTGGACGCCGTCCCTGTCACTCACAATGAAGGGGCTCACCGCTTCGAAGCCGCCGTGGACGGCCTTCGTTCTCTGCTAGCCTATCGCCTCTTTCCGGACCGCATCGTGCTCCACCATACGGAAGTGTCCCCTCCGATCGAAGGCCACGGAATAGCCGCAAAGCTCACGCGCGCAGCGCTCGATTTTGCCCGCGCCCATCATCTGCGCGTGGTTCCCGTGTGTCCTTACGTTTCCCGCTTCCTGCACCGCCACCGCGAATATCACGATTTGCTTTCCTCTGATGATCTTCAGAAAATTTTGTCCCGCTGAGATGATTCGCGAATGCCCTCCCCAATGACCGCCCCCGCCCTCAAGGAACCGCAAAAAATCTCCATCCGCCGCATTCGCCGCTCCCAGCTTCCCGCGGACACCATCCAGCTTTCTCGTTTCCTCATCGGCAAAGTCGTGGTGCACGAACTTCCCGCCGGTCGCGTCAGCGGCCGCATCGTTGAGACCGAAGCGTATCCTCCGGGCGATCCCGCCGGGCATCATTTCCGCGGGCCCACGCCGCGCATCAAATCCATGTATCTCGCTCCCGGCCACGTCTATGTTTTCTTCAACTATGGCGCGCATTTCATGCTCAACGTCGTCAGCGAGCCGCCCGAAACCGCTGCGGCCATCTTGATTCGCGCTCTCGAGCCGCTCGAAGGCATCGAAATCATGCAGCGCCATCGCAAAAGCGCCGAACTCCTCGATCTCACGCGCGGGCCGGGCCGCCTCGCGCAAGCGCTGCAAATCGATCGCCGCCATGACGGCGTGGATCTCTGCGAAAACGAAACACTCTGGCTCGGCGAAATCAACCGTCCCGTCAGCCCTATTGGCAAAAGCGTGCGCATCGGCATCACCCGCGCCGCCGGCAAACTTCTGCGCTTCTTCGAGCGCGGCAATCCCTACGTCAGCGGCCCCAAGCGGCTCCTTCATCCGTCGTCAAAACCTCGTAAGACCCGGGGGCGCTCTGCGCCATCTTCAAAAAAGTCCACCTGTTAGGATGGTTCTTTACTGTTAGGTTTTGTCTGACACGAATGCTCGCAATGCCAACAGTTTCGTGCCAGAATAAATCCGGCGAGCGCCTTGGCCCCGGCGCCTCCAAATTCTAAGTCTCGGCGACCAGCCCGTCCAAGACGCCATCGCGCTCTCTTGAAGTTCGACCGGCCGGAATGCGCGTGTCCGCATTTACCGGTGGCGAGCACTCTCCTGCTTGAGGTGTGACATGAGTTTTTCGTGGAAACAATACGAAGGCCAGGTCGTCAACAGCGCGTTTCCCCTCCAACGCTATCTTGGCGGCTCCAGCGAATCCGCCGTTTTCCTCACGCAACTTGCTGGCCCGCAATCTTCCAAAGCGGTGATTAAGCTGGTTCCAGAAGGAGTATCCGCCGATCTGCAACTCTCGCTTTGGCGCCGTGCTTCCAAGCTCACACATCCGAATCTGCTCCAGTTGTTCCAGGGCGGCCGCTGCCGCCTCGCGGACATGGACCTTCTTTACGTCGTCATGGAATACGCCGAAGAGGACCTTTCGCAAATTCTTCCGCAGCGCGCCCTCACTCCCGCTGAAGCCCGCGACATGCTCGGCCCCGTGCTCGACGCCCTAAGAGACTTGCACGCGCAGGGCCTCGTCCACTCGCGCCTGAAGCCTTCCAACATTCTGGCCACCAGCGATCAAGTCAAGCTTTCCACCGACCGGCTCTTCCCCGCCGGTGAGTCTCGCAAATCCACCGCGAAACGCGCCGCCTGCGACGCGCCGGAAGCCGCCTCGGGACCCGCCAATGGCGCGCTCACTCCCGCCAGCGACGTGTGGTCGCTCGGCATCTTGCTCATCGAAGTACTCACGCAACGCGCTCCCGATTCACAAGCACGCGCGCCGCTCCAGTTTGCGGCCGAGTCTCTGGCACAGCCCTTTCGCGACATCGCGCGTCACGCCCTCGAACCCGATCCTGGTCTTCGCTGGACCATCGCCAATATCGAAGCCAGTCTCAACCCCCGCGCCGCTGCCGCTGTTCAGGGCGCCTCGCCCGCGTCTATGCCGCTCTCGACGTCTCGCCCTGTGTCGGCTGCAAATCTGCAAGCTCCGCGGCCCGCGCCAATCGCCCCGCCGCAGGCGCCACCGATAATTTCGCCGCCCATCATTTCACCATCTGCCGCATCGCCCGCTCCGTCACCCACTCCATCAATGATTCCGCCAATCGGGAGAGGCCCGCTGCCGCCAATGGCACAAGCTTCCAGGCCGGCGCCTCTAGTGCCGCCAATTCCTCCGCCGCTGGCCGCCAAAGCTCCGGGCAAACCACTCTCGGCCTTCCCCTTGCCGCCCATCGCAGCGGTGAGCGCGCAGAAGCACGCTCCCAGGCGCGCCCCGAAACAATCCATTGTCTTGCCAAGCTACGTCATTCCCATTGCAGTTGGCCTTGTAGTCGTCGCCTCCATCATCGCGTTGCCCAAGATCCTCGGCCGCCGCGTCGAATCTTCCGCAGCTCCATCCACCAGCGCCGCCGCTCGCGTTGCCCCGCCATCTGACGATCAACCCTCTGACGTGGAAACCTCCCGCGCTGCAAGACCGAACGCCTCTTCCTCCAGCCGCGACTCGGCCCGCGACTCGTCTCGCGAAGCAGCAAAGTCCCCCGCCCCCGTAAAATCTTCGCCAAAGGAGATTTCCTCCGCGCCGGCCACCTCGCCCTCTCCCGCCGCCCTTCGCACGGAGACGAAATCTTCACCTGACGCGCCAAAAAGCTCCGCAACCAATCCCGTCTCCAGTTCCCGCAGCGCTTCAGGTCATGGCGAAGTGCTCGACCAAATCCTGCCCGACGTCCCCGACAAAGCCCTCGCCACGATTACCGGCAAAGTGCGCGTCAGCATCCTGTCCCACGTCAACGCTTCCGGCAACGTCTCCGAAGCCGATTTCACCGATCCCGGCCCGAGCAAGTATTTCGCCGACGTCGCTCTGAAAGCCGTGCGCCGCTGGGAATTCAATTCGCCTGAAGTATTGGGCCGCAGCGCCCCCAGCGAATGGCAAATCCGCTTCGAGTTCTCCCCTTCCGGCGTCCAAGCCTTCCCCAAACAAGTCTCCCCGTAGCTTGGCCTTTCCCGGGAGCGCCAACTCTTCTACATCCGCCGGTTTAAGCGGCATGAATCTCCCGATTGGCGCTCTCTCGCTTTTTTGTAGGGCACGATATATCGTGCCCATTTTGTAGCGCTGGCTTCCAGCCGGCGTCTTTCTCCCTGGGTAGCTGCAGGTTCACCCCGCCGTCTTCCACCTCACGCCAGCCCCGCACCCGGTCATCCCGAACCCGGTCGCGTCGTTTGCGACGGGGTGAGGGATCTGCTTCTTCCTTTCCTCCTCCCCAGCCTTTCCCGGCATAAGGTGTCCTTTCTGCGCCTGAATTCAGGTATTCCCCCGATTGCTTCTTTAAAGTCCTCTCTGTAAGTATCCCGCCTACGACATCGGTCTTCACGTTCCTGCTCGCTCGGCGCACACCCAACCTCCGAGGGCTCGTGGACCACTCCCGGAGGCCCTATGCGCTTCGCAAGAACGTACGTCCCT
>Ga0209474_10001633_pt1 | contig 21557 bp, 18 predicted proteins | sample GraSoiAngelo_145_FD_185902 | JGI IMG/M metagenome (GOLD analysis project Ga0209474, IMG submission 185902) | Grasslands soil microbial communities from the Angelo Coastal Reserve, California, USA - 14_1009_05_20cm (SPAdes) (version 2) | ecosystem: Environmental > Terrestrial > Soil > Grasslands... | reverse complement strand
GATATGGATGTCCTGGTTGCCGCGGCCGTCATCGTCGAGCAAAGCTTCGCCGAAATAGACCCCGTCCCGCCATTCGGCGATGACCGCGCGGGTCTGGCGCTCGGCGCCGTCGAGTACCGCCTCGATCCCGGTCCGGGCCGTCTCCCAGCCGAATTCTCGCGCCAGGGCCAGAAAGCGCTGCTCGCCCAGATGCGCCGAGCCGATCATCGCCGCGAGGTCGCCACGAAAATCGCGGGGGTGGCGCACATTGGTCGCAATCATCTGCATGACATCGCGGCGGAGCTTGCCGCGGTCGTAGAGCTTCAACGGCGTGATGCGGATGCCTTCCTGCCAGATATCGGTCGCGCTGGCGTTGTAGGCGCCGTGCGTGGCGCCGCCGATATCGCTCTGATGGGCGCGGTTGATCGACCACAGGCGTGGCTTGTCCTCTTCGAAAACCGGCACAAAGGCGGTCAGGTCCGGCAGGTGATTGCCGCCGTGATAGGGATCGTTGAGGAGAAAGACGTCGCCTTTGTGGATCTCGCCCTCGAAGAACTCGGTTATCGCCCTGGCGGCAAAGGGCAGCGCGCCGACATGAATCGGCACATGCTCGGCCTGCGCGATCAGGCGGCCGTCGAGATCGCAGATCGCGGTCGAGAAATCGCGGCTCGAATTGAGGATCTGCGAATAGGAGGTGCGCAGCATTGCCTCGCCCATCTCCTCGACGATCGCGAGCAGGCGGTGCTGGATGACGGAGACGGTGATCGGATCGACGCGGTTCGACAAAGGCTCACTCCGGGCGCAGTAGGGGTATCGAGTGTGGCGTGAGCCCACCGCGAAGTGAAGGCTTTCGGATGCTGCGAGACGCTTTTAGCGCTCCAGCGCTTCCGGGAATTGCAGGCGCAGCCGCAACTCCATCGAGGGGCCCTGGAACCATTGCGGCAAGGGCGGGAACCGGCCGACCGCCGCGACCATACGCTCGATCCGCTCGTCAATATCCGGGTAACCCGAGCTCTGCGCGACGGAGATGCGTGCGACAGTTCCATCCTCGAGCACCCGGATCGTCAAGGTTGTGATGCCGCGTCGCGTGCCGACCATCGAGAGCGGCAGCAGGTCGAAATGGCGGCGGGTCAGCGCGACGAGATAGGCGAGATATTCGTCGCGTGTCGCCGCGGGTCCCGGGACGCGGCCGGGGTGAGGCGCGAGCCGCGGCGTATCGAGCCGGCGCCAGAGGCCGGCGGGCGGCGGTTTCGGTGCGGGCAGCGGTTTCGGGTGGGGCGCGGCCGCCGGTTCGGGCGGCTCAGGCTTGGGCGGCGGCGGTGCCGCCATCGCGGTCTGGGTCTCTGTCGGATCGGGCGGTGGGTCGGGTGCGACCGGCGCCTCGGATCGCTTGGCGTCCGGCATGCCCATGTCCTCGGATGCTAGCGGGCCGCGCGGCGGTGGTCTCGGTGCCTCCTGCGCCGCCGCAGCCGGCGGAGACGGAGGCGGTGTTTCGATCACCAGCTGAACCGGGATCAACGGCGGCAGATCGGCCGGTGTGCTCGCCCAGTTCACCAGGAGGAGCAACGGGAGCAGGTGCAACCCCAGCGAGCCAACAAGGCCAAGCGGCAGTGGCAGGGGCCGAGAGTTCCGGGTCTGTTCATGAGTTTCGTTGGCCGGAATGGCCATCGGTAACCATGTTTCACCCGCCTGGGCTGTGGAAAAAGCCGCCGGTAGGGCCAGCTCGGGGCCGAAAATGTCGGGTGGCTCGACCCTCAATAGGAACGAATCGCTAACATCGGAGGGGGGCACGAGGATCTACCGCGCCTCGGCCATGATGCCGGCCAGTTCGAGCCAGGCGGCCTCGTCGAGGGTTGTGACTCCGAGCGCGGCCGCCTTGGCGGCCTTCGAGCCGGCATCGGCGCCGATCACGACATAATCGGTCTTGGCCGAAACCGAGCTGGCGACATTGGCGCCGAGCCCCTCGGCGCGCGCCTTAGCTTCGGAGCGGCTCATCGATTCGAGGCCGCCGGTGAAGACGATCGTCTTGCCGGCGAGCGGCGACCGGCTGGCCTGGGCCGGCGCCGCGTAATCGAGGACAGTGACCTCGCGCGCCAGATCGTCGAGGACCGCCCGGTTATGCGGCTCGGCGAAAAAGCCGATGATATCGGCCGCCATATCTTCGCCGATGCCGTGCACATCGAGCAGATGGGCGCGAGCCGGGCTGTCGGGGTCCTGCGCGGCCTCCATTTCGCTGCGCCAAGCCGCGAGCGAACGGTAGTGGCGGGCCAAGAGGCGCGCCGTCGCCTGGCCGACCTGCGGAATGCCGAGCGCGTTGATAAAGCGGTCGAGCGAGATGCGGCGGCGCTCGTCGATCGCGGCGATCAGCTTGCTGGCGCTGACCTCGCCCCAACCTTCTCGCTCAGCAATGACGTCAGCCTTCAGCCGGAAGATGTCGCCGGGCTGGCGGATCAGCCCGTCCTGCCAGAAAGCGCCGATGTGCTTCTCGCCGAGGCCCTCGATATCGAAATTGTCACGCGAGACAAAATGCTTCAGCCGCTCGACCGCCTGCGCGGCGCAGATCAGCCCGCCGGTGCAGCGGCGCGCCGCCATGCCGGGCTCGCGTACCGCCAAGCTGTCGCAGACCGGGCATTTCTCGGGGAATTTGTAGGGTTCGGCGCCAGGCGGGCGGCGTTCGAGCACCACGCCGACGATCTGCGGGATCACATCGCCGGCGCGCTGCACAATGACCGTGTCGCCGATCCGCGCATCCTTGCGCTGGATCTCATCCTCGTTATGCAAGGTGGCGCGCTGCACGACGACCCCGCCGACCGTAACCGGCTCCAGCATCGCGGTCGGGGTCAGCGTGCCCTGGCGCCCGACGGTGATCATGATGTCGCGCATGACCGTCTGCGCCTGCTCGGCGGCGAATTTATGCGCCAGGGCCCAACGCGGGGCGCGGCTGCGCATGCCGAGCCGGTTCTGCAGGTCGAGATCGTTGATCTTGTAGACGACGCCATCGATGTCATAGGGCAGTGAGGCGCGGGTTTCCGCCAGATCGCGATGGTAGGCGATCACCTCAGCGATGCCGTGGCAAAGCCTTGAGTGCGGGTTGACCGAAAGCCCCCAATCACGGAAGCGCGCCAAAGCCTCGGCCTGGCTGCGTGCGAAACCGGCGCTCGTCTCCCCCCAGCCATAGGCAAAAAATTTGAGCGGGCGTTTCGCGGTCACCGAAGGGTCGAGCTGGCGCAGGGAGCCGGCGGCGAAATTGCGCGGGTTGGCGAAGACCTGCTCGCCGGCCGCGGCGCGCTCGGCGTTGAAGGCGAGGAATGCGGCGCGCTCCATGTAAACTTCGCCACGGATCTCTATCATGTCGGGCCAGCCATGCCCGGCGAGCCTGTCGGGCACGGTTTCGAGGGTGCGGATATTGGCGGTGATGTCCTCGCCGGTAACGCCGTCGCCGCGCGTCGCGCCGAGCACGAGCCGGCCATCCTCGTAGCGCAACGCCGCCGAGAGCCCATCGATCTTCGGCTCAGCCATGATTTCGATCGCGTCCTCGGCGACCCGCGCCAGATCCTCAGGCCGGCGGAAGAAATTGCGCACCGTCGCGAAAAAGTCGCGCACGTCTTGTTCCTCGAAGGCATTTTCGAGGGACAGCATCGGCACGCGATGAGTGACCTTCGAGAAACCGGCGGCGGGGGCGGCGCCAACCCGCCGCGACGGGCTGTCGGCGCGGATCAGCTCCGGAAAACGCGCCTCGATCGCGGCGTTGCGCTGGCGCAGCCTGTCGTAATCCGCGTCACTGATTTCGGGCGCATCCTTGGCATGATAGAGCTCGTCGTGATGCGCGATCGCGATCGCGAGGCGCGCAAGCTCACCCTTGGCCTCCTCTTCGGCCAGCAATTCGACCGGGCGCTCGGCGATATGGGGCGCCATTGCTTGCGCTCTCATGGCCGGGCCCCGGCAATCAGGCTGGCGGCGGCGGCGCGCGCCTCGGCGGTGATCGTGCTGCCCGACAACATGCGGGCGATTTCTTCCTGCCTTGTGTCGGGGTCGAGTTCCTCGACCGAGGTGACGGTTGCCTGCTGGCCCTGCTTTTTGGCGACCCGCCAGTGATGCGCGCCGCGCGCGGCGACCTGCGGCGAATGGGTCACGACGAGGACCTGCAGCCGCGAGCCGAGCCGCTGCAGCCTTTCGCCGACGGCGGCGGCGACGGCGCCGCCGATGCCGCTGTCGACCTCGTCGAAGATCAGGGTCGGGACCGAGGAGGTGCCGGCGAGAACCAGCTTCAGCGCCAGCATCAAGCGCGACAGCTCGCCGCCCGAGGCGATCCGCGCCAACGCCCCGAACGGCGCGCCGGGGTTGGTGGCGACCTCGAAATGCACGCGCTCGCGGCCATGCTCGCCCCAATCGGCCTCGGCGAGCGGTGTCAGCACGGTGCGGAAGCGCGCTTTGTCGAGCCGCAACGGCTTCAGCTCGGCGGCGATCGCGGTGTCGAGATGGCGCGCCGCGCGCGCGCGGGCCCGCGACACCGCACCGGCGGCTTCGATGTAGCGCTCGCGGGCAGCGGCGGCGGCGCGTTCCAGCGCGATGACGTCTTCGGCGCCGGTCTCGATCGCGGCGAGCCTCGTCGCGAGGCTTTCGTGCAGCCGCGGCAGATCGGCGACCGTGATGCCATGCTTCCGCGCCACGGCGCGCAGGCCGAACAGGCGCTCCTCGACTTGGTCGAGAGCGCGCGGGTCAAGCTCGAGCGCCTGCGCCGCGGCGGTCAGTGCGGCCAGCGTCTCGGCGGTTTCGTTGGCGGCGCGTTCGGCGGCGGTCAGCGCGCTGTCGAGCAGGCCCTGCGCCCGGTCGCGGGCGCGTTCGAGGCGGCGCAGGGCGCGGGCGAGTCCTTGTTGGGCGCCGCCCTCGCCATCGATCTCGCCGATCGCCTCGGCGATCGTCTCGCCAAGACGCTCGGCGTTCTGCAACAACAGGCGGCGGGCGGCGAGGCGGTCCTCCTCGTCGCCCTCGGGGGCGAGCGCGTCGAGCTCGGCTTTCTCGTGGCGCAGCAAATCTTCCTCGGCGCGAGTCTCGGCGAGCCGCCGCGCCGCTTCGGCGGCGGCGTCCTGTGCCATCCGCCAGTCGCGCCACGCCCTTGCTAAAGCGGCGGGTGTGACCTCGTGCTCCGCCAAAGCGTCCAGCAGCTCGCGATGCGTTGCCGGGTCGAGCAGGCCGCGTTGCTCGCCCTGGCCCTGGATCTCGACGAGATTGTCGCCAAGCTCGCGAAGCAGCCCGACGCTGGCCGGCTCGTCATTGACAAAGGCGCGGCTGCGGCCATCGGCCGTGACGATGCGGCGCAACACGATCGTGCCGGAAAGGTCGGTGGCGATGCCGGCCTTGTCGAGGATCGCCGAGGCCGGGTGATTGCCGCCGACCGCGAACTCGGCGGCGACTGCGGCTTGCTCGGCGCCGGGCCGCACCAGGCCTGCCTCGGCGCGCCGGCCGAGCGCGAGCCCGAGCGCATCCATCAGGATCGATTTGCCGGCGCCGGTCTCGCCGGTCAACACGCACAACCCCGGCCGGAACGCCAGGCTCAAGCGTTCGATCAGGACGACATCGCGGATGGTGAGGCCGAGCAGCATGCCGAGCGGTAGTTGTGGTGCGCCCGGATGATATCGTCGCCCCTTACCTCAAGCCAGCCTTCGCCAATCCGGCCGCGGTACTAGGCCGAGCCGATGGTCTCCAGCCCAACGCCGACGCGCGCGAGGCGGTCGAGCACATGGGCGACGAGCCGGTCGCAGCGGCTGCCTGCGAAGGGGAATGCATTGTCCCAAATCGAGGCAAATTCCTCGCTCAGCATTTCCCGAAGGAGCCGATTGGCGCGGTGAAACCGGGTCTTAACGGTCTCTTCCGGAATGCCGAGCAAATCGGCGGTCTCTTTCGTGCTGAGCTGCTCGATTGCGCGCAGCACAAACACCGCCCGGAACGGCGTCGGAAGCGTGTCGACCGCGTGCTCGATAGCGCGTCTGATTTCCTGCCGCGCCGCCAGCTGTTCCGGGCTCGCGGGCAATGCGCCGGTACCGTCGGCCGGTGCATCGGAGGCCAGCGAATCGGCGAGGCTGTTGATGTCGCTGACCGGCCGGCGTCGGCGAAGTCTTCCGAGCGCCTCATTGACGACGATACGGGCGAGCCAGGTCGCCAGAGTCGCCTCGCCTTTGAAGCTGGCAAGATGCGCGAAGGCGCGGAGATAGCCCTCTTGCACGGCATCTTCGGCTTCGTGCTCGTCGTGCAGGATGCCGCGGGCGAGGCGATAAAGGCGTCGATTGTTTTGCCGCATCAGTGCCGCGAAGGCATGCGAATCGCCGCCCCGCATTCGCCTCAGAAGCTCGCTCTCGCCGCTCGCCGGCGGGTGTTCCTGGGTCTGGACTTGCATCAAACACTCATCGCATCAAAGGAATTGAACGTGCGGTGCCGCGCCGCGTCAGCGAGCATTCTCCCGGGCGGCAAAAAATTGGCACCAGCCCTTGCTGCTTATCTGCCCGTCGACAAACTGGCACTGGTTTGGCGGCCGAAAGTTGACGCAGATTTCGCAGCGCTGAACACCTTTTGGCTGGTCCTGATATTTTGCCTCCTCCTTCGAGACCTTTTGCTGGGCTGCGGCCCGGCGCAGCGGGCCGCAGGCGGCAAACGCGGCGGCCGAGACGGCGATATGCCGCAGGATGGCGCGGCGGGGGACCGCCGCGTCGTTCGTTTTCGCCACGCCGCTCATTTGGCGACCAGCGATTCCTGGCCTTTCGGCACATGCCAAAGAACGATGTGATAGTGCGGGTCCGGCACGCCCGGGTGCCCGGCATTATAAGATAGGGTCACATGATCGACTTTGCCGCCTGGGGCCGGCAAATCGCCGAACTGCTTCTGTTCGTTGATATCCTTCAGCGGCACCATGTAAATCGTGCTGACCAGCCGGCCGGTGTGGTCATAGGCGAGGAAAGGTCCGGCGGGCAGCGTTTTCGGGTCGACGTACAAGGTGCCGAGGCCGGGCAGGAAATCCGGCAATTTGACCAGCTCGCTGACTTTCTTATAGGCCCCGCCCGGCGGCGCGTGCTCGACCCCTTGCGCCAGCGCCGGCGCCGCAAACAGAGATACAATGCCGGCAGCGATAATCGTCTTCCGAATCACAGTTCACCTCTCCGATTGAGCGGGTCTTGCCCGCGCCACCCCGTCTTCGGGGCGGTCAATCAGATGCGGCAGGCGGTGAAAAGGTTCCCGAGGTTTTTCCACCGTCAGGAGCTACGCGCGAATCTCCTGCCGCTGGAAGACGACGTAGGCGATCACGAAAATGACGATCGTCGCGGCGATCAGCCCGGTCAATTGCGGCCAGATCAGGATAAAGCTCTGCGACACCGGCAGCGGCGCGTTGACCATGGTCTGCAATTCGCGAAGGCTGACGAAGACCGGGCCGAGCGCCCGGGTCGTCGGGTTCAGCAACGCGATGGCAGTGTCGCTGTACAGCGTGTTCGGGGAGATCCGCTGCAGCATCTGCTCGGTCGTGACATAGGCGATGTTCGGCCCCAGAATGCCCTCGGAGGGCCCGGCGATCAGCGTCGCGAGCAGCGGCGTCACCATCACCGTCCAGAACAGCGCGAACAGCAGCCACAGGCCGAGCGCCGCCAGCGCAGCGGTCGCCGGCGCCCGGAACAGCACGGAAAACAGCATCGCGATCGCCAGCCAGACGCCGCCGAAGGCGATTGTCGCGACGAGGAAGCCCAGCATGCGGACCAGCTCCTCGCCGCTCGGGGCCAAGCCGAGCCGCAGGAAGCCCAAACCCAGCACCAGCAACCACAGCGAAACCAGCGCGATCGACAGCGACAGCAGGCGCGCAAGAAATTTGCCGAACAAGAGGGCGTCGCGATAGATCGGCTGAGCCAGGATGCGGCTCAACGTCCGCTGATTGAATTCGGCATTGATTGCGTCGAAGCCGAGGGCGATCGCGATGATCGGGGTGACGAGCCCGACCATGCTGATGAACGAAAACGGGATCGGATCGGGGGTAATCGATAAGAGGCGCAGAAACAGAAACGGGCTCTGGCCGATCGTCTCGCGGATCGTCGTCGTCGAGAACCACGCCAGGACGAGGGCCACTAGAAAGACCAGCGCCTCGACGACGACCATGCGCGCGCCGCTGAGGTGATCGGCGGTTTCCTTCGCGACGACCGTGCCGAGCCCGGTCCACGGCGAGCCGCGCCGCCGCTCGCCGAGAGACCCTCCGGCTCGCCTACTGAGCGGCATGGCGGGCCTCCTCGAAATAGCGGTTGTAGACCTCGTTGAGGCTTGGCGCCGCAAAGTGGATGCCGACCAGCTCGACTTCGGGTGCGAGTCGGCGCGCGATCTCGGCCCGCAGATCGCGCTGGCAATCGACACGGTACCGCTCCCCGCCGAGCGCCTGGATCCGCACCACGCCGGGCACTGCGGCTAGGCGATCGGCAATGCCCACAGCTCCCTCTGGGCCGCGTGCCTCGACATCGATGACATGACCGCCGCCGAGCACCCGGCCCGCCAGCTCGGTCACCGTGCCGGAGAGGGCGATGCGGCCCCGGTTGAACAGCGCGACCCGGTCGCAGACGCTCTGCACCTGGTCGAGATGATGCGACGACAAGAGCACCGCCGTGCCGTCCGCCTTCAAGCCACGAATCATGTCGAGAAATTCCTGCGTCGAATGCGGGTCGAGTGCGGTCGTCGGCTCGTCGAGGATCGCAACGCTCGGGCGCTTCATCAACACCTCGGCGAGGCCGAGTCGCTGGCGCATGCCCTGCGAGTAGGTGCGGACCCGGTTGCGGCCTACCGTCGTGAGACCGACGCGCTCCATTGCGTCGGCGAAGCGTGCGTCGATCTCATCACGCGACAGTCCGGCGAGCCGGCCGGTATAGGCGAGGTTGTCGAGGGCCGAGAGACCGTCATAGAAGCCGACCTGATCGGGCATGTAGCCGACCCGCCGCTTGACCTCTAGCGGGTCGCGCAGCGGATCGAAACCGGCGACGACGGCGCGCCCGCCGGTCGGCTCGGTCAGGCCCAACAGCATCAGGATCGTCGTTGTCTTGCCCGAGCCGTTGGGGCCGAGGATGCCGACGATCTCGCCGGCATTGACCTCAAGGTCGATGTGATCGACCGCGAGGTTAGCGCCGTAGCGCTTGGTCAGCTGCTCGGCCCGGATCACCACCTCGCCCGCCATCGCATGCTCCTCAGCGGCGGCCAAACCGGGCGACGGCGAACACGACGACAAGCAAGGCGATCGCGATGATCGCAATGCCAACCGCGCCCCACAGCGTCGAGGTCAGTACCGTGATGCGGAAATTGGCCGATTCGGACAGCCCGCCGGCGGCGTTGGCGCGGATCGTCGTCTGATAATCGCCGGCAATCGCGCGTTCGGAGGGGATCAATGTCACCTTGACGTTTTGCGGCGTGCCCGGCGCAAGCTGCGGCAGCTGTTTCGGATCAAATTCCGATTTCCAACCCTCCGGCGTCGTCGCGCTGAGCTCAACATCGCGCGCCGCCTCGCTGCCGTCGTTGCGCAACACCACCGTCAACTGACTGCTCTGCCCGGCATAGGCTTCGCCGCTGAGACGACCGCCTTCGCCCGATAGCGCGACCCGCGGCTGGCCGATGATCGTCAGGCTGACCGGCAGATCGGCATTGGTCGCCTCGGTCTTCGCATGAAGCGTCAGCTTGTAGTCGCCAGCCTGGGTTTCGCGCGGGATCGTCAGCGAAGCCTCGACATCCTTCGATTTGCCGGCCTCGATCGGAATGCTGGTGATCTGCTGGCTGCCATAGGCCTCGGTGAAGCTGACCTGAAAATTCTTTGGCGCATCGGCGCTGAAATTGATCGTCGCATCGCGACCGCTGTCGTTGGTCACCGTTACCCGGTATTTGAACGAGGTCGTCGCAGTGCCCCGCAATGCCGGGAAGTTGGTGGTCAGCTTGAGCTTGGCCGGCAGTTCCTCACCGATTGTCAGCGTGATCGGCAATTTTTCGTCATGCTGCGGGCTTTTGGCTTCGACCGTGAAGCGGTACTCGCCCTTGCCGATCCCGGCCGGCGGTTCGAGCCGCAATTGCAGCCGCTCCTCGGCATCGGGCGCGACCTGGACCGCGGTCACGGGCTGGCCGCCGCCGAGGATCGTCGCTTTCCAGCCATTTGCGACATCGGGAACGGACACGGTCAGGGACTGGGGCGGCAATTTGAAATTGCGCAACGCCAGATCGACCGTCGTGGTCTCGCCGGCCTTCACGGTCAGGCCCGGGTATTTTGTCGTCAGGAACAAGCCGGTGATGTTGGAGGGCTGATCGGCCGCAACCGCGCCGCCAGCCCACAACAATACAAACAAGACAGCGACCAGCCGCCGCATCATGCCAGAACCCTCCCGGAAGCTGTCATGATCCGCGCGGCGGCGCGCAGCGTGGCGGCCGGGCATGCATGACAGCGAATGTCGATCGGCCCAGCCTCATAAATCAGCCGCCGGGGAAGCTGAAATTATTTTTTTGTAATGTGCCGCGCGGCTCAGAACACGTTGCTGACCAAACTGCCGAACCAGCCCTCGCGCGCCTCGGCCGGTGCGCCGCTACCGGTCATCAGCGCGTAGGCATCCTTGTACCAACGGCTGCCCGGGTAGTTGTAGCCGAGCACCGCGGCATTGTCCTTGGCCTCCTTGGTCAGGCCGAGCGCGAGATCGCACTCGACCAGCCGCTCCAGCGCTTCGGGCACATGCGTCGTGGTCTGGTAATTATCGATGACCCGCTTGAAGCGGTTCATCGCCGCCAGATACTCCTGCCGGTTCAGGTAGTAGCGGCCGATCTCCATCTCCTTGCCGGCCAGGTGATCGCGCGTGAAATCGAGCTTCAGCTTGGCGTCGCGGGCGTATTTGCTCTCCGGGAAGCGGCGGACCACATCGTCGAGCGCGCGCAACGCCAGCTCGGTCGTCCGCTGGTCACGGCCGACATCGACGATCTGCATGTAGTAGCAGATCGCCTTCAAATAATAGGCGTAGGCGACATCGCGGTGGCCGGGGTGCAGCTGAATGAAGCGGTCGGCGGCGATGATCGCCTGGTCATAGCTGCCGGATTCATACAGCGAATAGACCCCCATCAGCTGGCTTTTGGTGGCCCATACCGAATAGGGATGCTGGCTTTCGACCTGCTCGAAGGTCTTGGCAGCTTCCGAGTAGCGCTCATCGACGAGCGCATCCATCGCCTTGTTGTAGAGATCGTCGACCGGCTTTTCGATGTAGACTTCGTTACGCGAGCTGCCGCAGCCGGCGAGCACCAGCAACAGCAATGCGACGCCAAGCCGCAGCGGCGAAAACAACAAACGCATCGTCGGTACCGACCCCAGAGCCACTCCCCGGCCGGGTTATAGCATGGATTGCGCGGCCGGCGGCAAACCGGGCAGCGATGCCGCCATCAGGCGCGGGCGATGCGGCGGGTATCCGGCTTGACGACGACGCCGAGCGGCGCGGGTTCGGCGAGCGTCGTGGCGCACCAGGAATCGCGATCGGCAAACAACGCCGCAAGCAGCCGCCGGGTCAACGCGTGGCCTGAACGCATACCGCGGAAATGGCCGACGATCGGGCCACCGGCAAGATACAAATCGCCGATCGCGTCGAGCAATTTGTGGCGGACGAACTCGTCGGCATAGCGCAGCCCGCCATGGTTCAGAACCCGACTGCCGCTGACGACGACGACATTGTCGAGCGAGCCGCCGCGCCCAAGTCCGGCCGCCTGCAGCCGCGGCAAATCGTCGAGCAGGCCGAAGGTGCGCGCCGGCGCGAGCTCGGTTTTGAATGTGTCGAGATCGGGCGTCACCGCCATGTCCTGCCGATTGATCAGCGGGTTGGCGAAATCGATCTCGAAGCTCAGCGAAAAGCCGTGATCGGGCAGCAACGCCGCGGTGGCTTCGCCATCGCTGACCGCGACCGGCTTGAGGATCTTGACCGCTCGCCGCGGCTCATCCTGGGCGAGCGTGCCGGCACGCTCGATCAGATGCAGAAACGGCGCCGCGCTGCCATCCATGATCGGCACTTCTGGGCCATCGAGCTCGACAATCGCATTGTCGATGCCGCTGCCGGCGAGCGCCGCCATCAGATGCTCGATCGTGCTGACGCGGATGCCTTCGCCATTCGACAGCACTGTCGACAGCGAGGATTCGATCGTGTTCTCCCAGCCGGCGCGGATCTCGGCGCCGGCATCGAGCCGGCGAAAGACGATGCCGCTATCCGGCGCTGCCGGACGCATCGTCATGACCACCTTTTGGCCGCAATGCAGCCCCACCCCTCGGCAGCCGATCGCGGACCTCAAGGTCCGTTGTTGAGCAATCCCCATGTCCCCCAACATGTAGATCTGTACCAAACGAAACGCTCTCGAGGCATACGCTAGCCTCGGTGCGGAATCGTCACAAATCACTCTTTGTTACGGATTGTTGCACGTCTGCCGCATTCCAGGCCACCACATCTTGTGGCCACCGGAAACAGCCCCGCTATGAACACAGACTCCGAGCGGCGTCGCCGCACAACGCGGTAACCGCCTAGTTTGCCTGCCGGCGCAGAAAGGCGGGGATGTCGAGCAGATCGTCTTCCTTGCTGCTGGCGCCGGGCCGCTCCTCGGGCTCCAGCGGCGTCAGCCGGGGCGGGGCGGCCCGCACGGCTGCCGGCGCGGGCTGCGGCTGCGGCGGTGTCCGCGGCGGCGGGGGCGCCGTCGGCCGCGCCCGACCCACACCGGTCATCCGCTCGATCAGACTCGGCACGCGGCCTCGGGCGCGCGGTGGCAACGCCTCCGGCGCCGCCGGCACGGCGGGTTGCGCGATCGGGACCGGGCGGGCGGGCGCAGCCTCGACCGGGCGCGGCGCGACAAAACCGCCACTACGCAGCGCGGCGGTCTCGGCGGCCATCGCGGCGGCCGGAACCGGTTCAGGCGCGGCCTCGGGGCGCGGTTCGATGCGCGGCTCAGTTTTCGGCGCGGCGGCGTTCTGCGTCAGAATCGGCTGGGTATAACCCGTGCCAGTGTCGCGCAACGCCGCTTCCGCCAGCATCGGGCGCGGGGCCGCGACGGAGGGCGCGAGCGCCGGTGCGGCTGCGATCGCGGCTTCCGCGTCGATCCCGGTCGCGACGACCGAAATGCGCATCCGCCCGGCGAGCTTCTCGTCGAAGGTCGAGCCGAAGATGATGTTGGCTTCGGGATCGACCTCTTCGCGGATCCGGTTGGCCGCCTCGTCGACCTCGAACAAGGTCATGTCGGTGCCGCCGGTGATGTTGATCAGAACGCCGCGGGCGCCCTTCATCGAGACATCTTCCAGGAGCGGGTTTGAGATCGCGGCCTCGGCGGCATCGATGGCGCGACGATCGCCTTCTGCCTCGCCGGTGCCCATCATCGCCTTGCCCATCTCGCTCATGACCGTACGGATGTCGGCGAAGTCGAGATTAATCAGGCCGGGCATCACCATCAAATCGGTGACGCCGCGCACCCCGGAATGCAGCACGTCGTCAGCCATCTTGAACGCATCGGCAAAGGTCGTGCGCTCGTTGGCAATGCGGAATAGGTTCTGATTGGGGATGATGATCAGGGTGTCGACGAACTTCTGAAGCTCCTCGATGCCGGATTCGGCGGTCCGCATGCGGTGGACGCCCTCGAAATGGAAGGGCTTGGTCACCACCCCGACCGTCAGGATGCCGGATTCGCGCGCGACCCGCGCGATGACCGGCGCCGCGCCGGTGCCGGTGCCGCCGCCCATCCCGGCGGTCAGGAACACCATGTTCGAGCCGTTGACCGATTCGAGGATCTCGTCGAGCGCCTCCTCGGCGGCGGCCCGCCCGACATCCGGCCGCGCCCCGGCGCCGAGGCCGCGCGTGACGCCGACGCCGAGCTGGATCTTGCGCGGCGCGGTCGATTGCTGCAGCGCCTGCGCGTCGGTGTTGCAGACGACGAATTCGCAGCCGATCAGGTTCGACCGGATCATGTTGTTGACGGCATTCCCGCCGGCGCCGCCGATCCCGATCACGGTAATGCGCGGCTTAAGCTCGTGCTCGTCCTTCGGGATGCTGAGATTGATCATTCTGTCCCCCTCCGCGCCTGCTGATGCTGTCCGGCCATGCAGGCCGGTTCCCCCCCGGCTCTGCCCCACCCCCCAACGAGCGCAGAACCGATATTAGCCGCATTGCTATCAGGGAGGTACCCGCCGCGCGACAAAAATGACACGGGCTTCACAGATTTTCCCGCAGCCATTGCCCAACCCGGCCAAAGATACCGCCAGCCGGGAGTCGCGCCGGGTGCGGCGATTCGGCCCGCTCGGACATCGCGAAGAGCAACAGCCCCGCCGCCGCCGAAAAGGCCGGGCCGTGCGTCGATTCGGCAAGCCCCTTGATGCGCGCCGGGCGGCCGATGCGAACCTGCTTGTCGAGGATCAACCCGGCAAGCTCGCGCACGCCATGCAGCTGGCAGGCGCCGCCGGTCAATACCACGCGGCGGCCGGCGATCTTGTCGAAGCCGCTGGCTTCGAGCCGGTTGCGCACCATCTCGAACGTCTCCTCAACGCGCGGCGCGATAATGCTGACCAGCAGGGATTTCGGCACATGGCTGACGTTGCCGTCATCTTCCTCGCCGATCTGCGGCACCGCGATGGTCTCGCGATCATCGAGTGTCGAGGCGATCGCGCTGCCGAACAATGCCTTCAGGCGTTCGGCATGGGCCAAGGGCGTCGACAAGCCGCGCGCGATATCATTGGTGACATGGCTGCCGCCGACCGGAACCGTGTCGGCGAACACCAGATTGCCGTCGAAAAAGACGCCGATCGTCGTCGTGCCGCCGCCCATGTCGATGACGGTGACCCCGAGATCCCGCTCGTCCTCGACGAGGCAGGCCAGACCGGCGGCATAGGGGCTGACGACAAGCGCCTCGACTTCGAGATGCGAGCGCCCGATCGCCGCGGTGTGGTTGCGCACATTGGCGGCGGCGGCGGTCACGATGTGCATGTTGACGGCGAGCCGCTCGCCGGCCATGCCGCGCGGGTCGCGGATGCCGCGGCTCTCGTCGATCGAGAAGCCGACCGGGATCGAGTGGATGACCTGACGGTCGTCCGCCCCCCGCATGCGATAGCCGCGCTCCAGCACCTGACGCATATCGCTGTCGCTGATCTCGCGCCGCGCCACGTCGATCTCGGCCTTGACGATGCGCGACCCGGCGAAGCCGCCGGACAGGCTCACGACAACCCGCTCGATCTGCTCGCCAGCCATCTCTTCGGCGGCATGGACCGCGCTGCCAATCGAATGTCCGACGCCCTCGAGATCGACGATTGCGCCACCGCGGACGCCGCGCGCGATCTGGTGGCCGATGCCGAGGATGCGCGGCGCTGCCTCGACCCGCGCGATAAAGCAGCACACCTTGGTCGAGCCGATGTCGAGCGCGGTAATCAGACTGCCGCGCGGGCGCACCGGGGCAATCCGCGCCGCCGCGGCGTGTCCGTTGATGGCGGCCGGGGGGCGCTGGCTCACGCCGGCTTCCCTGACGAGTGCGCCTTTCTGGCGGGCGTCGTTTCGCGAACCGGCGCGGCGTTGACGCGCAGCACCAGGCGGTCGGGCAATCGCAGATCGACGGTCTGTACATCACGCTTCAACAGGGTGCTGGCTCGTTCCAACTGAGCGAGCCGGCTCCAGGCAGCCTCGGCGTTTTCTTCGGGCAGCAGCACGTCGATGACATCGTCGATGCGCAAATTCCAGCGGCGGCCGCCGACTCGCACCGCCGCCGTGACGCGCGCGGCGAGCTCCGGTTCGTTCGCCAGCGTGTCGATCAGCATACCGGCATTCGCCGCAGCATCATCGCCGACGACGATCGGCAGACGGGCGAATCGGCTCAGATCCTCGACCGGGATCACCGCGCCCTCGCGGTCGATCAGCTGCTGTAGGCCGCCATGCTGCCACACCGCCAAAGGGCGGCGCTCGATCAGCCGCACAAAGAGCGTTCCCGGCAGGCGGCGTTCGATTGTCGCGGACCGCACCCAGGGCAGTTTTTCGAGCTGTTCCTTCGCGCGAGTGGGGCTGACCGACAGGATCGGCGTGCCGCGCGCGGCGGTCAGCGCGGCTACGACCGTGGCTGCATCCGTCGTCTCGCGACCCTCGACCTCGATATCCGTCACGACGAGGCCGAAGGCCGCGGTCGCGGCGACGAATTGGTCGAAAGATTGTGCAAGGAGCGCCTGTCCGACCGCCGTACGGCTCGCGATCACTCCGCCATAGCCGCTGATAACCACGATCACCAGCAGGGACCATAACAGCGCGTGCCGCACGTGGCGGGGCAAGCGCCGGCGGCGCGGCGGGGCTGGCGGCGCTTTCCCCCTTCCCCCGGATTGCTTCATCCGGTCCTCGCCGCGGCGGTCAGTTCGCCCTCGGTGATCGGCTCGACCCCGGCGATCGGCCGCCCGATGCGGCGTATCTCCCAGTTAAGCGTGACACCGAAGCGCTCGCGGACGCGGCGCCGTACCTCCTCGCCGAGCCCCTCGATATCGGCGGCGGTCGCGTTGCCGGTGTTGATCAGAAAATTGGTGTGCTTTTCCGACACCATCGCCTCGCCGCGGGTCAGACCGCGGCAGCCAGCCTCGTCGATCAGCTTCCACGCCTGGTGTCCTGGCGGGTTGGCGAAGGTCGAGCCGCCGGTGCGCGCCCGGATCGGCTGCGAGGCCTCGCGCGCCGCCCGGATCTCGGTCATGCGCTTGCCGATCTCCGCCGGGTCGGCGACCGCGCCCTGGAACCGCGCGCGGACAAAAATCCAGTCCGGATCGACATCGCTATGACGATAGGACAGCCCCATCTCGGCCGGTGTTACCGTGTGCAGCTCGCCGCTGCGGTCGAGCGCATCAGCCGAGATCAGCGCGTCCTTGAACTCGCGGCCATAGGCGCCGGCATTGGTCCGAAAGCCGCCGCCGATCGTGCCGGGGATGCCGGACAGGAATTCGAGTTCGGCGATGCCCGCTTCGGCGGCGGTCAGCGCGACATTGAGATCGAGCGCTCCGGCGCCGGTCTCGACAGTGTCGCCATCGGGCACGATGTCGACGAAACCGCGGCCGAGGCGGATCGTGACGCCGGGGATGCCGCCATCGCGCACCAGCAGGTTCGAGCCGACGCCGATCACGGTCACCGGAACATCTGGCGGCAGCGCGGCGAGAAATCCGGCGAGATCTTCGAGGTCGGCGGGGCGGAACAATGCCTCGGCCGGACCGCCGACGCGGAACCAGGTCATCGGGCCGACCGGCGCATTCGCGGTCAGCCGGCCGCGGACCGGCGGCAGTCGCCGAATAAGGCCGCTGCCGCTGTCGCCTGGCGTGGTCATGCGACGCGGCTCCGGCCATCGAGCTGCGCCAGCTCGTCCGGCAGGTTATTGGCCCAATAGGTGATCGATCCGGCGCCGAGGCAGACCACCATGTCGCCGGCCTGTGCGAGATTGCGGATGGTCGGCGCAAGCTCGTCCGGGCCGGGGAGCGCGCGGGCGTTCCGGTGGCCGTGCGCGCTGAGGCCGGCGACCAGCGCATCGCGATCGGCACCGGGTATCGGCGCCTCGCCGGCGGGGTAGACATCGGCGACCAGCACAATGTCGGCATCGTTGAAGCAGGTGCAAAACCCGTCGAATAAATCGTGCAAACGCGTATAGCGATGCGGTTGTACGACCGCGATCACGCGGCCCGTCACGATGGACCGCGCGGCTTTCAGCACCGCCGCGATCTCGACCGGGTGATGCCCGTAATCGTCGATGATCGGGACACCGCTCCACTCGCCGGTCTTGGTGAAGCGGCGTTTGACGCCGGAAAAATTGCGCAGCGTGTCGCGCACGACCGCGTCGGCGAGGCCCAACTCCGCCGCGATCGCGACCGCCGCCAACGAATTCTGCACATTATGGTCGCCGAACATCGGCAACAGCAGATCCGGGATCGTTCGCTCGGCGCCGCTGGTGCGCTCGGTGATCACCGCATCGAAATGGCTGCCTTCACCAGCCACGCGGATGTTGGTGGCGCGAATGTCGGCCTGCGGGCTCAGGCCGTAGGTCAGGATGCGCCGGTCGACCATCTTCGCGACCATGCCTTGCACGACCGGGTGATCGATGCACAGCACCGCGAAACCGTAAAACGGAATGCTGCCGACAAAGGTCTCGAAAGCCTGATGCAGGGCGGCGACATCGCCATAGAAATCAAGATGCTCGGGATCGATGTTGGTGACCACCGCCGCCGTCGCCGGCAGCCGGGTAAAGGTGCCGTCACTCTCATCGGCCTCGACGACCATCCAATCGCCGGCGCCGAGCCTGGTGTTGGTACCGTAGGCGTTGATGATGCCGCCATTGATTACCGTCGGATCGAGCCCGCCGGTTTCCAAGAGGGCGCCGATTATCGAGGTCGTCGTCGTCTTGCCATGCGTGCCGGCGATCGCGATCGACCATTTCAATCGCATCAGCTCGGCCAGCATCTCGGCGCGCCGCACCACCGGCACGCGCCGCGCCCGCGCCGCGACGACTTCGGGATTATCGGGCTTGACCGCCGAGGACACGACGACGACCTCGGCGGCATCGAGATTTTCCGCGCGATGGCCGATCGCGACGCGAATGCCGAGTTCAGCGAGCCGCTTTGTATTGGCGCTCTCGGCGAGATCGCTGCCCTGCACCTGGTAACCGAGATTGTGCAGGACCTCGGCGATGCCGCTCATGCCGATGCCGCCGATCCCGACGAAATGCAAGGGGCCGATTGATCCAGGCAGTGACCTCATGCCGCGTACCTGTTCTTCGCGCCATCGCGCTGCGGCATCAACGCGAATACCAATGCCGCCAGCCGTTCGGCGGCGTCATCGCGGCCGAGATGGCGCGCCTGTGCGGCGGCATGGCTGAGCCGCGCGGCATCGCCGAGCAGTTCGGCGAGTCGTTGGCTCAACAGTGGCGGAGTCAGCGAGGATTGCGCGATTGCCCAGCCGGCGCCCGAATCGGCAAAGGCGCGGGCGTTGGCCGCCTGATGGTCATCGGTCGCGTACGGATACGGCACCAGCAATGCCGGACGGCCGGTCGCGGCCAGTTCGGCGATTGTCGAGGCGCCGGAGCGGCAAATCACCAGATGAGCGCGCGCCAGACGCGCCGGCACATCGTTGAAGAAAGTCTCGATCTCGGCGGCGATCCCACTGGCTTGCAGCTCGGCCGTCACGCGGTCGCGATCCTCGGGACGTGCCTGCTGACTGACACGCAACGCGCCGCGCAATTCCGCCGGCAGCGCGGCGAGGGCAGACGGCACGATGTCGGAAAAGATCCGCGCCCCCTGGCTGCCGCCGAGGATCAGCAGCTCGATTGGCCGGCCCGGTTCGGGCGGGAGGTAGCCGGTTTGTCCGACGGCGAGGATCGTCGGTCGGACCGGGTTGCCGGTATGAACGATGCGGACGCGGTCGGCGGGCCGCAAGCCGGCGATCTCGGCAAAGCCGGTGGCGATCCGACCCACACGAGATGCCAACAAACGGTTGGCGCGGCCGAGGACCGCGTTCTGCTCGTGGATGATGGTCGGCAATCCGAGCTGGGCTGCGGCGAGCATCGTCGGTACCGAGACATAGCCGCCAAAGCCGATGACCACATCCGGCGCGAGGCGGCGCAGCCACCGCCGCGCCTGCACGATGCCGACCGCCATCTCGGCGACGCCGTAAGCGATGCGCAGCGGGCCGCCGCCAAACCGCCCGGCGCGCACCTGGCACACCGCGACCCCAGGCACTTTCTCGGCAAAGGCATCGGCGCGCCTGTCAGTCGCCAGATGCACCGCGCCGCCCTGGCGGACCAGCTCACGCGCGAGCGCCTCGGCCGGAAACAGATGCCCGCCGGTGCCGCCGGCGGCCAGCACGAAAGTAGGTCCGGGCGCGGCGCTCACAATTCACTCCCGCCAAGCCGACGCCGCGTCAAAGCCAGCATCATGCCCATGCCGAGCGCCAGGGCCAGCATCGACGAGCCGCCATAGGACAGGAACGGCAAGGTCATGCCCTTGGTCGGGATCAGATGCAGGCTGGACGCCATGTTGATCACCGCCTGCAATCCGAACTGGATCAACAGCCCGGTCGCCGAGAGCAGCACGAACAGATTGCCCTCCTGCAGCAGCCGCGAGAAGCCGCGCAATACAATGAACGCGAAAATGGCGACGATCAGCACGCATACGACGAGCCCGAATTCCTCGCCGGCGACGGCGAAGACGAAATCGGCATGGGCATCCGGCAGCACATCCTTGACCGTCCCTTCGCCCGGCCCGCGGCCCCACAACCCGCCATTGGCAAACGCTTCGATCGAACGGTTGACCTGATAGCTGTCGCCCGCCGCCGGATCGAGAAAGCGGTTGATCCGGCTCGTGACATGCGGCAGCCAGAAATACGCGCCGACACCCCCGCCGAGCCCCGCCAACGTGCCGATCGCGACCCAATAAAGCCGCAGCCCGGCCATAAAGAATTGCGCGAACCACACCACCGCGACGACGACCGCCATGCCGAGATCGGGCTGCTTGACCAGCATCAGCACCAGCGCGACGAACAGCGCGATGGAGATCGCATTGCCCGGGAAACGGGGCCGTTGCTTCTGCTCCGCGAACAGCCAGGCAGCGACGATCGTGAAGGTCGGCTTGACGAATTCGGAGGGTTGCAGCGACAGGCCGGGCAGGTTGATCCAGCGCCGCGCGCCCTTGATCTCGGCGCCGATCGCGAATGTCATGGCAACGCCGATGATCGCGACGAGGAAACCGATCAGCGCAACGCGCCGGATCATCCGCGGCGGCAACAGGGAGACGCCGAGCATGATCGCCAGGGCCAGCGGCACCATGACCAGATGCCGCTCGGCGAAATGCAATGGCGTATAGCCGAGTCGCTCGGCGACAGCGGGGCTGGCCGCCATGCTCATGACCGTGCCGAAGCCGATCAGCAGCGCCAGCGCGCCAAGGCTCCAGCGGTCGACCGTCCACCACCAGCGCGCTACCGGGCTCTGGTCGATGCGCGCGAACATCATCCGGGCGGCGCCTCGTGCAATCCGGCGACGAGGCGGCGGAAAGCATCGCCGCGTTCTTCGAAATTCTTGAACTGGTCGTAGGAGGCGCAGGCCGGCGACAACAGCACCACCGCGCCCGGCACCCCGTCATGCCGCGCCTGCGCCGATGCCGCAGCAACGGCGGCCGCAAGATCGCCGCAGCGGGTAAACGGAACCGATCCGCCGAGCGTGGCAGCAAACTCCTCCGTCGCACGTCCGATCAAGAAGGCATGGCGCAGCCGTCCGAAATGCGGCGCGAGCGGCGCAATCCCTCCTGCCTTGGCCAGCCCCCCGACGATCCAGTAGATCGCCGGATAACACAGAAGCGCCTTTTCGGTCGCATCCGCGTTGGTAGCCTTGGAATCGTTGATATAGCGTACGCCATCGATCGTGCCTACTAGTTCTTGTCGGTGCGCGAGGCCCGGGAACGAGCAGATCGCGGCCGTCGCGGCGGCCGTATCGATGCCGCAGGAACGCGCGGCAGCGTAAGCAGCACAGGCGTTTTGCCAGTTGTGCGCGCCGGGCAGCCGCTCGGCGAGCGCGAGATCGAGCACGCGCTCCGGCTTGGCTCC
>Ga0209474_10001632_pt1 | contig 21563 bp, 21 predicted proteins | sample GraSoiAngelo_145_FD_185902 | JGI IMG/M metagenome (GOLD analysis project Ga0209474, IMG submission 185902) | Grasslands soil microbial communities from the Angelo Coastal Reserve, California, USA - 14_1009_05_20cm (SPAdes) (version 2) | ecosystem: Environmental > Terrestrial > Soil > Grasslands... | reverse complement strand
ACATTTTTCGCGACCCATCGGCCCATGTAGGCCGCGCTGCGATCTACCTTACTCGGATCCTTTCCCGAAAAAGCGCCGCCGCCATGCCGACCCATCCCACCATAACTATCAACAATGATCTTGCGACCGGTTATTCCAGCATCGCCTTCCGGGCCGCCTACGACAAAACGGCCAGTCGGATTAATTAGGTACGTCGTCTTTTCATCAAGCCACTCCCCGGGAATTACTTTTTTGATCAGTAGCTCGATTAGGGTTTCTCGAATTTCTTTTTGCTTAACGTCCGCGGCGTGCTGTGTGGAAACGACTATGGCCGAAGCACGCACCGGCTTGTGGCCGTGGTATTCAATCGAGACCTGTGTCTTGGCGTCGGGCCGAAGCCAGGGGATCTCGCCTTTCTTACGCAATCGCGTCAGCTCACGCCCGAGCTTGTGCGCGAAAGAAATAGGGGCGGGCATCAGCTCGGGCGTTTCGTTGCAGGCAAATCCGAACATCAATCCCTGATCGCCCGCGCCTTGTTCTGCCGTGCCTTTGCCTTCAGCCGCAGCTTCATCGACCCCCTGCTTGATATCACGCGATTGCTCCGTCATCTCGCAGATCACGCGGCAGGTATCGGCGTGGAAAATACAATCGCCGTTTACGTACCCAATGCTGCGCACGGCATTGCGGACCTGTTCAGTGAAATCGAACCGGGCGTTGCTGGTGATCTCGCCCGCCAACACTACCAGATTGCCTTTGGCCAGCGTTTCGCAGGCTACTCGACTCAGTGGGTCCTGTTCGACACAGGCGTCGAGAATGTAATCGCTAATCGTGTCACAAACCTTATCGGGGTGGCCTTCAGTAACGGACTCGGAAGAAAAAATGTAATGGCGAGACATGGTGGTAAACGTAATTCGTTAAAGCGATGAAGCGTTAAAGCGGTCAGAACCTCGGCCAATCGCTGGAACGGTTCAACGCTTTAAGGCGTCGACGTTCGGAACATATTGACCAATCATGATACGTAGATGTATCGTTCTTTTGCCCGATGCCGTCAACGATTAATTTCCTACGTCTGATCGCTGATCCCACCCGCTTGCGCGTCCTTCTCGTCCTCGAGCAGGAAGAGCTTTCCGTGGCGGAGTTACAGGAAATTCTCGGGATGGGTCAGTCGCGCATTTCCAGTCACCTCGCACAGCTAAAACGAGCCGGAGCGGTCGTCGATCGGCGAGCTGGCAAGAATGTGTATTACGGTTTGAAAAGTTTTTCGCGCAACGGCGCACGCGGCCGGGTGCAGGAATTGGTCCAAACTGTGGCCCGCGAGATTCCGGAAACGGCGCGCGACCGCACCGCGCTGAAGCTGACTCTGCGCAAGCGCCAGGACAGGGCGCGCGAATATTTCGACGAACTGGCAGGAAAGTTTGGCCGAAGTTATCTCCCGGGGCGTTCCTGGGAGGCGCTGGCGCACGTCTTGATAACATTGTTGCCGCCACTAACCGTGGCGGATCTGGGCGCAGGCGAAGGCACTCTGGCGCAATTGCTCGCCAAAAACGCACGTAAAGTCATTGCGGTCGATAATTCGCCGAAGATGGTCGAGTTCGCGTCGCAGCTGGCGAAGAAACATGGCTTCCGCAACATCGAGTACCGGCTCGGTGATATGCAGGAGCCACCCATTGCTAGAAACAGTGTCGATCTGGCGATTTTCAGTCAGGCTTTGCACCATGCTCCTCGGCCGGAACGCGCGATCAAGAGCGCGCATTCCATTCTGAGAAAGAATGGGCGCATTGTGATTCTCGATTTGTTGAACCATTCCTTCGAGCGAGCGCGCGAACTCTACGCTGATCACTGGCTCGGTTTCAGCGAAGTGCAATTGCACCAATTTCTGGAAGACTCCGGCTTCAAGAACATCGATGTTCGCGTGGTCGCGCGGGAAAAACAGAGTCCGAATTTTCAGACCTTATTCGCGACTGGGACGAAGTGATTCGTGAGCTGAGAAGCTAATAGCAGGATCGCGCCTCCTTTCTGTCATCCCGAGCCTAAGCGAGGGATCTCTAACTATTCGCTGCAAAAAATTAGAGATGTCTCGACTTGCGCTCGACATGACAGCAGCGGCGGGAAAAGCTGCGCCGCATTTCCAGAAAAATCATCGTCGGTTTTTGGCGTTTCGAGTGTTTAACTCGGCAACATGAAAAGAATTGCTGCATTCATTCCGCGGCTTGGGACCGCCGCTACAACGGTGGTCTGTATCGCGCTCACGCCTTTGCTTTTCGCCAGCCAACCTGCGCTCACAATTTACAATCAAAATTTCGCGGTGGTACGCGACACCGTTCCGATCGATCTTAAGCAGGGCATAAACAACGTCCGTTTCACCGAAACAACGGCCCACCTCGAGCCCGATTCGGTGATTTTGCGCGATTCGACCGGCAAGACGAACCTGCAAATCCTCGAGCAAAATTATCGCAACGATCCAATTTCGCAGGAGTTGCTGTTGTCGTTTTTTGAAGGAAAGACGATCGACTTTCTGGTGGTCGAGGCGAACAAACCAAACACGATTGTGCAGGGAAAAATCGTGCGTAGCGGTTATGCGCGTCACAGCCAGCAGGCGATGCAGCGCTACGGACAGAGCTACGCGATGGCACAATCGGCGATGGCTTATCAAAGTGGCGGCATGTCGCAGCCGATCATCGAGGTCGACGGCAAACTGCGTTTTGCGCTCCCGGGTCAACCCCTGTTTCCGCCGCTGGGAGACGACACAATCTTAAAACCAACAATCGAATGGCAATTGCAGGCGGACAAAGCGGGCAAGCTGGAAGCAGAGCTGGCCTACATCACTGGCGGGATGAGCTGGGAGGCCGATTACAACATCGTCGCGCCGGAAAAAAGCGACCTGCTCGACTTTGTCGGCTGGGTAACGATTGACAACCAAAGCGGCAAGACGTTTGAGAATGCGAAAATCAAATTGATGGCGGGGGACGTCAGTAAGATTCAGCAGGCCGAAGGGGTCGCTTTTGATCGAAATGAAGAATTGGGGGCGCTGCGCTCTGCCACGATGGCGCCTCCAGTAAGTGAGAAGGCATTTGAAGATTATCACCTCTATACCCTGGCGCGACCGGCGACGTTACGCGATCGCGAGACGAAACAAGTCGAGTTTATTCGCGCCAGCGGCGTGAAATCAGAGCGCATTTACGTTTACGACGGATTGAAGATCGATTGGAACCAGTGGCGTAGTTATCGAATGGAAAATATCCGCAACAATCAGGACGTCGGTACGGAAATGGAAACGAAAGTCGCGGTCATGCGCGAATTCAAAAATTCGGAAGCGAATCATCTCGGCATGCCGCTGCCGAAAGGGCGCGTGCGTTTCTACAAACAGGACGATGACAAACAGCTGGAATTCACCGGCGAAAATCTGATCGATCACACCCCGAAAGACGAAACACTGCGGGTCTTTAGCGGCAACGCTTTCGATCTGTTGGGCGAGCGTCGGCGCACCAACGTGAAAGTGGATTCATCCAATCACTGGCTCGACGAATCGATTGAAATCAAGCTGCGCAATCACAAGAAAGAACCGGTGGAGATTCGCGTGGTTGAGCATCTTTTTCGCTGGATCAACTGGGACATCACGGAAAAATCGGACCCATTCACGAAAACGAACGCGCAAATGATAGAGTTCCGCCTTCCGGTCAAAGCCGACGAAGAAAAGACCATTCACTACACCGTCCATTATTCGTGGTAATTGGAGGCCTCGCAGTCAGCGCTGAAATCGTTTAGCTTCAACGAGACGCGAGGATAGTTGTCTATCGCTGAGGGGGAGACGACTGGCCACGCGATGGACCACGTTTTTATGAGCGGCTTTTTCGAGGAAGTGAAGCGGCGGAAAGTTTATCGCGTTGCCGTTGCCTACATCATCGTGGCAGGGGGCATCATTCAGATTGCATCGGCGGTCTTTCCGGCGTGGGAGTTGCCGAATTGGTCGCAGCGCCTGGTCATTGTGCTGTTGCTGGCTGGATTTCCCATCGCCCTCATCTTGGCCTGGGCGTTTGACGTAACCCCGGAAGGGGTTCGCGTCACCGCGCCTTCGCCTAGTCTCCCCGCGCATCGCCGGGGCCGGCGTAATCTATTCATTTTGCTGACAATCGGCGTAGTCGTGTCGGCTGTGACCGGCTTCTTCCTCCTGCCCCGGGCATCAGCGCGCAAGCTGGACAAATCGATCGCGGTATTGCCATTCGAAAATCTGAGCGACGACAAGGAGAACGCTTTCTTTGCCGATGGAATACAGGACGACATTTTGACCAACCTTTCGAAAATCGGCGAACTCAAAGTGATCTCACGCACTTCCGTCATGCCCTATCGCGGAAAGGCTACGAATGTTCGCGATATTGGTAAGCAGCTCGGGGTCTCGAACATTCTTGAAGGCAGCGTTCGCCGCTCCGGCAACAAGGTGCGGGTAAACGTGCAATTGATCGATGCGAACAGCGACGAGCACATTTGGGCGAGCGATTACGATCGCGATATAACCGATGTCTTTGCGATCCAAACTGACCTCGCCCAGAAAATCAGCGATGCGCTTCAGGCCAAACTGTCGCCCGCGGAAAAGTCGCGAATGGAACGCAAGCCTACCGAAAACGGTGAGGCTTACCTCGCTTTTGTTCAGGCCCACAATCTTTCGAACGCGGTGGAGGAGTTTGAGAAACTCAAACAAAGCGAACAACTCTACGCGCGGGCCATTCAGCTCGACCCAACGTTTGCCCTTGCCATCGCACGCTATTCGCTGTTGGAAAGCTGGATCGTCCACACCTTCGAGCGAACGACTGAGCGCCGCGAAAAAGCGCGAGCTCTCGCGCAGCAGGCGTTGCAATTGCAGCCCGATCTGCCGGAGGCGCATCTGGCAATGGGATTTTCGCTTTATTACGGCGACAACGATTTCGAGGCGGCGCTGAAGGAATTCGAAATCGCACAGCGCGGTTTACCCAACGAGGCTGAATGTTATCTGGCCCTAGGCGCGATCCAACGCCGTCTGGGAAATTGGCAGGAATCCACCGACAGTCTGGAGAAGGCGGTCAGCCTCAATCCGAAAGACGGCTGGGTTTTTCAGAATCTCGCTCTCAACTACCAGATGCTGCGAAATTTCGATGCCGCTAACAAAACGATCGACCGCGGGCTTCAAGTGAACCCAGGCAGCTTGGGACTTTGGGAGACCAAGTCAAAACTGGCGTTCGCCGAAAACGGCGATCTGAGCGTTTCGGAGAGGGCGTTTGAAGCGGTGAAATCGATCCCGATGAATAACGAGACCAAACTCCGGATCGCCGGTTCGCGCGCCGAAGTATTTCTTTTGGAGCGGAAATACCAGGAAGGATTGCGCGAGGCTGAAAAAGTGTCGGATGATCTCCTCGCCGGAATTCCGGTGGCTCTATGCGGCAAGTATTATCTAGTTGGCTTTGCGCGAAGGGCCCTCCACGACGAAACCGGCGCGCGGAGCGCCCTCCTGAAAGCAAAAGACCTTCTCGAAGGGCAACTGAAGCAGAGTCCCGATTCGCCGGACTTGCGCATACAACTCGCGAAAGTTCTCGCTTACCTTGGAGAAAAAGATGCCGCTCTTACTGAAGCCCGGCACGCTGCCGAAATACTGCCGGAGAGTAAGGATGCTTTTGGCGGGCCGGATATTACGGCCGGCGTGGCCGAAGTTTCTGGCATCGTGGGCGAAAACGGCCGGGCGATCGAACTTCTTGATGGTTTGTTAGGCCGGCCTAGCGCGATCACCGTCCCACTCCTCAAATTCAGTCCAGCGTGGGATCCGCTGCGTAGCGATCCGCGCTTCCAGGCTTTGCTTGATAAGTACAGTGCTAAGACTTAGCGCCGCATTTCTTGTTTGCGCGCTGGCCGCGACCGATTCGGCGGAGTGGACCGAGATAGGTTCCTCCGACGAAGATTCTGCCGACGCCCGCGTGATATATCGACACGTCGATCTTCACGACTCATTGACCGGCAAAAGCGAGATTATCGATCTTGCCATTTTTTTTACGAAATCGTGCCGCCTGCGAGTAATCGATAACGCAGATGGCGCAAATGATCTGATGGCTGCAATGCCGGCTGCCAATTGCCAGGCTGGCGTTAACGGTGGGTATTTCAGTCCAGACTTTGCGCCGCTTGGTCTCCGCATTATCGACGGGAAAATCACGTCGCGCTTGAGTCGCGGTCGTTTGATGAGCGGCGTCCTCGCATCAAACGGTTCGGTGCAGATTTTGCGACTCGCGGAATTCTCCCTCTCGAAAAAATGGAACGCGGCGATCGAAGGCGGTCCTTTCCTTGTCGATCACGGGCAACCAGTTCGCGGCTTGGAAAAGATGCGCTCGGCGCGCCGCACGTTTGCCGCGATCGCTTCAGTGGACCGCGCAGCGCTCGGATATTGTCCAGACGCAACCTTGGCTGACCTTGCCCAGATGCTCAGCGCGCGACTCGGCGACTTCAAGATTCAGCGCGCGCTCAATCTCGATGGCGGATCATCGACCGGCTACTATTTCAAAGGCGCGCGCGGTTTGTATCTTTATCCGGAAGAAAAGCACGTGCGCGATTTTGTGGGGATTAGTGCGCGGTAATCCCGTCACCCCGAGCGGAGTCGAGGGATCTCGGGGAACTACCATTAAGCTTCGCAACGGGATCCCTCGACTCACTCGGGATGAAGAGGCCAAAAATTTGAGATTCCGCGAGTGCGCTCGGAATGACAAGGTTTGGAAATGCGAACATTCGGTGCGTTTTCGGCAAAAAGCGGCAAGCCATTTTATGGGGAGTTAATCGGCGACGAGGTGAGCGTGTTGGAACGGCCCTTTTGGCTGAGTTTTGAACCAACCGGCGAAAAAATCGGCCGACGCGATCTCGAAATCGGCGTTCCAGTTTCCCCATCGAAGTTAATCGCGGTAGGATTGAATTACGCGGACCACATCGCGGAGATGAAGCGGACGCCGCTGGGCGCGCCCCTAATCTGGTTCAAGGCGCCGACTTCTCTGCTTGCGCACAAACAGGACATCGAGATCGCGTTTCCAGAGCATCAGACGGATTTTGAAACCGAGCTGGCCGTCGTCATTGGCGCGCGCGCGAAAAATGTCAGCATCGAGCAGGCGGGTGATTTTATTTTCGGCTACACCGTCGGCGAAGACATCAGCGACCGCGATTTGCAGAAATCCGAGAAACAATTCGGCCGCTGCAAATCGTTCGACACCTACACCCCGATCGGACCATTCGTCTATACGAATGTCGATGTGGCCGATCTTGAAATCACTTTCCGGCAAAATGGCGACGTGAAACAGCGTGCCCGCACCAGCCAGATGATTTATTCCGTCGCTGACATCGTCTCCTTTGCCAGCCAAAATTTAACGCTTTTGCCTGGCGACGTCATTCTGACCGGCACACCCTCGGGAGTTGGCCCAATTCGCGGCGGCGATGAATTGGAAGCGCGTATCGGCGACTGGCCGGCATTGCTCAATCGCGTGCGCAACGCTGGCGCCTGAACGGGAAAATCTGCATGGAAAAAGATTTTTTGCGCGCTTGCACTACATCCTGCACGCCTAGATAATTCGATGTTAAGACGCAGGTAAATTGCGTCCCAACGTCTTATGAAAAGTTTTGCTGGACTCCTGGCAACTTCGTTTGGGATAACTAGAACCCTTCATCGCAAAGGCCGGTCTCAATCTCTAAAGCTTATGAAAACATTCCTGACTGTTTCTGTGTCCGCCGCTATCGCCGCTATTACATTTCACGCGGCCGCTCAAACTCCGCCGCCTCCCCCACCGCCACCAGCTGGGGCAACGACCCCGGCCCTGCCGCCACCCCCAGGGGTTGCCACATCACCGGGCGCTCCTGGTGCCGTGGCGTCACCAGCCGCGCCCGGCGTGATGCCATCGCCCGCGACCGGCGTCCCCGGCGCGCCGGCAATCTCACCGGCTGCGCCCGGCGCAATGCCGAGTCCAGTCGTCTCCGCGACTTTGAGCGCAGGCGCTTCGCCCGCCGCCACCGCCGCTGCCCCTGCGCAGCCGGTGAAATCGGGCTGGACAAATTTCCTCATCGATAACTTCCAAAAAGGTGGCCCGATCATGTGGCCGATCTTGATTGTGTCGATCATCGCCGTCGCGGTCGTGCTCGAGCGGGCGTTTTGGTGGATTGGCCGGTGGATGCGCCGGGATCCAAAACGGATCGAGAAAGTTTTTACTGCGATTGAAACGGGTGACGTCACGGAAGCTTCGCGCTTGTCCCGCGGTTCACGCGATCCGGTATTGCGAATGATGTGGAACGGGCTGAATCACCAACACGCGTCGCTGCAAGGCGCGTTGCAGGTCGCCGCTGGTATCGAAATCAAACGCGCGGGACGCTTTCTCGTTGTGATGGATACGCTGGTCACGCTAGCGCCCTTGCTCGGGTTGTTGGGCACCATCACCGGTCTGATCCGTTCCTTCAGCTTCTTGGGGAACGAAGAGCTGGCCGTGCAAGCAGTCACCGGCGGTATTGCGGAAGCGCTCATCGCCACCGCTTGCGGTCTCGGCATCGCCATCTTCTCGCTGATTCCCTTTAACTTTTTCACCTCGCGCGTGTCTAACTTAGAGTTCGAATTGCAGACTGCTGCGACGAACTTGGAAGTTATGCTCGAAGCCCAAACCAAAGCGCGAGAAGTAGGGATCGGCGAAACGACCACGCCTTCTTCTGCGACCCGGTCATCAATCTAGGAATTGCCAATGCGCGTCAGCTCACCCATTCCTCACAAAAAAGCGCGCATTGAGATCATTCCTTTGATCGACATCATGTTCTTTCTCCTCGCCAGCTTCATGATGGTGAGCTTGAGCCAAGTGCACATGAAGGGGATCAAAGTGACTTTGCCTACGGGAGCCTCGGGGGAGACGCAATCAAAGCGCGATTACATCAGTGTCTCGGTGGACGTTAATGGTACGGCATACTTCGACAAGAAGCCAGTCTCTTACGAAGAGCTAACTTCGATATTGGGAAAAGTTCATCAGGAAAACCCGGACGCGAAGGTGTTCGTGCGGGGGGACCGCGACACCGTGCACGGCAACATCATTCGCGTGCTCGATATCTTGCGCTCGCAGGGTTTTTACAAAATTGCATTTGAAATCAAGAGCCAGGCAGGGGCGGGAGTGCCGTCGGCCGGCACAGGGCAGCCATAGTTAACCCATGAAAGACAAAGGCCCAGGCCCACTCTTATTTAGACCCGCTCCGAAGTGGCAGGTGATTTCTGCGTTTGCAGGAGCGCTGGCTGTGCATGGCATTGCGGTGGCACTTGCATTCCATAAAGAACCGCCGCCAGTCGATGTCTCGGATATCCCGACGGCCACGATCGAGGCAACGCTCGACCAGCCGCCCGCTGATGAGCCAACGCCGCCACCGGAAGACGTCCCTGTTCCGGAAGCGCCGCCGCCGCCGGAAATCCAACCCGAATTCCACGAAGAACAAACGCCGCCGCCTCAAAAGAATAAGCCGAAGGCTCAACCCATTAAGGCTCCTCAGGTGGTCGGCCCGCCTAAACCGCCCGGGATGATGACGGCCTCGGGTGCAAAGGCCGTAGCCGTAAGCGCGCCAAAGCCTGATTATCCCTATGAGGCACGGTCGCGTCACATTACCGGGAGTGGCGTTGCTCTTTTAAGCGTTGACGTAGCAACTGGCAGCGTTTCGGATGCCTCAATGGCACAAAGCATCGGAAATCCAATTCTCGACAATTCCGCTTTGAGTGCGTTTCGAAGATGGCGATTTAAACCCGGAGCGTGTGCACCGAAGGTTAAAATTCCAATTACGTTCACCATGACTGGCGCATCATATTAGCCGGCGAAAGATGTCTTAATTATGCATGTCGCTTCACCGATTCCGAAAAAGCGGGCGCGTATCGAAATCATCCCGCTCATTGACATCATGTTCTTTCTTCTTGCCAGTTTCATGATGGTGAGTCTGAGCCAGACCCACATGAAAGGGATTAAGGTAAATCTGCCCGCTCAAGGCGCACCCCCGACTACGGTTACGAAAGACTATGTCGCCATCCGCGTCTCGCCGGGCAACGCGATTTTCTTCGATGGGCAATTTGTCCAGGATGATCAGGTTTTGCCGCGGCTTTTTCAGCTGCACGCCGCCAATCCGAACATTAAAATCTCGATCAGCGCCGAAATGATGTCGACCCATGGTGACGTCATTGCGCTGCTGGATAAAGTCCGCCAGGTCGGCATCCAAAAAGTCGGGTATCAGATCCGGGCCGCGCCACCTTCAAGTCGTCAATAAGCGATCGTGGCATCGGCAGCTTGCCGATATCTCGGTTGGGAAAGGCAAACTCCTGCGAGCGCAGAGTTGCCGCCAGCGTCGCACAGCTCCGCCCTCGATTGCGGGAGGCACGTTCTAATATTCGCTCATTCAACACTTCGGGCCATCCCGAGTTGTTTTCCGGAAGATTTTTGCCGCTCGCGTGTTTGATCTCGCAAGAAGGTGTGATGAAAAACAGTGCGTTCATATACCGAAGGCCATCGAAATGGCCGATAGCGACAGCGCTGGGTGCGGCAATTCTGATTCACTTGTCCGCGGTGGCAATCGCTTTCCATCAGGAATCACCGGCCACACCATCAGCTGCGACAGATTCTACGACCATCGGAGTTTACTTCGCCGAAGATCCGCCGACTCCTCCGGATCCCGATATTTCTGTCCCGCCGCCCGTACCGGTTCCGGCGGCCGATTTCATTGAACCTCAGGAAACTCGTCGGGTGATCAAAACGCAACGGATTCCCCCTCCCATTCGGCCATTCGGGCAAACACGGCTTGCCGCAGTGGGAAATGCGAAGGCGTTCGTGCTGAGCGCACCGCGGCCGGATTACCCATACGAAGCGCGCAGCCGCCATATTATCGGGAGCGGCGTCGCCGTGATCACTGTCGATCCCAACAGCGGACTGGCTGTGGATGCCATGATGGAGCAAAGCATCGGTAATTCCATTTTGGATAACTCCACTGTTTCCGCTTTCCGTCGCTGGCGTTTCAAACCAGGAACACCCGCGCAGGTTCGCATCCCGATCACTTTCGTGCTGACCGGCGCGCACTATTAAAATACCGAACCAATTCGGCCACCGCCTTCGCGCGATGACTGATCGCGTTTTTCGTCTCGGAGGGTAATTCGGCGAACGTTCCTTCAAATCCTTTTGGAAGGAAGATCGGATCATACCCGAATCCATTTTCGCCGAGCGGAGATTTCGTGATCGTGCCGGCTACTTCGCCCGTCACTGTTGTCACCAGTTTCCCACTTTTCGCCAACGCGATGACGCAGCGGAACCGCGCCGACCGTTCCGTCGCGCCTTGCAGTTCGCGCAACAGTTTCTCCACGTTGCGCTGATCGCTCGCTTTTTCTCCGTCGTAACGGGCCGAAAAAATTCCCGGCGCGCCATTCAGCGCGTCCACTTCGAGGCCGGAATCGTCCGCGATCACCATTTCATGCGGAAAAATTCTGGAAGTCGCGATCGCTTTGATCTCTGCGTTATCTTTGAAGGCGCGCCCGGTCTCACGGATTTCGGGCAGATCGCGCGCGCGCGTCAGGTCGCGGAGCGTGAAATTCGGGCCGAGCAGTTGCGTAAATTCGCGCGTCTTGTGGTGGTTGCGCGTGGCGAGGAGCAAATTCATCACGCTCAAATTCGCGGGCATCCCTCGACTTCGCTCGGGATAACAATAATCTCAATCTCACATGAGCGCGCGCCGCAAACCTTATCCCTTCGACCGGTTCGAGCCGAAGTGGCAGCGCTTTTGGGATGAACGCGGGACATTTCACGCACCCAATCCCGGCGAGAAAAACTTCGATGGCTCCAAGCCAAAGTTCTATGTCCTCGACATGTTCCCTTATCCGAGCGGCGCGGGGCTGCACGTCGGGCATCCCGAAGGTTACACCGCGACTGACATTGTGGCGCGCTACAAGCGCATGCGCGGTTGCAACGTCCTTCATCCGATGGGCTGGGACGCATTCGGCCTGCCGGCGGAACAATATGCGATCAAATCAGGACAACATCCCGCCATCACCACGCGCGAGAACATCGCCAAGTTCAAGACACAGCTAAAGCGCATCGGTTTCTCCTACGATTGGTCGCGCGAAATCAGCACAGCCGATCCGAAATTCTATCGCTGGACACAGTGGATCTTTCTCCAGATCTACAATTCCTGGTTCAACCCCGAGACGAAAAAGGCCGAGCCGATTTCGACTTATCGCGGCGACGATCCGGATAGCGTTCGACTGGCGTACGTAGCGGAAGTTCCAGTGAACTGGTGTCCCGATCTCGGCACCGTCCTTGCGAATGAAGAAGTGATTGATGGGAAGAGCGAGGTCGGCGGTTTTCCAGTCGTTAGGCGACCGATGCGGCAATGGATGTTGCGCATTACCGCGTTCGCTGATCGGTTACTCACCGAACTCGAAGGACTCGACTGGCCGGCGGGAATTAAATTGCTGCAGCGAAATTGGATCGGAAAAAGCGAAGGCGCGGAAATCGATTTCAAAATCGACAAGCACGAACAAAAAATACGCGTGTTTACAAAACGGCCGGACACGCTTTATGGCGGAACGTTCCTGGTGCTCGCGCCGGAGCATTCACTTATCGATCTCATCGTGACCGAAGAGCAGTGGCCGGCGATACGCGAATATCGCGAGAAGACCGCACGCAAAAGCGATCTTGAACGAGCGGAACTTACGAAGGGAAAGACCGGCGTTTTTACCGGCGCCTACGCGATTAATCCAGCGAACGAACAGAAGATCCCGATCTGGATCGCTGATTATGTGCTGCTCGGCTATGGCACCGGCGCGATTGGGGGGGTGCCTGCACATGACGAACGTGATTTGGAATTCGCGAAGAAATTCGATCTACCAGTTGTCGAGGTTGTTCAGCCACTAGGCAACGAGCCAGCGTTTGGATTCGTCGGCGAAGGAACCGCCATCAATTCGCCAATCATCAATGGCCTGACGACGGCGGAAGCGAAAAAGAAAATCACGAAGTGGTTGGAGGAACGGGGTCATGGGAAGGGCGCGACCAATTACAAATTGCGAGACTGGCTTTTTTCGCGCCAGCGTTACTGGGGCGAACCGTTTCCGATCTTCTGGGAAAATGGCAGGCATCACTCGTTAAGCGAAAGCGAACTGCCGCTCGTTCCACCGGAACTTGAAGATTACAAACCGACCGGCACCGGTGAACCGCCGCTGGCGAAAGCGAAAGATTGGATCCGCTACTCCGACAAAGCGACGCGCGAGACCAACACCATGCCGCAATGGGCCGGTTCCTGTTGGTATTACCTGCGTTTCTGCGATCCGGCTAATGAGTCGCGGTTCGTCGGAGAAGACGCCGAACGCTACTGGATGGGCGGAAAACATGCGGGCGGGGTCGATCTTTACATTGGCGGGACGGAGCACGCCGTGCTGCACCTTTTATATGCGCGCTTCTGGCACAAGGTGCTTTTCGATCTCGGCTACGTTTCGAAACCGGAGCCATTCCAACGTCTGGTGAACCAGGGAATAATCCTGGGCGAAGACAACCGCAAAATGTCGAAGCGCTGGGGCAATGTCATCGATCCACTTGATGTCATCGCCGAGTACGGCGCGGACGCCTTTCGCTGTTACGAAATGTTCATGGGCCCGCTCGAGCAGATGAAGCCGTGGAGCATGAAAGGCGTGGAAGGCCTCTCGCGCTTTCTCGCCCGCCTCTGGCGTTTGCTGATCGACGAAAATCAAGCCGGCGAATGGGAGTTATCGCTGCGGGTGCAGGATGTGGCGCCCGAGAAATCGCAGCGAAAAATCCTGCACGCCACGGTCAAGAAAGTGACCCAAGACATCGAGTCCCTCTCTTTCAACACTGCCATTTCGCAAATGATGGTTTTTGTCAATGCCTTCATCAACGCTCCGTCCGTTCCTATTTCTACAATACGAACATTCCTGATTCTGCTCAGTCCATTCGCCCCGCACATCGCGTCAGAGCTTTGGGAGAAAATGCGCGAGAAATTCGCCGTCACGCCCGCTGAACTGACCCATCAATCTTGGCCGGAGTATGACGAAAGGCTGCTCGTGGAAGACGAGGTCGAGATCATCGTGCAGGTAAACGGCAAAGTGCGCGATAGATTCCGCGCACCGCTTGGGGCAAATGAAGAGGAATTGAAGACGACCGCACAGGGGTTGCCGAAGATGCAGGAACTGCTCGCCGGCAAACAGATCGCGAAGGTCGTGGTCGTGCCGAACAAGCTTGTCAACATCGTCACCAATTAGCTACTTGAAGATTCTATGTGGAAAGAATTCAAGGAATTTGCAGTAAAAGGTAACGCCGTTGACCTGGCGGTAGGCGTCATCATCGGCGCAGCGTTTGGAAAAATCGTCAGCTCCATCGTGGAGGATCTTCTCATGCCGCCGTTGGGAAGAGTGCTCGGTAACCTTAACTTCGCCGATTACTATATCCCGCTCTCGGACAAGATGACACCAGGGATGTCGCTGGATGCGGCAAAGAAAGCCGGCCTTCCGGTATTTGCCTACGGCAATTTCATCACTGTCTTGATCAATTTCCTGATCGTTGCCTTCTGCATTTTTCTGGTGGTGAAAGCGATCAACAGATTGAAGCGCCCCTTGCCGCCGGCCGAGCCCGTAGCGAAAGATTGCCCTGCATGCACAATGTCAATCCCGATCAAGGCGACGCGTTGTCCGCATTGCACGAGTGATCTCGGGAGCGTCCGCGCCTAGGTGGATCGGGCGATGGCGAAACAATTGCGGCTCTGCCGTTAAAATTAGCATCGAGGTCCGAGCCGGACTGGCACGACTGCTCGATCTACCCAGCAATCACTCTCGATCGACCAACAAGATTCGGTGTGGCGTGCAAAGCCAGATCCGACCCTGTTCACGCTCGATCCACTCGGTTCCTGGCGCCCACGGCGAAAACGCCGGCAAAATCCAGCAACCCAATTCCTGCACCAGCGCGGGAAATTTTAATCGCAACCCCGCGCCATCGTGCAACGTCGCCGCCGGATGAAAATGCCCGATGACCTGGATGCGCCCATTTTGTTCCCGTTCGCAATCGCCGTGATGGAATTCGAACCGGTCCGTAGCGAAGGAATCGCGGAGGTCCGATTTAAGGCGTTTGATTTGGGCGTCGTGATTACCGGCAAGAAGAATTACGTCGCACTGTTTTCGTAGACGCGTGACTAACGAGAAGAATTCGCGGGCGCCATTTTTATCATGAACAAGATCGCCCAATAGAATCAAGGTGGCGGGATCATAATCGTACAGCAGTTGGCTCAATCGGGTCTCGATCGATTCCATTCCCCAAAGCGGTACGAGACGCCCGGCCACGCGCTGGCTTAGTTCGTAGCCGAAGTGCAAATCGGCCACGGCCAACCAGTTTTCTCGCTTGTGAAAAAGCGCCAGGCGTGAATCCAAGAGCACGCTTTCTGCTATTAAAGCCTGTGACTGTGAAAACGACCGCATGGGAGCAGGGGCGGAAATTATGGCTTGCCAGCTTTAGCTTCAACGGCTATTCAGCCCGCATCCAATTACAGGCGACATCGCTGCGACTTGCTCTCGCATGTCTTACCGGTGCATTTCTCGCAAGTTGCGCAACCCAACCCACGGCAAACCGCAACAGCGCGAAATCGCATCGAATGAACGTGCGCACCACGGCATACTGTGTCCACGAGCGGGGCGGCGGCGGACGACGCAACGCGGTCGGCCAATATCTTTCCGGGCGAATTGTTCGGAGCGCCGCTTCCGATTGGTCGCGCTTCCCGCTCGGAACCCGCTTCAAAATCGTGGAAAGCGCCGAAGAGTACGTGATTGATGACTACGGCACCGCTTTGGTCGGCACCAATACGATTGATCTGTACAAACCGTCGCGATTGGAAATGAAACGCTGGGGCGTGCGCCAAGTGGATATCGATATTTTGCAATGGGGCTCGGAGGAACAGAGTATCAAAGTGCTGACACCGCGGGCGAAGCACGCCACCCCACGCCGGATGCTGATCTCTCTGGCGAGCAAGAAAAAATCATTGCAACTCGCGGATCGCGAACTTTAATTCTGCCGGCAAGATTGGCACAATCGCGCCGCGATGAAAATTCTCGTTGTCGGCGGCGCCGGTTACATCGGTAGCGTTTGCGCGGAGGTGTTGCTCGATCAAAAGCACGACGTCGCCATTTTCGATAACCTGAGTGAGGGACATCCTCATGCGGTAGATCGACGGGCAGAATTTATCGAGGGCGATCTGGCCGACAGAGAGGCGACGGCTGACACTCTGGCGCGGTTGCGACCAGAGGCGGTGATGCATTTCGCCGCCAATGCGCTGGTGGCCGAGTCAATGCAGAATCCATCGAAATATTTTCGTAATAACATCGCAAACGGCCTCAACCTGCTCGATGCCATGATCGCAGCGGAGGTGAGATCGCTCGTTTTCTCCTCCACCTGCGCGACCTTCGGTCCGCCGGAACGTCTGCCGATCGAAGAAGAAACGCCGCAGCGCCCGATCAATCCCTATGGCGAGTCAAAACTGGCCTTCGAGAAAATTCTCCGCTGGTACGATGCTATTCACGGGCTTCGGTTTGTTTCGCTTCGTTACTTCAATGCCGCCGGTGCATCAGAAAAGTTCGGGGAAGATCACCGCCTCGAGACGCATTTGATTCCAAACGTGCTCAAGGTCGCGTTGGGACAAAAACCGCATGTCGAAATTTTCGGGACGGATTACGAGACGCCAGACGGAACCTGCATTCGCGATTACATTCACATTATCGATCTGGCCCACGCTCACATCCTCGCGCTCGAGGCTCCGGCCAGCGCTTTTTACAATCTCGGCACTGGCGGCGGCTCGAGCGTGCGTGAAGTGATCGAAAGTTGTCGCAAAATTACGGGACAACCCATTCCGGTTGTGGAAAAACCGCGGCGGCCCGGCGATCCGCCGCGCCTGATCGCGTCATCCGAAAAAATCAAACGTGAACTCGACTGGCGCCCACAATTCCAGACCCTCGATGCCATTGTCGATAGTGCATGGAAATGGCATCAAAAATTTCCGCGCGGTTACGAAGATTGACGTCACAGGTGATCTGGGGACCGCACGCGCCTCGCGTGCTGGCGATGGCCCCCCAGCGCGAACTTTTTCCTTCTTTCAAAGCATTGCGGCGAGGCGCCGCAATGAGCACGCGAGGGCGCGTGCGCTCCCCGGCTACAACAAAAGAAAACGCCCGCTGGGTAAACCAGCGGGCGCTAATCCTCCAAATTATGAGCGATTAAGGCCTTGTTGTTGTCGTGGTGGTAGTTTCTTTTTTCTCGATCACCTCGGTGACCGGCTTCGTCAAGACGACCTTGCGAACGATCATGCGGTCGCCTTCCCTCGCGTAATAGACGGTCGCGGGCATATCCGGACGAACGGCCGACCATTCCACCGTTCTGCCCGTCGGGTCCACAACGGTGGTGCTCTTGCTGTAATAATATTTCACCGGCTCCGCGGTCGTGGAGGTGCGGAAACTGATGTAATCTGAGGCCGGCGTGGCCGCGATTGTTCCAACGCTCGTCGTCGTAGCTGATTCCGTCGTCGTCGTGCCAGTCACCGGGTCGATGGATTTTGTTATCGTGGTGGTCTCTTGCGCCACCGCCGTGGTCAAAGCCACCGCGCTGATTGCTCCGATCGCCAACATTTTGCTTAATCTGTTTTCTTTCATGTTTGTCCTTTGCTTTGTTAAACGGATGCTCCCCGTCGTCACTAACTTTGACTCCCCCCGGACGGGTCTTATTCAACCGCAAAGAAGGTTCGTAGATTCAGAGATCAGCGGACGCATCTCCGCGCGCTATGTCCCAATGATTTCCCTTCGTTTTTAAACCTGTATGCAACCGCTTACCGGATTTCGCGATTTTCTTCCCGCTTCCTGCGCGGAGCGAAATTACATCTTCGCGAAATGGCGCGAGGTCGCAGGCCGCTACGGCTTCGTGGAATTCGACGGACCAGTGCTGGAAGAGCTCGATCTCTATAAAAAGAAATCAGGCGACGAGATCGTACGGCAATTGTACGAATTCGTTGATAAAGGGGAGCGCGCCGTAGCGCTGCGGCCTGAAATGACGCCCACCCTAGCGCGGATCGTCGCGGCGGAGCATCGGCAATTCCGCAAGCCGTTAAAATGGTTTTCTATTCCGCAGGTGTTTCGTTATGAGCGCCCGCAACGGGGCCGTTTGCGCGAACATTTCCAGCTCAACTGCGACATCGTCGGCGAAGAATCTCCCGAAGCAGACGCAGAATTGATCGCACTGGCCATCGATGTCGTGCGCGTCTTTGGTTTTACCTCGCAGGATTTTGTCGTGCGCATCAGCGACCGGGAGTTTTGGACGGAATTACTCAAGCTCGAGAAAGTGCCGGCTGATCGCTGGGAAGAAATGTTGCAGACGATCGATAAATCGGAACGCGAGCCGCGCGAGAAAACCCAGGAACGACTCGGGAAATTAGCGGGACCAGTCTTCGAGATTTTCGAGAAAGGCGGCGAAAGCGCGAAGCTCAACAACATCATGGAAAACCTGCGGCTGCGCGGTCTCGCCGATTTCGCCAAAATTGACGTCCGCATCGTCCGCGGTCTCGCCTATTACACTGGAATCGTTTTCGAGGTCTTTGATCGCGCAGGGAAGTTTCGTGCGATTGCCGGTGGCGGGCGATACGACCAACTGATTGCACAACTAAGCGACAACGCCATCTCCATGCCCGCGCTGGGCTTCGCTGTTGGCGACGTCGTCCTCGGCGAAATGATTCGCGGCCACGCGGGTTCTCGCGCGCACATGGAAAAAACCATCGAGACCGAAGGGGCGATCGAGATTTATGTGGTCATCGCGAAAGAAGAACAGCACCGAAATGCCATTGCCATGATGCAGCAACTGCGCGATCGCCGATACCGTGTCGACTACTCCTTGGCGGCGGCGAAAGTGGCGCGCCAATTCCGATTGGCCGAACAAAGCGGCGCGCGCCTCGCCATCGTTTTCGGCGACGAATGGCCGCAAGTGGGAGTGAAAGATCTCGTTAGCGGCAAGCAGGAATCCATCGCGCATGAAGAATTATTTGCGCGACTCGCTACCTTCCCGACTTTGTCATCCCGAGCGTAAGTCGAGGGATCCCGCGGTGATTCCTTAAAGGTTGCATAACGGGATTCCTCGACTTCGCTCGGAATGACAAACACATGTACCGCACTCATCATTGCAACGAACTGCGCAAAAACGACATCGGCCGCGAGGTGAAACTGGCCGGCTGGGTGGCGGTGCGGCGCGATCATGGCGGCGTCATTTTCATCGATCTGCGCGATCGCGAAGGATTAACCCAGGTGGTTTTTCGCCCGGAAGAAAACGCCGAGGTAGCAAAGCAATCCCACAGCTTGCGTACCGAAGACGTCATTCAGGTTTGCGGAAAAGTCGCGCCGCGTCTGCCCGGCACCGAAAATCCAAAGCTGGCGACCGGCGACATCGAAGTGCTCCCACAATCGCTTACGGTTTTGAATCGCGCCGAGAATCTTCCGTTTCAGCTGGATGCCGAACTGAGCAATGAAGATCTCGAGCTGACCTATCGCTATTTCGATCTGCGCCGGCCGCGTCTCTCTCACAATTTGCAAACGCGGCATCGCGTTACCCAGGCAACGCGGCAATTTCTTGATTCGCGGGGATTTCTTGAAATCGAGACGCCGATTTTGAGCAAGAGCACCCCGGAAGGCGCGCGCGATTTTCTCGTCCCCAGCCGGCTATTGCCGGGAAAATTTTACGCGTTGCCACAGGCGCCGCAGCAATACAAACAATTGCTGATGGTTGCCGGGATGGAAAAATATTTCCAGATCGCGAAAGCATTTCGCGACGAAGATCTGCGAGCCGATCGCCAGCCGGAATTCACCCAGATCGATATTGAGGCGTCCTTCGTCACACCTAACGATATTTATGCACTGACCGAAGGAATGCTGGCGGCAATTTTCAAGACTGCACGCGAGATCGAAATCCCCACGCCATTCCCGCGGCTGAGCTATCGCGAGGCCATCGATACCTTCGGCAGCGATAAACCGGATCGCCGTTTCGACATGAAACTGATCGATCTCGGAGACGTCTTTCGCAGCAGCCACTTCAAGGTTTTTCAAAGCGCACTGACTGAGGGCGGCGTGGTCAAGGCGATCAACGCGAAGCATTTCGCCGGTATCACCATCGGCCAGGTCGATGAACTGACTGCAATCGCGAAAACGTTTGGCGCGAAAGGGCTGGCCTTCATCAAGGTGGAGAACGGGGAATGGAAATCGCCGATCGTGAAATTCTTTTCCGAGGCGGAGAAGGAATCGCTGCGCACGAAATTACACATCGAAGAAGGCGATTGTATTTTTTTCGCCGCCGGCAAGTGGGAGATCGCCTGCGAAGTGCTGGGCCGAATTCGATTGCGCATATCGGAGATTCAAAAACTGACCGCCGGCTCCGACAACCGCCCGTCCGGATCGGACTTGGACTTTCTTTGGGTCACCGATTTTCCGCTCATGCAATGGAGCGCCGAGGAAAATAAATGGAACGCGGTGCATCATCCCTTCACCCGGCCGAAAGCGGAAGATCTTGCCTTACTCGAGCAGAAGAAATTCGGCGAAATGCGCGCTGACGCCTACGACATTGTCTTAAACGGCGTCGAAATCGGCGGCGGCAGTATTCGCATTCACGAGCCAGAGTTGCAGGCGAAAATGTTCGAAGCCCTTGGGGTGAGCACGGAAGATCAGCAGGCCAAGTTCGGCCATTTACTGCGTGCGTTTCGTCTCGGCGCACCGCCACATGGAGGCATCGCCCTTGGTCTCGATCGCCTCGTCATGCTCATCTGCGGCGAAGAATCCATCCGCGATGTGATGGCGTTCCCAAAAAATAATCGCGGCCAGGAACTGATGACACAGTCGCCCGCCGAGGTCGATCCAAAGCAACTACGCGAGCTAGGGATCGCGCTCGGGAAGAAATTGTAGGGCGGCCATCTTGGTCGCCAAGAAAAAGAGACGGCGGCGAAGATCGCCGCCCTACAATCTCAGTAGCCGAGGGCCTTTTTGCGCTCCGCGGCCGTCGGCAGCGGGTCCTTGCGGATTGTGATTGCTTCCGCGCCCGAGTCTTTAAGCTGCCTGGACTGGATTGCGTTAAACTCCACATCTTTCGTGAATTCCGGCGGCAGGTCCGCCTCCGCATAGATGGCGTGCACTGGGCACACGTCCACACACGCCATGCAATCAATGCAATCCTCCGGGTGAATGACCACCTGGTTCTCCAGTTCATAGAAACAAGCGACAGGACACACCTCTACACAGTCGGTGAACTTGCAGCCGCTACATTTGTCAGTCACAACGTGAGGCATGGGATAATGTGGTTGAGGATTGCGCGAAGGAGTGGTGTTAACCTTCAACTAATTCAGTGGTGCCCGCTTGGTCAATCCCTGTCTCAATATCAGACTAAACTCCTGGCGGGTGATGTTCGCAGGTGGTGCGGAACAAAATCGCCACGAAAAAGGTGACGATGGTGCCGAAGCAGATCCACCACGGAAATTCCAGGACGGGCAACCATTCCGGTTGGGAATAGAGCTGACTCCCGAATATTTTGGCCAGATTG
>Ga0209474_10001631_pt1 | contig 21573 bp, 20 predicted proteins | sample GraSoiAngelo_145_FD_185902 | JGI IMG/M metagenome (GOLD analysis project Ga0209474, IMG submission 185902) | Grasslands soil microbial communities from the Angelo Coastal Reserve, California, USA - 14_1009_05_20cm (SPAdes) (version 2) | ecosystem: Environmental > Terrestrial > Soil > Grasslands... | reverse complement strand
TGAAAGCTCCAACCAGCTCGGCAACCGCATCACCACCGCGCAGGTCGAACTCGGTGGCGTGCCCCTGGCCCCCGGAACTTTGGTAACGCTTTGCATCGGCGCGGCCAACCGCGATCCCCAGCAATTCCCCGATCCGGAATCATTCGATATCGGCCGCACGCCAAACCGGCACCTTGCGTTTGGAACCGGCGCGCACCAGTGCGCCGGGATGGCGCTGGCGCGGCTCGAAGGCGCAATCGCAATTTCGCGGTTCCTGGCGCGGTTTTCCCGGTACGCGCTGCAGGGGGCGCCAGTGCGCGGCGGCCGCGCGCGGTTCCGCGGATTTTTGAGCATACCGTGTGTGGTTGAGCGATGATCTGCTCGCTGACGGCAGCGCGCCAATCTGCTATGATTTTGTCCAGGTTTGTTGACGGAGCATTGCATGGACGCCGGAACGCCAAAAGGCGCCGAGAGCGCCGACACGCATTCCCATCTGGTTCGCCCCGACACCATGGAGTGGCAGAAGACCCGCTTCCCCGGCTGCGAGGCCAAGACGTTGTTGTTCGATCGCGCGACGGGATTGATGACCGCGCTGATGCGGTTCGAGCCGGGCGCGGTGCTACCCGATCATGAGCATGTCAACATCGAGCAGACCTATGTTCTGGAGGGTCATCTGGTCGATAAGGAAGGCCCGGCCAAGGGCGTCGAGGCCAAGGCCGGTGAGTTCGTCTGGCGCGAGCCGGGCAGCCGCCATGTCGCATGGTGTCCCGAGGGCGGGCTGATGCTCGCGATCTTTCAGGTCCCGAATAAGTTTTTCGAGGCCGATGGACGTGTCGTCGATGCTTCGGGCCAGGATTGGGACGAGACCTGGGGTCACACCCGGAAAGTCTGAGAGCACGGGCACGCGCCTTAAACCGCCGAGCGGTGCCGCTCGACGCAGATCCGCAACACCTCGTCGATCGGCTTTTGCCACCACGCGTTTGAGAAAATCTCGATCTCGCTGTAGCCGGCGAAACCTTGCGCCTCGACCGCGCGGCGTAATGATTTGATGTCGATCACGCCGTCACCCATCATGCCTCGATCGTTCAGCACGTCGACGGTCGGCACCAGCCAATCGCAGACGTGAAACGCCAGCAGGCGATCCTTGCCGGCCCGTTCGATCTGCGCCAACACCTCCGGGTCCCACCAGATGTGATAGACGTCCAGCGCGACGCCGAGCGCCCCGCTGCGTTGCGGATCGAGCCGATCGCAGAGATCAAGCGCCTGTTTGGTCGTATTCACGCAGGCGCGGTCGGCGGCATAGGCCGGATGCAGCGGCTCGATCGCCAGCGGCATATTTGCACCGCGCGCGTACACCATCAACTCGGCAAGCCCATCCTCGACCTGCATCCTCGCGGCCGCGATATTTTTTGAGGACATACTTCCCGGCCGCGAATATTGCGGCAGACCGCCGACTACCAACACCAGGCATGGCGCGCCCAGAGCCTTGGCCTCATCGACAGCCCTGCGGTTGTCATCGCGCACTTCGATGCGGTGCGCGGCATCTGAAGTGAACATACCGCCGCGGCAATAGCCCGACAGCTCCAGCGCGGCGTCGCGTACCGCACGCACGGCGTGATCAAGGCCGATAGCCGCGACCTGATCGCGCCAGGGATCGATGGCACGGATGCCGTGCCGTGCGCAGGCCTCGATGATCTCGGTGAGGTTGCCCTGCTTGCGGACGGTCGCGGTATTGAGGGAAAGCCAGCGATGATCGGCGGAAAAGTCTCGCATCACGCTTCAACGCCACGCAGCGCAAGCACCGCCTTCATGCGCCGCGTCGCAAGCTCGGGATTGGCAAGCAGGCCCGCCTTGTCGGCCAGCCGAAACAGCTCGGCCAGATGCAGCGTCGAACGCGCGCTCTCCTGGCCACCCACCATGGTGAAATGATCCTGGTGGCCGTTGAGATAGGCCATGAACACGATGCCGGTTTTGTAAAACCTCGTCGGCGGCTGGAAGACATGGCGCGACAGCGGCACCGTTGGCCCCAGCACGTCGTGGAATCCGGCTTGGTCGCCGGCAGCCAGCCGCGACAGCGCATAGGACGCGGCAGGCGCAATGGCGTCGAAGATCCCGAGCAGCGCATGGGAAAAGCCGCTGCTGTCGCCAGCGATCAGTTCAGCGTAGTTGAAGTCGTCGCCGGTATACATCTTGACCTTCTTGTCGAGCCGGCCGCGCATATCGATCTCGCGCTGCTTGTCGAGCAGGGAAACCTTCACACCATCCACTTTGGCGACATTGGTGTTGATGACCCCGACCGCGACATCCATTGCCTCGTCGAGATCGGCCGTACCCCAGTAATTCCTGAGTTCCGGATCGAACATGTCCCCGAGCCAGTGGATGATCACGGGCTCGCGCACCTGTGACAACACGCGATCGTAAACCTTGACGTAGTCCTCGGGGTTGCGGCCGATCCTTGCCAGCGCGCGCGAGGCCATCAGGATGATCCGGCCATCCACCTTTTCGATCGCGGCGATCTGCTGCTCATAGGCGCGGATCACGTCATCGAGGTTTTTGGCATCGTCCGGGGCGAGGTGATCGGTGCCCGCGCCGGAAAACACCAGCGCATTGCCCCTCGCCTTGGCCGCGGCCACCGAGCGCTGGATCAATTCCAGCGAGGTCGGCCAGTCCAGCCCCATGCCGCGCTGGGCGGTGTCCATCGCTTCGGCGACGCCAAGCCCGAGGTCCCAGATGTGTTCGCGAAACGCAATCGTCTTGTCCCAATCGATTGCCGCCGACAGCCATGGATCGACATTGGCGAGCGGATCGCAAACCACATGCGCGGCCGAAAACGCCACGCGGTTGAGCGTGCCCTGAAGTTTGTCGGGAAAGCTTCGCGAGGTCGCCAGGCGGTAGGTCTCGAGGCCGCGGTCGGGCCTCGGCAATTTCAGCGACAAGGAGGATTTTGGCAAAACCGGTTTGTTCATGGTTTCGGTCCTCACAGTTTGATGGGCGCGACGTCAATCCACCGCCGCTCCTGCCAGCTCTGCAGCGCGCATTCCGCGAGCTGCACGCCCTTGGCGCCTTCCAGCAGCGTGTATTTGTAGGGCGCGTCCTCGCAGACGTGGCGAATGAACATCTCCCACTGCTCTTTGAAGCCATTGTCGTAGGAGGTGTTTTCCGGAAGCTTTTGCCAGTCGGCGTAGAAATCGTGCGTGCGCTTTTCGTCCGGGTTCCACACCGGCCGCGGTGTCGCCTGCCGCGCCTGGATGACGCAATCGCTGAGACCCGCCACCGCCGAGCCGTGCGTACCATCGACCTGGAACGTGACGAGATCGTCACGATAAACCCTCGTTGCCCAGGACATGTTGATGTGCGCGATCACGCCGCCTTTCAGCCGAAAAGTCGCGTAGGCGGAATCATCGGCTGTCGCCTTGTACTTCCTGCCCTTTTCGTCCCACCGCTCCGGGATGTCGATGGTGCCCATGCAAGTCACGCTTTCGACGTCCCCAAAGAGATTGTCGAGCACGTAGCGCCAGTGGCAGACCATATCGAGAATGATTCCGCCGCCATCCTCGACCCGATAATTCCATGACGGCCGCTGCGGCTCCTGCAAGTCGCCCTCGAACACCCAATAGCCGAATTCGCCGCGCACTGCGGTGATCCGGCCGAAGAATCCAGAGTCGCGCAAGAAGGCCAGTTTCTTCAAGCCCGGCAGGAACAGCTTGTCCTGCACGGTGCCGTGCTTGATGCCCTTGGCGGCAGCGAGCTTGAGCACCGCCACGGCTTCATCGAGATTGGTCGCCATCGGCTTCTCGCAATAGACGTGCTTGCCGGCGCCGATCGCCTTGGTCAGCAGCGACGGTCGGGCCTGCGTCGTCGCGGCGTCAAAGAAAATGCTGTCGTCCTTCCCGCTCAGCGCCTTGTCGAGGTCAGTGCTCCATCGCGCTACGCCGAACTGCTTGGCCAGATGCTCGATCTTCTCGGCGTCGCGGCCGACCAGCACCGGATCCGGCATGACGCGATCGCCGTTGGAAAGCAGCACACCACCCTGATCGCGGATCGCGATGATCGAGCGGATCAGATGCTGATTCAATCCCATGCGGCCGGTGACCCCGTTCATGATCACGCCGAGCCGTTGCGTCGTCATATGACTTGCTCCTTTAGGATTTTTGTTTGTGTCTTTTGGAGCGGCGATAACGCCGACCACACTGGATGCGCGGCGCTCGCAAAGCCCGGCGCCGTTAACGATCCCGTCAAGAGATCGCCCTGGTGGATCGCCAGCCGGATGCTGTTTCCGTCGCGCGCATAGAGATCGGGATGGCCAGATAAAAACGCCTCCGCCTCGGCGGAAGGCGCATCGCCGAAGCCGTCCACGTAATGGTGACCGTTGCGCTCGGCATGGCTGATGCCGATCAATGCGCCAAGCGCGAGGTCTTGCTGCACCGAGAGGCCAGCCTGGCAGGTCAGGTCCTCGCCTGTGATGAAGAATTTCTCAGCCCCCGCGCTCCACTTGGCCGCGCGTGTCGCATTGACGACCGATTTGTAGATCCCTTTACAGGATTTGGAAGAGACGCCGTGATAGCCGAGCGCACGGGCGAGTGGAAACGCATTATAGGAATCGTCGGCCTCGTCGATAATGAAGTTACGGCCGGCAAGCGCGCCGAGCGGCGACTGCCCCGTAATGTCGCGCGGCATCGGCTGCTCGATGTAGAGCAGTCTTGTCGCGATCGGCGCCAGCGCGCGGTCATGGTCAAGCCGATCGATCAGCGCGCGCAAGGCTACGAGGTCCGCATATTGCTCGTTCGCATCCAGCGTCACGCGATAGTTATGCGGCAACCTCGCCAGGTCCCGGCCGATACGGATCAGGCGCGAGACGTCGTGTTCGACATCGCCGTTGAGCTTGAGCTTGAAGTAGCGCGCGCCGGCGTTCTGGGTTGCATCCGTGACGCCCCCCTCCCCGTCGATCTTGTCGTCGAGTCCGACGGTGTGCCGGACGGCGACCCGCTCCAGTCGCCAGCAGCGGGCGAGGAATTGCGCGATGTCCTCATGGCGTAAATCCGGGGTCAGGCTCGCATCGACGCCTGCGATATTCGCGGCCATGCCCTCGAAAAAGTTCGCATCCAAGCAACGCAGCAGCCCGTCCAAAATCGCCTTGTCGATTTCAGCCGGCCCGTAGGCGGCGGCGAGCGCCGGGATATCTTCGCGGGCGCAGGCCGCCACCTGTGCCGCAATGAACCGGGCATGAAGTCCGAACGCAGTCTGGAATCCCTGAACATCCAGATAGAGATCGCGCGCGATCTCAAGCGAGCGCCGCAGTTCCGCAACCGTCTGCTCGGGCGAAAGCTGCGGTCGCTTGTCGAACCATTTCGGCACTAGCAATTCGGCGCTGGCGCCGACCGAAGTGCCCCTGCCCTCCACCTCGATCTCGGCGCGCACGAACAGTTGCGGCGTGGCATTGATGACCACGGCGCCGAACCGGAACGGCCGGACAAAGCGCACCGGGCGTTCGAAAAATTCGATGTCCCGCACGGCGACACGTGGCGGCATGATGCTTTGCCTCAATCCAGCGCGGTTTGGGTGAAGAAATGCTTGCGGATGCGCTGCACCAGTTCGGTGAAAGCGGGCTCGGCCATGGCGTCGAGCGAACGCGGGCGCGGCAGCGGCACATCGTAAATCGCCGCGATGGCGCCGGGCCGCTCCGTCATGACCAGTACGCGATCCGCGAGAAACACGGCTTCCGGTATCGAATGGGTGATCAACAGCACGGTCTTGCCGGTTTCGCGCTGGATTCGCATCAGTTCGACATTCATGCGTTCGCGCGTCATGGCATCGAGCGCGCCGAATGGCTCGTCCATCAGCATGATCTTGGGATCGTGCACCAGCGCCCGGCAGATCGAGGCCCGCTGCTGCATGCCGCCGGATAACTGCCACGGCAGCTTCCTCTCGAAACCTTCGAGGCCGACCAGCTTCAACAGCTCCATCGCGCGCGGCAAATATTGATCGCGCGGCAGCCGCTTCATGTCTATCGGCAGCATGACGTTGTTGAGGATGTTGCGCCACGGCAGCAGCAGCGAGTTTTGAAACACGATGCCGACATTGCCGTGCGGTTTCGTCACCTGTTCGCCTTCGACAACAATCTCGCCCGTCGAGGGCGCGAGCAGCCCGGAGATCATCTTCAAAAGCGTGGATTTGCCGCAGCCGGACGGCCCGACCACGACAAAGAACTCGCCGGCCTTGATATGAAAATCCAACGGACGCAGCGAGGGCACGTCGCCATCGCGCGAACGGTAGGTTTTCGACACGCCGGAGAGATGGATTCCGGGCGTGCCAGCAGATACCCTGTCGGCCACCACCCGCAGATGCGCGGCGGGTTGATCAGCAGCGGTTGGTTTTGTCGCCGGGTTCATTCAGTTACGTCCGTTAGAGAGCCTGATCGGGAGCGGGCGCGTTTGATCACGAACTTACGATGGACAACCTCTCCCTCACCCCGCTTGCGGGGAGAGGGTCGGGGTGAGGGGGACTGGCGTCAGCCTCGGATTCGCGGAGAACCCCCTCACCCGGATCGTAAGAACGATCCGACCTCTCCCCGCAAGCGGGGCGAGGTGACCGAACTCGCGCATCTCGAACACATTCATTACTTCGGCAGATACTCATTGGTATAAAACGCCTTCGGATTTTCCTTGGCCTTGGCATCGAGCCCGCCATATTCGACCATGAGGTTGACGGTGTCGGTCATGTTCTGATCGGTGACCTGGAAGGGCCGCTTGCTCTTGGTTTCCGCCGTCCTATAGAGCGGAATGGTCAGCTCGAACCCTTGGGTGAGCGTATCGATCTTGCCGCCTTTCGGATTGGCGTCGAGGATCGACTGCGCCGCATTTTTCGGGTCTTTCTCGGCGGCTTCGACCGCCTTGGTGGTGGCGGACATGAAGCGCTTCACCAGATCGGCGTTGGCCTTGACGTAATCGGTGTTGGCGATGATCCCTGAGGAGACCATGTTGATGCCGTAGTCGGCGAACTTGATCGGATAGACGTCCTTGCCGGTGGCGTCCTTGATCTTCATCGATTGATCCATGACGTAGCCGAGCAGGAGATCGGCCTGTCCGTTGATCACCGCATTCAGTTTAGTCTGGGCATCGCCGGCCACCGTGGTAAAGTCGGCTTCCTTCAGCCCGGTCTTTTTCAGGAACAGCGGCCAGATCTGCGTCATGGAATCCGCCGGGGTGATCGCCACCGTCTTGCCCTTAATGTCCTCCGGCTTGCGGATGTTCTTTTCGACAAAGCCCATCACCGACATCGGACTGGTCTGCAGCAACACGCCGGGTGCAATGACAGGCGCGCCTTTGATGGCGGCGCGCATCATGGTGGGAACATCGACATAGCCGAAATTGGCGGTCTTCGCCGCGACGGCCTGCGTGGTGGCGGCCGAGCCGCGGCCTTCCTGGATTTCCAGATCGATATTTTCGGCGCTATAGATGCCCTTGGCCTTGCCATAGTAGAACGGCGCGTGCTCGCCATAGACATACCAGTTCAGCATCAGCACGATCTTGTCCGCTGCCTTTGCCGGCACTGCCGCGAGCGCGATCCAGATCAGCACCGTGGAAAGCGCCGCCATCAATCTGATCATTTCGTCCTCCCGTTGATATGGCCCGCGGCGCTTGAGAGCCGCTTGTTTTTCATTTTTTGCGGTTCATGCGGCGAATAAAAGTTCCTCACGCTGGCTGACATGCCAGGGAATCACAAACCGCTCGATGCGATCGACGATCCAGAACAGGACCACCCCGAGCAGCGCCAGGATGACCAATGCGGCAAACATCGTCGGCAGGTCGAAGGTTCCGATCGAGCGCTGCAGCACGTAGCCGATCCCGGAATTGGACCCGACGAATTCACCGACCACGGCGCCGACCACCGCCAACGTCACCGAGACTTTCAGGCCTGAGAAAATAGCCGGCATGGCGTGTGGCAGGTTGACCGCGCGGAACACATGGAAGCGGCTGCCCTGCATCGCGCGGGCGAGATCGACCATGTCGGGGTCGACCGACTTGAACCCCTGCACCGCGGAGACCACCACCGGAAAAAATCCGAGCAGAAATGCCGCAATAATCTTTGGAATGATGCCAAAGCCGAACCAGACCACAAACAGCGGCGCAATCGCGACCTTCGGCACCGACTGCGAGAACACCAGCAGCGGATAGATATAACTCTCTACGGTTTTGGAACCCGCGATCAGCATCGCGACGAGAATGCCGAACACCGCGGATAACAGGAACCCGCAAATGGTGGCGTAAGTCGTGGGCCAGGTCTGCCGCAGCAGCTCCGGCCAGTCGTTCCACAACACCACCACGACATCGACGGGCGCGGGAATCTGATATGCGGGGATTTTGAACAGCCGGATCGTGAGGTCCCAGGCGACAATGATGAAAATCAAAAACAGAAATGGCCGCACCCATGCCGCGTTCACCGCTCTGGACAGGCCTCCCTGGCCTCTCGGTTCGGCCACGGTTCTCTCCCTCTTTTTGTTTTATCGGCGATAAATTAACCCGTTGGATAAATACTGTCTAGCGGTTTTCTAGACGGAAAATTGCGACCAGCACAGCTCGTTCCGAGTCCGTCCGACATTTCGTCCCGGATTTCGCTTCGCTTCATCCGGGCTACAAGAACTCTCGGACTGCAAGACTTCACTTTTGCGAGGACCACAAGGCGGCTTGGCGCTCTCATTGCGGGAGACGACCCAGTAGCCCGGATGAAGCGAAGCGCAATCCGGGATTACTGTGCGCCGAATTCATGACTAGCTTCGAGCGCAGGGAAGCGGTGGCGATCAGCCTCAGCCACCAACTTCATTGCCTCGCCGGGCAAATCACTCAGTTGGTCAGTTTTCCTGTCCAGCCCCATTTGTAAAAACATTTCCGTTCCTCTCCAAAGCAAATCACTTCATTAGTCGCGCCGTCTCGTCCTACTGAGGGGCGTATCGCGATCGTCACGAACGCGGGACGGGATGCGGTGGACGCTGATGTGCTGCGGACGAACAGCGCGTGATGCGGACGGCGAAGTCGTGTGGTTCTGATGCCCCGACGCTGGCATCAAGTCGGCGGAAGTCTTTCCGCTGGCGACGGTGGCAAACAAGCCCGGTCACCGGGAAGATCACGAAGGAATCCGTTAAAACCATTGCGCGGGGAATGCCGGGTTATCCTGGTGTGACCGTGGTGACTATGCTCGTATGCTTTTTTATTTTGCATGCGAGGCTGCGGGCGCATCGCGCGCCCGGCATTCCCTGCGCCCTCTGATGTTTCAGATGGCAAAATAGGTTGAGCAAAACTCGGGCGCACCGCGAGATCGCGGAGGTGTGTCTTTAACCAGGCACGTCATTCCGGGGCGCGCGCCAGCGCGAACCCGGAATCTCGAGATTCCCCGATGCGCAATTGCGCATCTGAGGTCTGGTCCTTCGGACCATCCCGGAATGACCACAAAAGGCCGCCGGTGCGCTGGACCATGGATTGCTTCGCTTGCGCTCGCAATGACGTCGCGGGTCTTCATCCCTCCCCCGTCTTCGTGGGGAGGGTGGCGCATCGTGAGCGCAGCGATACGATGTGTCGGGTGGGGGGCCTGTCCGAGAGAGCGCATCCTCACATGGCCCCCACCCCGGCCGCCGCTTCGCTGTGGCCGACCCTCCCCACTAAAGGGGGAGGGATAAGAAAGAGCGAGCTTCGCTCGTCTGCGCGCGCAAGGACGACCCGACTAGTGACACACTCCCTCCTCATTGCCCGCGAAAGCAACAGTGAATCACGCGGGCTGCCGCGCGGGAGAGCGCAGCCGCGGCGATTTGCTCGTGCCGAACGCCGCGGCCGATTTCCCGGTCAGCGCCGCCAGCACCAAGGCAACCATGTGCGCGAGGCGCTCGTCCTTTGCTTCCCTGGAAAGGAGATCGCGGCCGAAGATCACGCTCAGCGTCGCGCTGTTCGACAGATAGAAAAAGCACAGCGCCGCGATCGAAATGTAGAGCTGCACCGGATCGACCGCCACGACGAAGTCGCCGCTTTCGACACCGCGCCTCACCACCGTGCGGATCATCTCGACGAATGGCGAATGCATCGATTTGACCTTGGTGGACCGCTTGAGGTGGCGCGCGCGCGCCAGGTTCTCGGTGTTCAACAGCGCCAGGAATTCCGGATTGCGGATGAAATAATTCCAGGTGAAGTCGATCAGCCGCTCGATGGCTTTGGGAGGATCGAGATGCTCGAGATCGAGCCCGCGTTCTTCGGCGCGGATCTTCTCGTAAGCGCCTTCGAGCACCGCGAGATAGAGATCGTCCTTCTTGCCGACGTGGTAATACAGCATGCGCTTATTGGCGCCGGCATTGGCGGCGATGCGGTCGACGCGCGCGCCCGCCAACCCATGAGCGGCGAATTCCTGCTTGGCGGCCTCGAGAATGCGAAGCCGCATGCCCTCGGGATCGCGCTGCCATTTCAAAATTCGGTCTACCTTCGGCAAGTCAGTGGCTCAATCATTTCAACGCTCGTATCTATCATGCATGAGGAGGTTTGAGACGCAATGACGAACACCGATCAGGCACGCGCCGTCCGTTCAAGCAGCAGCGTGGCAATACCGCAAGTGCCGTCCCGCACGCTCATGACCCGCGTGCCCGGCTTGCGGCCGGCGCGCGCCTCCGAGACTTCGATGCCGGCGCCGACCAGCCGCTCGCGCGTGGCGTCGATGTCGGCGACGCGCCAGCTCAAGCCCCACAATTGATCATGAGTCTGCTCGGCGGGCGCATCTCGCCTGCGCACCACCTCAACGATCAGATCGCCGCAGCGGAAGAACATCAGATGACCCCAATCCTGATGCGAGCGGTCGAGCGCCATATCGAGGCCCAGTCGCGCGCCGTAAAGCGCGGCCGCCCGCTCGACATCTCCGGTCGAAACCACCACATGATCAAGCCCCACGATCGGCGCCACAGATATCGCGGCGGAGCGCGGCCGCTCTTCTGCGAGTTCGAGAAAGAACATCCGCACGCCGCGCGAAAGCTCGGTCGCAACCCTGGTCCGCTTCCATCGCAAGATGGCGTCCGAAGTCAAGTCGCGGCTCTCTGCTTCCGCAACCGGTTCGGGCTTGAGCGCCACACGATCGAGCCTGCGACAGGCCTTCCCGATGTCGTCGACGCGAAAACAGATGCTGGCGAGCCCCTCGCCCGAGATTTTCATTGCCTCGCGAATGCGCTCGGCCGCAGGCCCCTCGCCTGCCGGCGCCATCAGCTCGAGCGACATATTGTCCAGCGTGAACAGCACGGTTTGCGCGCCGTCGCTGCGGCCGCGCCAGGAAGGCGCGCGCCCGAGCAGCAGTTCGTAAGTGCTGGCGCCGGCCTCGATATCTCCGAGCAGCACCACGAGGTGGTCGAGCCCAGTGATCACGGAAACAGTCCCCGGGTGTTCTTGCCGGCGCGGACCTTCTCCACGCCGATCGCCATGGCGGCGGTGCGGTGCGGGATCTTGTCCACTCTCGCCCGCGTCACCATCTGATCGAAAGCACGATCGAGAATCTGATATTCGCGCCGCATCACTTCCTCTTCCTCCCAGAAAAGCTGCTGCAGATCCTGAACCCACTCGAAATAGCTCACGACGACGCCGCCGGAATTGCACAGGATGTCCGGGATCAGGAAAATCTCGTCCTGGCGTTTTTGCAAAACCAGGTCGGCATCCGGCGTGGTCGGCCCGTTCGCGCCTTCCGCGAGCACCCGGCATTTCAGTTGTTGCGCCACCTTGGCGTCGATCACGCGCTCCATCGCCGCCGGCACCAGCACATCGCAAGGCAGCGTGAGAATTTGCGCCGCATCGAAGTGCAGCTCATTGGAAAATCCGGCGATGCTGCCGTGATCGCCGGCATGCCGCATCAGCGCGGGAATATCGAGGCCGGCCTTGTCGTACAGCGCGCCGGTGTGGTCGGAGACCGCGATCACCTTGAGGCCGAACTGATGCAATCCGAGCGCCGCGTAGGAGCCGACATTGCCGAACCCCTGCACCACGGCGGTGGCGTTGCCGAGATCGATCGCGAGTTCTTTCATCACCCTTTTGGCGAGATGTGCCACGCCGCGCCCGGTCGCTTCCCGACGCCCCAGAGTGCCGCCGGAGGACACCGGTTTTCCGGTGACTATCTCGGTGACGGTGCGGCCCTGGTACATCGAATAGGTGTCCATGAACCAGGCCATCACCTGCTCGTTGGTGCCCATGTCCGGCGCCATCACGTCGGTATGCGGGCCGACGAACGGAATCATCTCCTGCATGTAGCGACGCGACAGCGATTCCAACTCGCGCTTGGAGATCGTAGCAAGGTCGACGCGGACGCCGCCCTTGGCGCCGCCATAGGGCAAGCCCACCAGCGCGCACTTCCAGCTCATCCAGATTGCAAGCGCTGCCACCTCGCCAATATCGACGCTCGGCGCAAATCGCGTGCCGCCTTTGGTGGGACCGAGCGTGAGGTGATGCTGAACGCGATAGCCCTCGAACACGGCGATCGAGCCGTCGTCGCGATGGATCGGACAGGAGATTGTCAGTGCCCGTTTCGGCAACAGCAGGCGGTCGCGTTCATCATGCGGAATCGACAGATGGTCTGCGATCACGGCGAACTGGTTCACCGCCATATCAAACACCGGCCCGGAATAGACGGTCATCGTCCCCCTCCCTCTGGCTCGCCTGTCAGGAACTCAAAACAGCCGAAACCTGTTAGATCGGCGCGCTGCGCCGACAAGACCCGAAGAACGGTCGTAGTCCGGCCACATCGCTATCTCAAGCGATTAGGGCGGGGCTTTGCGAATAATTTCAGCCAATGACACCGCACAACCGGTGCTAATGTGCGGCGCCGGGCGAGACCACCCCTTAAGCCACGACGGAAAACGAATGCAGGCGCTCTTTATCGGACAGACCTATATCGATGTTACCTTCATTACCGACCACTTGCCGACCGGTGACGAGAAACATGTCGCAAAGGCCTATGCGGTGTCGTTCGGCGGCAATGCAGTTACCGCGGCATTCTGCTGCGCCAAGCTCGGGATCGTGCCGGACCTGATCGCCACCATGGCGAATGACTGGCTGGGTCGGATGTTTCAGGACATGAGCGCGAAGTATGGAATCTCCATTCATCCGCGCAAGGTCAATTCCTCCTCGCTCTCGTTCATCATGCCGAAAGACGGCAAGCGCGCCATCGTGCGCTGCCGTGATGACGAGCATATCCATCCCTTCCCCCTGCTCAACCTCGGCGGCTGCCGCGCGCTCCATATCGACGGTCACCAGCCGGATGCCGCGATGCATTATGCGAAGCTTTGTCGCGAGGCCGGCATCCTGACCTCGCTTGACGGCGGGGGCTTGCGCTCCAACACCCACGAGCTGCTGGAATTTATAGATGTCGCGATCGTCGCCGAACGGCTGTGCGAGCAGATGTATATGAACTCCGAACAGATGCTGGATTATCTCAGGAGCCGCGGCTGCCGCGTCGGCGGCATCACCATGGGTGAGCGCGGGCTGCTCTGGTATGATGAAGCGGGCAAGACGCATTCGCTTCCCGCGTTGCCGGTCCCGCCCGAACGGGTTCTCGATACCAACGGCGCCGGCGACGTGTTCCACGGCGCATATGTCTATTCGTATCTCAGCAATCCCGGCAAAAGCTGGCACGAACATTTCGACTTCGCGCGCGCGGCATCAACTTACAAAATTCAGCGCCTTGGCAACGAGGCTGGACTACCGACGCTTGCGGATATAGAGGCCATAAGACAGGAGTTTGGGATGCGGGTATAGCGCGATCAGGTCTATGCCAGCGCCGCCTTCAGATCGAAGCTGAGATCTTGAGCCTGTTCCGGCGCGATCGAACTATTCATGCCGAGAATGCGGCGTCCGAATACGTGGTCGGAAGCGCGGTTAACCGACTCGATGCCAACGAGCTGGTCGGCCTTGTAGCAAAAGGCCGAGAACGATCGCTGCGCGGGATCGCCGCGCACCACGACGCGATCATAGCCGGTGGTCAGACCTGCGATCTGCAGCTTGTCATCGCCCTGATCGCTCCAGAACCATGGCTGACCGTCATAGGTCTTGGCGTTTCCAGTGAGCCGCGCCGCAACGCAGCGCGCGTGATCGGTGGCGTTCTGCACGGACTCAAGCCGGAGCGATCCCCCGAAGCGCGGGCTTGCGTACAACGCGCAGTCGCCGATCGCCGAGATGTTCGGATCAGACGTCAGCAATTGCTCGTCGACGATAATTCCCGCCGCCACCGGCAGGCCGGCTGCCGCCGCGAGCTCGACATTGGGCAGCACGCCGACCCCGACCACCACGAGGTCCGCTTCCACATGGCGGCCGTCGCTGAGGCTGACGCCGGTTACATTGCTCCCATCGCTCTCGATGCTGGTGGCCTGAACACCAAGATGAATACGAATGCCCGCCGCGGTGTGGCGTTGCTGAAAATAGTCCGAAATTTCCGCCGTCACCGCGCGCGCCATGACACGCGCGCCAAGTTCGATCACATCGACCTCGATGCCCTTGCCGCGCGCCGTCGCCGCGAATTCCAGTCCGATGAAGCCGGCGCCGATCACGACGACATGGCGGCTGGACGCGAGCCGCTGCCGCAATGTCTCGCTTTCGTCAAACGTCCGCAGATAACGCACGTCCGGCAGATTGGCGTTGGGAAGATCGAGCAGGCGGTTGCGGGCGCCGGTGGCCAGCACCAGATGGCCGTACTCCAGCGACGACCCGGACGCGAGCAGCAGTCGGCGTGCTGCGCGATCGATGGAGACGGCGCGATCGCCGATCAACTCGATGGTCTGATCGCGGTAAAACTTGTCGGGCCGGAACATCAGACTGTCCGGACGCCCATCGCCTTTCAGATAGGCCTTGGACAAAGGCGGGCGCTGATACGGCAGATGCGTCTCGTCATTGATCAGGCAAACGCGTCCGCTGAAGCCATGCTGGCGCAACGAGGCCGCGAGCTGGAAACCCGCGTGGCCCGCGCCGGCGATCAGAACTGTCCCTTGGGTCATTGCGCTACACCGGCACGATACGACGTGAAAACAGATGGCATTTTGCAGAGTTGCCGGGGATTGTCACCACTGTGGTTCTGCTATTTAAATGCACCAAGCTCCTCACCCAAGGCTTTGACAATGCCGATGCCCGACCATGTCGCTTTGCCCGACGATCCGGCACTACTCAGGATCGAAGGACCGATCGCCACCCTCACCCTCAATCGCCCTGGCGCCTTCAACTCGATCGATCTTTCGATCGCCAAAAAGCTGGAGCAGCTCAGCGCGCAAGTCGAATCGTCCGATGATATCAGGGTGCTGGTGATCGAGGGCGAAGGCCGCGCGTTCTGCGCCGGCGGCGATCTGCAGACCATTGGCGCGGCAGCGGCTGCCGACAATATTGCCCCTGTCGTCGGCGAATTGCTGCAGCATTATCATGCCTTCATCACCACTCTTCGGCGGATGCCGAAGATCGTGCTGGCCAGCGTCCATGGCTCGGCCGCGGGCGCCGGCCTGTCGCTCGCCTTTGTGGCGGACCTCTGCATCGCGACCGAAGACGCGCGCTTCACGCCGGCCTATTCGAAGCTTGGCGTGTCACCCGATGGCGGCGGCACGGTGGGCGTGGTGGCGAGCGTCGGACCGCGCCGCGCCTTGCAAATCTTTCTTGCCGAAGACAGCTTTTCGGCAGCGCAAGCTTATGAGTGGGGTCTTGTCGCCAAAGTGGTCCCAGCAGCCGAACTGAAAAACGCGACACGCGAGTTGGCGGATCGGTTGGCGCGAAATGCGCCGGCGGGACTGGCGGCGACAAAGGCGCTGATCCACCGCGCCCATATCACTCCGACCGAGCAGCAGCTCGACGCCGAGCGCGACGCCATCATCGACTGCATGCATTCGGACGAATTCCGCATCGCCGTAAAAAAGTTCACCAGCAAAGGGAAGTAAGTTGGATTGCGCTTGCCCGGACCGACTGGAGAGTTCAATTCGGACAAATATACCCCGTCCCCGACGGCGACTTGAAGCAGCCGACCGATTCCGGGATCACATGCTTTGGCAGCCACAGCACCACGTTCGGGAAATAAATCGTAAAGGTAATAGTCACGAGGAACACCACATAGATCGGCAGCGCCGCGCGCAGCGCCTTGCTGAAGTTGATGCCGACGAATTTCGAGGCCATCAGCAGCACCAGGCCGTAGGGCGGCGTGATAAGACCGAACGCCAGCGTCGCAATCAGCACCACGCCCATATGGACACCATTGATGTCGCCGGCCTGGGTCAACGCGTTTACCAACGGCATGAAGATGATAATGGTCGGCACCGGCTCGATGAAATCGCCGATGACTGTGAACAACAGCACCAGGAGCAGCATCATGTAATGCGGGTCGTTGCCGGCAATCGAGGTGATCCAGTCCGCAATGACGATCGCGCCGCGGAGGTACGCAAGCATCCAGCCAAAGGCGTTGGCCGCGCCGATCGTGATCAGCGGGAGCGAGAAGATCAGCCCCGCGAGACAAAAGTCGTAGGGTATCCTTTTCAAATGGCCGCGATTGAGCGCGGGGATCACCACCGCAATAATCCAGATCACGGCGACCACGCCCGCCTCGGTGGGCGTGAACCAACCGGTGAGAATGCCGCCGAGCAGGATCACCGGGATCATCAGCGGAAGCGCGGCATCCCCGGTTGCGAAGATGACCTGCCGCAACGGCGCCCGCGACTTGCGCATGCCGGAGGGACCGAAGAAATAACAGTAGATCATCAGCCCGAAGCCAATCATCATTCCCGGCACCACGCCGGCCATGAACAGGCCGGCGATCGAGACGTTGCCGACCGCGCCATAAACGACAGCGGTAATGCTCGGCGGCACCAGCGCCGCAATGGTGGAGGCGGATGCAATGATGGCGGCGATGAACGCCGGCGAGTAGCCTTCCCGCTTCATCGGACCGCCCAGTGCCCGGCTCATGACGGCGACGTCGGCCGTGGTAGAACCGGACATTTCCGAGAAGAACATGCTGAAGACGACAACGACCTGCGACAGCCCGCCCCTGATATGCCCGACCAACGAGAGTGACAGATTGGCGATCCGCACCACGACATTGGCCGAGCTCATGAGTTCGCCCACCAACAGGAAAAACGGAATCGCCAGCAGCGCTTCCGAATCCACTCCGTCGAAAATCTTCTGGATGATTGCCGCGAGCGAAACATCCGTCAGCAGCGCGCCGACAAACACGCCGGCCATGAGCGAAAACGGCACGGGCACGCCGAGATAGCCGAAAAACAAAAAGCAGAACGACATTAGGGCGAGAATGACCGGTGCGCTCACAAGCCGACCCTCGGCTGGACGCTGGTGTCGATCGGCGGGATAGCGAGCTCTTCTTCCGGTGGCTCGGGGTGGTCAAACCCGTTGGTTATGCCGTTGACCAGTTGCTCGATCGTGAAAAGCCCGATCAGCACGCCGGACAACGGGATCGCGGCGTACAGCGAAGCGATCGGCGTGCCTGACGGCAGCCGGAAACTGCCGAAGCCCCGGAGGTAATTGACATAGCCAAACCAGATCAGGCAAAACGCCACTCCGAGAACCACGATGCGGATGAGAATCTCGACCAACAGCCGGGGAGTGCCATGCAGGGCCTCGGAGATCGCCGTCAGGTACAGGTGATCGTTGCGGCGGGTGGCGACCGCGGCGCCGATGAAAATCGCATAGATGAACAGTGTGGACGTGACTTCCTGCAGCCATAGCCAGGGATGACCGATAGTCCGGGTGAGTATGTCGAACATCACCGAGACCGAAAACCCGAAACACAGCAGCCCGCAAAGCATCATCAGGATCAATTCGAGCTTGTCCAGCGAGCGCCATTTCAGGTGATGCTGCCGCTGCAGCACCAATTTGTCGGCGATGGTCATCGGCGTTCCTAAATCGGTTAGGCAGGCGGAGCCTTATCCTGAAGGAGCGGTTTCTTGGCCGCCTCTAGAAGGATGAGGGGCGTATCGACTTCGTGGTTCGAGACGCGTGCGAAAAGCGCGCTCCTCACCATGAGGACTTCAATTGATCGCCCGGATCAGGTTCTTGACCTTCTCGGCATGAGGCCCGAGTTCCTTGGCGAGCTTGTCCAGATAAGGATCTGCGATAGCGACGAAGCCAGACTTATCGACCTCGGTGAGGACTTTCACGCCAATCGCCTTCAGTTTGTCCTGTGATTGATGCTCAAGCTCGATCGCTTTGGCGGGCTGAGTTTTGTTGACCTCGTCTGCGGCACCCTGCATCCATCCCTGCTGCTCCGGCGTGAGGCTGTTCCAGACTTTGTCGCTCACCCACACCAGGCTGTTGTTCGCCTCGTGTTCGGTCATCGACAGCACGGGCGCTACCTCGTAGTGCTTGTTAGCGAGATACACGTTGACGCCATTTTCCGCGACATCGACCACGCCGGTCTGCAGCGAGGTATAGACGCTACCGAACGGCATATGCACTATCTGCGCGCCATAGGCCGGAAACATGGTGTCCTCGGTAGGCGTCGCCTGCACCCGCACCTTGAGACCCTTCATATCCCCGACATTCTTGATGTCGCGCTTGGAATACATGCTGCGAAGGCCGAGCGTCGCAAGTGCGACGACACGGGCGCCCTGCACTGTTTCGGCGATCATCGCCTTGACCGCCTTTGATACCTCGGGGTCCGCGAGCGCCTTGATGAGGTGTGCTTCGGAGCGGAACAGGAAGTGCATCGACATCACGCCGGCCTGCGGCGACAGCGTCGCAGCGTTCGCCGAGGACGAAATGCAAAATTCAACGTCGCCCGATTTCACCAGCTGCAGTACCTGCGGCTCCTGCCCGAGCTGCGCGCCGGGATACTGATCGATCAGCATCGTGCCCTTGCTCAGGGCCTTGAGCTTGTCCGCAAAGATATCGCCGAGGATACCGTAACCCGTCGTCTTGGGCTGATCGTAGGCGAAGCGATAGTGCTTCACCTCCTGTGCACCGGCGCTGGCGCCGATCACGATACCTAATACGGCAATGACTGCACCGAGCATTCTATTCACGTTCGTCATCGTCTCTCCCCGCATTTTCCGCCGATGTTTTTCTTGATCATCCCATCGGGTTTGCTCGAATGTCAATCGGACAAAGAACTCAAACGCATCTGCGAAATGAGGGCAGATTAGCCCTTGTCGGTGCCGCGCATGAAATCGAAGTCGCAGCCTTCGTCGGCCTGCAGGATGGTCTCATTGAACAGACGCGCGTAGCCGCGCCGGGCCCATTCCGGTTCGGCCGGCAGTGCCAGCGCCGCACGGCGCTTGTCCAACTCCTTGGCGTCGACCAGCAGATCGATGCTTCGTTTGGCGACATCGAGCCGGATCATGTCCCCGTTCTCGACCAGCGCCAGCGGCCCACCGATTGCGGACTCCGGCGTGATGTGCAGCACAATGGTGCCGAAAGCAGTGCCGCTCATCCGCGCATCGGAGATCCGCACCATATCCTTGAGGCCTCCGCGCGCCAGCTTCTTGGGTATCGGCAGATAGCCGGCTTCCGGCATGCCCGGCGCGCCCTTGGGACCTGCGTTGCGCAGCACCAGCACATCGTCGGCGTTCACATCGAGCGCGGGATCGTCGACCCGCAGCGTCATGTCCTCGACCGACTCGAACACCACCGCGCGCCCAGTATGTTGCAGCAGTTTCGGGCTAGCCGCCGAATGCTTGATCACGGCCCCTCGCGGCGCGAGATTGCCATGTAGTACCGCCATCGCGCCTTCCGGCTTGATCGGATTGCCGCGCGGACGAATGGCGTCCTGCCCCGGTACGTCCTCGGCGGCGGCGACGACATCGCGCAGTGTCGCGCCGGTAATGGTTTTCGCGTCGAGGTCGATCAGGTTGCCGAGCTGAGCCATCAATTTTGGCAATCCTCCCGCGTGATGGAAATGTTCCATGTAGTGCTCGCCAGATGGCTTCAAGTCGATCAGCACGGGCACTTCGCGGCCGAGCTTGTCGAATGCTGCGAGATCGATGCGGTGCCGGGTACGGTTGGCGATCGCGGTGAGATGAATGAGGCCGTTGGTCGAGCCGCCGATTGCCTGCAGCACGACTTGCGCATTTCTGAAAGACGCCTCGGTCAGCAGTTCGCTGGGCCTTGGTCCTTTCGCCAGCGCCATCGCGGCGGCGACCTTGCCACTGGCCTCCGCACAGCGAAAGCGCTCGGCGTGTGGTGCGGGGATCGTCGCACTCATCGGCAGCGACAAGCCCAGCGCTTCGGTGATGCACGCCATGGTGCTGGCGGTACCCATCACCATGCAGGTACCGACCGAAGGCGCAAGACGGCCGTTGACGGCTTCGATCTCGACATCATCGATTTCGCCGGCGCGATATCTCGCCCAGAGCCGGCGACAATCGGTGCAGGCCCCTAGTACCTCCCCCTTGTGATGCCCTACCACCATCGGCCCGACCGGGATAACGACCGTCGGCAGATCGGCGCTGACCGCGGCCATGATTTGTGCCGGCAAGGTCTTGTCGCAACCGCCGATCACGACGACGGCATCCATAGGCTGCGCGCGGATCATCTCCTCGGTATCCATCGCCATCAGGTTGCGCAGGTACATCGAGGTCGGAAATGCGAAGCTTTCCGCGATCGAGATGGTCGGAAACACCATCGGCATCGCACCGTTCAGCATGACGCCGCGTTTCACCGCCTCGATAATTTGCGGGACGTTGCCATGACAGGGATTGTAATCGCTGTAGGTATTGGTGATGCCCACGATCGGACGGTTCAGCGCGTCATCGGAGTAGCCCATCGCCTTGATGAACGCCTTGCGCAGGAACAGCGAAAACCCGGCGTCGCCATAACTCGTTAGTCCCTTGCGAAGTCCATCGGCCATCGTGGTATTTCCTGTCGTCCCTGGATCCCAGTTATGAATTCGGCTGACTCGTTGTCAACGTTTCGGCGCGGAATCGTAAATAGCTATTTCCACTCGATGATCTTGCTCATGTCGGCGTCGAACTCCATGCTACAGAACGAGCCTCCCTGGTAGAAATCGCCGACAGGATCAGGCGGGAGCTTGGCTTGTTCGGCAAACGCGTGCTCGCGAAAATCCTCGGCCCGGCCGGTCGGGCGATAGCCGAGATCGTAGGCGCGGTGGTTGTCCCACCAGGCGCGCTCGTTGTAGGACGCGCCGTAGAGAATCTCGAAATGGATATCGGGATGATCGAGACCGATCCGGCAAAGCTGCACCAGATCCTCCGGCTTGAGCCAGATCGAAAGCCGCCGATGATCGAGCGGCTTGTCCCCGAAGTTACCGATCCGGAGGCAGGTCACTTTAAGACCGTGTTTGTCGGCATAGAGCGCGCCGACCGCCTCACCAAAGACTTTACTGACGCCGTAACGGCTGTCCGGGCGCGCGGTCACGTCGGTCCCAATCCGATGATGACGCGGATAGAACCCCACCGCATGGTTTGACGACGCAAACACGATGCGCTTGACGCGGTTTTTGCGGGCCGCCTCGAACAGGTTGTAGCAGCCAAGGATGTTGGACTGCAGGATGTTGTCCCACGGACCTTCGACCGAATAGCCGCCGAAATGCAGGATGCCGTCGACGCCTTCACAGATCGTCTCGACCTGCGCGAGATCTGAGAGCTCGGCCCGCTTGAAC
>Ga0209474_10001630_pt1 | contig 21574 bp, 20 predicted proteins | sample GraSoiAngelo_145_FD_185902 | JGI IMG/M metagenome (GOLD analysis project Ga0209474, IMG submission 185902) | Grasslands soil microbial communities from the Angelo Coastal Reserve, California, USA - 14_1009_05_20cm (SPAdes) (version 2) | ecosystem: Environmental > Terrestrial > Soil > Grasslands... | reverse complement strand
CTGCGACCACGAGAGATAGAGGCCGTGATCGCGCGTGAGGTTGTAGTTGACGCCGATCATCGGATCGAGGCGGCGGAAGACGTCGACGCCGGTCGCATCCTCGCGCCCAGGGTTCGGCGGGCTCTGGTCGCGGATGTCATGGCGGATGAAGTCCCAGCGCGCCGCGGCGGTGAGGATCAGCTCGTCGCGCTCACGCAGCAAATTGCCGCCGACCTGGAGGGCGTCCTGGAGGTAGGCGGCCAGCGTGTCCTGCCCGTCGCGCACCCGGGTCTCGAGATCTCGCCGGGTCCCATCGCTGCTTTCGGCGAGCACGCTGACGTCCACGCCGCTGTGCGCATACTCGAAACCCGCGGTGAGCAGGTTCCAGCTGCCGAGGAGCGGCGCGGCCCGGTCGATCTGGACCGTCCCTCCTGCCGACGCCGTCCGCGAGAACAGCCTGCTGTTGTCCGCGGCGAGGTTGACGTTGAACTGCTCGACGCGGAGAAGGCGCCAGAACCCGTTCGCGGACAGCGTGAAGACCTCACCGACGTCGCGCCTCGCGTTCAGCGCCACCTGATCGAGCCGCGGGGCGAAGAAGTCTCCCGGCGTGTAATTCGCCGTGCGATCGCGGGCCAGGTCCTCCGGCGGCTGCGAGCCTGCCTGGAAGATCCGGTTGTCGACGTGCTGATAGGAGAGCGTCAGATCGTTGTCGCCGGCGCGTACCCCGAGCTTCGCGAAGGCCTTGTCAAGTCGCGCTCCGGTGGCCTGCCTCCAGCCGTCTTCCTCCGTCGCCGTGCCGGAGAGGTAGAAATCGACCGGGCCTCGCTGCCCCGAGAGCCGCCCCCGGTACTTGTAGAGCCCTGCGCTTCCCGCTGATGCCTCCGCGGTCGCCGCGACGCCTTCCTTTCCCCGCAGGGTGATCAGGTTGATGGCGCCGGCCAGGGTATTCCTGCCGAATAGGACCGAGGGCCCGGGGATCACCTCGACGCGATCTAGATCGTCGGTGGGGAGGAGGTCGAAGTTGATCTCCTCGGCGGTGGGCTCGTTCACTCGTACGCCGTCGAGGAATACGCTCACCCCCTGCGGAACGCCGGTGACCGAGGTGGCCTGGAACCCGCGCAGGGAGAGGTCCGGCTGGTGTGCGTTGCCTTGTTCATCCGAGAGGGACAATCCGGGGATCCGGCCGGCGAGTGACTCGGGCAAGCTGGAGCGGGCCGACCGCCGGACTTCCGCCGCGTCGATCGTGTGAATGCTGGCCGGCACCCTCGAAGGCGGCAGGGGCACTTGTGGCAGCCGGCCGACGACGACGATCTCCTCCGACGCCTCGGCGGGTTGCCCGGCGTCGGGAGCGGTGGAGGCGCCCGGTTGCGCCGCGTCCGCCGGCAGTGGCGCGCTTTCCTGCGCGCGTGCCCCCTCGAGCGCGGCTGCGATGACCACGAAAGCGACCGCCTTGGACGCGACCAATCCTGGCCTTCCATCACGGCGCGTCGGCTCTTGCAACCGCCGCTGGATGTGGCATGCCACGCTCGCCGTCGCGACCCGGCGGCGAACAGAGTCTCACGGAGGACCACCATGCCGAAGTTCATCGACTTCCACGCCAAGCTGCCGTCGTTGCCCCCCAACGCGCTGGATGAGCTCAGATCCAACATCGGAAAGAAGGACCAATTCGGCACCACCGCTCTCGGCGCCTACTTCACAGCCGATGGCCAGGCCTACTGCCTCTCCGAGGCGCCCAACTCCGACGCGGTCTGCAGGTCACACGAATCCAAGGGACTGACGCTGGGCAAGGGCGATGTCCATGAGGTGAACAATTCGATCGGGCTTTAGGCGCAGTCCGAAACGTGCGGCCCGACATCCGGATTGCCGGACGTCGGGCCGCCGCTTTTTTCCGACGACGATTACTTCTTCGGGCCCTTTGCGGGAGTCTTGACCGTCATCGAGGCCGGACGGGCCTTCACCGCGGCGACCGCCTTGCCCGTGACCTCCAGCTTGGCCCGGTACATCCGTAGCGGCCAGCCCTGCCACTTCCGCGCCATCGCCGCACGCGCATCGGGTTGCGTCTTCTGCCACGCCTCGCGGGCCTTGTCGGCGATGGCCGGGTTCGCCTCGAGGAACAGCGCGCGCTCCTCCGTCGTGATCTCCGCCCAGTTCTTCGACGCGAGCCCGGGGTAGTTCCTCGCGTACCACTGCTTCTGCGCGGGGCTCGCTCCCGTCCAGCGCGCCTTGAGCTCGGCGCTCAGCGCGGGGTGGGCGACGAGGAAGGCGATCTTCTCCTGCGGCGTCGCCTGCATCCAGGCATGGAAGAACGCCTTGCGCGCGAAATAGGGGTGCTCGAGCGCGAGCATTTTCCTCTGCTCCGGGGTGGCCTTCTCCCAGGCCTCCTTCACCTTCTGCGCCGTCCTCGGGGTAGCCTCGAGGAACGCGGCGCGCTCTTCGGGAGTCGCCGAGGCCCAATGGTGCTTGAGCGAGCGCGCCCCGAGCAGCGGATGCGCCCGGAGGATCTTCTTGCGCTGCTCCGGAGTCGCCTTCTCCCAGCGCTCCTGGATCGTCTTGCTGCTCTCCCCGAATGCCTCGAGGAAGAGCGCCTTCTCGTCAGGCGAGGTGTCCTGCCAGCCGCTCTGGAACGGAGCTTGAGCAACGGTCCGCGTCGGCGGGACCACTTTCTGCGGCTCGGCTTGCTGCGCTTGCGCGGGGGCCGGCTCCGTCGCGGGCGCCGAAGCGGGCTCGACAGCCTTGGGCTCTTCGGCGGGCGGTGTCTCCGCAGGGACGCTTGCGGTGGCCGCCGGTTCCGGCGTCGCTTCCTGCGGCGCCTGTGCCTCCGCCGGCTTGACCTCCGTCGCCGGTTCCGCCTCGGTTGCCTCCGGCGCTTCGGGAGCAGCCTCGACCTGTGACTGCTCTTCCGCTGCGGCCTCCGTCTTCTCCTCCGCGAAGGCAACGCTTGCGGCGCACACGATCGATGCGGCCGCGACCCAGATTCCTGCTCTCGTCATCTCTCCTCCGGAACGAAAGCCCGGTTGTCGCATGCGGAGATCGGGATCGCGAGATTCCTGCTCCTCCCTTTTCCTACCCCGTGTCGGTTTCGTCACGAAGCCTTCACACACCTTCTACAGAGCGGGGTGCGAGCATCGCCTAGAACGCGTGGGCCTCAACCAACCGGAGGTCCACACGATGCTGCTCCCGCTTCTCCTCGCCGCCGGGCTGACCCATGTTCCCGCGGCCCAACCGAAGATTGCAGGACAGAGCGCGCCCAACGAGCTGTCGGCGGAACTGCGCGAGTCCATCGTCGCGCGAAAGACGACTGATTAGAGCGCCGCGATGGCGACGCCGCTTGACTCCAGCCGGTCGCGGATGGCCCTCGCAAGGGCCACCGCGCCCGGCGTATCTCCGTGCAGGCAGATCGTCTCCGCGTCGATGCGCACGCGCGATCCGTCGGAAGCGACCGCGCATCCTTCTTGCGCAATCCGCGCCGCCTGCTCCGCCGCCTCGGCCGCATCGTGCAGCACAGCGCCGTGCTGCGAGCGCGGCATCAGCGAGCCATCCGGAAGGTATCGGCGATCCGCGAACGCCTCGCCGGCGGCGCGCAAGCCGATGGCGCGCGCCGCCTCGAGCTGGACCGATCCGGCGAGCCCTACCAGGATCAAGTCGTTGCGGTAGGCGCGCACCGCCTCGGCGATGGTGCTCGCCAGCGCGCGGTCCTTCGCTGCCCGGTTGTAGAGCGCGCCGTGCGCCTTGACGTGCGCGAGCCGGCCGCCGCGGGCGCGGACAAATCCGTCCAGCGCGGCCACTTGGTAGAGCACGAGCGCGCGGACATCATCGAGCGGCAGGTCCACGGCAGTCCGGCCGAAGTTCTCGCGATCCGCGTAGCCCGGGTGTGCGCCGACGGTCACGTGACGGGAGAGGGCGAGCACCACCGTCCGGTCCATGACCAGGGGGCCACCCGCGTGCATCCCGCAGGCGATGTTCGCCGACGTGAGGAAGGGGAGGACGGGAGCGTCGTCCAGGCCTTCGCCGACATCCGCGTTCAAGTCCATCGCGCCTCCAGCAAAGATGCTATCGCGGGAAACCCAGGCCGCCTCGTCTGGGGGAGTCGTCAATTCGCCTGACACGGCCCCGCGATTTCAGTGTTGCTGCAATCAGAAAATCTTTACGCCCCGATGAAGCACCTCAATCTACTCCGGAATTGTCGCGATCGCTGCGCGGCCTCGGATCATTGGTTGGCAGCGCCAACGATGTGTGTGCTATCCGTACCACGAGAATTTAGCAGTAGGCACGTTCTGGTTTTGGGGGGATTCCCGAATGACGTGGCTGTTGGGGAGGCTGTCGTCTGGCCTCACGATCAGGGTCAATCTCTTCGCAGACCTGATCTCGCTCTTCGCGGGTGCCGTCCTCGCGGCGAGGATTGCGCACGGTCCTGCGGGCATCTCTGCGAACCAGCTCCTCGCGGTGTCCGCCGGCGCATGCACGATCTGGATCCTGGTGAGCACGGCGCTGCGGCACTACGACCCCGCAGCGCTGGATCGTCGCCGCGGCGACGACCTGGCGATGGTCACGGTGCTGGTGATGGCCGCCGGTACCTGGGTCGCTCTCGTGCAGATCGTCGCGGCGCCGCTGGCGTCGCCCCCGCCGCCCGGCCTTTTCATCGCGCTGGTCTGGCCGGCGACCGTCGCCCTGCGGCTGCTGGCCGTCAGGCCTCTGTCAGGGCGCGAGAATCCCCTGGAGGAAGTCCTCATCGTCGGGACAGGGCCCATGGCGCGCCTGACCGGTCAGGATCTGCTGCGGCGCGGACGGCGACGGATCGTCGGATACGTGCCCTTTTCGAACGAACGGGAGGGCGACCGCGCATTGCTTCGGCGCGCGATGCAACTGACGGTGCCGATCATCGGGAATTGCGACGAGCTGGAGTCCGTCCTGCGAAGGACCGCCGTTGCGGAGGTGTACATCGCCGGCAACGCGCGGAAGCACGAGGACGAGATGCAACGCGCCATCCAGATTTGCGAGCGGATGGGGATCCCCTTCGCGATTCCTGCGTATACGTTCCGCCTGGAGCGCGCCTGGCCTCTGTCGAACCGCGACGGATATCTGCATTGCCTTCCGTACGAGGAGAAACCCTGGCAGATGGCACTCAAGCGCCTGTTCGACATCGTCTGCAGCGCCACTGCGCTTTGGGTGCTCGCGCCGCTTCTCGTCGCCGTGATGGTTCTGATCAAGATCACTTCGCGGGGCCCCATCTTCTTCCGGCAAGAGCGCGCGGGTTTGCGCGGAAAGCCGTTCACGGTGCTGAAGTTCCGCTCCATGGTCGTCAATGCCGACGACCTGAGGCGGTCGCTGGCGGATCGGAACGAGCAGACCGGCCCGGTTTTCAAGATGCGCGCGGATCCTCGGGTCACCTGGGTCGGCCGTTTCATCCGAAGGTATTCGATCGATGAGTTGCCCCAGCTGGTAAACGTACTGCGCGGGGACATGTCGATCGTCGGGCCCCGGCCTCCCCTGCCGGAGGAAGTCGCACAATACGAGCCGTGGCAGCTGCGCCGGCTCTGTGTGTGCCCCGGGCTGACCTGCATCTGGCAGGTATCGGGACGCAGTCAGGTCTCGTTCGAGCAGTGGATGTACATGGACATGCAGTACATCGATGATTGGAGTTTGCGCCGCGATGTGGATCTCATCTTCAAGACGCTCCCTGCAGTCCTTACCGGACGCGGAGCCAGCTGAGCTGCGCGTCCGCCGTTTTCTCGCGCTGGTGGTGGGGGAGGATCCCGGATTGCGCCGGATGGTGAGAACCCATCTGGAGGCCATCCGCCTTCCCGGAGACAAGTCGCCCGGCGTCCTCTCCGTCATGGAAGCGGAGAGCGGCCGTGCCGCGCTGTCCGTCGTTTCCGCGATTGCTCCGGCGTTGGTCGTGCTGGATCTCATCTTGCCAGAGCTGAGCGGCTACGAGGTTTGTGAGCGTCTCCGTGCCAGCACCGCCTTGCAGCACGTGCCGATCCTCGCGGTTAGCGCGCGGGCAATGCCGGAAGACCGTGCGGCGGCGGAGGAGGCGGGCGCCTCGGCGTTCCTGGCCAAACCGTTCACCCCGCGGCAGCTGACGGAGCACGTGCTGCCGCTTCTTTCCGCCAGCATCGCCGGCCGTTAACATTCAACGTGATGGCGCCTGTGCCGTCCGCGATGCGCTGGGTCCTGGCGGAGATGTGGAGGACGCTGGACCGCGCCCGCCGCGATCGCGCTCTCTTGTACGGCGGCGCTACGGGACTGCGAATCATCACCTTCCACGAGACGCGGGGCGAGGACCTCACGCGGCTGAAGCAGATTGTCGACTGGTGCCGCAGCCGCTTCACGATGGCGTCTCCGGCCGACGCCGACACCCTCTTTGCCGGATGCTGGCCGCATCCGACCGACCGCATCCTGGTGACGTTCGACGACGGATGGGAGAGCAACTTCGAGGCAGCGAAGTGGCTCGCGGGAATCGGCGTTTCGGCGACGTTCTTCATCGTGCCTTCGCTGATCGGACGCACCGTGGATCAATACGTACGTTTCCACGCGCGCAACCATCTGGTCCCCAACGTACCGGAAGCATCCGCCGGCGCCCGGGGGCTCAGCACCGAGCAGCTGCGCGAAATGCGGGCCATGGGTCACCGGATCGGAGCCCACAACTTCGCGCACCGGGACCTGGGGGTCTTGCATGCGTTGCCCGACATCCGCTACGAAGTCGAAAATGCGCTCGAGGGCCTGAGCGACATCCTTCGCACGAATTGCAACGACTTCGCGATCGCATTCGGGCAGCCCAACAACGTCTCGGACGAAGCCATCGCCTACCTCAAGGACCTGCAGGCGCGCGGGCTGCGCATCTACTCGTGCCACCGTGGCCTCAACGTGCCCGGCAAGACACCCTCTTTTCTCCTGCGGCATGCCTGGGAGCCGTTTCATCCGGCGAACTTCACCCGCGTCTGCCTCGAAGGCGCAGGCGATCGTCGCCTGAACCGGGATGTGCGGCTCATGGTCCGTCGCGTGGGAAGACTGCCCGTCGCAAACGGTGCCAGCGCGGCGATGCAGAGCGGTCTGCCGTGAACGAGGTTCGTGCTGTCGGAGCGGAGGCCTTCGAAGAGATTTATCCGCTTCTGCGCCTGTTCCCGACGACGCAGATGAGCAAGGACGACTGGCACCGGATGTTGTTCTCCACGTCTTGGTCGGACAACCCGCAGCGTGGGTATGCGCTCTATTCCGGCGGCAAGCCCGTCGGCTTCATCGCTACGATCTTCAGCAAACGGGAGCTCGCGGGGCGCCTCGAGCCAATCTGCAGCCTCTCGAGCTGGATCATGTTGCCGGAGCATCGCGACGGCGTGCTGGCATTGCTCACGCCCATATTGAAGCTGCGCGATCACACCATCCTCAACCCGACGCCCTCGCCGACCGCCTACGAGATCTTCTTCAAGCTCGGATTCAAGCCGCTCGAGAGCGAGCGTTTCATCGCGCCACCGCTTCCAGGCCCTGGCGAGGCGCGTCGCTCGCTTCGCGGATCGTTCAGCCGGTCGAGGGCAGATCTCGACCTCGAGCTGACGGGCGATGAACGCAAACTCTATCAGGACCACTCATCGTGCGCGGCGGCGCAGCACGTCCTCCTTCGTCACGGCGAGCGAAGGTGCTATGTCGTCGCTACTCCGATACACAAGAAGGGTCTGCCGTTCGCCGAGATCCAGTACGCCAGCGACTGGGATCTCTTCTGGGAGCACCGCCTGCTCGCCCACGCTGCGCTCCTTCCGGCGACCCGCGCGATGGCTCTCCTGGTCGACAAACGCTACTCCGTTGGACGCAAGACGCCCCTCGGCATGAACTGGCCGTCGCGGCGCCTCTACCGGCCGACGCGCAAGGAGATCGAGCCCCGGATGATCGATAATCTTTACTCCGAGTTGATGAACCTCAGGTGGTGAGCACGAGTCATGTGCGGAATCGCAGGAATCATCGGTCGCATCGCAGATGAAAACCGCCTGGCCTTGCGGCGCATGACCTCTGCGATGTCTCATCGCGGACCCGACGGCGTAGGATTCTGGGAATCGTCTGCCGACGAGCAGGGCTGGGGGGTGCTTCTCGGACACCGCCGGCTCGCTATCCTCGATCTTTCTCCGGCCGGCGCGCAGCCGATGGTCGACCCGCTTGCGGGCCACGTGATCGTCTTCAACGGCGAAATCTACAACTTCCAGGAGCTCCGCGATCGGCTTCTCGCCGGAGGAGAGCGCTTCGACTCGACTGGCGACACCCAGGTCATGCTGCGGATGCTCGCGCGCAACGGCGCAGACGCGGTGCGCGAGTTCCGAGGCATGTTCGCGTTCGCGAGCTGGGACCCGGTGGCGCGGACGCTTCTCCTCGCGCGCGACCCATTGGGAATCAAGCCCGTGTATCTGGCGCGCAATCCTGATGCGGAAGGCAGTTGGGCACTTGCGTTCGCCTCCGAAGTGCGCGCGCTGCTCGCGTCGGGACTGCTCGTGAATCCCCGGCTCGATCCGGCTGCGGCAGCCTCTGTGGCATGGAATGGATTCGTCCCCGGGCCGAAGACCGCGATCAGTGGCGTCGAAGCGGTGCGTCCCGGCGAGTTAAGGGTGTTCGACGGTGGCGGTCGTGCACAGCGTCGCGAACGCTTCTGGGACATCTCGCCGGCCGCGCCGCGGGACGACCTGAACGAGGAGCAGTTTTCCGAGATGCTCGTGGACTGTATCAGGCTGCACCTGATCAGCGACGTTCCGCTCGCGGTCTTCCTCTCCTCGGGGATCGATTCGTCCTCCATCACGAATCTGGCAAAGCGCGCGGCGCGCGGCCCGGTGCACACGTTCACGCTCGCATTCGAGGACGGCGCCCTCAACGAGGGCGTCGCGGCCCGGCGCATTGCAGAGGCGATCGGAACGGAGCACCAGGAGGTGCTGCTCAAGGAGCAGGAGGTGCTCGACGATCTGGTTCCGGCGCTCGACAGCATCGACCAGCCAACGTTCGACGGACTGAACTCGTATTACATGTCGCGCGCCGTCCGACGCGCGGGGTTCAAGGTCGCGCTTGTGGGAACCGGCGGCGATGAACTGTTCGGCGGGTACAGGTCGTTTCGCGAGCTCCCGATCCTCCAGCGCTGGTCGCAGCGCACGCGCTTTCTGCCCAAGGGGCCGCTCGCCGGCGCCGCCCATCTGGTCGCGGCGGCGCTCCAGCCAGCGACCGGGTTCCCGCCCCAGACTCGGTGGGCCAAGCTGCCACACATGGTCCGGCAGGGCATGGACCTGCTCGGCCTCTATCAGATTGCCTATGCGCTGTTCCTCCCCGAGTTCCAGGAGCAGCTGCTTGCGCAGCAGGATCCCGAGTTGATTGACGGATTGCCGGCGACACTGCATGCGGAGCTCAAGAAGCAGACGGCGGGCAGATCGCCGCTCTCCGCACTGGCCGTCCTCGAGCAGCGATTGTTTCTGGGAGAGCGCCTGCTCCGCGACAACGATGCCGCCAGCATGGCCACGTCGATCGAGCAAAGGCTCCCACTGGTCGATCAGCGGTTGTTCGAGGCCGTGGATCGGCTGCCCGACGATCGCCGGTTCTCGCCTGTCGGAAGGAAGTCCATCTTGCGACGCGTCGGTTTACGCGGACTCGAGCCGGCGCTGTTCGAACGCCCCAAGGCAGGATTCGTGCTGCCTTACGACGTCTGGATCCGCAGGGGGCTCGGCACCATCGTCGGCGAGACGCTTCGTGATTCCCATGCCGTTCGTGCTGCAGGTCTCGCGCCGCAAGCGGTGCTGCAACTCTGGAATGCGTTCCAGGCCGGCGCGCGTGGCTTGTACTGGTCGCGCGTATGGGCGCTCTTCGTGCTGGTGCGCTGGTGTCAACGCTACGGGGTGCGGTGTTGACGCGCGTCACGAGGAGCCGGCATCCAGACGCGCGCGCATCACCGCTGCGAGCGCGCGGCTCGGTTCGTCGCCTTTCTCGAGCCACTCGATGACCCGTCTCTGATCCGCGAGCGAACGGTTCTGGCTGATCTTCCACTTTCCCTCGACACTCTCGAGCGCGATCTCGAAGCCCGCGATCGCTTCCAACTTGGTGCGCACGAATTCTTCGGGCCCATCGAAGCGCCAGCCGGTGATATCGAACTGCGTTACCATGTCGTCGAGAATAGCGCGCAGCTCCCCTGCATCGACCGGCCGCGCCCGGCCGCGCGCGTGCACCACGACGTAATTCCAGGTGGGGACGCTCGGTTGATCCTCGTAGACCGAGGGCGAGACATAACCGTGAGGGCCGTGAAAGATCGCCAGGGCTTCGGCGCCCGCCGTCAGATGCGCGAGTTGGCGGTTCCCGCGCGCGACGTGTCCGCGCAGGACTTCGCGCTCGGGGTCTATGAGAAGCGGCAGATGGCTGACAGCCAGCCCGCCTTCGCCGTACGTGATGACGGTTGCGAAGGGATACGCCGCCGCGTGCGCGAGGAGCGTGGCACGTTGATCCATTCGGAATACAGTTGGCCTGTACAAACTAGACATGCAGGCGCTCCAGTCCAGATGATATTATTGCAGTTTTTGCGGCATGTGCCGCAATGTATTGACGCGATATCCGACGTCCCCGTACTCTCGAACCATGACTTCCACCCAAGCTCGTTACCGCCCGAAGCGCGTGTACGAAATTCTTTCCGCAGCAGAAGGCTCGCGCCAGATCCGTCTCAGCGACCGCATCGTCGAGCTGGGCGAGCGGGAATACCGCCGGTACGAGAAGGTTGCGTGCTGGCTGTCGACCACGCGCGGCGTCGCCGATCTCTCGCGGGAACTGGAGATGGACGAGGCGAAGGTGCCGAAGTTGATCGACGCGCTCGAGCAGTCGGGTCTGCTTTATCGCCTCGATGACGCGCCCAAGACGATGAGCGGGCTGGAGTTTCACGCGCGGTTCTCGTCGGTTCTCAACAGCTGGCTTTTGGAGGCGTTCAACCATCCGTTCTGGGAGCGGATGATGAGCGGCAAGGGTTCGGCGCGCCTCTTCACGGGCTGGTTGATCGAGCTTTACCACTACACCAAGAACGCCAACCGCCACATGCCGCTCTCCTGCGCGCACGCGCACGAGAAGCCGATCAAGCAGCTGCGCGCCAAACACTACGCCGAGGAGTGGAACCACTTCCACTACTTCATGAAGTCGCTCAAGCACCTCGGCTTCACCGAGCCACAGATCGCCGCGTCGGTTCCCTTGCCGATGACGCTGGCGCTCTCGAACTTCATGCGGCAGGCGGCGCGGCAGGACATCCTCGCCTACTCGATCTGCTCGGCGGTGCTGGAAGGAACGACCACCGATCGCAAGACCTACAACCCTTACTATGACAAGTCGGCGGAGTTGTACGGCATCCCGAAGGAAGCCGTCTCGCCCATCTACCAGCATCTCGATCTGGACGTGCAGTATCAGCACTCGGACCTCTTCCGCGAGATCCTGGAGCACGTTCCCGAAATGTCGGCGGAGCGGGTGACGACGGTCCTGAACTACGGACACCAACTGGTCGAGCACATCTGGCTCTGGACCGAAAACATCGAGAAGTATTACGACGTCGAATCGAATCCGGTGCCGCGGCTCCCGTTCGACATCGACCGCGACTGAGGGGGAACACGCATGTCGACAGAAGCGTTGCCCGGTGCTCTGGGCACATCGAAAGATTTGCCGCTGCTCAGGCGCACCGCCACCGTCGCCGGCAACGACGGCCAGATCGTCATCCGCCACATGCGCGATGAGATCAGGCTCGAAGGCACCGCGGCGCATCTCTTCAAGAAGTTGAGCCCCGACCTGGAAGGCGCGACGGCGATCGAGACAATGGCCACGAAACTTTCTGAGAGACCGGAGCGGGTGCGCGCCCTCCTCGAGCAATTGGAGAAGGCCGGCGTGCTCGCCTTCCGGTCTGTGACGGACGACCGCGTTCTGATGAGCGGGATGGATTTCTACCAACTGCATCACCAGTACTGCGACGCCTGGCTCGAGGACGTCTACCGCCATCCCTTCTGGGAGAAGGTCGTCACCGGCCGCGCGACTCGCGCGCAGGTCATCGGCTTCGCCTTCGAGAAGTATCACTACATCGAGGCGGCGTTCGAGCACATGGGAACCGCCGCCGCGAACGCCACGCCCGAGATGATGCCGCACCTCGCCCGGCACTTCATCGAGGAGTACACGCACGGCGACATCTACCGGAAGGGGCTGCGGAGCCTGTTCCCCGACGACGTGATTCTGAAGTCGCAGCCCCTTCCCTCGACGCGCGCGCTGGTGAACTACCTGAACGAGACCGCGCAGCGCAATTCGTTCGCGTACTACTCCGGGAACGAGCTCTTGCAGATGACGGAGAACACCGGAGACGAGAAGGCGGGAGGGGCGGTCAACGAGTTCTACGAAGCAATGCGCAAGCACTACCCGTATACCGACAGGCTGATCGACTCGTTCGTGGCGCACACCAGGGCCGACCAGGCGCTCGAGCACGAGAACGCGTTCCTGCTCATGTGCAAGAGCGTGCCGCCGCTCACGCGAGGTGAGGTGAACGACGCTCTCAACGTGGCCAAAAACATGGCCGAGCACCTGATGCTCTTCATGGACGGTATCGACACCTTCTACGAGAAGTTCCCCACGGTGCCGCGGCTGCCGTGCGATCTCCTCTCCGAATAGCGCCACGGGCGCCGTGATGCGCGCGGCGCTCGGGCTCGTGGGGTACACCGAAGCCGATCTCCGCCGCGTGCAGGAGAGGGCCGGCGGCGAGCTTTCTCGCCCTGAGGATCTCCGCCGGGTGATCGACAGCTACCAGTACCTGGACGACTGGCGTGCGAACTACTGCATCCAGTCGGTGCGCTCGTCGCTGCACAACTCGCGCATCACGTGCATCGACGCTGCCATTCTCTCGTACGGCCTGCTGGAGCTGCTCTTCCCCGATACCAAGCGGCGCCTGCTCGCGATCCACCGGCGGGATCCGAAGAAGGACGAGGAGTGCGGGCATTGCGTCGCGCTCTACTGGACCGGGGAGGGGCGCGTCGGATCGCTCTCCAAGTCTAGCTTCAAGGGTCTGGGGCACCGCGAGCCGGAGTTCCCCGACGAGACGGCGATTGCCGCCAGCTACGCGAAGGCGTACCTGGAGATGGCCTTCGAGCCGCTCTACTATGGTGTGACGACCCTCGAGGAGGCGGCACCCGACCTCGACTGGCGCTTCCACGAAGGCAACCTGAACGAGATCTCCTCGCGGCTGCAGGCCTGCTACGCCTACGGATTCGTGGTCGACTACTAGACCCGTCATGAGCGCGCCCCCGGCGACCGACATCCCCAGCCTGCTCGGGCTGCTCGCGTCGCGCGGCGATCGCCCGGCGCTCAGCTTCTATCGCGGCAAGGCGCTCGAGGGACGCCTTTCGTATGGCGAACTGGTCGCCCGCGTCGAGAGCCTGGCCGGCGCGCTACACGCGCGGTTCGGCGTCCGATCCGGCGATCGGGTCGCGATCCTGTCGCCGAACCGGCTGGAAATCCCCGTCCTCGTGCTCGCTTTGCTGCGGCTGGGAGCGGTAGTCGTACCGCTCAATCCCGCCGCTTCCGCCGAGGACTGGACGTACGTTCTTCGCCACGCTGGCGCGCGCGGGCTGTGTGTGACGCGAGACCTGGCGGACCGCCTCCCTGCCGTCGCAAGGCCGGCGTTCATGCTCCACGTCGAGGACGCTTTTGCGGTCGTGGACAGCGCTCCGCCTGCTCCCGAAGAGCTGGCAGAGCAACTGGGCGTCGTGCTGTACACCTCCGGCACGACGGGGAACCCGAAAGGGGTCGCGCTCCGGCAGCGGAACCTGCTTGCGAATGGCTGGAGCATGGCGCGCAACTTCCGGCTGGACGCCACGACGCAGCTCGCCGTGCTGCCTCTCTACCATGCGCACGCGCTCGGCTTCGGACTGATGACCGCGCTGACCACCGGAGGCCACCTGGTCTTCACGGAGCGACTGGAGCCGTTCACGTGGTCCCAGGTGATCCGGACGGAAGCGGTGGAAGTCTCGAGCGTCGTGCCCGCCTTGTTGCCGATGTTGCTCGCCGCAGGCGTCACACGCGACAAGGTGCCCTCGCTGCGTCACCTGATGGTGTCCTCCGCGCCGTTGGCGGTCGAAGTGGCGCGCGAATTCGAGAAGCGAGTGGGTGTCCCGCTCATCCAGGGCTGGGGATTGTCCGAGTACACGAACTTTGCCTGCTGCGTTTCGCCGGACGAGACGCCCGACGAGCACGCGCGCCTGATGTTCTCCTGGGACGTGCCGTCGATTGGCCCTGCGCTGGAAGGGACCGAGGTGCGGGTCGTCGACGGCAGCGGCGCGCCGGCGAACGACGGCGAGCGCGGTGAGCTCCTCGTCCGGGGCCACTCGACGATGCTCGGGTACTACCGCGACCCGCAGGCCACCGCGGCCGCGATGGACGGCGACGGATGGCTCCGCACCGGCGACGAGGGATTCTTCCGCGTGCATGGCGGCCGGCGGATCTGGTTCGTCACCGGACGTCTCAAGGAAATCATCATCCGCGATGCCGAGAAGTACAGCCCTCTGCGGCTCGAGCGGCGCTTGGTCGAAGCGGTCCCGGAGCTGTCGGGACGCCTGGTCGTGCTCGGCTTTCCACACCGCGAGCACGGCGAGGAGGTCGGCGCCTACCTCGAGGTGGAAGCGATCGACGCGGCGGTGGGCAAACGGCTCGCGGCGGCAATCGAGGCGATGCCGGTGTCGGAACGGCCGAAGGTGGTGCTGCACGGTTCCCAGCCGATTCCTCGAACCCATACGGGAAAGATCCAGCGCCGGAAGATGCAGCCGTGGTTCGCGGCGTGGGTCGCGCATCGCGGTCCGACCGTGATCGACGAGCTGAAGACCACCCCTCCGATCAGTTCGTGAGCACCATCCTGTAGCGGACTCGGTTCTCGCGCACGCGCTGGAGCGCGGCGTTGACCTCGGCCATCGGTGTCGTTTCCACCTGCGCACCGATCCCGTGCTCCGCTGCGAACGCCAGCATCTCGCGGATGGCTGCCGGGCTGCCGATGTCGCTGCCGCAGACCACTCGCTGGCTGGACAACAGCTGTGCGGCAGGGAACTGCAACAGCCCCGACGGGGCGCCGACGAGACAGAGAATGCCGTTCGGTTTGAGCGTCTCCAGGTAGGAGATCCAGTCGAGCCGCGCCGGAGCGGTGCAGAGGAGGAAGTCGAGCCGGCCGGCACAGGCCCGGAGCTCGCGCGCGTTGGTCGACGAGACGACCTGCTGCGCCCCGAGCTGCATGGCCGCGTCACGCTTGTCCGGTGAGGAGGTGAAGGCGGTCGTCTCGCAGCCCATCGCTCGCGAGAATCGCAGCGCGAGATGACCGAGCCCTCCGATTCCGATCACGCCGACGCGCGCCCCGGAGCTCACGCGCCAGCGGCGCAAGGGCGCAAAGACGGTGACGCCTGCGCACAGAAGCGGAGCCGCGGCAGCGGAATCGATCGCGTCCGGCAAGGGAAAGGCGAAACGTCCGTCGATCCGGATCCGACGCGCGAAACCGCCCATGTGTCCCACGCAGGTGGCTTCCTGGCGCGGGCAGAGGTTCTCCTGCCCGGCGCGGCATTGCTCGCAATCGAGGCACGCCGAGCGTTGCCAACCGACGCCGACGCGCTGACCGATCCTGAACGCGCAGTCGCTCCCGGCGGCCGTCACCTTGCCGACGATCTCGTGTCCGGGCACGAGCGGGTATTTGCTCGCGGACCAGTCGTTGTCGATCAGGTGCAGATCGCTGTGGCAGATTCCGCAGTGCGAGATCTCGATCTCGATGTCGTGCGGTCGGATTGCCGCTGGCTCGTATTGATAGGGCACCAAGGACTGCCTGGCGCCGAGCGCGGCAAACGCGGAGAAGGCCACCTGTTCGCGCAAAAAAGGAGCCCGGCGAATCGCGCTCGAGGGCGATCCGCCGGGCTTGGGCTGTTTACTCTGCCAGAACGCCGCGAGGCCGGACCGGCATCTCGAGCTTGCGGACGGTGACCTTGAACTCGCCGTCGGACTCTTCTTCCTTCGGCTTCTCCGGCGCCGTCGCCTTGTTGTCGTCCAACTCGTTGAGCTTGTCTTCCTGGTTCAAGGGCATGTTCCCCCCCTTAGGCTTTGGTTGACTGCACTTTCAATGTTCGCGCTATCTTCAGCAGATCTTCGACGGTCTTCAGCTCGCCCAGTTCGAGCCCGGCGTCGACGACATCGACGCCGAATTCGGTCCCAAGCCGCAACGCAAGGGAGACGAGCGAGAGAGATTCAATTGCCAGATCGTTTTGCAATGAGAGTCGTACGTCGAGTGGCCGGCTCGCCGGCACGCTTTGGGCGTATTCAAGAACCAGACGCTCCACGCAGTCCTCGGTCGTTTCCTCGAACATCGCACATCCGAGTAGCAGAACTTCTCGGTGACCACAAGAGGTCCCTGTAAATTGACACTGCCGACGAAACGACTCTTTCGCTGAAACTAATTGAAAATAGGATGAATATCAGGATCCCGACGCACCGGCTGGCGAACGTTTGGTGGCGAACTGATTCCGACGACGTCGTCGTCGCCACAAGGGCCCGTCGGTCGTTCGGACGACATGGCTCATCCGCGTTCACCGACGCGTGCGCCTCATCGACATCTCGTGCCCCGAGGCGGGGTCGCGTGACCCGCCCCGCATCGCTCACCTATACTCCAGAAGATGAACCGTGCGTCCCGCCGCGCCGCCCGATCCGCTCCCGCCTGTCCGATGGCGCCTGCCATCGCATGAGGAGAGAGCGTGGAACCGATTGAGATCCGATCCGCTGCCGGACGAAAGCAGGCGATCCAATTCGGTCGCGAGGGGCACGCGCTCTTCGGGTTCTACCACCCTCCGCGAGAGGGGCCGTGGCGCGGCGTCGGCGTCGTCCTCTGCCGCTCGATCGGCACCGACCAGACTCGTTCGGATCGGGCCTACCGGCACCTCGCCGAACGCCTTGCAGCGTCTGGTTTCGCTTGTCTGCGCTTCGACCTCTTCGGGACCGGTGACTCCGGCGGCGACGAGTTCGCTCCCGGTCTGGTGAAGATGTGGGTCGACGACGTGGGACTGGCCATCGACGAGCTCCGGGCGCGATCGGGGGCGAAAACGATCGCCCTCGCGGGGTTGCGGCTGGGAGCGACGCTGGCGTTGGTGACGGCCGCAGAGCGAGGCGACGTCGACGCGCTGGTGCTCTGGAGCCCGTGGGTGAGCGGAGCGGCGTTCATCTCCGAAGTGACCAAGTTGCACCAGCTCTTCCTGCGCATCGAGCCGCAGATGACCGAGGCATTTCCCACGCGTCCCGGATGTGAAGAAGCGCTCGGTCTGCTCCTTCCGCGCGCAGTGATCGACGATCTGTCACAGATTGACTTCCTCAAGGTCACGCGCCGGCCGGCGCGACGCACGTTGTTCATCGACGGCGGCAACGTGCAGGGCCGCGACGCGATGATGGCCCATCTGCGCGAGCTCCACGCCGCCCCGGAGCTGCGCTCTCATCCGGGACAGAAGTTCCTCATCACCATCTCGCATCGCGCCAGTCTTCCAGATGAGGTGCTCGACTCCATCGTCGGGTGGCTGAAGGAGGTGTACCCCTCGAGCGTCCCGGAACAATCGCCTCCGCCCCGATCGTCGGCTCCCGCGCCGATGGGCGAGCGTCCGATCCGCTTCGGCGAGCGAAACCCGCTGTTCGGCATCTTCACCCCGGCGAATCCGGCGCGCGCGCGTCCAGAACGCCCGGGGATCTTGATTCTCAACGCCGGCGCCGTGAACCGCGCCGGGCCACATCGCCTGAACGTGAAGATGGCACGGCAATGGGCACAGCTGGGTTTCGACGTGTTGCGGTTCGACCTCTCGGGCATCGGCGACAGCCCGGTCGCGGCGGGCTCGGTCGAGAACCTCACGTATCCGGCCAGTGGTCTGGACGACATCAGCGAGGCGATCGCGACGTTCGGTTCGCGGCGCGCCATCGTCATTGGTCTGTGCTCGGGGGGAGACTACGCATTCCAGGTCGGCGCGCGCCATCCGAAGGTCGCTGGTGCGGGTCTATTGAACCCGCGGACCTTCTGTGTGCTCGATCTCGCCTCTGTGGAGTCCGCCGACAGCGAGCCGCCGGCGACGCCGGTCGAAGAGGTCCCTCGCGCGTTGCGCCGCATGGCGGAGAGCGGGGTGGACACGCTCCTGCTGGTGAGCCCGAAGGATCCCGGCGTCAGCTACGTCGACTTCCACGCCTCCGACGCCATGCGCGCCGTGGCGAGCGTTCCCGGGTTCCGGCGCGTCAATCTCGCCGCGACAGATCACACGTTCACGCCGATCGCGGCGCAGGATCGCGTGATCAATCTCGTCACGGATCACTTGCTCGCTCGCCACTGAGGCGCTGTCGCTGGCGCGCAGCGTCGACTGCAAGATTGTCGGATCCGGGCGTTCTGGACCCGATATCCTTTGGTCCCGTTAACCTCGCTCACGACATGGCCTCTGGTAGGGTCAGCGTGCGGCGGAAAAAGATCGTATACCTGTTCCGGATCCGACGCCCGAACGGCAGGACGATCGACGACATGAGCCCAGGCAACGCGAGTTACATGAAGACCTCGCTCGCGGCCGCGATCGCCGGCGCAATCGTCCTCGTGCTCGTCATCCTGGTCGCGCACAGCCAGATGGGGATGACGAAGGCCTTCATCGAAGGCGTGGGATCACTGATCGTCATCGCGGGCGCCTGCATCGCTCTCGGAGGGTTGGTCGTCCTGTACCGGAGCGCCAGACTGGCTCGAGGGCTTCCGGATCTCTTCCTGCGTCTGAACGCCAGCCGGGAACTCAAGGCCGTGAGCAGTGGAAAACCGGGGTGGGGCATCCGGGTTCGGCGGCTTTTTCGGCGCGCTTTCGGAGGAAGCCATCCTCTCGTCGGCGACATGATGCAAGTACGGCCGCTCCACGAGATCGAGGCCACGCTGGACCAGTCCGGGTGCCTCGAGGGGCTCCCGTTCATGCAGGAGATGGCGCAGTTTTGCGACCAGCGATTCCGGGTGTACCGGTGCGTGGACAAGATCTTCGATTACGGGCGGAGCTATCGGCTGAGGCGGATCAAGGATGTGGTCCTGCTCGCGGCGCTACGCTGCGACGGCACTGCTCACGGCGGATGTCAGGCCTCGTGTTACCTGCTTTGGAAGACCGCCTGGCTGAGACCGGTCGACGATCAGGTCGCACCGGGTCGCGTGACGGGACCTTCCGCGATGCCGATGGGGTCGGCGGGTCGACCTGCTCAATCCCGGTACACGTGCCAGTTCACGCAACTCTCGGCGGCGTCGCGTCCGATGAGTCGCTGGGATCTCCGACAGGATTTGAAACCTCTCCTCAGCGGGAACCTGACGGCGGCCGCATTCTGTGTTGGCATGTTGACCCGGGTGTTCAGCAAGATCGACCGGCTGCGCGGGGGCACGGGGTACCCGCCGATGTCGCACGGGAACCTGAATAGGACACCGCTAGTGGTGTACGGCCTCGGGCCCGGCGACAGCGTGCGCGTCATCGGAGGTGAAGGAATCGCTGCAACACTCGATGCCACCAACCGCAATCGCGGACTCTGGTTTGACCTCGAGATGCTCAAGCACTGCGGTCAGCGCTATCGAGTCTCAAACCGGGTCGAACGGATCATTGACAATGCAACTGGCGGGATGGTGGAGATGAAGACGCCGTGCGTGGTCCTTGAAGGCGTGGATTCGTCGGACGAATCGCTGCGCTTCTGGGCGCAGCATGAGCCCCTCTACTGGAGGGAGGCTTGGCTCGAGCCCGAAATAGGCATGGCGAAGCAAGGTGTTGCGATGGTACAACCGCCTGCTGTCAACCGAAACGTGCAGGGCCCCGCCAAGCAATGACGTAGGCATCTGTTATTGCTCATGACATAAGCGCCAGGCGGGCGAAAAACTGCACGCCAGTTATTTTACAAGATCCACAAGCGTAGATCCGGACTAACCGCCTGTAATCGCCGCGGGTTTCTGGAATTGCGGTGACGGGGCTCCAACTCGACACGTTCGACTACATGGATTTTTGCAGTATGCTGTTCCTGGTTACGGGGTGGGGGACCGTGGCGCGCCCAATTTTATCGATTTCACTCCTCACGATTGCGTTCGTTCTGTCTGGGTGCGGCCCGCGGAAACCCGACTTCACGGTGCGGGGAGTGGGGATGGTCCTGAATACCTCGGCGCCGTTCGCTCACAGCGCCGACTTCCCTGGCCGCATCGACAGCACGATCGACGCCGCCCTTCGATTCTGGAGCGGAAGCTGGGACGACATCGATGGCGCGACGATCTTCCTGGAAGACAACCCGTACGTGGCCTGCAACAACTCGACGACCGCCTTGGGTTGTTTCGAACCCGGTGCCATCCACATCACCACTCGCGACCCGGGCCTTGGGACGTGGCGTTGCGTAGAGCAGACAGTGCTCGTGCACGAGATCGGCCACGCCGTAGTCGGCGACGTCAATCATGACGATCCCCGCTGGATGGATTTCGTCCCGGTGCTCGAGGTCCTGAATGGCCGCTCCGGGTACACGGACGGTGGCGAGACGTCCTGCCCTATTTACGTGAACGTCTGGCGGCATAACCTTCACTCGCCATAGCGGGCTTCGGCTGATCCGGCGTCGCCACCCCGCCGGCGTCACCGGGCGCTAGCGTCCGCCGTCCGCTGTTGTGAATGCATCGTCAGACCCGTTGCATTCGCCTTAGCACGCGCCGATCGCTCAAGTCCCTATCACGCCCAATTATCTGGCCGACGCTACACCGGCACCCGCGATCGTCTGTGTTGAGGTACATTAGAAGGTAAGACCGTGACTGCAAGAACGAGATCTGCCACGTTCACCTGTGCGACCGCACTCTTGGTGGCATCGGCCCTGCTGGTCGCAACGACATGGTACGTACCGGGGGTGTTCGGCGCTCTATAAACGCCGGTCGCCTCGATCGTCCCCCCACTCGCGCCCTCCTACACGGTCCAGTTGACCGATGTGTCGCTGGCTCCGGTCACGCTGGAACGGAAGGTCAGCGTTTCGCAAGAGTGGATCGCGCCGCGCGTCGGGCTAACCGTGACAGTTAACGGGCGCACCTCTCGTCAGTGAGGTGGCACTAGGGATCGGCGCCGCGCAAGCCGACCTGGCGCAGGGCATGTGCCGGTTGCGCCAGGGCCTCGCAAGCCGCCCAGCGAGGCCTCCTCCGATGTCCTCACGTGTTCCGCACGCGCCGGGCGAAGTAGTCGATGGTCCTGCGCAACCCGCTCTCCAGGTCCACCTTCGGCTTCCACCCGAGCTTGGCTGCGGCGAGGGTGATGTCCGGTCGGCGTTGCCTCGGGTCGTCCTGCGGCAGTGGCCGAAACGCGATCTTCGAGCGTGAGCCGGTGAGACGAATGATTCTCTCGGCGAACTCGAGAATGGTGTGCTCCAGCGGGTTGCCGAGGTTCACCGGGCCGGTGAAATCGTCGAGATCCAGCGTGCGAATCATGCCATCGACGAGGTCATCGACGTAGCAGAACGAGCGCGTCTGGGACCCGTCGCCGTAGACGGTGAGATCCTCTCCCCGGAGCGCCTGGAGGATGAAGTTCGAGACCACGCGTCCGTCGTTCTCCGCCATCCGCGGCCCGTAGGTATTGAAGAT
>Ga0209474_10001628_pt1 | contig 21580 bp, 26 predicted proteins | sample GraSoiAngelo_145_FD_185902 | JGI IMG/M metagenome (GOLD analysis project Ga0209474, IMG submission 185902) | Grasslands soil microbial communities from the Angelo Coastal Reserve, California, USA - 14_1009_05_20cm (SPAdes) (version 2) | ecosystem: Environmental > Terrestrial > Soil > Grasslands... | reverse complement strand
CATCCAGCCGCTGGCGCCACGAACTCGACAGGCGAGCCCAGTCCTCGCGCGTGGGGGTGCGCGACTCCGGCAGCCGCGCCAAGGCCTCGCGCACCTCGTCCAGGCTCAATCCCACATGCCGAGCGGCGCGGACAAAGGCCAGCCGGCGAAGCACAACCCGCCGGTACCGCCGCTGGCCTCCCTCACTGCGCTCCGCGCGAATCAGCCCCGCGCGCTCATAAAAGCGCAAGGCCGAGGGAGCAAAGCCGCTGCGTCGAGCGACCTCTCCGACCGTGAGCGTTTCCGGAACGACTGTGCTATTCGCCACTTGACTTGAAGTTAACTTCAACTTCTATAGTACGGCATGATGGCTAAGCGAGACACAATTACGTCGCACCTTGTGGTCCGCGATGCCGCCCGGGCCGTCGGGTGGTACACGAAGGCGCTGGGCGGCGAAGAGCTGAGCCGCGTCCCACTCCCGGGCGGCAAGCTGATGTCTGTCGAGCTTCGGTTCGGCGACTCGGTCGTGCGGCTCGCGGATGAGTTCCCCGAAATGGACGTTCGATCGCCGCAGACCACCGGTGGTACGTCGGTCGTGTTCCATCTCAACACCACCGATGCCGACGCCCTCTGGACGCAGGCGATCCGTGCTGGCGCGCAAGTCCTGCATCCACTGGAGGACACGTTTTGGGGCAACCGCCAGGGGCAGATTCAGGATCCCTTCGGCCATCGCTGGAACATCTCGCAGCATCTCCGCGACGTTCCAAAGGAAGAGGTCGCCCGCGCCGCGGCGAGGGCCTTCGGGGCGACGACACCGTGAGCGAGCACCCCGTCGCGCTGATCACCGGGGCCTCTCGCGGCCTTGGCCTGGCACTCGCTCGCGCGCTCGCCGCCCGAAGCTGGAGGCTCCTGATCGACGCCCGGGGGGCGGATGCCCTTGCCGAGGCACGCGCCGAGCTCGAACCTCACACGGACGTCCACGCGCTGGCCGGCGATGTTGCTGACGAATCGCATCGGACGCGCCTGCTCGAGGAGGTGCGTGCGATCGGCGGACTCGACCTGCTAGTCAACAATGCCAGCCTGCTCGGCCCGAGTCCGCAGCCGGCCCTCGCGGACTATCCACTCGATGTTCTCGAGCGCGTCTACCAGGTCAACGTGTTCGCGCCACTTCGCCTCACGCAGCTGGCTCTCCCCTATCTCGCGGCGTCGGCGCGTGGCCGCCTCCTGAATATCACGTCGGATGCCGCCGTTGAAGGTTATGAAGGTTGGGGCGGCTATGGCTCGTCAAAAGCCGCGCTCGAGCAGTGGTCTCATGTCCTGGCGGCCGAGAAACCGAGCCTGCGCGTTTACTGGGCCGATCCCGGTGACATGAAGACGCAGATGCAGCAGGAGGCGTTCCCCGGCGAAGACATTTCCGACCGCCGGCCGCCCGAGACCAGCGTCCCGGGCCTGCTGCGCCTGATCGAGGACGACTTGCCGAGTGGGCGTTATCGCGCCCGAGAGCTCGCGTGAACCGCACGGCTGAAGCCGTGATCGACGCGCTCGACTTCGAGCTTCCACCGGAGCTCGAGGCGCATGATCCGCCCGAGGCATCTGGCCGCTCGCGCGACGACGTCCGGTTGATGGTCACCTATCGACACGAGCTGCGCCTCGTCCATGCCCGGTTTCGAGAGCTGCCCCGTTTTCTGGAACCGCGCGATCTCGTGGTCGTCAATAACTCGCGTACACTTCCCGCTTCCATCCCGGCGCGACGGGCGGATGGCACCCGCTTCGATCTCCATCTCTCGACGCCCGTCTTGTGTGCGGAGTGCCCGCCGGATGCGACGATCCAGTCCAGTCGATCCGCCGTCTGGGTGATCGAGCTGCGGACAACTGCCGAAGACGGCGGGCGTCCATTTCGTTCCGCATTTGCGGGCGAGACGCTCGAGCTCCCCGAAGGGTCGGCCGAGATCGTCGGACCGTATCCGGCGCATGCTGAAGCGAGGGGAGCACGATCGAGACAATCGCGGCTGTGGACGGCGGCGTTACGTTTGCCGGTTCCGGTTGCGGTTTACCTCGAGCGCTACGGCAGCCCGATTCGTTACGGCCATGTTAGTCGGGTGTGGCCGACATCCTATTTCCAGAACGTCTATGCCATCGAGCCTGGCAGCGCCGAGATGCCGAGCGCTGGACGACCGTTTACGCCGCAGATGATCACCGCGCTGATGACCCGCGGCATCGACGTCGTCCCAATCACGCTTCACTCCGGCGTCGCCTCCCTCGAAGACCACGAACCGCCGCTGCCCGAGTTCTATCGAGTCTCAGAGGCGACGGCGCGTCGGGTCGCGCTGACAAAGGAGCTTGGAGGACGTGTCATCGCCGTGGGTACCACCGTCGTGCGGGCTCTCGAGACAGTCACGGATTCAGCCAGCAATGTGCGTTCGGGAGAAGGCTGGACAGAGCTGGTCATCTCTCCGAATCACCCTGTTCGTACCGTTGACGGTCTGCTGACGGGCTGGCACGAGCCGCGAGCGTCGCACCTGCTGATGCTCGAGGCGATCGCGGGTCGCGAGTTGCTTGAAGCCTCATACCGCGCGGCGCTGCAACAGCGCTATCTGTGGCACGAGTTTGGAGACCTTGAGCTCGTGCTTCCGTAACGGCCGCCACATGCCCGATAAACTGGCGCTCTGAGCGCTTTGAATGGAAACGGTGCATCAGCGCACTATTACCCATCGCTACTTCTGGGACGGCCTCGCTTTGAAGTCCAAGGTGACGTCGTTGATCTGGTCGGCGTGATCCTTCAGCCATCTGCGTGCGTACGGGCACCAGGGCACGATCATCAGGTGGTCTGCCCGGGCTTTGGCAAGCGCCGCCTCGACCAGTCGGCCGCCGACGCCTTGTCCGCGAAACGCTTCGGGGACTTCGGTGTGCAGGAGGTACAAGCGATCGCCGCGTAGCTTGTACTCCAGCCTAGCGGTGGTCCCGTCCATGGACACGGCGAATTGTTCCCCGGCGCTATCGTCGATCGCGGACTGACTCATGAAGAATCTGATAAATCAGGGCCTGACCACCAAGTCGGGACGGGCAGGTCCGCGTACGTGCGACCAGCTCAGCCACACGGCGCCGAAAACGGGGCGATTACTCCCAGATCTCGGCTTCCTCGCCTTTCACGCGTGCGCCCGAATCGAGAAAGTAGATTTTGTCTGGCACGAGGGAACTGATATCAGAAAGGCAATACCTTCATTCGATCAGTCGATCAATGGACAGTTCGGCCCCCTCAGCGTGAGCCTCGGCGAAGGTCTCCTCACCGAGCTCTGAGCGGGCGGCAACGAGTGCCTGGTCGTATTCGGGCTTGTCCGCAGGATCGATCACGAGCCCGGTCGCCGAGTAGATTGCGTCGGCGCGGCCGAGAAGGCGGGCTGCCTGACGCGCACGCCGGGCGCTCATTGCTACCGCGGCGAGTCCAATGAGGCTCCCAGCCAAGATGTAGCTGTTGTTGATCTCGCGTGAGATTTGAATCGCCTGATTCAGGTTTCTCTCTGCCTGTTGAAGGTTGCCTTCCTTTTTCTCGACCATGGACAGGTTCGCGAGTTCCACGGCTTCCATCAGGCGGTTGCCTCGCGCCCGGTTTCGAGCCAAGCTCTCTCCGTACAGCGTTCGCGCCAGCCCGTAGTCGCCGCCGATGCGCGCACCTTCAGCCAAGTGATGAATGGCGCTCAACTCGCGCGGCTCGTCGCGGATGATAAGAGCAAGCCTCTGCGCCTCTCCGGCGAACCGGCTCACAACCTCGACATTCCCTTCCCGAAGGCCAACTCGCGCGAGCGCTAATCCGGCATCGATTTTTAGGCCAGGTTCTCCAAACTCCTCTGCAAGGGCAAACGCTTCTGAGGCGTAGCGCCTTGTCGCGTCCGTGTCGCCCTGACGGAAAGCCAGCGCGGCTGCGGCGAAGAGTCCCTGCGCCCGATCGACCGAGCTGTCACCTGCGGCCGAGAGCAGCCGCTCGACCCACCGACGGCCGCGTTCGAGACGACCTCGAGCGAACCAGAAGCGTTGGAGCAGCGGCGTTGCGCGCAAGCCCAGCGCAGGATCACCTATACATGCGGCCTGGAGAGCCTCCTCAAGCTCGGACTCTTCTCTCTCGAGACGGTCGTACCAGGCCTCTGGGCTGGGACCTTCCAAGGCGGTCTTCGCCGCGATTACCTTCGCCAGATATTCGGTAGACACCAGCGACGATCCTACGCGAACAAATTACCGACGCCCGTGTGGGGGACGTCGACCTATACCCGAACGCGAACGCTGTTTACGATGGAGGCATGCCGGTGTTGGTCAACGTACGGACCGTTCACCCCCGCAAGTTGGCCGCGGTGCGATGCGAAGTCCCACCGGGCGAGGTTGGCTTGGCGTGGCGGCCCGCGGTGGGCAAGGTCTGGGAATTTATTCGCAGCCAGCCGGGCCTGTGGACCGACGGCCACAACATTTTCCTCTACCACCACTCGAAGCAGCCGGGAGCGCCATTACTCTGCGACTTCGGCGTCGAAGTCACGCGTGCCTTTGAAACCGCGGGCGAGGTTTATGCGACCGAGACGCCAGGGGGCGAGGCTGCGGTAGCCGTGCATCGCGGGGCGTACGATCGCATGAACGAGGCGTACGACGCGATCGACAACTGGATGGCGGCGAACCAAAGGGTGTCTGCTGGGCATTCCTGGGAGATTTATGGCGATCCGACGCCGGATCCGGCCCACACTGAGACGACGGTCGTGCACCTCCTCAAGTAGGACTCGCCGGGAGCCGCGCAGCCCGCTGAATACGCACGGCGTGCAAAATCAAGAACATGGCTACGAAAATCGGGAGCGAAGCTTTACCTAACCCAGCGCTTCAACCCTTCAAGATTTTGGTGGGCGAATGGAAAACCACCGGGTCACATCCCTACCTTCCCGGTACTACCCTTCACGGCCGCACATCTTTTGATTGGCTTGAGGGTGGCGCTTTCTTGATCATGCGCTCAAAGATTGACGACCCCAACTTTTCCAGCGGTGTCGCAATTTTTGGCAGCGATGATGTCGCTAAGAAATATTCCATGCTTTACTTTGATGAACGTGGTGTCTCGAGAAAATACGACGTGACCATGACCGGAAATCAATTGAAGTGGTGGCGCGACGAGCCCAGTTTTTCCCAGCGTTTCACCATTGCCATTCAAGACGGCGGCAACAACATGGTCGGTGTGGGTGAAATGTCACGAGAGGGAGCGACCTGGGAGAAGGACCTAGCACTGACGTTCGTACGATTGAGTTAACGCTCTCAGGTGGTGTTGGCAACCCGTCACTAAGCGTCATGTACCCCGCGCTTTGAAGAAAATCCCCCGTCGGACTTTGATCCAACCGGGGGTGTGTCATCGAAGTTCGGGAAAACAGGGCCTATGCGCGCAGAAGCTATTAACTCACCAGCGCTATCAGCCCCAGAACCGCTGTCAAAAGGAGCGACCAACCAATTGATGTAAGAGTGAAAAGCCCCAAGCCAGCAGCGACGATGGACGTTGCCAGTAACAGCCCCTGTCGAGCACGGCCCCTGTTTAGAAGGGAGCTAATTCCTGCGCCAAGTAGTACTAGAACCATCAGAAGGAAAAACGACCAAGCGGGTGATCCACCTTGACTCCGAACGATAAGCACGTAGTAGATAACAGACAAAACCGCAGCAAGGGTCATCAGGATCGGAGATATCCGCCTTCCGATCCTGGCTAACATCTACCACCAGGCAAAACGAACTGTGCCCTGATCTGACCTCATCGTGCTGATCGCCGCTGGCCAAGAGCGGCTCATTGAATGCGCAGCAGACGCTACTGCCTTGACAAGTGTGCGTTTCATTGATATTCATCTATCGATGGTAATCGATGACGATTCCGGCCGGCGAGCCGATACTCCGGTCATCGTGATTGGTGGCGGCCAATCTGGCCTGGCAGCTGGCCGGGCACTTGCCGATCTTGGCATGCCGACGCTGATCCTCGAGGCTGGCGATCGCGCAGTTGGGTCATGGCCTCGCTATTACGACAGCCTGCACCTGTTTTCGCCGGTTGAGTTCAGCTCGATGCCGGGGTTGACATTTCCAGGGCCTCAAGGCCACTATCCCCATCGCGACGAGGTAGCCGACTACTTAGCGGCATACGCGGCCACGCTCGATGTCGAGATTCAAACCGATAGCCAAGTGGAGACGATCAATCAGGACGGCAGTCAGTTCATAATCCGCACAACTGACGGGCGGTTACTCCGCGCATCGGGAATCGTGGCCGCGACCGGATCGTTCGCTAACCCGTACCGACCGGCGCTCGCCGGCGAACGCGACTTCACAGCAAAGCTCCTTCATGTCTCCGAATACCACAACCGTGCGCCGTACGCCGGCCAACGCGTGGTCGTGGTCGGGGCAGGCGACTCAGCAGTCCAGGTCGCCAGTGATTTGGCCTCTGTGGCAACGGTCACGCTGGCAACACGCAAACCTGTGCGCTTCATACCCCAGCGCCTCCGCGGCAAAGACGTCCATTACTGGTATCGCGAGACCGGCTTTGACGCGCTCCCGCCCGAGTGGCTGACAAGGATCATTAGGGGCACCGTGGTCACTGATAGTGGAGGTCACGAGAAGGAGCTAATCCAGGGGCGGTTCGATCGGCGGCCCATGTTCGACCACTTGGATGGCGATCGTGTGGTCTGGAGCGACGGCCAGACTGAGCTGGTCGATGCGATCATCCTTGCGACCGGCTACAAACCCAGCCTCGAGTATCTGCGGGAGCTTGGAGCTCTCGATGAACTCGGAGCCCCGGTCCACGTGGGTGGCATCTCCGTTACGCATCTAGGACTCGTTTACGTCGGCCTTGAATTCCAGCGTTCCTTTGCCTCCAACACACTTAGAGGTGTGAGCGAGGATGCCCGAGAGGTGATCGCACCATTGGTTGCGTGGATTCGCGATGCACCCGGCGCCATCGGCCTCTCAAAACCAGTTTGACCAGCCCGCACGGCGATTAGCCAGACACGAGTTCCCTTGAATTCCTCGGAGCTGGGCCGATGAGGTCAATGTGTTCTGGGGTGGGCGTTGGAACCGCGGGTTCATTACGGCCGAGGCAAGCCTTGGTCGGCGAATCAGCCACGACTTCGAGGGTTTTCTTAAGGTCGGCGAGGTTCTTCCGAAACTTGATCTGGGTGGCGACCCCAACCGGATGAGTTTCGAGCTCAATCTGAATACAAACGCGGAGCTTTGGCTTGTCGAGGCACGGCTGGCTAACGCTTGGCGGACGGTCAGCGCTCGGTCAGCGGACGCGTGGCGGTCGTCGACCCTTGCCTTAGTCCGTCGCCGGCGATGACGATCCATTGTGGCTTCGCGCTGGCTATGACTCTCTTTCCTAAATTCAGCGAATGGATCACGGCCGGCGAGCGGCTGCCGCCAAGACGCTCTGTAAAATCGGACCCGTTATGAAACAGGGGACGTCCGAAGCTGAAATCAAGACGACGCACACGCTCGAAACTCCCGAGGCCGACATCGTCTACGACGTCCTAGGGCCGCTGCCCACCGCCGATGGCCGCCCAGCGCTCTTCATGATCGGCCAGCCCATGGACGCCAGTGGGTTCCAGACGTTGGCCTCACACTTCCCCGACCGCACAGTTGTCACCTATGACCCGCGCGGCCTCGGCCGCAGCAACCGCAAAGACGGTCGGGTCGAAAACGCACCGAACGTTCAGGCGCGCGACCTTCACGCGCTGATCGAAGCGCTAAGGGCCGGCCCGGTCGAGATGTTCGCGAGCAGTGGTGGCGCCGTGACGGCGCTCGCACTCGTAGCGGCCTATCCGCGGGACGTGACCACCTTGGTGGCACATGAGCCGCCGCTCCTCGCACTTCTTCCGGACGCCAAGGAGGCCGACCGGGCTGAGGACGGCGTTCGCAACGCTTACGAGGCCAACGGGCGATGGGCCGGTATGGCGACTTTCATCAGGATGACGTCGTGGCAGGGCGAGTTCAACGACAAGTACTTCGCGCAGCCCGCGGCGGATCCAACTAAACTCGGGATGCCCGCGGACGATGACGGCTCGCGTGACGACCCCCTGCTATCAGGCAGATCCCGGCCGATCACCGCCTACCGTCCAGACGTCAAAGCGCTGTCCGGGGCACCGACGCGGATCGTAATTGGCGTTGGCGAAGAGTCGCAGGGCACGGTGACCTGGCGCACGTCGTTGGCTGTCGCTGAGCTGCTCGGTCACCAGGCGATAGTCTTCCCGAGCCACCACGGCGGATTCGTGGGCCCCGAAATGGGCGGATATGCGGGTAAGCCTGAAGAGTTCGCGCGCAAACTTCGCGAAGTCCTCGACAGCAAGAAAGCGCGCTAAGGCCGGTACTCGACCGCAGGTGGCGATCCAGGACGGACTCGGGGGCGCAAGGACCACCAGTCCTGCTCAAATTCGTTCGAGACAGTGGGCTAAAGAAAGCTGTAAACCCGTTCGTCCAAGCGGTTTTCAAGGCCACTTTTGAATCGTCCGCTACCGTTCGCGGACGTTCGCTGACGCCGCGCTGTATTTCACGCCAGCACGTTTCGTCCGCCGACGTTCACCAACGTCCGCCAGAGTTCGCCGCGGTGTGATCGGGATCAGTGATCGAGAACAATGGCTTATCGAGGAGCGCAAAGGCTGCGGCGAGAGCGCAGCATCAACCTCGAACCAACCATCGGACTCAGCCTCGCGTTTCAGACCAACGGTTCATAGCGTGTCGCGCGCCCAGGTCGGCAACAACACTTTCGGGCACCACCCCATAAAAACCAAAGCAACCAGCCCGACGAGTAAGGAAATCGCAAGTACCCACAGTTTGATGGGCTGCGAGATGACGAAGCCGATCGCCAAGCCGATACACGCGAGGCCGCCAAAGGGGTATAGCGCAAGCCGCTCCTGGGAACATCCGTAACAGGACTTGACCCCTCAGGAGCCTGGCGGCGCTCCGCCCCTGGTAGTAATACCAACCAGAGGCAAGAAGGAAGCCGCCCAGGACCAGCAAGAAGAAGACGGATCCGACGGGGCTGCCGTCTTCGGCGCTTGCGGCTAAACGGAGCCTTAAGAGAGTGTGTGGCGTGTGGTGGCAGCCTCCCGCAAATGCGGCGGAATGAGGAATTTCGGTCGGCCGAAGAAGAATATCGACCCAAAAATCAGGAAGAGGATACAAACCACCGGCAGAAGAACCCAAATTACGACGAGATCCGCCTGGCGCGAGAGCTTGAAGATTGGCGAGACGAAGAAAAGATAGAGCCCCAAGAGGATGGCCGCATAAGCTCCGGCTGCGCCGGCGGGCAGCGACCGGACCCAGGCCACCCAGCCCCCGGCCCCCCAGCTCCACCAGGCAGGCACGCGATCATAGAAGGTTGTTTCATGACGCCAGAGGCGAGGCATCTGGGGCAAAGCGAGAAGGCCGAGGAGTGTCAGCAACCCGAAGGAAACTATCCCCGACACCGACATTTCAGGCCGTCCTGGGCCCAGTCTAAGCTGCCAGAGGTCGCTCCTCCAAATTCTTGTCGACGTGGACATATACCCGGTATACGCCGAGGCTTTCAGGTGGTATTTACGACCCCGAGCGGATTCGAACCGCCGATCTCCTCCGTGACAGGGAGGCATGTTAGACCGCTACACCACGGGGCCGCGGGAACCCACAGTATATATAGGATGCGGCGCGGCTAAACCCGGATCGCCGGCTCCTCTTTCCCGATGACAAAACGCTCGATTACCTGCGCCACGCCGGCCTGGTCGATTGGTGCCGTAACGTACTGCGCTGCCGCTTTCAGCGCCTCCGGAGCGTTGCCCATCGCGACGCCAAACCCCGCCCACGCGACCATGTCCTCGTCGTTCAGGTTGTCACCGATAGCGCAGACCTCGGATCGGTCGATAGCGAGTCGGTCCGCGACCATCGCCAGGGCGCTCGACTTCGAGACCCGAGGATCGACAACTTCCACAAACCAGTCGAGCGAACGGGTAACCCTGCCCACATCACCCATCCATGCAGTAAGCTCCGCCATTCGGCCGGGGACATCCTGGGGATCGAGGCTCACCAGCACCATCTTGGTGGCTTCCGCATGCACCCACTTCGATAGCGGGCCGACCACCTCGTACGGGACCATCGCAACCCTGGCGTAAAGATCGGCCTCCGGACGGGCGCGGGCCGTATAGACGATCTCATCGACATAGGCATTAACGTGCCAATCTCTGGGCTCGGCCAGCGCCAGCACGCGCTGCTGAATGTCGACCGCGAGTTCGCAGCGGTACCAGACCTGGCCACTCGAGATCTCCCGAACGACTGCGCCCTGGTAGTTGATAATCGGCCCCTGCAGGCCCAGCGGTTCGGCATAGCGCAATGACGACTTGAACATCCTGCCGGTTGCCAGCACGACCGTTACCCCGGCGGCGCTGGCCGCCTTGACGGCGGCGATATCGCGTGGGTCCATCTGGAGGTGGTGGTTGACTAGCGTGCCATCGAGGTCGATGGCCAGCAAGCGGATGGTCAATTAACGGCGAACGGCAAGCGCGTCGGGATTGACGAGGTTTGGCGGCCGTTGTCCTTCAACCGCCGCGATCAGATTGCTGGCGGCGGTCTCGGCCATCGCCGCGCGAGCGGTGACGGTGGCACTCCCAAGGTGAGGCAGCAGGACGGCATTCCAGCAGTCGGTCAGCCCGGCTTCGGTTTGGGGCTCCTTTTCATAGACATCGAGGCCGGCACCTTTAATCCACCGTTCCTTCAGCGCCCGGACCAGCGCCTTTTCGTCAACGATCGGCCCGCGGGCGGCATTGATCAGATAGTGCTCGGGCCCCATGAGCTTCAGCTCACGTTCGCCGATCATGTGACGCGTCTGATCATTGAGATCGGCGTGAATCGTGACGTAGTCCGCTTTCCGCAGGAGCTCGTCGAGCGGCACATACTGCGCTCGCAACTCCGACTCGACCTCAGGACCGACTCGACGAGCATCGGAATAGAGGATGGACATGTTGAAGCCGAGCCCGCGACGAGCGACCGCCTGCCCGATGCGGCCGAAGCCGATGATGCCGAGCGTCCGCCCGTAGACATCGTTGCCAAGCAGCAGATCGGCCTTCCATCCTTTGAACTTGCCCTGTCGCAGGAACCGGTCAGATTCGACCACCCGCCTGGCAACGGCAAGCAGCAGCGCGAAGGCGAGATCGGCCGTCGCCTCGGTGAGGACGCCCGGCGTGTTGGTGACCAGCACGCCGCGCCGTGTGGCAGCAGCGACGTCGACGTTGTTGTAGCCGACCGCATAATTGGCGATCACCCGGAGATGTGGTGCGGCGCTCATGATGTCGTCGGTAATCGGCACGTTGACCATGCCGACGATCCCGATCGGATCGGTTTCGCTGAGATGTCCCTTGAGCGTCTCCGGAGGCATTCCCTCAGCCTCCATCATGGTGACGTCGAAGCGCTCGCGAAGCATATCGATGCCCGGCGAAGGCAGCGGCAAGGTCACGAAGACGCTGCTCATGTGCTCTTTCTTATCCGCAAGTCGAGCAACATTACTTCCATCGCCAGCCGAGGGTTCACATTCTGATCGATCAGCAGCTGAGTGCGCTGCGCCGCCGCGAGCGACCGGCGAACGTGATCGGCGGGCACCCGGTTCGTCCAGGCCTCCAGCGCCGCCTTCCGTTCGGCCGGCATCGTCTGCAACAGACCGGCCTGGAGCAGCATGGCATCCCGAAGAAAGGCCGTAAACCCGCGCAGCGCATCGGACGTGACGCCACGCATCTCGGCCTGAGGACCCTGGCCGAATCGGGCCGCATAGCTCAACACCCCGTCCACGTCCTCGAAAGCGAGCGCGGCGAGATGTTGTGACCAGCGATCGCTGCGCGCCACCCATTCCCGATCACTCAGCGCGCGGATCGCCCAACCCGGACGCCCATGCGCAAGGCTGGAGAGCGCTTCCGCCTCCGCCGAGCTCTGCTTCCTGCGGACCAGCAGATCGACGAGAGCGTCTCGGCCAACGCTCGACAGTCCAACCACCTGGCAGCGCGACAGGACGGTGGGAAGAAGGTGATCCGGATAGGCGGTCGTCAGTACCAACACCGTATTCGTCGGTGGCTCCTCCAATGTTTTCAAGACGCAGTTCTGTGCCGCCTCGGTCATCCTCTCGACATTGGCAAGCAACGCGACTCGCGTGGGAGCCACAAACGGCTTGAGACTGAGGAACTGTTGCAGCGATTGGTCGTGGGCCTGCGCCCCGCGCTCTGGGTGAAACCGAATTTCGTCGATACTGATCGCCTCGCTCCGATCGTCCTCCCAGTAGTCGGGATGGACCTCGAGCCGAGGCGGCTGGCCATCGCCGAGCAACAGCTCTTCGGCGAGCGCGCGGGCCAGCGTCGCCTTTCCGATCCCTTCTTCGCCGGTGAAGCAATAGGCGTGGGCCAGCCTGCCGCTGTGTCGGTGCGCCTTGAGCATCTCGATGACGCGACCGTGGCCGCCCACTACCGCAAAGCCGGTCGCAATTGCAGAGCCGGATACAGCCCCGCGTCGAGTTCGGGTGGCCGGCATCGCAAACACCTTAACAAGTCTTTCCTTGACGCTCCGCGAAGGACGCTCATAAGCTGTAGCCGTTTCCGGACAGCACGGCTGTCAGGTTCGACCGCTCGCGTCGCCCACGTCCCACTCATACGTCAAGGCAAGCGAACTCGATGGATGCGGAAGACACCGAAAAGCAAGACAAGATCAGGGAACTGCAGGCGGTGATCGCCAGGGCCAAGAACGGCATCATGGATTGCCGCTACAAGGCCGACTGCGAATTCGCTCGCGCCTGCCCGGGAACCTGCTAACACCCCCACCCTGACCCTCCCCCAAAGGGGCAGGGAATACCGTCGGCCCCACCCTGGCCCTTCCCTAAGGAGGGAAGCCCCCACCCTGGCCCCATCCCAGAGGGGAGGGAAGGGAAAAATGCCGGTGCTATAATCCATAAAGGTTTCTTTATATGGCGTCTTCTCCGTTGCTCCACAATCCTTCACTACGCGAGTTCCGGGCGCACTATCAGGCGCTCGCCAGCATCACGCGGCTGCGCATTCTTCAGTACCTGGCGGGCATCCCGCAGATCACGGTCCTGGAACTGGCGGACGCGCTGGGGATCAGCCAGCCACGGCTGAGCTGGCACCTCCGGATGCTGCGGCGTGGCCACCTCGTGCATGCAAACCGCGCCGGCCGGGCGGTGTATTACTCATTGAATCGCGAGGGCATCAATGCCTTTCATCGAGAGCTAACAACCCTGATTGCGCCTCGACCGCGGGTCCGGGCGCTGCAACACGAATTGAGCGAGGTGTAACAAGCGATGGCAGAGAAAAACGGCAGCCGGCATAACGGCAAGGTGTCCCGACCCACGACGGCACGCACGGATGGACGTTCGCGACGCAAGGTGCGGGTCGCGATTCTCGGCGTAGGCAACTGCGCCTCGTCGCTGGTCCAGGGAATCGAGTACTACCGCGATGCCAGGCCGGGCGATGCGATCCCCGGCCTGATGCATGTCGATCTCGGCGGCTATCACATCCGCGACATCGAGTTTTCGGCGGCGTTCGACATCGACAAGGACAAGGTGGGCAAGGACCTCTCCGAGGCGATCTTTGCCGGGCACAACAATACCGTCAAGTTCGCGGAGGTTCCTCACCTTGGCATCAAGGTGGAGCGAGGGATGACCCACGACGGACTTGGCAAATATCTCTCGGAGATCATCACCAAGGCGCCGGGGCCGACCGCCGACATCGTCGGCATCCTCAAAGCGACGAAGACCGATGTCGTCGTGAACTACCTGCCGGTGGGCAGCGAGGAAGCGGTCAAGTGGTACGCCGAGCAGGTGCTGGAGGCGGGGTGCGCCTTCGTCAACTGCATGCCCGTCTTCCTCGCGCGGGAGCCATACTGGCGCGGTCGCTTCGAGAAGCGCGGCATTCCGATCATCGGCGACGACATCAAATCGCAGGTCGGCGCCACGATCGTTCATCGGATCCTGACTCGACTTTTCGAGGATCGCGGCGTCAAGCTGGAGCGCACGTATCAGCTGAACTTCGGTGGCAACACCGACTTCCTCAACATGCTGGAGCGCGAGCGGCTGACCTCCAAGAAGATCTCGAAGACCAACAGCGTCAAGTCGCAGATGAAGGCGGACATCGGCGCCGAAAACATCCACATCGGTCCTTCCGACTACGTGCCCTGGCTGGGCGACCGCAAGTGGGCCTACATCCGGCTCGAGGGCCGTTCCTTCGGCGACGTGCCCCTCAACGTTGAGCTCAAGCTCGAGGTCTGGGATTCGCCGAACTCAGCCGGGGTGGTGATCGATGCCATCCGCTGCTGCAAGCTCGGCCTTGACCGCAAGCTGGGCGGGGCGCTGGAGGGGCCATCCGCCTACTTCATGAAGTCACCCCCAATTCAATACACTGACGGCGTCGCAAACCAGTTGACCGAGGCGTTCATCGCCGGCACCGCAAGCAACGGCCCAGCGCCTGTTGTGCGCCAGCCGGCGGCTGCCGAGCAGGGGACCACCCGCCGCCGATGATTCTTCCTCGGCTGTTCAGGCTGGGGAACTGGGTCATGCGGGTACTGCCGCCCGGGGTTCGTTATCCCCTGGCGGCGGTCACCGGTCGTTGTGCCTTCTATTTGATGCCGCGCCGGCGCCGGGTCACGTTCGAGAACTTTGGTCAGGTGCTGGGCCGGCCACCGAGCGACGGACTGGTCAAGCGGACGGCACGGCATGCCTTCGGCAACTACTTCAAGATGTTCGCCGACTTCATGCTGATGTTCACGCTCAAACCGGAAGAGATCCGCCGCATGGTGCGGCCGGAAGGACGGGAGCGACTCGATCGGGTGCTCGCTCAGGGCAAGGGGGCGATCGTCGTCACCGCTCATGTCTCCAATTGGGACATGCTGGCGGCGGCCTCCGCCGTATACGGCTATCCAATCAGTGCGGTGACCAACGAGCTACCGAGCGGCGGGCTCAACGAACTGGTGGTCGCCTCCAGGGAGCGGATCGGGATGAAGATGATCGGGCTCGGCCCCGGAAGTCTCCGCCAGATTCTCAAGGCGCTTGCGCGCAACGAAGTGGTCGCGCTCGCGAGTGACCTGTACAGTGGCGATCGTGGCGTGCGCGTGCCATTTTTCAACCGCCCCGCAACCTTCCCTTCCGGCCCGGCGGCGATCGCCTTGAAGACCGGGGCACCGATTCTTCCGGTATGGATTCGCCGGCAACCGGACAATCTCTATGTCGCCGAAGTTGAGGAGCCGATCGAGGTCAGCCGCACCGGCGACACCGCGCGGGACGTGCAGCTGACGACGGAGCGGATCGTGCAGTTCTTCGAGCGCATCATCCGCCGCGAGCCCGATCAGTGGCTCGTGTTCTTGCCGGTCTGGCGTCCGCAGAAGGTGGCGGGGACGCCAGGATCACCAATGCAGCCGGCGCTCGATCCCTCATGACCTACCTGGGATTCCGGCTTATTGAGGCGGTGATCGCGCGGCTGCCGCGCCGGGTTGCCTACGCCATCGGCGTGATCGTCAGCACCCTGGCTTTTCCCCTGTTGGCGAGGCAGCGAAAGGCGCTCGAATCGAACCTGCACCATGTCTTGCCGGACATGCCGGCTCCGGAGCTGCGCAAGCTGGCCTGGCGAAACTGGCTCAACTATTGCAAGGCCTGGATCGATTTCTTCAAGATTCCCCGGATGGAAAAAGGGCGGCTGAGCGCGCTGCTGACCCCGATCGGCGTGGAACATCTCGACACCGCGATGGCGGCTGGACGCGGCGTGATCGTGGTCGCGCCCCACATGGGCTCGTGGGAGCTGGCGGCGGCCAGCTGGGCGGCAACCTTCGGTGAAATCGGCATCATGGTCGAGCAGATCGAACCCCGACGACTCTTCGATCATGTCTATCGATTGCGCTCGCGACTGGGCATCCGGGTGATTCCGCTCAGCCGCACCGGTGCTCGGGACATCATGCGCCTCCTCAAAGACCACCGCATGGTGGTCCTGGCGATGGACCGCGACATCCTCAATACCGGAGCCTGGTTTCGCTTCTTCGGACGCTCGGCCAAGTTTCCGACCGGCCCGGTGGAGATCGCGCTCAAGACCGGGGCGCCGATCCTGCCGGCTTTCTGCATCCGCGACCGCCATGATGCCTACGTCGCCGTCGGCGAGGCGCCTTTTTTCCTCACCCCGAGTGAAGATCACGAGGCCGACGTCCGGGGTGCCATGGAACGGATCCTGGCGACGTTTGAACGGTATATAAAGAGGTATCCGGACCAGTGGCACGTGCTCGAGCCCATCTGGCCGGAGAAGCCCGTCGTCCCGGCCGTCACCATCCCGTCACCGCCGGCGCAAGCCGCTGTGGGCGATTAAGGAGGATCTCGTGGGCAAAGCCGACTTTCATATGCACACCTCGCTCAACGACGGCACGGCCACCGTGCGAGAGGTGCTCGACTACGTGCGCGATCGGACGGACCTCGACGCCGTGGCGATCACGGATCATGACCGGCTGACCGGCAGCTATGAGGCGATGGAGCTGGCGAATGAATACCCGTTCGACGTCTTCATGGGCTGTGAAATCACGACGCTGCATGGGCACCTGCTGGGGCTCTTCCTCGACAAGCCGATCCCGATGTGGCGTCCCCTCGACTGGACGATCGGCAAGATCCACGAGCAGGGCGGCCTGGCGATCGCGGTCCACCCGTTTTCCATGCTAACCCGCAGCATCGGCTACCGGTCCTTCGACGGCATCATGAAGAATGCCTCGCCTGAGATCTACTTCGATGCGGTGGAGACCTTCAATCCGTCGGTGGCGGGACGCACCTGCGCGGCCAAGATCGACCGCCTCAACCGAAGCCGCTTTCACCTGCCCGAGGTGGGATGTTCCGACAGCCATCATCTGGAAGGGATTGGCACCGGCTACACGACCTTTGATGGCAAATCGGCACACGACCTGAAGACGTCGGTGCTGGCGGGCCAGACCAAGGCGCACGGGGAATACTGGGACTTCTTGACGCATCGCCGCATTGCGCAACTGAAGTTCCGCCGGATCGGCCGTAACTGGGCGCGCGCCGGCCGCTCCGCAGTGCGCGCTGTCTGCGGCGGGTAGTCGGTGAGGGGAAGCACGGTCCTCACCCTGACGCTCCCCCGAGGGGGAGGGGATTGAAATGAAGGTCGCGCTCGTCTCCGCCTACGACTTCGCGCACCCAGGCGGCGTTACCGAGCACGTCCGCTACCTGGCGGCGGGGTTGCGCCGGCGCGGTCACGACGTCACCGTGCTCGCTCCCTGCTCCGACCGGGAGCTGTCCGACCGGGACCACGACTTCGTTCGGGTGGGCCGGCCGTTTCCGATTCCGATGCACGGATCGGTCGCCCGGATCACGGTCGGGCTGCACCTGACGAACCGGATCAAGCACATGGTGCGCGAGGGCGGCTTCGACGTCATCCACTACCACGAGCCGCTGATGCCGGTGTTACCGATCACGGCGCTTCGCTTCTCGCGCACGATCAACGTCGGCACCTTTCACGCCTTCGCCCGCTCCAACGTCGGCTATTACTACGGCAAACCGCTGCTCAAGCGTTATGTGAGGCGGCTGCATGCTCGAATTGCCGTCTCCAATCCGGCCCGTGAGTTCGTCCGCCATTACTTCCCGGGCGACTACCGGGTGATTCCCAACGGAATCGACTTCCATCGCTTCCAGAACCAGCAGCCCTTCCCCGATCTTCGGGATGGCATGTGCAACCTCCTCTTCGTCGGCCGCCTCGAGTATCGAAAGGGCCTCGGCTATCTCTTGCGCGCCTACGAACAGCTGAAGCCGCAGTATCCCAACCTTCGCCTGATCATCGTGGGCGACGGGCCGCTGCGCCGCTGGTATGGCAACTTCATCGCTCGCAAGCAGCTCGAGGACGTGGTCATGGCCGGGTACGTCGACCCGGCGGAACTGCCCCGCTACTACGCGAGCTGCGACATCTTCTGTTCACCGGCCACCGGCGACGAGAGCTTCGGCATCGTGCTGCTAGAGGCGATGGCCTCGAGCAAGGCGATCGTCGCCACCAGTATCGACGGCTTCCGCGAAGTCGTCGACCACGGCCGCGAGGGGCTGCTGGTCGAACGCAAAAGCCGTCGCCAGCTCGCCTACGCATTGCAGACGCTCATCAGCAATGCCGACTTGCGCCGCGAACTCGGGCGGGCCGGCCAGCTGAAGGCGCGGAACTTCGATTGGGAGCGGGTCATCGACCAGGTCTCCGACGTCTACCGGAAGGCGGTTGATTCCGCTCAGCCGGCGGCTGCGGTTCGGCTCGAGCCCAGCCTGAGTCCCCGCTGATGTTCACGCAAAAATTCCAGGCCTGGGTCCGGCGCTGGGCGGAGCGTCTCGTGGGGGTCTTCCGCGATTCGCCGCTCACGCCCAACATGCTCACGCTCTTCGGCCTGGTCATCACAGGGCTGGGGGCGCTGCTGGTCGCCGTCGGCCTGCTGCTCCCGGGCGGCATCGTGCTCGCCTTCGCCGGCTTCTTCGACGTCTTCGATGGCGCGCTGGCCCGGGCGGCGGGAAAGGTCTATCGCTACGGCGCCTTTCTCGACTCGACGGTCGACCGCTACTCGGAGGGCGTCGTCTACCTCGGCATCCTGATCTATTTCCTCGACCGTCACGACGGCTGGCGGCCGATCGTGGTGCTGGTCGCGCTCGCCGGATCGTTTCTGGTCAGCTACGTTCGGGCACGGGCACAAAGCCTCGGCTTCACCTGCGATGTTGGCATCCTGGCTCGTCCGGAGCGCGTCGTCATCATCGTCGCCGGCCTGCTGCTCGAGGCGATGGGCCTCAAGATCGGCGGAGCGACGCCCTTGACGGTGGCGCTCGTCATCCTCGCGATCGGCACCAATTTCACCGCGGTCCAGAGAGTCTGGGTTGTCTGGCAGCAGAATCGCGAGGAGCTGCGCGCGCTTCGAGGCCTTCCCGCGTCACCGCCGCTGAACCATCCGAACCCTTCCCAGCCGACCCCTTCCCAGCCGGTTCGCACCGCGATGCGACGCTTCTTCGAGGACCTGGGCAAGACTTAACGGGACTCGGTATCATGGCGGCGTGCAGGTGGCGATCTACGCCGATCGCGATCCAGGCGGCAAGAAACTGATCAGCACGCTGCAACGCCGGCTCAAGAACGAGGAGATTCGCGCGTGGGAGGTCAAGAAGAAGGCTCCCCTCACGCTCGTGCATTCGGGCGATCGATATACCAAGATCCGCGTGACGTTCGTTCCGGCCGGGACCCCCAGCTTCAGCCGGGCCGCCCGTGCCGGCGCCCTGGGCGCCTTCCGCAACCCGGAACCCACCTTGCTCGCCACCATTTCGGATGGCCCATCGGCTGACCGGGTGCTCGGCTTTCTCGTCGGAATGCTGACCCGTCATGCCGGTCCACTGGGCGTTGCAGGCGTCGGAATTCCGCTTGGCTGAACGCTAGCTGCTTTCGGTTTCGGTTGCGACCCCGCCACGTAAGCCGAAAAGGTGCTTCTGCCAGGCGAGGTAGATGACGATCGCGATGTTGATGAGGAGAATGCTGACCCGGATCGGCGTCTGCCGCCGCATGACTTCGCCGATCTCGAAGGGAACTCCGATGCAGCCGGCGATGACGGTTAGGTACTCGGCCCAGCGCCGGCGTCGAGCCAGGCCAATCGCTTCGGTCAGTTCGAGCGCGCCGAAGAGCAATGCCCCGACGCCGATGATCAGGACGGTCCGGGTGGAGAATTCGCCAACCGGGCGTAGCACCGTCACCAGCATGCGTGGAATGAGACGGCGTTCGGGGTTGACGTTAAGTTGGGCAACCCAGCCGCGCACCAGGTTGACGATGGACTGGCTTCGCGTGAGCAAGGCCAGCCCCAGGATGAAGACGAGACTGCCGCGGATGGCGCGCTCCAGGATGATCAGCCGGACGATGGTGTCGACTGGTTGGGTCTCGCGGCCAAGCTCGCGCTGGACACGCTGCCAGAACCTGGCGCGGGGCGGCGAGGCGGGCGTGGTGTTCAGGGGCGGATTCACCATAGGCAGAAGGGCCACGCTTGTTCAACGTTCGATCGGCCGCTGGAGTTTCACGCGCCAGCGACATTCGTATCGCACACTACACTAGGAGGGTTGGGCGAGGTTGCCACAATCGGCGTCGCCGATTTCGAGCGAGTCGAGATGCGCGTTGGTCGGATTCTCGAAGCAGAGCCCTTCCCCGAAGCCCGTAAGCCTGCGTACAAGCTGCGCATCGATTTCGGCTCGCTCGGAGTGCGCCGTTCGAGCGCGCAGCTGACCGCCCACTACCAGCCGAACGAGCTGATTGGCAGACTGATCGTCGCGGTTACGAATTTCCCGCCCCGACAGATTGGACCGGTCCGGTCTGAGGTGCTCGTGCTCGGCGTCCCCGATGCGACCGGCGAGGTCGTCCTCCTCGAGCCGACAAACGATGTCCCGCTCGGAGGTCGAGTCTACTGACGGCGCAAGTCGAGGCGCCGTATCTCGTCACCGAGTGGCACGACGTGGCCACTGGCGCCCGTGGTTGGTTTGTCATCGACCGGCTGGTCGGCGGCATGTGTTCTGGCGGGATCCGTATGCGGCCAGGCGTCACTCCGGATGAGGTGACCGCGCTGGCACGAACCATGTCACATAAGATGGCGGTGCTCGACATCCCCTATGGCGGCGCAAAGTCGGGGATCGATTTCGATTCCGCGTCGCCGCAGGCGCCGGCGGTCCTGCGCGGCTTCATCGAGGCGATCCGGCCTTTCATCGCCGAGCGCTACGCCACCGGCGCCGATCTGGGCACCCATGAGGACGAGATCATCGCCGCCTGCCAGCTGGTCGGTCTCACCCATCCCTTGCAAGCCGGCTTCAAGAGCGAGGGCGGCGCCGGACTCACCCGAGTCAAGCAGGCGCTCGGATTGCGCAGCGAAGGCATCCCGATCACCGAGCTGATGGCTGGTTATGGCGTCGCTGAGTGCACAGCTGAAGCCGCCGATGTGATCGGCCTCTCCCTGCGCGGCGCCACGCTCGCGCTGCAGGGCTTCGGCAACGTTGGGGGAGCTGCCGCCCGATATCTCGATCGGGCTGGTGTCAAGCTGGTGGCGGTCGCCGACATCGAAGGCGCGATCATCGATGCACGCGGCCTTGATGTTCCCGCCTTGCTCGCCGCTCGCGACCGCTTCGGCCGCATCGATCGCCAGCGTCTTCCGGCCGGTGCCCGCTGCGCTGCAGAGCCGGCCTGGCTGCAGCAGCCGGTCGACATCGTGATCCCCGCCGCGATCGGCAATGCCATCCACCGCGAAAACCAGGCCGAGTTACGCTGCCGCCTGCTGGTCGAGGGAGCGAATAATCCGGTGACCGATGAGGCCGAGGAATCGCTGGAGCGGCGAGGCATCACCCTGTTGCCCGACTTCGTTGCCAACGCCGCCGCCGCCTTTCTCTTCTGCGGACTGCTGGAGAAGCGGCTCGAACCTACCCTGGAATCGATCTTCGGCGAAACCAGCCGCCAGCTGCGGAGCACCACTCGCGAGTTGCTGGAGCGGTCCCGGCGCAACCGGGTCTCGAGCCGTAAGTCAGCCGAGGAGATCGCCGAGGGTCGGCTGCGAGCGCGGCTCGGCTAATCCCCGCCGCGGGTCG
>Ga0209474_10001626_pt1 | contig 21588 bp, 17 predicted proteins | sample GraSoiAngelo_145_FD_185902 | JGI IMG/M metagenome (GOLD analysis project Ga0209474, IMG submission 185902) | Grasslands soil microbial communities from the Angelo Coastal Reserve, California, USA - 14_1009_05_20cm (SPAdes) (version 2) | ecosystem: Environmental > Terrestrial > Soil > Grasslands... | reverse complement strand
TCTTGCCGCTGCTGCCGACGACTTGTTCAGGTGGAATGCCATAAACTCCTTCCGTCCACGGCCGCATGAATTCGATTCCGCCGCCGGAGACGATAAAGGTCTTGAAGCCATTCGCGCGCAGGTAGGCCAACAGTTCGACCATCGGCTGATAAACCATCTTCGTGAAAGGCTGCTTGAATTTCGGATGCTTCGCCGTGGCGATCCAATCCTGCACCATCTTCTCAAACTCTCCGACGGTCATGCCGGTGTGGGTGGCCATGACAATCTCAAGCAACGCGTGTTCGCCGCCCGCCATCGCGGCTTTCACGTCACCCTTAAGCAACGACGCAAAAGGTTCCTTCTCCTTCCACTCCGGATGCTGCGGCGCGAGCTCCTTCACCCGGTCGAGCGCAAAGAAGAGTTGGATCGGCATCGGCTTTTCGCACCAGAGCGTCCCGTCGTTATCGAAGGTAGCGATACGCTCGGCGGCTGGCACAAAGTCCGGCGAGTCTTCCTTCGTCACCTTGGCGACGAAGTCGACGATGGACTTTTTGACCGCGCCGTCGTTCCAGGATGCCAACGGATCGGCGGTGGCCCGAGCAACGGTCGTTGCGAGAGCCAGCGCGCAAACGAGCGCGGCGGCGATGAGGTTTTGCCTGCCGCGCCGTAGCGCCGCGAAGGCGGGTGTGTGTGTGGTTTTCATCGTTGTACCTTCGAGTCGTCCTTCATCCCGATGACGATCCAGCCATTCTTCGTTGCCTCGGCCATGAGCGCCTCGTTCAAACTTCCGGGGCGGGCATTGGGCCGAAGAATATCCGCAGCACCTTTTCCCTCCCAATCACGCGCACCAGTTCGTGCACCGTGCAATACATGGCGATGAGGACGAAGAGAATGATCTGGATGGCCCAGAAATGCGGCCAGACGATTTCCGACAGCAACTTTTGATTGCCAGCGACAAAGCCGCCCGTCTGGCGCCAGAAATCGAACAGGCGTTCCAAATAGTGAATAACAGCAGAAATCAACAGATAGATAACGGTCTTCCAAGCTACGTTGTAGATCAGCGGTTTGTTCGGAAAACGATTGATCAGCGGCAGCATGTCCGCAATCAAGACCGCCTTGCCGAGAATGAGGGCGGCAACGGCAATTGAAACGGAAGAGGATGGCGCGATCCCGGTTCCCTCCAGCATCAAGACGCGGATAAACATGACGATGTGCAGCGCGACGAAAAAGAAGATCGTCGGCGGGAGAAGCTTGAAGAACTCTTCCTTGAGCTTGGTGGATAGTTTGGTCATGGAGTTAAATTGCCATGAGTCTTATCGGTTTCATGATTTGTTCTCGCACCTGTTTAGGATGCCCGCGCGTTCACAATCGAAAGGATAATTAGCCGGAGGAAAAGGCGGGCGGCCTTGTGAGCCGCCCGCCGTAAAGGTCATTTATGTTACTCGGTTACTGGCCGGCGCCTTTTGCGGCCGCCTGCGCCTGTTCCATCTTTTTCGCCATCTCCGCTTTCACTGCGTCAAGATTGAAACTCGCACCCTTTTGCATCGGCGGGTAATCAAGGAAGGTTTGGAGCTCCTTGCCCATCACCTGTTGGACGAAGACAAAGCGCCAGAATTGGAACTTGAACCAATCGAAGTATTGCTGCGCACCATCTTTCGTTCCGTTGTTGGGCCAGCCCTGGCGCTCGAAAGGATCGAGACGCAGGTTGATCAGATAGGGCACGTCAACGTGCGTCTTTTCGCCTAGCCATCCCTGGGGCTGGTCGATAAAACGATATTTGTAGTCGTCGATACGAACCGCGCCGACCGAGCTTTCGCCAAGATAGAAGATTTCGTGACGCGCGGACGGACCCTTGCCGGTGATGGCGTCCGTCTGGTCATAACCATCCAGATGGTTTTTGTAAGTCCGGTCACCGAGTTTCACACCCTTGAGCAGCTGGTCAATGATGTTCGGGTTGCCGGCAGCGGCGAGGAACGTGGGGAACCAGTCCAGCCCGGAGAAGATGCCGTTCTGGACGGAGTCGGCCGGGATGTGGCCGGGCCATCGGGCGATGCAGGGTGCGCGGAAGCCGCCTTCCATCACCGTCCCTTTGCACTGCGCGAACGGTGTCGTTCCGCCATCGGGCCAGGTGAAGAGTTCGGTGCCGTTGTCGGTGGTAAAGACGACGATGGTGTTGTCGTCCACGCCCAGGTCCTTGAGCTTCTGCATGACCAAACCGATGTCGTCATCGAGCTGGGCCATGCCGGCTTCTTCTTCAGACCAGCCATTCTCTGAATTGCGCATCTTCTCATATTTATCCGAAAGATGGGTGACAATGTGCATGCGGGTCGGGTTGAGCCAGCAGAAGAACGGCTTGCCGTCCGTTTTAGCTTTTTCGATGAACTTCAATGCGAAATCGCGGATTTCGTTGTCCACCGTCTTCATCCGTTCCGGATAAAGCGTGCCGGCGTCCTCGATCTTCTGTTTACCGATCTTGCCCCAGCGTGGCATCTCGGTGGCATCATCCGTAGTGGTCGCCCAGGAATGAACCATATTGCGCGGGCCAACCTTGTCGAGCAGGTCCTGTGGATAGTTCGGATGCGCCGGGTCTTCCATCGCATCCAAGTGATACAGATAGCCAAAGAACTCGTCGAAGCCGTGGACGGTGGGCAGGAACTCATTCAAATCGCCGAGATGGTTTTTACCGAACTGGCCGGTTTCATAGCCCTGCGCCTTGAGCGCGGTGGCAATCGTGCAGGCTTCTGCCGGCAAACCGGTCTTGGCCCCCGCCTGACCGACCGTGGTCATCCCCGTGCGAATCGGAAGTTCACCGGTGATGAAGTTCGCCCGACCCGCCGTGCAACTAGCCTCGGCGTAATAGTCGGTGAACAGCATTCCTTCTTTGGCGATCTTGTCGAGGTTCGGTGTCCTGCCGGCCATCATGCCGCGATGGTAGGCGCCGATATTCCACATGCCGATGTCATCGCCCATGATGAAGACGATGTTTGGTTTGTTGCTGTCTGCCGCCTGCGCTGCCGTTGCGATGAGCGCAACAAGCATAGTGACGGCCCATTGTCTAAGTATGTTTGGTTTTGGTTTCATTGTTTTCTGTTTTTCTCTCTCCAAGGACGCACGGCTCTACCACGCCAGTGGGAAGTTGGGGAAAACAAAAGTCTCGCAGCTCTCGTGGGCTCTGCCTATAAGACCTTAGTCCAATACGTCCGCGCGGCGGAGCGCACCGCGGAAGCTGAGTGAGCATCAACAGAACCGACGCGCCTTACGGTAATTTGAGAACGCGAAAGATTCCTTTCGCGGCGGAAGTCAAGGAACTAGCAAGCCTGGTCAACCTGAAACCTGCGATGATTCTACCGTTGTATTGAACTTCATTCGCTCGGGCCTGATGGCTTGTCTTTTTGCGCGACAAGGATCTGGAACCCGATAGGACTCTGCGTCGTCGGGTCCACCGGCCCGTCCGTGAAGACAATCGTTGTACCCGGTGTAATGACTGCCATTGCCTTGTACAGGAACTCGGTTGGTAGCCGGCTTTTCTGCGCCGCCAAAAAGAGACTCTGGCTTGAGGTCTCCTTCCCTGCGGCGGTCACTTCCACCCAGCGCAGATGTCCTTGCTCGTCCAGCCCATTCAGGGCGCTGAAAACCCGATCGTTCAGAGGTGAAACAGCCTGCGAATTCGGCATCCCGGCCCGGCCGATCTCGACGCCGTTGCGATAGACATAGAGCGTTTTATCCGCGCTGCTGACCAGCATTGAAACCGGACCGCTGGCGGACTTCTCGGGATTCCAGTCAAACTGACCCGCGGCCTCAGGTTCGCTCTCCTCGCCACTCTGCGCGAAGAACAGTCCCGGATGCACCGTTTCGGCCGGGGCGGAGTGCTCGTCGGCAATGATCACAGTCGCGCCTTTCATCGTGACGCCGAAGAGCAGTTTGGAAAATTCCAATGGCAACCGGATGCACCCATGCGAGTCGGGGTAACCTGGCAGATCACCGGCGTGTAGCGCGATCCCGCCCCAGGTCACGCGCTCCATGTAAGGCATCTCGGCGCCTTTGTAGATGCTCGATGTATGATGCACCTCCTTTTCCAGGATCGTGAAAACGCCTGTCGGGGTCCGATGGCCCGGTCGGCCAGTGCTGACGCTGGACCGCGCGATACGGATACCGTTGCGATATACATACGCCACCTGCTCGGTCGTGCTGGCGACGATCAGCAAGGGTCCCTCGGGCGCACGCTCGGGCTCCCAGACAAATTCGCCGGTCTTTAGTTTTACTGTTTCTGGAGAGACTCGCACGCCCTCAGTAAAGGTTTCGGCAGATACGGTAAACGACTCGAGAACGAGCAGGGCGGCAGCGAGGATTTGGATGAGGCATGACGACAATGACGACTTCATAGTATTACTTGCCAATAAGCTCCCCAGCTTTGCGCAGCGGAGCGTTGGACGCCTTGATGAATCCATCTAAAGGGCGGTTCATTTCCAGAACTAGAAAGATCGCGGAGGAGACAGACAACGCGCAGATGAGCAGCACCGCGAGCACTGTGCCATTACGCGGCGCAAACATTCCAAAGGTAATGAAAAGACCGGTAAGCCAAAAGATCAGCAACACGAGGAATGATGACGGGAGGGTATTCTGCTGCTCTTCCATTAAAAGCAGGCGAGTTTGCAATACATCGTTGCTAATCTGCAAAGCTTGCGCGAGAAGCGATTTCTGCAGGTCGTTTTTTGGCGTGAGCTCGCGCAGTTTACCTTGAAGGATCTTCGCTGCATCAACCGATTCTAGAGCGCGCAATCCTCCCGAGCCGGTGTTTTTCGCGGGCCAGATCCTCTCAATGGTGGACGCGACGGTATGTCGTAATTGCTCGCGGGCATCCTTCGTTTCCGGCCCGTAGTCGGCAAGGATATGATCGAACAGAATGACTTTAGCGCCAGCCTGTGCGATCCCGGCATTCATGGCGTCGAAGGAACTTTTGGCCGAACTGACCAGCAAACCCAAAACCAGCGCAGTGAGGGTGGCGAGCATTCCGGCCCCCACCTTCACAGTATCCTGTGAGGGAGTGTCCAGATGATGTTCAGGCAGGACCTTCTGCAGCAACATGCCCAGCAACACGCCACCGAACACGCACCCGGCGCTGATGAAACCAATGGTTAAAGAATTCATCTCTGAACTAGTTAGCTATCGGTATCTCTTGAACTGGGTCATGCTCAGTGCCAGTGCATTTGGGTCGTCGCTAAAACGGCAACCGATGCTAGGAAGCCGGTTCGGACTCGAGCCATTCCCGTCGTGGTCGCTTGGCGGGCGGCAAATCAGGGTCAAGAAAGCCGAGCGCGTGCGGTGGCTTGATCACACGCACCCCAGCAGCGCGTTGCTGTTCGAGAATTTGGTCACGAAGGGTTTGTATTCGGGTCCAATGCACTTTCGGCCGGAAATGATGTTCTGCGTGGTGGCCGTTAAAGAACCATGTCCAGTTGTAAAGCTTGCTGTAGGTGCTCACACCCCACGCAATCGGCTCATCGGGGTTGCCGGCATAATGCCGATAGTAGCCGTTCAAATAAGACAGGCAATGACCAAAATAATAGAACGGCAGAAGGAAACAGATGTAACGCCAGTTAACAATACCGAGGATCACAAAAGTCGTAACGAACGACGCGAGTTCGAAGGTCCCCCAAAATGCCTCGCGAGGATTCTTGCGTTTTAGTTCCTTAAAAACCGTCTTGGGATCTTCGCGGAAAAAGCTCAAGAAAGTGTATTTGAGGGGATGCTCGGCTTTACCTTCGTCACCGTGTTTGTAAATCGAGATCCAATCGATCGTCTCACCGTGATCGTCCGGCCGGTCGGCGTTTCCCTTGTGATGCTGCATGTGAATGCATTCGTAGAAGATTTGGCTGAAGCCGACCGTGATTGATTCCAGGATGCTGAACAAGCGATTGAACAGCGGTGAACGAAAGTACGGATTATGAATGAAGTTGTGGGAAATGCCGTTGATGTTCCAGGAAATGCTGACCGAGTAGATAAGACCGAGGATGAACATGACCCAAAGCGGAACGCGGGGAAAAAGATAAAACATGCCGAAGAAGTAAGCGCAGTGTAAAAGGGCGGCAGCAACCGGGATTGCGTCCCACCGTGTGTGTGCAAAAATCCTGGAGTTAGTTGTGGGGCGTTCGACAACTGTGAATTCATTTGGTTGGGATGGCATTTTGGTCACGAAAGAATCTTACATCCAAGAGCGCTGCCCGGACTATTGGACTTTAGGCCTACATCAGCGCCAGGACGCTTTCGATCGCTTGGTCACGGCTTATCGAGCACACCAGTGACCAAATCGATCTTCCGGTTCTTCAGTTCCTGCGTCGCGCGGTCCGAAGTTTTTCCTTCTACCCAAACGGCGATCCCTTTAATGTCGGCCTCGCCCTCCGCAAGTGCCGCGATTTCACCTACCCGGCCGGCTGCCCGTTCGTTCCAGATGGCGTAATCGCACGACAAAGGAAAGACGAGTGTCCCGTTGGCATCGAGGGCGCACACAGCTTTGCTCTCGGTCCGGAGTGAACGGAGCTTGGCTTTTTTCGTGTGGTAGCGCGCGAGCACTTGGGCGAGGCGTTCGAAATAGATCGCGTCCTGTTCCGTCAGCGCCTTGCAGGCGTTGGCCAGGAATGCCGTCGGATCGATGCCAATTGTGGCAAGTGCATCGACAGTGATTGTCGCGGTCCATGGCGTGTACCAGGGGTGGGTGAGAAACTCATCCGCATCTTCGCGCGTGACACCAAGCGCGAAGAGTTTTTTGTGGTTCATGATGCGCAGATCGTCCGGCGTAGAACTTACGAGCGTTTGTTGCAGTGCCTGGTTCACGTTTAGCCCCATCAGCACATGACCGGCTGGTCCACCGACCGCAGCCGTGGCGGCCTTCACGACTAGTCCGCCCATAGCAATCGCACGTGCGTTAAGCGTGAGCTGCTTTTGAAGTTCCTGATTAAAGCTATAGGGGCTGACGCCCAGTTTTGCGGCAAGAGCAGACTTTGCCTTGTTCACGCCGCTGACATTTTGCAATCTACCGCCTTGCTCCCCCTCTCCTCGGTACTTGAGCCTGTCTCCGATGCGGCCAAAGAAGCGCGACGCACCTAGGGGAATGTTTTCTACTGAGCCCACCGGATTCGTTACGATGCCGACGACGCCTTCGATCTTTTGCTGGCCGGCATTCGCAATCGCTTTAGTAAACTCCTCCGTCTTGCTCATTTCGCGCAACTTATCGATCGCGTAAATTTCGCGAATCCGCGTGCGCAGCGCGATGCCGGTCGTTACTGCCCAGGCATCGTCTCCCGAGTAAAGGAAATAGGTGTTATTCATCCCGTCGTTATCGGCGAAATCACCGACCGAGTGAAGCGGGCCGGTCATCAAGTCAGCGGGAACGAACATCTTTGTCTCGACGCGCCCGGGAGACTCAAAGGCCTGAGGCGCGGGAGATGTGGCGGTCTCGGTCTGGGCGAGTGCAGCGATGCTAAGGAATGCGAAAGCAATAAAGATGTATTTTAATTTCATAAGTGTTGAGCTTGGAGTTCAAATTGGCGGTTTCGCCAAGACGTTGTCCGATCGGTTCTGAATTGGCTTACTCTAGGAGTCTCGGGCTGAAGCAAAATGCTATTCATTGCGCGACTCCTAGTTTAGGTAGAAAAGGCAGACCTTCGCGGATTAGATTTGAGAAATCAGGAGAGTCGTTGGCGGCGCAGGCGCGGGTGTCGATCAGGCTTTGGGTTTTTAGCTCGGCAAAGGGAAGCCCGCCGGTGACGATGAGGTGGCGCTGATACAACAGTTCGTCGCCTTTGCCGTTGAGCAGGATGCGCCAGTCCCACGGCAGGCGCTCGTGGGGTGGATGCTGGGTGCGGATGCTCGTGGTGCAGTTGGTGGTGATGGCGTTATACCAGCGCGGTTTGTCCCGCAGAGCGTTGAGCGAATGGATGTATTCAAGGAAACGTTCGCGCGCGTGCGCTGGCGAAATGGTCGTGCGGTAAAGATAGATATCCTCCTTCCGGTAGTTTGTGCGGAGGCGGATCACGTCGCGCTCATCGGCCACGATGTAGATGAGTTCGAACTGCCGGTAAAGCCCGCCGATAGTCGAGTAGGTTTGGCCAAGCTTCTTGCGCGTCTCGATGGAGAAGCAGAGCGGCGGCGCGTCAGCGAATTGGAAGCTTACGATCGGATGCGCGATCCAGGGCGAGCCCCAGTAATCGACCGCGAGGTCGATGCCGGTGATCTGCGATATGCGCACGGTACGCGTCTCCCATCGCGGTGTGTAATCGGTCTCGGTCCGGTAGTCGCAGTTGCGTACGTTGTGCAACGTTACTTCGTCGCCTTGAATGTCGGCCCACGCTTTCTGGCCTACGTCCGGCTGCCAGTCGCTATCGTTGGTCGGAGAAAGCGTCAGCCACCAGATCAGCACGCCGGCAAAGAGAAGCGCAACAGCGCCTATTTTGCGCGAGAACGGCCTAACGAATACGAGCGCAATCGCTGATGCTACCGCCACTAGTCCAGCCACAACCTTATTTGCATTGCCGAATGGAGCGTCAAACCACACCGCGCCAAATGCCCAGGCGATAGCAATGATGGTTGCGAGAAGGACGAGCAGCTCGCCAACCCAGCGAATCAGTCGCACTAGATTCTTCATTATGGGCGTTTGGGATGTTGCGGCCCGCGGTGGCTCACCGTTTGCGTCTTTCAATTTCTGCTGAGCCAGGATGAAGCGTCTCCACCAGCAGCGATCTTAGCGCGGTGACGATTGAATTGATCACCACGGTAATGTGGATGGGCTCAATGGGATTGTTCGTTGAGTTGGAGAATGCGATGGACCTCGGCGATGGCTTGCGGGTTGAGGGGTGAGCCGTGACCTGACGGAACAATGCGTTCGCTCTTGGCACCATCGAGGTGGCTGCTCCAGTAAGCCACGACGCCGTCACTGCTATTCGGAGTGTCCCCGCGACCGCGATCACCGATGATAGAGTGATAGGGAATTTCTTTCGTCATCGGGATCTTATTGATTGCGACAACGAAACGGTTGTTCGGGGCCAGGGTGTCCACGCTATTTGGAAGACGCTTCAACTTCAGCGCCGCCGGGTCGGCTGTGAGATTTTCACGCACAGTCTGGCCGATTGTGATCAGTTTCGATGGCGTTCTCACTAACATCGACCCGATGCGACCGATCCAATTGCTGGCCAGGTCGCTACCACGGTGCGGAGTGGACATGAAGACGACGCGACCAATATCGCGCCTGTGCTCGAAGATTAGAACCTCCTCGAGCAGGTGTTTGCTCTTGGGATCCATCGGGGTTTGGGCCGGAGGATGTCCGAAAGCTTCGAGCCAGAGAGTCGTGCCGGCATCGGTAAGCAAAGTGTGGGTGATGGATCCGCCCATGCTATGAGCCACTACCACCATCGGTTTGCGCAGCGGAAATTTGTTTTCGATGGCATCGAGCTCCTTCCGCAGGATAGCGGCCGAGTACGGATAGGGATAGCCGCTAGGATAGCTGTAGAACCAAAACTGGTAATTCCGCCGGATATCTTTGTCGCCGCGCAGATCGTTCAGCATCGGCACCCATGTGGCTGGTGTGTCCATGAGACCATGAATAACAAGCAGGACGGTCTTGTTAGGATTGTAAGGTTCAAGGCGCGCGACTCGGGCGGTCGCGGCGTATTCCTGCGGTCGGAGCATACGCGCGAGCCCAAGCTTCTGTGGTTTTTCCCGGGCAAGCAGCATGGCATACGACGCCGTGAAGTCTGCCGCGAGCGGGTAGGTGTGTCCGTCAACGCGAACTGATTCCGCGGCCAACGGATCGTTGATCGCGATGACGCAACGAGAACCTTCGAACTGCGCTGTCGCGGTGACACTATAATAAATGTATGGCGGAGTGAAGAACGCACTGGCTTGTTGCGGGGTGAGTTCTCGCTTCGCCACGAGCGGCGCTCCGATTCCATCTTTTGTCACGTGATCCTTCACGTAGGTGCCTTTGAAATCGAGCTCATCGGCTGGGATTAAATCGTAGAGCGCGAGGTTCCACTCCGGGCGCGGATCGCGCTTCCATGTGAGAGTAAATTCGCCATTCGCTCCGACCCGCATCGGCTGAGTCCACGGATCCAATTTCGCATCGCGAACGACAGTAAAGATACGTGCGACCGCGAAGTTGTAGGCCCGGCGTGCTTCTGCATCCGATGGGTTGCGATCGAGCTGGTGCAATGAGTCTCGCGCGGCGGCTATGAACGCGCCGAGCGCGACGGTTGGCTGCTTCTTTTCTTCGACCAGGCCGCTATCGATTGTTTGCGTTGCGACCTGATTCGCGCCTGAGCCGGGCGGCAATGCAGCCGGACGTTTTTCCGACACGACAGCGATTTGTGCGCAGCCGACAAAGAATGCCAGGCATGTTCCGGTCGCGATGAGGCTAATCCAGATAGGTGTTTTCGGATGTTTGGAATTCATAAGATTTGGAGAGGTTGAGCTTGGTCGGCTATAATTATCCAAGCAATGTTCTCATACCAGCAGCGAAGTGGCTATAGGACTTTAGGGCTATAGCGTGGTCGCTCTGTTTGTGGTGAAACCTGCGCGGTGGCGCTCCCTTTACAGAGCATTCGGTGTCGCTGATTCCCGGCAGATTCAGAATCTTATTTTTCTTCCCGATGCTCAGTCGATCCTGGCGCGGAGTAGAGCGACACTAGGCGTGCGATTAAAACCGCGACATAGAGCATCCCCGTCATCGCTTCCATGGCCGCGAGCCAGCGCGCAATTGTTGAGACCGGCGTGATGTCGCCGTAGCCGACCGTACTCAGCGTGATGAAACTAAAGTAAAAGGCATTGAACCCGTTGATCGACCGCGGTCCTGCGTTCGTGTTGAAAGAGAAGGCTCCTCCTGGCGTCAGTTGGTCCACGAGCCAGTAGGCCATCGTCCAGATTAAACCGAGCATCAGGTAAGCCGAAATGCTCGCACAGAGCACCTCCGCGTTAACCGAAGGCGCGCGTAGGATGAAGCGCAACAGGTTCGCCACGACGAAAGCAACTAAGACAAGTCCTGCGACAAGAAATATCGCCGGCGGAAGCAGATCTGGCCGGAAATGGTTGATCCATCTACCCACGACTGCCGGGATCGCCAGCAACACAGCGACAACGAATGTGCGGCGGCGGTTTGCCACTGCCAGAACGGCCGAGATCAACACCAGCGAGAGCAAAATCGATACAATGATATCTCCGCCTTTGATTTCTTCGACGAAAGGCAGGAAGAGGAAGAGGAGCCCGAGGGCAATGAGGAGTTCGACCGCTGAGAGGCGACGCATTCCCACTACTCCGTTAATAATTCCCCATCGGCTCGACACCCATCGGCCAAGAGCCGACCGAATTCTACTGGATTCAGTCTCCCTGCATGGGGTTCAATGGACCGAATCCATCGAACTGCTCGACTGTGATATGACGTGGTCCCGCAGTTTCTCCAACCCACACTGGGGAGCCTTGCAGCATCTGTTGCTCCTGTTGAGTCTTTTGGGTCGCCGGCTGCGCTTGCTGGCTCGTCTTCTGCGCCTGGAGCGCCTGCTTATAAGCGTTGAATTGCGTTTGGTTCCCGTAATAGATCTGGTCCTTCTTCCCGGTCGGAAAGACGTATACCAATTTCCCCTTGTACTTCACTGCCGAGACCTTGTCTACGGCCAGGAGACTGACCTGCTGTTGCTGCTTCGGGGTGGTCACCGTTTTGGTCTTAAAACCCGCCTGCGCGAGCAGCATCTCTTTCTTGGATGTGGCGAGCTCTGCGTTGTTTGTGGCAACGGTCTGGCATGCTGCAATTAGTGCTAGGACCGCCATGCCACTGACGAGGTGTGTTAGTGTGAATAGCTTCTTCATATGTTTTGGTTTGAGTATGTTGGTTGTGTTCTTAGTTCTATAGGAAATTTAGAAGTGAGTCCACGCATTGGCTTTTATCGGCGGCCTCTGCCACCTCCGCCACCGCGACCGCCCCATCCTCCGCCGCCACCGAAGCGATCACCGCCACCGCGTTGGAAGTCCTGGAAGCGTTGGCTCTCTTGCCCGCCTCGCTGCCGATTCTGGGCCTCGCGTTGCATGTTTTGCATTTCGGAGGACGAACCTCCACCGGCGCGATTATATCCGCTTTCGCCGGAACGGTTGTAGCTGCTTTCACCGGAGCGGTTGTAGGTGCTCGACGCTGACGATCGTTGCTGGGAACTTTCCGTTGACGACCGTTGTTGGCTACTTTCCGCCTGCTGCCAGTTTGGCTTTGCACTACTCATGGAATTCCAGCTTCCATTGTCGTACTTCTGCCAACCGTTACCGGTGTTCTTATAAACGTTACCATCGTGCCCGGCATACATATTGCCGCTGGCAGTTTTGCCGGCCGCAGTGTTTCCCCACTTCGTGCTAGAAGCAGCCACTTTTCCTCCCTGCGAACCCTCGGCGCCTGCTACTGTTCCATTCGCGGTCGAGTAATGGCCCATGGTAGCACTCTCGTTCCCTCGTGACACATAGGAGCTGCCCCACTGAGCTGTCGGACTCGACCCTTGTCTGGTCTGAGCATAGGTTCCCGTGTATGGGTTATAGGCCTGTGCCGCACTTCGGCTGCCGTAGGGGGTGGAGACCGTGGCGCCTCGCGCGGCGGTACCGGTGTACGGGTTATACGCGGCTCCCCTCGTCGCCGATCCGTACGGGCCGTAGGCGGTTTGCGACCAGCCATAAGCCCCTGTCGCCGAGTTGTAGTGGGCTGCTCCATAATACGCTCCGCCGTATGTCGCCGCATAAGGATAGTATCCCCCATAGGTATATGGCGCCCACCAATATCCACTTCCATTAGCAATGATTGCTCCAGTGGCCGCACCCAGGACAAACGCGCCTAAGTACCCCGCTGTGTAGCTCGCTTGAACAGTACCGTCGGGATTCGTGCTCTGTGTTACATAGGTGACGTTGTAAACCGGCGAGCTAGGCGGAATCGTATAGATCTCTTGCGGCACCGACTTGGCCGTCGTCCATGGCCCTTGTGGATTGGGAGACATGAACCATACGCCTTGAAGGCAAAGGTAATACACATCTCCAACTTTGATTACCTTGTCTTGGGTATTCGTAGCATAAGCCATCGACGTTCCCTTGATTGGCTCGAACTTGGGATCGCCGCCATACTCGACTTTAACTTTGGCTTGTGCTTCGGCGGGCTTGACGGTCATCGTCGTCGGAACTTGCGCTAACAAAACCGCGTCTTTCGCTTCGTCGGTCCCCGGAACCGACGCGAGGATTGCCGAGGCCGGACTGCTCGCAGGGATTTTGGCGAAGTCAGGCGGGAGATCCGGGGTTGCGTAGGTCCAGGGCCCTTCCAAATCGTTAGCGCTGAACCAGCGGCCCGCGGTCAAATAGTAAAATTGCTGGGTCGGCGTGTAGACGAACACGACGCTATTCGTGTTCGTGGCGTAAGTAAGCTGCGTGTCCGGAACCTTCGTGTAAACGGGCTGACCATCGAAGAGAATGATTTCAGCCGGCTTATCGCTATAAAAAACGGCTGGGGTAACCCCTCCGGATTTAGCGGGTGGCGGGATAATTTTCTTTAGCGCACTCCATTCTTTATCCTGCGGCACCTTGGACATGTCCCGCGGTAACTTCTTCGTAGGCGACCATTGACCATTGAGGCTGTTGGTCGTCAGCCACTGCTGCCCGACCGGGACGTAATAACTGGAGTTTTCGCTATCGAAAAATAGAGGCCACTGCGTGTTAACGACGAACTTTAAATTCGTCTTCGGAACTTCCGAAAGAACGGGCTCACCGTCCACACTCAACAGGATCGATGGGCGGTAACCGACAAGTATTTTGGGCGGATCGTTGTTCAATTGCACCCCAGTCGGTGCCTCCTGCTTCGGAACGGATGCGATCAAACGATGCAAAGAGACCGAGAGCGTCGACGGGACAAACGTTTTAAACTGCTGATCCATCTTTTCCTTTGTGGCCTGATCCAGCGAGGGAAAGTACGTGCCCGTAACTTGCGGATTCGTGATGACGACCACCTTGCTAACATTGTCCACGTCTGTATTTCCCTTCATTTCCACGACGCCCACCACTTCTTTCCCACTTTTGGGGGTGAGCGAAACCGCCATTCGCCAAGTCAACTCTTGGAAGTTTTTCCAATCATCCACCTGGGGCTGATAAATAATGAGGCGGTTTCCGTTGCTGTACTTTTCGCGCGGCCAGCCCGGATCGGTGGCGCCTCCGGAGTCGCCAGACGTGGACTGCTTCGCGGGCAGGCTGGCGGCGGCGAGGATGTTAATTACTGCCAAAAGAGCGATCGTGTTTTTCATAGCGTTTGTTTGATTGGATTTCTCGGTTGAATTTTCACTAGCGTTTTCGACCACAGGAAGAAGAACGACTTTATTTTTTATAGACGGATGCCAAGAGCGCTGCCGTGCCTAAAACGTATCCAAATCTTGCTCCGTCGGCATATTGGACTTTGGTCCTATTCCCCGAAACAGCTTCGGATGGATTTGGAGAGTCGCACGCCAGTGAAAGTGTTAGTCAGGTCTGTCGCAGTTGCAAGGCCGCTCGCCGATGAGGGCTACCGGTCCGCAACTCATGACGCACGCGCAATTTGTCCTAATCTCGATGCCGTGTTGAAGAAGAACGAGCCAGCGGGAATGTGATTGGCGACGCGTGGGCGTACGTGAGCCTAGGATTAGCGCCCGGCGCGCTTTTTCGCAATCGCTTGCTGGATCTCCTGTTGGCGGATGGCCTGTAACTGTTGATACTGCGCGGGGCTAAGAATTTTCTGCAACTGCGGCGCGCTTTCGTTGTGGATGGCCCGGAGTTGCTTCATTTTCTGCATTGGCGGAAGCGAAGGATTGTTCTTGATCGCCTCGAGTTTTGGACCCTCTTCCTTGAGGATCGGAAGCATCTGCATCTTTTGTTGTGGGGTGAGTTTGAGCTGTTGCGACAACCCTTGGAGCTTCGCCGCCGGGTCGGTGGTTTGGCCCGACGCAGCAGGCGCGAGGGACAGAAACGCATAAAGGCATGCGACGGACGTCAGGAGCGTGAAATGTTTTTTCATGGCTGCATTATGCTTGGCATCGGGCGATTGGCCAGCCGAAACGACAAGTTCACTTCACCAATTCAATCTCGCTCGGGCGCCACTGCTTGGTGAAGAACGACTCCTTCTGGCTGTGGAGGCGCAAAAAATACCCTTACACCCTCAGTGCTTCGACTGGGACGCCAAGCCACTTCGCCGCGGCGGCGCGTTCCGTAAACAGCGAAACATGCAGTGGCGAATGGTCAGTCAACATGGCGTGCAATTTTGCATAGTGGGTGGTGGCGGGACTCGTGACGTAGAACGCCGTCTTGACTGGCGGATGCGACTCAAAGGCGAGGCGGCGGTGCAGCGCGATGTGAAAGACGAACCTGAAATTGAGATCGACCGCGTCGAGCGCCGATAAGTCTGCGAACCGGTTGAACGGCTTTTGAGCTCTTTCTTCGGCAGCCTCGACAAACGCGACGATTTCATTCACGAGTGTCTGATCCAGAATGCCGTGCGGCTTCCAGACCAGGAGCGACAACTCTTTGCGGAACAGAACGTGGGCGGGAAGTTTCAAGTCACCTCATTGGCTTTCTTGTTTTGAGTTCGCTTTGTGGGAACAGTCCTTTACGCCAGCGTGGGAGACGGCCCAGGGTTTTAGGAGCGTGGTGTTACTATTTCGCCTTCACGACGCCGGGCGGCTTCCATGTGCCTTCACCGGGAGGCAGGATGGAAGGCGGCTCCGTCTTCGGCCAGTAGAGGCGCATGACGAGATAGATGAGGTCGTTAGGCGCAGGGAGCCAGTTACTCTCCTTGTCTGCGCCGGGACTGTCCTTTTGGATGTAGAGCGTGAGCGAGCCGTCCGCGTTTTTCTTCATGTTCGGCAGCATCGGCGAGTTGATCAGGTAACGGTTGATCGGGTTTTTGATCAGGAGCTGGCTCTTGCCGTCATACATTGTGACCGACCAGAAGGCGTTCACCGGCGGGTACTGCCCTGCGGCGAAGGTAAGGGTGTACTTATGCTTGCTGCCGTCGAGCGCTTTGCCATTGGCCAGGGTCTTGGTCATGGGATACATGGCCTCGACCGCGTCGTTCCCGTAGATGCCGGCCTGGGCGGCGGCGGCTCGCTTGAGCCAGTCGCCGTTGTAAAAAGCGCTGTCGCCAAAGAGCGAACCGACTTTCCAGCCGTTAATGTTCTTTTGTCCGGACTCGAGATATTGCTTGATCTTGGCTTCACCTTCCTTTACGCCCGCGACCACTTGTGCTTGTTGTTCTGGCGAGAGGTCTTTGAAAGCGAATTTCTTTCCCGCTTCGATGCCGAGGCGGGCCAGCTTTTCTCTTATTTCCTTCTCTTGCGGTTCGGCGGGAGCGAATTGAAGCGCGAAGGCGAGGTAGTCAAAGAAGCCGGTCTTAACCATTTCTTTATTAATCTTGGGGAAATCAACGGTAGGTGGTGCCGGTGGCGTGGGCTGTTTCAGATACTGGGAGAGCGGCTGAACTTTGTAGCCAGCCTGAATCTTGACCACATTCGGCATGTCCTCCGGGTTAAAGAGCTGGGTGCGGTAGGCCACCGCCGAGAACTGGGTGCTCGACCGGAATACCTTCTTGATGCCTGGCGGCGTCTCGCCTTTCCAGTCGGGCCCGGCCACCATGTAATCGCCGGGCTCGTTGCCGGTGGCGCGGCTGCCGATGTAACCATAATTGTAGGTATTTCCGTCGCAAAGCATGACCGAGAAGTAGCGCGGTTTCTCCACCGCGGGGACCGAGAGGACGATCGGTTCGGCGCGCAGGTCCGTCCACAAGATGGAATATGGCGTGTCGCTGTTCGGGGTGATAACCGATGTGTCTTTGTAGGTGAAGACGCGAGCTTCGTTGTTAATCTGATTGAACGGCGCTTTGTATTGACCGGAGTTCTTGTCCACCGCGTATTCGTACATGACCGCGTAGTTCATCACGATCGGCAGACCGTAGATGAACCCTTCCTCGGCGATCGCTTTGGTCTCGGCGGGAGTGAGGTCCGCAGCGCGGACGGTCGTGAATGCCATCGCGCTAACGAGCGCGACGATTAGGAGGCTTAGTTTTCGTGTAGTTTTCATTGTTAGGTATTCCTGGTGGTTCGTTGTTGGGTCATTTCACTCCGCCTTCTTCAGCGGCGGCTGCTTCCACTTGCCGTCAATCGCCTCTTCTTTCGGCCAGTAGAGGCGCATATACATGGCGAAGGGCCCCTTTGGCGCGGGCAGCCAGTTGGCCTCATTGCCCTTGCCGGGGGATTCGTTTTGGATGAGCAGCGTCAGCCCGCCATCGGCATCGCGCTTGAGCTGCGGCAGCATCGGCGAGTTGATGAGGTAACGATTGATGGGATTGGCCACCAGCAAGCTCTCGGGCAGGTCATACATTGTCAGCGACCAGAACGCATTGACGGGCGGCAGTTCGCCCTTGGCAAAGTGCAACGTGTAGCGGCTGGCGCCGGTCAGCTTCTGCCCGTCGGCATCAACGCGATAGATCGGATACATTGCTTCCTGCTTGGAATTGCCGTAGATGCCGAGGGTCGCGACCATGCGGTAGAGATAATTGTTCTTCATATACGCCCGCGTACCGAAGAGATCGCCCGACGTCACCTTCCCCTCATCAAGTTGTTTCACTACTCCGCCGAAGTCAGCCCAGGCGTCGGCCATGCCCTGCTCGATGGCTGCTTTCATTTCCGGCGAGAGCTTGCTGGCATCGAAGGTCTTGCCCGCGCCGATGCCGATCTTGGCGAAACGCGCCATGAGTGCTTTCTCGGACGGGACCGTCGGGCAGAACTGCAGGACGAAGTTCAGGATGTTGAAGAACTGCAGCGAGGTCTTTTCTTCTGCTGGCGTCAGCGGCCTGATGAAATCAATGGCCGGTGCGGCCTTGGGTGCAGGCTGGCCGAGAAACGCCGAGAGCGGCTGTACCTTATAGCCAGCCTGGATCTTCCTCACATTGTCGATATCCGCAGGATCGAAGAGCTGCGTGCGATACGTTGGGAACGCCAGTTCGGTCTCACAGCGAAAGACCTTCTTGACGCCCTTGGGCGTCGTGCCTTTCCAGCCCGGCCCAGCGAGCAGGAAGCTGCCGCCTCCGTTGCCGCTCGTGCGTGTGCCGATGTAGTCGAAGTTAAAAGTGTAATAATCGATGAGCTGGACGCTGAAATAGCGATCCTTTTCCATCGCCGGCACGGTGAGCACAAGAGGCTCGGAACGCAGGTCCGCGCCCATGAAGGAGTAAGGCGTGTCCGAGTTGGGCGTCTGGATCGCCGTGTCAGCGGGCGTGAAGACATTTGCGCTATTCCAGATCTGGTTCCAGGGCCCCTTGTATTCCGGGGTCGCTTTATCGACCCAATAGGCGTGCTGTATTCGGTAATTGTCCACGATCGGGAAGCCGTAGATATAAGCTTCCTTGGCGATGGCGCGGGCCTCGGCGGGGGTGATATCCGCAGCGTGAGTAGTGAAGGTGAGCGCCAGCGCGAAGCTGAGCGAAGTCAGGATGGTTTTTGTTTTCATCATAAGCGTCTCAATTTGTAGTTTCGGTCATTAGTCGATCCTCATGATCTTGGAGCCTTGGAGACCCAGGCCGGCCATCAACCCTTGCTGATCAAAAGTGAAGGCGTAAATGCCGCTATGCATGGTGTCGGTGGTGAAGCTGCGCGCCATTCCTTTGTCCACGATAACGACGCTGGGGCCGGTGCCGATCTCCCAGCCGCGGGTGTTGTTTACCCAATTCACCGCCTTTTGGTTCATCAAGAAGAGTGCGTAACCGTATTTCTGAACGCCGGCTTGCAAGCCATAAGAGGCGGCCACAGTCCGGTAGCGGCCATTAGGTTGGCCGTGCACGAAGAGAATTCCTTTGTCTCCTTGCGCGCCGAAGATGAAGCCGGCTTTGACGACGTCCGGGAAAACAAGAACGGCCACTGCTTTCGATTTAACTTTGGCCGCCGCGGGGTTTTGCGCCACCAGTTGTTGCAGCGCGGCGCGCGACTGGCTGGTCAAATCGTCGGCGGATGCTGTGCGAGTGCTAAGTAACGCGATAGTGGCGAGCATCAGGCCCGGTGCGTATTTCCATTTCGATGTAATACTCATATATGTGTTTATTTGGTTAGTTTGTTTACCTATGCCTGGAGGGAAATAGGTCGATTGATTGCGTCGCGGAGACTTTATTTATCTTTGCTGTATGTCCCCGGAACGGGTTCTGGTTTCGGTCTGGAAGTGGGGTAAAGCAGGGTCAATGCGAAGCGCACGCCCCAGTCTGGTCCGTAGCGCGGGCTATCGGCGTAGTACTTGCCGCCGATCTGAAGGCTGATCGGCTGCTTCCCAATCTTCAAAATCTGGCTGATTTGAAAAATGAGCGGCACGGTCCATTTCGCGTCGCCCGGGGCATTGTTCCAGTTGGCCGTGGATTCCGTACTGAGGGTGAAAGTCGTGTGCGTCTTCAACGTGTATGCTATAAAGGGTTGAAGGAACATTTGGCTGAAACTGCTCCGATGTTCCTCGATGGCGACGGACCAGAGTTGGTTCATAAGTGCGCCGGCAGTAAACCCACCAATTTGTTTGAGCACCACAACCGTCGGACCGATTGAGAATGTGCCGGTGCCAAGAAGGTCATTGGTTCCAGTCGGGTAGAGAAGGGCGGGACCTAGGCCCCAGATCAGGCCGAATGGTCCTGGCTTCTTAGGCGAGAAGAAGAAGCTTTGGGTGGTGTCACTAAGACCATCTTGTGAACGATTCTGTGCCGGAAATCCCAAATGCTTTGGGACATTTTCGACATAGAAAAGATCGTGTTGCGATACAATCGGCAGGATGGTGCGGAGAATGAGGTTCCAATCTTTGCTGATTGAGATGGGAATGACTGGCTGAACGTTGAGGGTGAACTTGTAGCCGTTATGCGACGGCCCATAGCCAAAGTCTTCGTTCGCTTGAAACGGGACGCTGATCAGCGACGAAATGGGATTCGCCAATTGTTTGGCGAGCTTGTCTGCCTCATCCGTGTCCGCTTCCACCTCGGGAGCGTCGGTGGCGTGGAGCCCTCGAATCGACAAAAGAACAGCGGCGAGAATGGCGCTGGAAGCGCGGGACGGCGTGATGCGTTTCATTCGATGCGATGATGTTTGTTAGCGTTTTGGTGTGCCGAGCAAGCGACGCTAAATTTCAGCACACGCGCACGATAAGGGAATTTCCCGACAGCCGTATATTGGACTTTGGTCCAATGCGTTTTGCAGCGAAGTCCGTGATCGCTGCATTCAGGCGCGCTATCGAAACTGTTCTCAGGGACTCTGCGTCGTGCTTGAGTTCACCGGCCTGATCTGCGAAGAGGCAAATCGATGATGAAGGTTGCGCCCTTTCCTTGTCCTTCGCTGAGTGCACGGATATTGCCCCGATGCATTTCGACGATTGCCTTGCTGATCGCGAGACCGAGCCCAAGACCTTCGCGCCCAGAATCGGCTTGTTCGAACGGATCAAAAATTCTTTTGATAAATTGTGGTTCGATGCCCACGCCGCTGTCGCTTATCTCGATGGTTATCGTCTTTGGGTTAGGATTGTACGATCGCACCGAAATCGTGCCGTTTTCCGGCGTGAACTTGCAAGCGTTGCGAAAGATGCTCCAGAAAACTTTCTGCAAGCGTGGCGCGTCAGCAACAAGCTCGTGTCGGGAAGCCGCCAGAGTAACGACGAGCTTGAGATGTCGATCTTCGATGTCGCTGCGCACGATGTCCATTGCCGACTGGAGAAGCTCATGCCCGTCAGCCGTGCCTAACTGCAACTTCAATCGCCTACGGGTGACACGGCCAAGATCAAGCAGATCCTCGATCAGACGCACCTCGAGTTCGGCATTACGGCAGACCATTTTCAATCCTTTCTGAATCTCCGGACCGAGGTTGGATTGCTTTGCGGTGGCACCGGCCCAGGTCAGGACAGGCATGAGTGGTGTGCGCAATTCATGGCTTAACATCGCAAGGAACCGATCTCTTGCCGTATTGGCCGCCTCCGCGCTTTCCCTTTCCCGTTGCAACTCCTGTTCGATTCTGAGGCGTTCAATGAAGAGCCCGATCTGGCTGCCGAGCGATTCAACCATTTGGAGCAAATCTTCATCGGGCTCCACAACTTTGTGACTGAACAGCTCCATTACGCCGTCGATCTCGCCACGGGAAAAGAGCGGAAAGGCAAATCCACCGTGGAGATCCGCTTCTGCCGCATAGGGAGCTCGCGGGAAATTTGAATCTCGCGCGACGTCGTAGACCCAGGTTGGTTTTTTTGAATCCCAAACACGCCCGGGCAGGCCTTTGCCCTTCGCAAGTGTAATCAAGCGGGACAAATCGGCGAACTTCTTGACTCGCTCCGACACCTCGTGCCACAAGTTTCGACAGCGCAATCCTCCGGCCAGGTCGTCGTAAACCCAAATCGCGGCATAAGCCCAATCTCCGCTCGCGGCGACTGCTTCTAAAATTTGTGGGCCGGCTTCCGCAAGCGTCCAGGAACCAGCCAACAGGCTGGCGACCATGTACTGGGTGGCGCGTCTGCGATCGTTTCGGACACGCTCGGTAATGTCACGTGCAATTCTTGACGCACCAATAACCTGCCCGCTCTCGTCTT
>Ga0209474_10001625_pt1 | contig 21596 bp, 15 predicted proteins | sample GraSoiAngelo_145_FD_185902 | JGI IMG/M metagenome (GOLD analysis project Ga0209474, IMG submission 185902) | Grasslands soil microbial communities from the Angelo Coastal Reserve, California, USA - 14_1009_05_20cm (SPAdes) (version 2) | ecosystem: Environmental > Terrestrial > Soil > Grasslands... | reverse complement strand
GCGGACGTCCTCGCGGATCGGCACTCCGCGCCTTCGGAGCACGTGCTTCGCGGCGGCATGAAAAGGAAATTGCTCGAGGCCGTCACGCAGCGACTCGAGATCGGGGCCCGGGACGCCGCGAACCGCCGCCGCCACCTCCCCGGGAAACGCGGTCGCGAGGCCGGAGACAACCCCCACGGCGCCGTCCGCGAGGCCCCGCTGGATCAGCCCCTCCGGCCCGACGAAGACGTCCAAGCCCTCGATCAGGTAGGGCTCGAAGCGCTCCCAGGGCCGGTCCGACACCTTGAGGCCGGCGAAGTTCGCTGCCTGGTCGCGCAAGCGGTGTAAAACGCCGAGCGGAACTGCATAACCGCTTCGCGCCGCGAACTCGTAGACATAGAAGGGAAGCGGCTCGCAGGCCTGCGCCGCGGCCGTAAAGTGCTCGAGCAGTGCCCGCTCGTCGAGCGCGAAGTACGGTGGCCCGATCACGGCAACCGCATCGGCGCCGAGATCGGCGGCGTGCACTGAAAGTTCAACGGTCTCGCGAGTCGTCTGGGCGCCACAGTGGACGGCGACAGCAAATCCTTCCGGCCGCGCGGCGACGAAGAGCTCGGCGGCGCGGCGGCGCTCAGCGGCCGCGAGCAGGATCCCTTCGCCGGTGGTGCCGAGCGCGAGCAGACCATCCAGCCCGGCGGCCTCGAGGAATGCGACGAGCGGATCGAACGGATCCTCGTCGAGCGTGTCGCCGCCGCCGGCGAGCGGCGTCACGGCAGCCGCGAGAGCGCCTTTCAGCATCTGACCAATCTAAGCTCCTGCGAGTGAGCGCGCTGCGGATCGAGCGTGACGGCCCGCTGCTGCGGATCACGCTGGCGCGCCCCGAACGCCGCAACGCGTTCGATGCGGAACTGATCCGGGAGCTGACCGAGGCCTTCTCCGACGTCGACGACGCGCGAGCAGTCGTGCTGGCGGGTGACGGCGAGAGCTTCTGCGCCGGCGCCGACGTCGACTGGCAGCGCTCGGCGATCGATCTCTCCTACGACGAAAACGTCGAGGACGCGCTCCGCCTCTACCGGATGCTCGCCACGATCGACTCCTGCCCGGCCCCGGTCGTTGCGCGGGTCCAGGGCTACGCCCTCGGCGGCGGCTCGGGGCTGGTCTGCTGCACCGACGTCGCCGTCGCGGCGCCGGCTGCGGTTTTCGGCTTTTCCGAAGTCAAGCTCGGGATCGTCCCGGCCGTGATCTCGCCGTTCGTCTTTCCACGAATCGGCACAGCGGCAGCACGGCGCTTCTTCCTGACCGGCGAACGCTTCGACGCCGAGACGGCGCTCCGAATCGGCCTCGTCCATCAACTCGCGGCCGACCTGGACGCCTCGATCGACAGCCTCGTCGGTGAGCTGCTGAGCGCGGGCCCGGAAGCGACACGCGCGGCGAAGCGACTGATCCGCGAGCGGCCGGACGGCGAGAGGGCGGCCCGTCTGGCGGCGAAGCTGCGCACGAGCCCGGAAGGCCAAGAAGGTCTGCGCGCGTTCCTCGACAAGCGTCCCGCCGCGTGGAGATCCGGAAGCTCCTCGTAGCCAACCGCGGCGAGATCGCAATCCGGGTCTTCCGCGCCTGCGCGGCCGAAGCGATCGCGACGGTGGCGGTCGTTGCGCCCGACGACAAGGGCTCGCTGCATGCGCGTCACGCGAGCGAAGTAGTCGAGATCGGCAACTACCTCCACTCCGAGGAACACATTCGCGCCGCGCAGCAGGCCGGCGCGGACGCGATCCACCCGGGCTACGGATTCCTTGCCGAGAACGCCGACTTCGCCGAGGCCGTCGAGGCTGCGGGGCTCGTCTTCATCGGTCCAACCTGCGACGCCCTACGCCGGGGCGGCGACAAGCTCGAGGCTAAACGCGCGGCGAAGGGAGCCGGCGTCCCGGTCCTGCCGACCGGCGAACCGGAGGAGATCGGCTTCCCGCTGATGATCAAGGCGGCCGCCGGGGGCGGCGGGCGCGGGATGCGGATCGTTCGCGAGCCGAGCGGGCTCCCGGATGCAGTCGCGGCGGCCGGCCGCGAGGCCAAGGCGGCTTTCGGCGACGAGACCCTTTTCTTCGAGCGCTATCTCGAGCGGCCCCGGCATGTCGAGATCCAGCTGCTCGCCGACGAGCACGGTCACATCTATTCGCTCGGCGAGCGCGAGTGCTCGATCCAGCGGCGGCACCAGAAGGTGCTGGAGGAGGCGCCCTCGACCGCTCTCGACCCCGAGCTGCGCCGGCAGATGAGCGACGCGGCGATCGCCTTCGCGCAAGCGATCGGCTACCGCAGCCTCGGCACGGTCGAGTTCCTGCTCGACGGCGGTGAGTTCTTCTTCCTCGAGCTAAACGGGCGCATCCAGGTCGAGCATCCCGTCACCGAGGAGGCGACCGGACTCGACCTGGTCGCGCTCCAGCTCGCGATCGCCCGCGGCGAGCCGATCGCCGATCCCGAGGCCACGTTCCGCCGTCACGCGGTCGAGGTTCGGCTCTACGCCGAAGATCCGGTCGACTTCCTCCCGCAGGCCGGGACCGTGGAGCGCCTGCGCCTGCCCGACGCGATCCGCGTCGACGCCGGCGTTGCCGAGGGCGACGAGGTCGGCATCGCCTACGACCCGCTCATAGCCAAGCTGATCGCCTCGGGGGCGACTCGCGAAGAGGCACTCGCCCGACTGGAGAGCTCGCTGGGCGAGACCGAGGTCGAGGGGATCACGAGCAACTTGCCGTTCCTGCGCTGGCTCGTCTCGCACCCGGCCGTTCGGGCCGGGCGGACGACGACCGCGTTCCTGACCGACTTTCCGGCACTGTCGGCCACCCCTGCGCGCCTGCCGAGCGAACCCTGGGCGATGCCGTGGCGCCTGAACCTGCCTGCGCCTGCCCCGCATCCCCTCGCCGACCCCGACACCGCCTTGCACAACCAGCGGCACACAGGCGAGCACAGCGCGCTGACGGCCCCGATGCCGGGCACGGTGATCCGCGTCGCCGTCGCGCCCGGCGACCGCGTCGCGGCCCGTCAGCCGCTCGTCGTGCTGGAAGCGATGAAGATGGAAACGCCCGTCGTTGCTCCGTACGAGGCGGTGGTCAGCAGCGTCAACGTGGCCGAAGGCGACCGTGTCGCGGGTGGAACGGTGCTGGTCGAGTTGGAGGACTGACGGGCGCGTAAAACTCTTCGCTAGGGGGCTTTTGCAAGGCTCAGAAGAGCTGCTGCAGCTTCATTGCATTGCCCATGTCGCCGCGGACCTTCAGCTTGCCCATCATGAACGCGCTGGTCGCGTTCTGCTCGCCGTTGACGATCTTCATGAATGTGTCCTCGGACGCCGAGATCGTCGTTTCCGCCTCCTCCTCGCCCTCGCGGACGCTGACTTTGCCGTTCTCGACGCGCACCGTCCACTTGCCCGCCCCATCGATGTCGAAGAGGTAGGTCGCGTTCAGCCCGGCCGCCTTCGAGGACGCCGCGGCGCGCGTCTCGAGGCCCTCGAAGAACTGACGGGGGTTCTCGGCTCCCACGAGCGCGACCTTAGCTCACGGGCTGAAGAAACGCGGGGCGGCGCTGGGCCCAAAAACCGGGTTAAGACGACGCGCCTGGCGGCGGCTCACGGGACAACGGGCTCGGCGGCGAGCCGGCGCGAAGGACGCGACGACGGCAACAGCGCGGTCAGCGCGAGCGCGGCGAGCGCCGATCCGGCAGCGGCATAAAGGGCGACGCGCAGATCGATGGAGTCGGCAACCGCGCCGAGGGCAACCGCGCCGACGCCGCCGAGGCCGATCGAGAGCCCAATCGACAGCCCTGAGGCCACGCCGATGTGACGTGGCAGGTACTCCTGGCTCATCACCATCGTCACGCCGAAGGTCGCGATCACGGAGATCCCGACCCCCGCCAGCGCGATCGCTCCCGGGACGCCACCGACGAGAACGAAGACAAGGATCAGCGGCGCCGTCGCCGCGGTACTCGCAAGCAGGACCGGCCGGCGGCCGAAGCGGTCGGCCAGGGGCCCGGCAGCAAGCGTGCCCAGCCCCCCGGCGAGCAGCATCAGCGAGAGCAGGTGGTTCCCGTGCGCCTTCGAGTGCCCGAGCGAGACCTCCCAGAGCGGCACGAACGTGATCAGACCGAACCAGGCGACGCTGCGAAAGGCGATCACGCCGAGCAGCAGCAACAGGGCTCCCACGCGATCGGGCTCGTCCGTCTCCACCTGCCGTCCACGCTCGGGCGCAAAGGAACCGAGGAATGGCGCGAGCAGTAGCAGCGCGACTGCCACGGCGAGGCCGGGCACGGCGAGCAGCAGCCCGCCGTTGAGACCGAACGCGAGCACGAGCGGTGTTGCCGCGATCGGCCCGAGCGCGAAGCCGAAGTTGCCGCCGATCGAGAAGAGGGACATCGCGCTCGCCCGCCGACGGCCGCCGGCGAAAGCGGCGAACTTCGAGCCCTCGGGATGAAAGGCCGCCACACCGAGGCCTGAGACGACGACGAAGAGCAGCACCAGCGGATAGGTCGGCGCCGCCGAAGCCAGCGCGATCCCGATTCCGGCGAGCGCAACACCGCCCGGCAGCAGCCAGATCGCTCCACGCCGGTCGGACCAGAGCCCGAACAATGGCTGCACGATCGACGACGAGACCGCGGAGGCCAGCACCGCGGCCGCCGCCAGCGTGTACGAGAGGTCGAATTTCTCGACGAAGAAGGGCAGCAGCGCAGGCAGAGCGCCGTTCGCGAAGTCGGTCGCGCAGTGGCCGCTCGAGAGCGCCGCCATTGCACGCTTGTCGAGCTCGGCCCGCACGCGCGCAGGCTAGCGAGCGGTGCGACTCAGGCCACGCTGGGAGCGGCGACCGGATCGTGGTAGCGCTCGATCAGGGCGCGCGAGAGCTCCCACTGGCACTGCACGATTGCAAGCCGGTTGCGCTCGAGCTCCTCGGCGGCGGCGCCGTCGCGGCGCAGCTGCTGGCGCTCGTTGACGAGCGACGTGTGGTGCTGTCTCAGCGTCTCGGGGTCGAGCTGCCGCCCCGGTCGGGGGCGCTGAGAGACGAGCCGCAGCAAAGCTGGTACCGCCATAGTCGCTCTATCGGCGCGCCGGCGCCGAAGTTGAGACCGGCCCCGCATTCGAGTGAGACTACGAGGAAGGTCGGATAGCATCGCGCCCCGATGCGGGTCGAGGTCGAAGCCGGATCGCCGGAGTCCGTCGAGGCCGACGTTCTTGCCGCACCCCTGCTCGCCTCCGCCCCGCTGGCGGGACCCGTCGCGGCGCTGAATGGACGCCTGAGGGAACGCTTGGCGGAGCTCGTCGAGCAGGGCGAGGTGAGCGGAAAGCTGCAGACGGCGCCGCTGCTGCATCTCAACGGCGAGCTGAAGGCCGGACGGCTCGCGATCGCCGGCATCGGCGCCCGCGAGGCTCTGGACGCGGATTCGGTACGCACCGCGGCCGGCACGGTCGCGCGCGAGGCGCGCGGCTTTGCGCGGAGCATCGCCTGGCTCCTCGACGAATCGCTGCCCCTCTCTGCCGCCGAGCAGGCGCGGGCGATCGTCGACGGGACCTTTCTCGGCTCCTACGATCCCGGTCGGTGGAAGAGCTCGCCCCAGGCGCCGCGGCTCGAGCTCCTCACGATCATTTCCAGCGATGCCGACGCCCGAGCAGCCGCGCGGCGCGCGGCGGTCGTCGCCCAGTGGACGAATCGCGCGCGTGATCTGGCCAACGCGCCACCGAACGAGCTGACACCCGAGCGCCTCGCCGAACGCACGGCCGAGATCGCCGGTGGCTCGCCGCGGCTCTCCATGGAGACGCTCGACCTCGACCGGATCGGCCAGCTCGGTATGGGCGCCTTCGCCGGCGTCGCTCAGGGAAGCCACAACCCGCCGCGGTTGATCGTGATGCGCTATGAGCCCCCGCAGCGCACCCGCGAGGACGTCGTGCTCGGACTGGTCGGCAAGGCAGTCACGTTCGACACCGGCGGCATTTCGCTCAAGAAGCCGACCTACCTCGAGGACCTCAAGGGCGACATGGCCGGCGGCGGCGCCGTAATCGCGGCGCTCGGCGCAGTGGCCGAGCTCGAGCCGCCGGTGCAAGTGCTGGGAGTCGTGGGAGCGACCGAGAACGCGATCGGCGGCGGCGCCTACCGCCCCGGCGACATCCTGACGGCGATGAACGGGAAGACGATCGAGGTCATCGACACCGACGCGGAGGGGCGGCTCGTGCTCGCCGACGCCCTCCCCTACGCCAGGCAACTCGGCGCCACCCACGTCGTCGATTTCGCGACGCTCACGGGAACGATGGACCGCGCGCTCGGCGATTTCTACGCCGGCGTCTTCGCGAACGACAGCGACTGGCGGACGCTCGTCGTCGAGGCCGGCGAGGCGAGCGGCGACCACGCCTGGCCATGGCCGCTCCATTCGCGGTACCGCCGCTATGTGGATTCCGACTACGCCGACCTGAAGAACTCGAACATCCGCAGGCAGGGTGTCCCCGTGCTCGCGGCCGAGTTCCTGCGCGAGTTCGCGGGCGAGGGGCCCTGGGCCCACGTCGACATGGCCGGAACCGGCTTCCTGACGTGGCCGCGGCACGACTATCTCTGGCAGCGCGGCGGCACGGGCTACGGCGTCCGCCTGATCTGCGAGCTCATCGACAGGCTGGCCGCGGCCGCTTGAACTTCGACCTGACGCCCGAGCAGCAGCTCGTGCGCGACACCGTGCGAAAGTTCGCGGAGTCGCGGATCGCGCCCGTGGCCGCCGAGCTCGACCGCGAGCACCGCTTCCCGTACGAGCTCGTCGCCGAGCTGGCCGAGCTCGGCTTGATGGGTATGACCGTGCCGGAGGAGTACGGCGGCGCGGGCGCCGACACCGTCTCGTACGCGATCGCGGTCGAGGAGCTGACGCGGATCGATTCCTCCGTTGCGATCACGCTCGCCGCGCACCACTCGCTCGGGACGCTGCCGATCTTCTACTTCGGGAACGAGGAGCAGAAGCGCGAATGGCTGCCGCAGCTCGCCTCGGGCAAGCGGCTCGCGGCGTTCGGGCTAACCGAGCCGGGCGCGGGCTCCGACGCGGGTGCGTCCCGCACGACCGCCACGCTGCGGGACGGTCAGTGGATCGTCAACGGCTCGAAGATCTTCATCACCAACGCCGGCACTGACATCACCGCCTGCGTGACGATCACGGCCCGGACCGGCGAGGGCGAGCTCTCGAACCTGATCGTTCCGAACGGAACGCCGGGCTACGAGATCTCGCCGCCGATGGAGAAGATGGGCTGGCACGCCTCCGACACGCGCGAGCTCTCGTTCCGCGACTGCTCCGTACCTGAGGGGAACCTGCTCGGCCCGCGGGGCCAAGGCTTCGGCCAGTTCCTCGAGATCCTCGACGGCGGCCGGATCTCCGTCGCCGCGATGGCGGTCGGGCTCGCGCAGGGCGCCTACGACCTCGCAGCCGCCTACGCGCGCGAGCGGGAGCAGTTCGGTCGCCCGGTGGCGAAGTTCCAGGCGGTGCAGTTCCGGCTCGTCGACATGGCGACCGAGATCGAGGCGGCGCGGAACCTCGTTTACAAGGTCGCCTGGGTCAAGGACCAGGGACGGCCGTTCGGCAAGGAGGCGGCGATCGCGAAGCTCTACTCCGGCGAGATGTCGAACCGCGTTGTCAACTGGGCGCTGCAGGTGCACGGCGGCTACGGCTACATGGACGAGTTCGCTATCTCGCGGCTGTATCGCGACCAGAAGATCCTCGAGATCGGCGAGGGAACGAACGAGGTGCAGAGGATGGTCATTGCGCGGCACCTGGGCTTGTAGCCTCGGCCTCGTCGCGCTCGGGGCATTCAGCGTCTCACCAACCGCCTCCGCGCACATCTCCGTCAGCCCCGGCCAGGCGAAAGCGGGGTCCGAAACCACGCTTACGTTCAGCGTGCCCGACGAGACGTTCGCGGAGCAGGGGACATCGCGGATCGATCGCATCGTCGTTATCGCTCCGCAGAGCGTGAAGATCGGCCAGGCGCGGCCCAAGCCGGGCTGGACTGCCTTCGTGCGAGCGCGGTCTGCGACCTGGCGCGGGGGGTCGATTCGCGCCGGGAAGCACGACACATTCAAGCTCGTCGTCGAGTTGCCCGAGAGCAAGGGCAGCATCGTCTTCCACGCGACCGAGCACTTCGCGTTGCCGCGCGGTCGCGTCGAGGAGTTCCCCGTTCCGCTCGACATCGAGCCGGCGGCGCGAGGCACGGCCGTGTGGGTCACGATCGCCGCGGCGACCGCGGCTGCGCTGCTCGGCGCAATTTTCTTCCTTGGATTGCGGCGCTGGCTGACCGCTGGCGAGGAGTGACACGCTCGGGCTCGCGCGGCAGCACGAGCCTTCCTAGTGATGTTGATGCCCGGCGTGTCGTACCGCCACGACCGCCAAATCGCCGCCCAGTCCATGACGAAGTCGTCTGCGGCGGAGTGGTGGCAAAGGGACGCGGCTGAACTGGCGCGAGAGCCCGCGTCGCGGGCTCTCGCGCCGCTAAGTGTTCCTCTACAGACTCGTGTGAATGGGGTTCGCCCAGCGGACGTACGTGATCCGCGTTAGTCCGTTCGCCAGCCGGTCGACGTACTTCGACTCGCCCATCTGCCCGAGTGGGACCAGCTGCGACCCCGTCGCGGCGCCGATCGTCGTCGAGGAGTCGAGGTGCGTGTAGATCGTGGCCAGCTCGTCGTAATCGTGCTGGTTCGGGTGGGTGCTTTTGGTGTCTGAGGCCGAGGTGTTGTGGTAGTAGTCCATGCAGGTATTGAGCGATGAACCGTCGGTGCTCTGGTGGTCGAGCCCGAAGGTGTGCCCAATCTCCTGGCAGATCACGTGCTGCATCTCGGCCGTATTGTTGTACTGGTAGCTCGAGCTACCGAAGTAGTAGTCGTTGTTTTTGACCGTTCCCTGCACGATGTGTGTCGTGCCTGACTGCAGCCAGACGCTCGCGACCCCAAGCCAACCGGTGTTGCCGTAGCTGGCGCTACACACTTCGACGCGTCCGGCGGTCGGCCGGCAGTTTTTTGGCCTCGCGCTGCCGGCGACGATGGTCGTGTCCATCACCGTCGACTTCGACCAATCCGACGATGCGGTCACCAGCATCCCGTCCCAGAGCCCGCTGACGTTGTCGCCGAGCTTGATTGTGAACGGGTTCGACGTTCGCGCCCAGTGATAGCCATTCCACGAGTGGTTGGCGAATGCAGCCGGCGCTGAAACAGCGGCGATCGCGGCGATCGCGGCGATAGCGAGAAAAATCCGACTCCTCATTGACCCCTCCCGAGTGATGGTGAACTGCGGCAGCCCCATTCTGAGCGGGTGCGAGCGGAAGGTCAAGAACAGCGGGGGAGAGGGCCGGCACGCGAAGCGCGTGCCGGCCCTCGTCCGAGCTACGGAGCCGCGCTCTTCGCGAGCCGCCCAGCGTCGCCGAGGTTCGAGTTCCCCTCGAGGAAGGAGATCCCCGCGGCCTCATCAGCGTGCGGGCCGGTGTAGCGCAGCACGTACAGCCCGTTCCGAATGTCGATGACGTAGATCAGCCCATCCCGGATGATCGGGAAGCTCCAGACGACGACCTTGTTCGGCCCCCGCGAAAGGGCTGGATCCTCATTCGCCACCGCCGCCAGCGGCGTGGGTGAGAACCAGCCCGCCTGCACCGGGCTGCCCGGGTCGGAGACGTCGATCGCCTGCTCGCCTCCGGAGTGCCAGGAATCGAAGATCAAGTTCCTCAGCACGGTCGGGTTGTGCGACGAGTACGAGTTGAACTCGTTTTCGCCGGGCGCCGGCGTGTAGGCGCTCGTGTTCTGGAGCAGCTTGTATTGGCCGATGATGTGTGGTCTGCGCGGCTGAGCGATGTTCCAAAGGCGAGCCCAGCCCCAAGGCCAGCCGAACGACGGCGTCGTGAAGCTGCCGTAGACCTCGTCGATCGTAAGCGCGAATGGCCGACCCGGCAGCGGCACCGCCGAGTGGCTCTCGGCACAGCCCGCCGCTGTATGGCCGTCGCAGTGCGGCCCCGTGCCCCAGGTCGGGAAGGGAACCGGCGTCAGCAGGTTGTCGTTCAGGCTCTCGACCGTTCCTGCGGGCACTTGGTCGTTCGCGACCTTGCTCGTGTCGAGGACGCCGAAGCCGCCGCGCAGATAGGCGAGGTAGGTGCGCGTACCGTCGAACGAAGGCGTCATCGAGTGCAGCGCGAGGTCGAAGTCGTAGTTCGCCTGGTTGGCCGAACCGGGGAAGAACTGGTTCCAGTTCCCCTCGGCGACCTCCCGCGCCGCGCCCCCGGAGGGCACGGCGCTGATGTCGACGACCATCAGTTGTGGCCGCGCCGAGTTGTCGGAATGGGTCCCGCTGAACGGCGTCGAGAGCCAGAGCAGCGCCCGGTCCGGGTTCTTTGGGTCAACCCAGAGGAACATCTCGTGCGGCTTCACCTGCTGACCGGCGACCGAGGTCGGCACGTAGCTCGAGATGAAGGCCGGATGCACCGGATCGGTGAGGTCGAAGAACTTGATGTCGAACGGGAACGTCGTGTCATTCCCCAGTGGGCAGGCGTGGATGACGGAGCTGCAGCGGAAGGTCATCACCATCAGCAGCTTTTTCTGCGGCCAGACGCGGAGCTCGCGTGTTGTGATCCCGACCTGGCCGGCGTACGGCGATCCGATCTCACCGACCACGGTGGGGTTCGTGGGATCTGCGATGTCGGCGATCAGGATCCCTGGATGCGGGTGCGGACAGGGCACGACCCCGCGCCGCGGGTCGCCGATCCCGCAGGTATCCGAGCCGTCGGTGCGGTTCCCGATGTAGACGTAGTGGTCGTAGACCGCGAGCGCGGCGTTCATGCCGCGCGAGAAGAGCGGATTCGTCCCGACCAGTGTGAAATTGAGCGACGTACCCGGAGTTCCGCCTCCAGATCCAACCGTCACGTCACCGAGCGCGACGAGCGGTAAGGCCAGCGCCAGGACGAGCAGGGACAGTCCGACAACGAGACGCTTCATTGCTCCCCCTTCCAGCAGATCAGGTCTCCAGTCGTATACCCAACATCTGCCTTTCTCTCGCACGAGCACTTCAAGAAAACAAGCCGTCGCGGGTGTTACGGTCGAAGCCGTGATCTTCAGGCAGTTCGTCGACGACGACCTCGGCTGTGCGTCCTATCTCGTCGGCGACGAGGAGACCCACGAGGCGGTCGTCGTCGACCCCGCCTACGCGATCGAGCCGTACCTTGCGGCAGCGAAGCAGGAAGGGGTTCGGATCGTGCGTACGCTCGAGACGCACACGCATGCCGACCACGTCTCGGGGCACGGCCGGCTGGCGCTCGAGCACGGCATCTCGGTCGGGATCCACCCGGCCGCCGAGGTCGCCTACGAGCATGATCCGCTCGAGGACGGGCGCGAGGTCGTGCTCGGCAACGTGGCACTGCGGGTGGTGCACACGCCCGGACACCGGCCCGAGCACTGCTGCTTCGCGGTCATCGACCGGACCAGAGCCGAGGAGCCCTGGCTCGTGCTCACCGGCGACTCCCTCTTCGTCGGCGACGCCGCCCGTCCGGATCTTGCCGTCGAGGCGGTCAACGGCGCGCGCGAGCTCTTTGCCAGCCTGCAGCGCCTGCTCGAGCTTCCCGACGGCGTCGAGGTCTTCCCGGGTCACGTTGCGGGCTCGCTCTGCGGGGCCTCGATGAGCTCCAAGGCCTCGACCACGATCGGCTTCGAGCGCCGGTTCAACCCCATGCTCGCCTCGAGCGGCGAGCACGAGTTCGTGAGCGCATCGGCGCTGACGCGCTCCCCGCGCCCGCCAAATCTCGACCGAATCGTCGAGCTCAATCGCGGTCGCTTAGTGGCCGCGCCCACGCCGCTCGAGGAGCGCGACGAGCTCGAGCCCCCGATTCTCGACATTCGCCCGGCCGAGGTCTTCGGCGCCGGCCACACGGCGGGCGCGATCAATGTCCCCCTGGAGCGGAGAGGTTTCGCGACGAGGGCGGCATTCGTGCTCCTCCCGGACGAGAGCCCCTTGATTTACGCAGCGACGCGCGAGCAGGCCGAGGACGCGGCCCGGCGCCTGCACGCGGTCGGAATCGGCGAACTGCAGGGCTACGTCCTCGGCGCCGCCGAGACCGAGACGCTGGAGCCGGTCGACGTGGACGAGCTCGACCGCCTCGTCGCCGCGAACGCGGTCGAAGTGATCGACGTTCGCGAGCTGCACGAGCGCGACGACGGCTTCATCCCCGGCAGCCGCAACATTCCGTACCGCCTCGTGCGCGAGTATGGCGACGAGCTGAAGGAGGAGGGACGGCCGGTGGTGACGATCTGCGAGAGCGGCGCCCGCGCGGCCGTTGCGGCGAGCGTGCTCGCGGCCTCGGGGGTCGACGCGCGGCCCGTCTTGGCGGGAGGCATGCGAGCCTGGGAGGCGCGCGGCGGCGCCACCGTTGGCTTCCGCCGTTGCGGCAGCTGAGCGGCAGCTAAGCGGAGGCCGCGAGCAGCGCTTCGCCCTCGAGCACGTACGCGGTCGCGGCGAGCGAGCGCCAGAGGGCGAGCGCGCGTTCGAGTTCCCGCTCACCCTCGGCTCGACGGCCACCCTCGATCGCCTGCTGCGCCGCGCGCAAGCGGGCGTCTGCTTCGTCCGGCACGGTCCCGATCTCGCGGTAGAGGTCGGCCGCACGCGTGAAGTCATGTTCGACGTACGCGAGGCCGGCACGGACCCATGGCTCGCCGCCGCGAGTCGCGGCGGCCGCCTCCTCGAAGTCTCGCTCCCGCCCGAGCGCGACAGCAGCCGCGGCCGCATCGGGGAGCGTCGCGGGAGGGCCGATCACGCCCGACCGCATTCGCGACCAGAGCTCGAGGAACTCGTCGAACAGCGCCGAGGCGTCGTCGCCGGTCCCCAGGCGCGCGTTGCACACCAGCAGCGGGACGAGGATCTGAGGGTCGGCGGCCTCGCGCGAATCGGCGAGGCCCCTGCGCGCGCCTTCGACGGCACCCGCATGGTCGCCGCGCGCGAACTGGATCCGCGCTTTCATCATCCGCCAGGTCCCGCCGAGGTAGTGCGACAGGCCGGCCTCGAGCTCGTCGACCAGCTCGGTTGCGATCGACCAGGCGTCGTCCCAGCGGCCGCGGAGATCGGCGACGGTGAGCTGCTTGTCGCGTCCCCAGCGGATCCAGTCCGTCAAGCCCGCTCCTTCCGCGACTGCGATCAGCTCCTCGACGGTCGCCTCGAACTCCTCGAGTCGTCCCAGGTGGACGAGCTGATGCGCGCGGTTGTTGAGCGCTCGCGCCAGCTCGGTCGTCGCGCGCGACCGCATCAGCGACACGCCCTCGTCGATCTCATCGAGGCCGCGTGGGTCGCCGACCGAAGCGCGGATCGTCCCCAGCGTGTTCAGCAGCGAGCCTCGGAGCTCGTCGGCGCCCACGCGCTCGGCCATCGCGAGGGCGTCCTCCCCGTACCGGATGGCGTCGTCGAACTCGTACGCGAGCATCCGGTAACGGGCGAGGTGGGCGAAAACGTACGCCTTCCGTCGGGAATCCTCCGCGCCGGCGACGAGGGCGGCGGCGCGCTCCTGGTGGGGAACGGACTCCGCACGATGCCCGTGCAACCACGAGTTCTCAGCCAGCCGAATCTCAGCCTCGGCCGCGGCCTGCGGATCGCGGGGCGCGAGCGCAGTGCTGGCCTCGGCGAGCGGCTCCTCGCCCGTGGCCTCGCCCTCCGAGAGCGCGCGGCCGTACCCGAGCTGCACATAGGGGCGGTCCGGGTCGTCGGCCGGCCACAGCTCGAGGGCGGCTCCATAGAGCCGGGCCGCGGTCGCGAACGATCCGAGCGCCATGGCGCGATCGGCGGCCGAACGCAGCGCGCCGCGCGCGCGCTCGGCGACGCCTGGAAGCTCCCGGCCCGCGGCCGCGGCGAGCTCGAGCGCCTCGAGGTAGTGATGGGCGATCGTCTCGGCGTGGTCGTCGGCTCGCCCGAGCGACTCGATCCATTCCGCCGCCGCCCGGTGCTTGTCGGCGCGGCCGGCGCGCGGGATCTGCGAGTAGGCGACGTCACGGACGAGCAAGTGCCGGAACGCGTATTCGCTCTCCTCGCCCACCGACGAGCGCCGCTCCCGGCGGACGAACTCCTTCCGCTCGAGGGCGTGCAGAGACTGCTCGGCCTCCGCCCGGTCACGGTCGCCGACCCTGGCGACAGCCCCGAGCCAGAAGACCTTGCCGACGACGGCCGCGTCCTGGAGCAGGAGCTTCTCGACCACGGACAGACCATCGAGGCGGGCGGCGATGATCCCCTGCACGGACTCGGGCAGCTTCGTCTCGCCGTCGCGCCCGGGTCCGAGCTCGGCGAACATTCGCGCGAACTCTTCGGCGTAGAGCGGGTTGCCGCCGGCATGGTCGATCAGCGTCGATTGAACGTCGGCCGGGAGCACGGCGCGCTCGAGCAGCGCGTGGACGAGCTTGGCGGTCTCGTCGTCCGAGAGCGGCGAGAGTGAGATCGTCGCCGCGTTCGCCTTGCCGCCGCCCCAGCCCGGCCTGAGCGCGAGCAATTCCGGCCGGGCGGTGCAGACGACGAGGATCGGGACACCGCCGGCCCAGTCGACGAGGTGGTCGACGAAGTCGAGCAGGTTCTCGTCCGCCCAGTGCAGGTCCTCGAAGACGAGCACGAGCGGACGCCGTTCGGCCAGCGCCTCGAAGAAGCGCCGCCACGCAGCGAAGGCGTCGGCCCGACGGTCACCGCCGCCCGGCGCCTCGTCCGCGAGCCCCACGAGCGGGCGGAGGTGCGCCTCGACGCGGCCGGCATCCGTCGGCGGCAGCACGCCCGAGACGGTCGCGTTCAGCTTGCGACCGGCTTCGTCCTCGTCGTCCGTCTCGAGGATGCCGCCCTCGGCCTTGACCATCTCGCTCAGAGCCCAGTAGGTGACTCCCTCGCCGTAGGGGAGACACCGGCCCTGCCGCCACGAGATCAGGTCCGGATCGGCCTCGACGTGGGCGAGCAACTCCGACACCAGCCGCGACTTGCCGATACCCGGCACGCCGACGAGCGTGACGAGCTGTGGGGTCTGCTCCTGACGCGTCCTCGTCAGGGCGTCGCGGAGGAGATCAACCTCCTTCTCGCGGCCGACCAGCGGCCCGCCGGCACCGCGCGAGACGTCGACGCCCGGACGCGAGCGCGCCTCGACCGCCTCCCAGACGGGAATCGGGGCCGCCTTCCCCTTCGCCGTGACCGCCTCGTGCTCGCGATACGAAAGCGCCGGCGCCGTCGCCCTGTAGGTCGTCTCGTCGACGAGAATTCCGTTCACCGGCGCAGCCGCTTGGAGCCGCGCGGCCGTGTTGACGACGTCGCCCGAGGCCATGCCCTCTCCCTCGCTCGGCCGGGCGCCGAGCCGTACGAGCGCCTCGCCGGTCGTGACCGCGATCCTGAGCTGGAGCTCCTCCTGTTCGACGACCCAGTCGCGGATCGCGAAGGCCGCGCGGACGGCGCGCTCGGGGTCGTCCTCGTGCGCGGTGGGGGCGCCGAACAACGCCATCACCGCGTCGCCGATGAACTTCTCGACCGTTCCGCCGTGGCGTTCGAGCTCGGCGCGAAGCTGCGCCTGGTAGGGCTCGAGCACCGCGCGGACGTCCTCCGGATCGAGCCTCTCGGCGCGGCTGGTGAAGCCGACGAGGTCGGCGAAGAGCACCGTCACGACCTTCCGTTCCTCACGCGGGGCCTCCGGCGACGCCGCCAGAGGCGCCCCGCAGCCCGCGCAGAAGCTCGCTTCGCCTGGGTTCTCGCGCCCGCAGCGCTCGCAGACGATGATCAACGCAGACGCTGGGCCGTGTAGCCGTGCTCGTCCATCGCAGCCAGGATCTGGCGGCAGTGGTCCTCGTCCCGGGTGACGAGCGTCAGCTCGACCTCCGTCGCCGTAACGGGAACGTCCATCCCCTCGCGATGGTGTTCGACCGCGATCACGTTCCCCCGCTCCTCGGCCACGAGCGAGAGCAGCTTGATCAGCTCTCCTGGCCGGTCGGCCAGCTGCGTGCGGACGACGAGATACCGGCCGGCGACGGTGAGGCCGTGGCGCATCACCGAGATCAGCATCGTCGGATCGATGTTGCCGCCCGAGAGCACCGCAACCGCCGGTCCCGAACCGCGCACGCGTCCGGCCAGGAGTGCCGCGACCCCGACGGCCCCAGCTCCCTCGACGACGAGCTTCGCCCGCTCGAGGAGTAGCACGATCGCCTCGCTGATCTCCTCGTCCGAGACGGCGACCAGGTCTTCGAGCGCGTCGTTCAGGATCGACGACGTGAACTCGCCTGGACGCTTGACGGCGATCCCGTCGGCGATCGTGTAGCGGTCTCGCTGAACCTCGACCCCGACGATGCGCACGTCCGGCTTCACCGCACGCAATGCGAGCGCGATGCCGGCAGCAAGCCCGCCTCCGCCGACCGGAACAAGCACTGTCTCCACCTCGGGCACCTGCTCGGCGAGCTCGAGTCCGATCGTACCCTGGCCCCCGACCACAGTCTCGTCCTCATAGGGGTGGACGAAGGTCGCGCCGGTCTCGTCCGCGTATGCGAGCGCGGCCGCCAGCGCGTCCTCGAAGGTGGCGCCGACGAGCTCCGTCGCCGCCGCGTAGTTGCGGCAGGCCTCGACCTTCGCCATCGGCGCGTCCTGCGGGACGAAGATCGCCGCCGGGATGCCGGCCTCGCGGGCCGCCCACGCGACCGCCTGGCCGTGATTGCCGGCGCTCGCCGCGACGACCCCGGCGGCACGTTCCGTCTCTGTAAGGGCCGCGACGCGCGTGACGGCGCCTCGCACCTTGAACGAACCGGTCCGCTGCAGGTTCTCGGCCTTGAGGACGACCTCCCGCCCCGAGAGGCGCGAGAACGTCTCGGAGCCGTAGACCGGCGTCACGCGCGCGACGTCCGCGAGCCCGCGGCGCGCCGCCTCGATCTCAGTGAGTGTCGGGCCTGTGGTTTCCGTCGCCAAGGTGGAACACCTTGTCCATGATCTCTCGAACGGCGCTGAGCGGGTCGAGCTCCCTGCTCTGCACCTCGTCGAGCAGCCGGCGCAGCTCGGGGTCGCCGGCGACGGCTCGCTCGAGATGAGCCTTCGCGCGAGCGGAGGCGACCGCGAACACCTCGCCGGCGAGATTCTCGCGGCGCCGCTGCTCCAGCAGCCCTTCGCCGTCGAGAAAGGCCCGGTGGGCCTCGATCTTCTCCCAAAGCCCCGGCACGTTCTCGCCGCGCGTCGCCTCGGTCAGGACGATCGGCGGCCGCCACGCCCGCTCCTTGTCCAGCGACAGAATCGACCTCACCTCTTTCTGCATCGTCTTCGCCGCCGGGTGATCCTGCTTGTTGATCGCGATCACGTCGGGGATCTCCATGATCCCGGCCTTCAGCGCCTGGATCGAGTCGCCGGAGCCAGGCATCAGCACCAGGACGACGGTGTCGGCGATGCCGATCACCTCGACCTCGCCCTGGCCGGCGCCGACCGTCTCCAGGAAGACGAGCTCCTTGCCCGCCGCGTCGAGGACGAGCAGCGCCTGCAGCGTCGCCTCGGCGAGCCCGCCGAGATGACCCCGAGTCCCCATCGAGCGGATGAACACCTCTGGATCGAGGAAGTGGTCGGCGAGCCGGATTCGGTCGCCGAGTAACGCCCCGTGCGAGAACGGGCTCGACGGGTCGACGGAGATGACGCCGACAGTGGTCCCTCGCTCGCGGACATGGCGGACGAGCTCGGAGATCAGGGTCGACTTGCCGACGCCGGGAGGCCCGGTGATGCCGACCGCGTAGGCGCGGCCCGTCTCCGGATAGACGTCGCGCACGAGGTCGTACGCGAGCGGGTCCGAGTTCTCGACGAGCGTGATCGCGCGCGCCAGTGCCCGCTTCTCTCCCGCCCGGACGCCTGCCGCGAGCGACTCCCGCGTGAAGTCGCGGCGAGCAGCCATGTAGCTAATGCTAGTGGCCTGACCGGCAACGTCGGCCAGGCTCCCTGGCCCCCGATCACGCGGCGCCAGAGTCCACGCTCGCCCTGGTCAAGGCTGCCAGCCTTGCCTGCGGACGATCGCGGCCTCTGGCTTGGTGCATTGTGACCCAGGAAGCGGGCAACGTCACCTGCCAGGCCACTAGATCGCGCGCTGGCGGGCGCCGCCGTGGGCCTCGACAGCCGGCTCCGTCTCCAGCCTCTGCTCCGGAGGCTCGACTAGTTCCGCGGGCGTCGTATCGACCCTGCGGGCCAGCGCGAAGCCAACGACCGAAGCGGCTGTGGAGAGGACAGCCGCGCCGGCCCACACCCACCGCGGCCCGAATGCTTCCGTCAGCCGGCCCGCGAGCACCATGCCGAGGGCCAGAAAGGTGACGTTCGAGCTCATCAGGACGGTGAAGGCGCGTCCGCGGAGGCGATCCGGCGCGCCCCGCTGGACGAGCAGCGCGTTGCAGACGATCGTGGCGCCGTTGCCGGCGCCGGAGACGATCACGCAGACGGCCGCGACCCAGACATTCGGCGACGCGGCGGCGCCACCGACGCCGAGCGCCATCAGGGCGAGTGAGGCGCCGTAGACGTTGGCGAGACCGCGCTCCTCGATTGAGGAGCCGGCCGAGTATGCCCCGGCCGCGAGCCCGACTCCCGCCGAAGCCATCATCAGTCCGAGGCCGAAGCTGCCCGCGGAGAAGGAGTCGGTCGCGAGGAACGGCTCGCCGACGTTGACGAATGCATTCGCGATCATGCCGACGTTCCAGGCGATCAGGACGGTCAGCAGCGCCCGGGAGCGGCGAACGAGCACCAGTCCGTCGGCGAGATCGCGCCAGTGGCCTCGGGTTTCCGCCCTGGCCTCCTGCAGCAACCGCTGCGGGATCTGCGCAAGCAGCGATGCCGAGACGAGGAAGGTGGCGGCATTGATCCAGTAAGCGAGGTGCGGGCCCTGCGCGGCGACGAGCGCGCCGCCGGCGAGCGAGCCGATCGCCCACGTCGAGTTGTCGATCGCCTGCAAGAGCGAGTTCGCCCGTGGGAGATCTTCGTCGGCGACGAGGTTTGGGAGACCGGCGTAGACGGCAGGCCGGAAGAAGCCGGTCGCGATGCCGATCACCGCCGCCAGGGCGACGATCGTGGTCGCGTTCGGGGCAAACGGCAGTGCGCAGAAGACGCCGAAGCGAACGAGGTCGGATCCGATCAGCAAGGCTCGGCGCGAGAGGCGGTCGACAAGTGGCGCTGCGAGCAGGCCGACGAGCAACGTCGGCAGGATGTCGGCGATCAGCAGCGCGCTCATCCACAGCGGCGAATGCGTCCGCTTCAGCACGTCGATCTGGAGTGCGACGAGCGCGAGCCATGTGCCCAACCCAGAGCCGAGCGTGGCCAGGAAGAGCGAGCGGAAACCGGGCTCCCGGCCCAGGAGCCCGAGTCGGCGGCCGGTCACGTGGCGGCTCACGGCCCCTGAAACGGTAACAGGGTGCCGTCGCCCCGAAAGAGGGGTTTTCTGGACTAGTCGGTTTTGGTGGTGCGCACGACGGCGGAGGCTGCCTGCTGCCAGGACCGCCTATCCGGCCGTTGCCACCGTGCCACGGACGCGGTCGAGCGCCTCGCCCAGAAAGGCGTTCTCGTCGGCGGTGCCGACCGTGACCCGGATCGCGGTCGGGCCACCGAAGCCGTGCGTGGGTCGAACGATCACGCCCTCGCGGAGGAGCTGCTCGAAGAGCGGCCGCGAGTCCTCGCCCACGTCGCAATAGAGGAAGTTGGCCACCGCGGGCGTTGCGGGCTCGAGCCCATGCTCCTGCAGGATTCGCTCCACCTCGGGCCGTTGGGCGGCGTTCTCGAGCCGGCGACGCTCGACCTCGCGGATGTCGCCGAGGCTCGCGAGAGCGGCTTCCTGCGCCGGTGTCGTGATGTCGAAGGCGCGTCGCACCTTGCCCAGCGCGGTGACGACCGGCGGCGCCGCGACCGCGTAGCCTACGCGAAGCCCGGCCAGCCCGAAGATCTTGGAGAATGTCCGCAGGACGACGACGCGACGTCCGGCCTTCAGGTACTCGGCGATCCCGTCGGGGTAATCCGGGTCGTCGATGTACTCGAAGTACGCCTGATCGAGCACGGTGAGGACGTGCTCGGGCACACCGTCGAAATAGGCGTCAAGCTCGGCGCGGGTGTTCATCGTCCCGGTCGGGTTGTTCGGATGGCAGACGTAGACGAGCTTCGTCCGCGACGTGATCGCGCCGAGCATCGCGCCGAGGTCGTAGCGCTGCTCGCGAAGGGGAACCGTCTTGGGAGTGGCGCCGAGCTTGCGGGCGTCGATCACGTAGCTCGGGAACGACGGCCACCCGCAGACGATCTCGTCACCCGGATCCAGGGCGGCTTGCGACAGCCCGTCGACGAGCCCGTCAGAGCCCGCACCGACGGCGACCTCCTCGAAGGGGACGCCGTGCAACTCGGCCAGCGCGGCCCGAAGGCGGTAGGCGCCGCCGTCGGGGTAACGATTCAGCTCGGGGGCGCAGCGCGCGATCGCCTCCAGGGCGGCGGGAAAGGGACCGAACGGGCCCTCGTTCGAGGCGAGCTTGACCACGCGTTCGAGACCGAGCTCGCGCTGAACCTCCTCGACCGGCTTGCCGGGCTCGTAGGGAACGAGGTCGCGGACCGGCGGTCGGAAGAAGGTGTCGGCGATCTCGGCGAGACGCTGGTCGCTGGGGTGCTCTCCGCTTTGCTCGGCCATGGCCGAAATCTACTCGGCTCGCGACCGCCCTTTGTTGAGGTGCGCCCAGCCTCCTCCCCGCAACGAGCGTATCGCGCAAAGGCGCACACTTGGGTGACGCATTCGTGCCGGTTGTGTGCCGGCCGTTCCGGGGCGCGCTTTAGAGTTCGCGCGGCATGAAGGTCGGGGTTCCTCGCGAGACCACCGCCGGTGAACGGCGGGTCGCGCTCGTACCGGAGACCGTCAAGCGGCTGACGGGAAGCGGCTTCGAAGTGATCATCGAGCGCGGCGCCGGGAAGTCGGCGAGCTTCCCGGATCCCGACTACGAGCAGGCGGGCGCGACTCTCGTCGACGACGCGTACACGGGCGAGGCGGTCGCGAAAGTGCAGCCGCCGGCCTCTGCTGAGGCCGACCGGCTTCGTTCGGGTCAGGTCCTGATCGGCTTTCTGCAACCGCTGACCGACCGCGAGGGCATCGAGCGCCTGGGCGAGCGCGGGGTCGTCGCCTTCGCGATGGAGTCGATTCCCCGCATCACTCGCGCACAGGCGATGGATGCCCTCTCGTCGCAGGCGACCGTCTCCGGCTACAAAGCAGCCGTCCTGGCAGCCGACCGCCTGCCGAAGTTCTTCCCGATGCTGATGACCGCCGCGGGAACGGTCGCGCCCGCGAAGGTGCTCGTGCTCGGCGCCGGGGTCGCCGGGCTCCAGGCAATCGCAACCTCGCGGCGGCTGGGTGCCGTCGTCTCCGGCTTCGACGTGCGGCCGATCGTTCGCGAGCAGGTCGAGAGCCTCGGGGCTACGTTCCTCGACCTCGGCGTTACCGGAGAGGAAACGGCGGGCGGCTACGCCCGTGAGCTCAGCGAAGAGGAACAGCGGCGGCAACAGGAGGCGCTCGAGGCGCGACTCCCCGAGTTCGACGCCGTGATCACGACCGCACTCGTGCCAGGCCGGCCGGCCCCCCGCTTGATCCCGGCGTCGGCGGTCGCGGCGATGCGGCCAGGATCGGTGATCGTCGACCTCGCCGC